>Ga0163163_10000398_pt1 | contig 41134 bp, 29 predicted proteins | sample S65metaG_FD_119766 | JGI IMG/M metagenome (GOLD analysis project Ga0163163, IMG submission 119766) | Switchgrass rhizosphere microbial communities from Kellogg Biological Station, Michigan, USA - S6-5 metaG | ecosystem: Host-associated > Plants > Roots > Rhizosphere > Soil | place: USA... | reverse complement strand
CGTCTGCTCGCCAGGCCGCAATTTCGTCACGCTCAAAATAGAAACCGACGAGGGCGTACATGGTGTCGGCGATGCAACCTTGAACGGCCGCGAGCTGGCGGTCGCGTCGTACTTGACCGACCACGTGATCCCGACGCTGCTCGGCCGCGACCCGGCGCAAATCGAGGACATCTGGCAATACCTCTACCGCGGCGCGTACTGGCGCCGCGGGCCCGTGACGATGAGCGCGATCGCCGCCGTCGACACGGCGCTCTGGGACATCAAGGGCAAGGTCGCCGGGCTGCCGATCTATCAGCTGCTGGGCGGCAGCAGCCGCGATGGCGTCATGGTCTACGGGCACGCCAATGGCAGGGATGTCGCCGAGACGCTCGACGAAGTAGCGCGGTACATCGACCTCGGGTACAAGGCGATCCGCGCGCAGTCCGGCGTGCCGGGACTGGCCTCCACCTACGGCGTGTCGAAAGACCGTATGTACTACGAGCCAGCCGATGCGGCGCTGCCGTCGGAGAACGTCTGGTCGACCGCGAGGTATCTGGACCATGCGCCGCGGTTGTTCGAGGCCGTCCGCGCGCGCTTCGGCTTCGAACACCATATCCTGCACGACGTCCATCATCGTTTGACGCCGATCGAGGCGGCACGCCTGGGCAAATCGCTCGAGCCTTACCGCCTGTTCTGGATGGAGGATCCGACGCCGGCGGAAAACCAGGAGGGCTTCCGCTTGATCCGGCAGCACACGGTGACGCCGATCGCCGTCGGTGAGATCTTCAATACGATCTACGACTGCCAGACGCTGATCACCGAGCAGCTGATCGATTTCATCCGGACCACGGTCGTGCATGCCGGCGGCATCACCCACCTGCGCCGCATCGCGCAGCTGGCCGAGCTCTATCATGTTCGCACCGGCTCGCACGGTGCGACCGACCTGTCGCCGGTATGCATGGGCGCAGCGCTGAACTTCGACCTCTGGGTGCACAACTTCGGCATTCAGGAATACATGCGGCATACGCCGGAGACCGATGCGGTGTTCCCGCACGGCTATTCGTTCCGTGACGGATACCTGCATCCTGGCGACGCGCCCGGGCACGGCGTCGACATCGACGAGAAGCTCGCCGCGAGCTATCCGTACAAGCCGAGCTCGCTCCCGGTCAACCGGCTGGAAGACGGCTCGATGTGGAACTGGTGAGTTCGGCCGAACCGGCTACGCTGCCTTGAAATGGCCTGATCTGCCGCCCGACTTTTCGACCAGATATATGCCTTCGATCCGCATGCCGCGGTCGACCGCTTTGCACATGTCGTAGACGGTCAAGAGCCCGACGCTGGCTGCCGTCAGTGCTTCCATCTCGACTCCGGTGCGATCGAGCGTTTCCGCCGTCACCTCGATCGCAACCGCGTCCGCATCGAGCCTGAATTCGACCGCGACGTGCGTCAGCGGCAACGGGTGCGCGAGCGGTATCAGCTCGGCGGTGCGCTTGGCGGCCTGTATCGCGGCGATCCGCGCGACGCCGAGAACGTCGCCTTTGCTGGCCTTGCCTTCGCGAATGAGCGCCAGCGTTTCAGGCCGCATCAGAATCCGGCCGGCGGCGCGGGCGACACGCCTGCTTACGTCCTTGCCGCCGACATCAACCATTTGTGCCTGACCCGCGGCGTCAAAATGGGTAAACTGCGCTCTGGTCTCCGCCATCGGCCTGCTCCTGAAACTTTGCGCGATCCGTGGCAATCATAGCACCATGACCAAGCTCGCCTTTTCCGCCCGGCAGCGCGGCGCCGCACTGCTGATGGCTGCGATGCTGACGGTGTCGCCGATCGCAGCGGCCCAGCAGAATCTGCCAGAGCTGGGTGATCCGTCGTTGGTGGCGATGTCCGCCCCGCAGGAGCGCAAGCTCGGCGAGAACGTGATGCGCAATGTCCGCAGTTCAGGCGCGTACCTGAACGATCCCGAAGTCAATGGTTACCTTAACGAGTTGGGCAATCGCCTTGTCGGCGCGATTCCCGGCGCGCCGTTCGACTTCGAGTTCTTTGGCATCGCCGATCCGGCGATCAATGCGTTCGCGCTGCCGGGCGGCTTCATCGCCGTTCATACCGGGCTCATCCTGCTGGCGCAGTCCGAATCCGAGCTGGCGTCGGTACTCGGCCACGAAATCACGCACGTCACGCAACACCATATCGCGCGCAGCATCGGCAACCAGCGCGATACGATGCTGCTCACGATTGCCGCGCTCGCCGCCGCGGTATTGGCCTCGCAGTCCCGTTCCTCGTCCAGCGGCGACCTGACCCAGGCCGCGATCGCCGGCGCGCAAGGCCTGGCGATCCAGAGCCAGATCAATTTCACCCGCCAGAACGAGGAGGAAGCCGACCGCCTGGGGTTCGAGCGGACTTATGCAGCTGGCTTCGATCCGAGCGCGATGGCGACCTTTTTCGGAAGGCTGCAACGGGCTGCAACCTGGTTCGAGGGCGACTCGCCCTCATACCTGCGCGATCACCCCGAGACGTACCAGCGCATCGCTGAAGCGCAGGCGCGCTCGTTCACCAAGCCGTTCCGCCAGGTCCCCGATTCGCTTGACTTCCACATGGTGCGCGCCCTGCTGAAAAGCTACGAGGGCACGCCGCGTGATGCGGTCTTCTTCTTCGACGACGCGCTCGCCGAGAAAAAATACAACAACGAGATCGCGGCGCACTACGGACTGGTCGCCTCCCTGCTGCGCGCGCAGAACTTCAAGCGAGCGCAGACCGAGCTCGCAACCCTCGAGAAGCTCTCGCCGCCGCACCCGATGATCGACGCGATGGCGGGCCAGGTGCTGATGCAATCAGGACAGCTGGTCCCGGCGATCAGCCGGTACGAAACCGCGCTTGCCCGCTACCCGGAGAAAAAGCAGCTGATCTACGACTATCCGGAGGCGCTTCTGAAGAACGATCAGGCGGCCAAGGCCGCCACGTTCGTGTCTCGGCAGCTGGACCGTTACCCGTCCGACGGACAGCTGCACCAGATCGCCGCCCGCATCTACGCAGCGCTCGGCAAGCCAATGCTCGAGCATCAGCATCAAGCCGAGTACTACGCATGGCTGGGCAATCTGCAGGGCGCGATTATCCAGTTCGAGCTGGCGACCAAGGCGCGCGATGCCGACTTCTTTCAGTCGTCGGTCGTCGAAACCCGCCTGCGCGAGTTGCGCAACGAGCTGGAGGAGCAGAAAAAGGCGGCGGCGAAGTCGAAGCCGGGGCTGGCCCAGCTCGGCTCCGCTGCCTGCGGACCGGTTATGCCTTGCCGGTCGCCGGAATAAAGCGCTGCGCGACGCCGTTGTTGCACCAGCGCTGACCAGTGGGCGGCGGGCCGTCGTCGAATACGTGACCCTGGTGTCCGCCGCAGCGCACGCAGTGGTACTCGGTCCGCGGGACGATCAGCAGGTAATCCTGCCGGGTCGCCAGATGTCCCGGGATGCTGGTGAAAAAGCTCGGCCAGCCCGTGCCGCTGTCGAACTTCATTTCCGACGTGAAATGCGGGAGCGCGCACCCGGCGCAGACAAAAAGGCCGCGCCGCTTTTCATCGTTCAGCGGGCTGGTGAAAGGGCGCTCGGTGCCTTCCTTGCGCAGCACGTAGAACTGCTGCTCGGGTAGCGAGCCTTTCCATTCGGCTTCGCTCTTGTTGAGCGGCGCCGTCGATTCCGCGACGTCGGCGCCCTTGGCCACGAACTGCCGCCAATCCTGCTGCATCTGCGCAATCGAGCGGCGCCCGGCCGTTCCGTCGGTGCCGGCGGCCATTGCCTTGCCGAAGCCGGCCGCGGCCAGCGGCCATGCGGCGAGCGATGCCAATAAGTGCCTTCGTTTCATCGTGAGATCTCCATGCTGTCGCGCGTTTGGACGGCTTTTCCGCACCAAAGGTTTCCGCGCACGTTGGTCGACGCTGGCGGCATCCAGCTTACAGCGCGATCGACCGGCGCAGCGGGACAGGGTCGGATATGCATTAAAATGTCCCTGTTTCGCCGCAGATGCCGACTTGCGGCGCCCAACCCACCGCGACACCCGCCCGCCAATCGCCATGCCGCCCGGATTCTACCGACCCCACGTCGGCAACTCCAGCGCGTGCACCGGTAGTAGCGACCCGGCGCCGAGCGCGGGGCGCGCGAGGTAAGGCTCGGATGGCGCTCGTCGACGACGTCACCGGACTGCGCCGCATCCTGCTGCAATCGCGTACCATCGCGGTGATCGGCCTGTCCGTCAACTGGTACCGCCCGAGTTTTTTTGCGGCCAAATACATGCAGGATCACGGGTACCGCATCGTTCCGGTCAATCCGACCTGCGCCGAAGTGCTCGGCCAGAAATGCTATCCGACGCTGCGCGAGATTCCATACAAGGTCGACATCGTCGACTGCTTTCGTAAACCCGGAGAGATTCCGCCGATCGCCCGCGACGCGGTCGCTATCGGCGCCAAGGTGCTGTGGATGCAGCTTGGCATCCGCAACGACCAGGCGGCAAAAATCGCACTCGACGCCGGGCTCGATGTGGTGATGAACCGCTGCGTGAAAATCGAGCACGCCCGCATTCTCGGCGGACTCAATTGGGCCGGCGTCAACACCGGCATCGTCTCGGCCAGGCGGCCGGGATGAGAAGCCGCGGCGACCCGGTATGACCACGATGTGCGGCGCGCGCCTTGCGCATCGCCTCGCGAGCGCCATGCCTTGACCGGTTCCGATGGCTGATCACGAATTCGGCTTTGAAACGCTTTGCCTGCATGCCGGACATATTCCGGATGCCGCGACCGGCGCGCGGGCGTTGCCGATCTACCAGACGACGTCCTTCGTCTTCGACAGCGCCGATCACGCAGCGAGCCTGTTCAACCTGCAGACATTCGGCAACGTCTATTCGCGCATCTCGAATCCGACAGTCGCCGCGCTGGAGGAGCGGGTCGCCGCACTCGAAGGCGGCCGCGCCGGCCTGGCCGCGGCGACCGGCATGGCCGCTCAGATGCTCGCCCTGCTGACGCTTGCGCAGAACGGCGACCACATCGTCGCCGCGCGCACGCTCTACGGCGGCACCTATTCGCAGTTCGCGGTGACGTTTGCGCAATTCGGCATCGACACGACTTTCGTCGACGCCGACGACCCGGAGGCGTTCCGTCAAGCGATCCGGCCGAACACCAAATGCATCTATGCCGAGACGATCGGCAATCCGCAGCTCAATGTCCTCGACATCGCGGCGGTCGCCGGCATTGCGCACGAGGCGCAAGTCCCGCTGGTGATCGACAACACGCTTGCCTCGCCGTGGCTGTGCCGGCCGATCGAGCACGGCGCCGACATCGTCATTCACTCGGTCACCAAGTATCTGGGCGGCCATGGCACGACAATGGGAGGCATTCTGGTCGAATCCGGCAAGTTCGACTGGGGCAATGGCAAGTTCCCGCAAATGACCACGCCGTCGCGGGGCTATCACGGCGTGATCTTTCACGAGACTTTCGGCGATTTCGGATTCACGATGAAGGCGCGGATGGAAACGATGCGCACGCTCGGTCCGACGCTGTCGCCGTTCAGCGCGTTCCTGCTGCTGCAGGGAATCGAGACGCTGCATCTGCGCATGCCGCGTCATTGCGAGTCGGCTCTGGCGGTCGCGCGTCACCTGTCGCAGCACCCGGCCGTCGCATGGGTCAACTATCCGGGCCTGCCGCAGAGCGCGACCCACGAGCTCGCGCAGCGCTATCTGCCGCGCGGCGCCGGGGGCATCCTCACGTTCGGTCTGAAAGCGAGCGCCCGCGGCGGCGCGGCTGCAGGCGAACGATTCATCGAGGCCGCCAGGATGATGTCGCACCTGGCCAATGTCGGCGACGCCAAGACGCTGGTCATCCATCCGGCGTCGACGACGCATCGGCAGCTCGACGACGCCGAGCAGCGCGCCGCCGGCGTTCTGCCCGAGATGATCCGCCTGTCGATCGGCCTGGAAACGCTCGATGATATTCTCTGGGACATCGACCAAGCTTTGGCCCAGGCGCAAGGCTGACGGGCGTCATTGCGATCATCAGCGAGGAAGATCGCGTCGAATGAAGACAGCGAATTACCCTGCCTTGCCCTGGCCATGGGTCGGACTGCTGCTTTGCTGCGCGCTGCTCGGACAGGAGTATGTTCGACAGGCGGCAGGACCTGAGGCGCCGTTGACCGTGTACAACATCGCGATCATCGCGGTCGGCGTGACCTCGCTTGCGCTGCTGGTGTTGCCGCCGCGCCGGCTCGCCTACATGCTCGGCTTTGCCGTCTGCGCGGGACTGATGGCCTACGCGCTCTATTTGCAGTACGGCGTCGGCCTCGAGCCGTGCCCGCTGTGCATTTTCCAGCGCATCTGCGTGATCGGCATGGGCGTGGTATTCCTCATCGCTGCGTTCCACAATCCCGGTCGCGCCGGCGCGACCGGCTACGCGCTGCTGCAGTTGATCATCGGGGGCGCGGGCGCGGGCTTCGCCGCGCGACAGGTCTGGCTGCAGTCGCTGCCCAAGGATCAGGTTCCCGCGTGCGGGATGGGACTCGACTACATGCTCGACACGCTGCCCTTCACCGACGTGCTGCGCAAGGTCCTGGAAGGCAGCGGAGAATGCGCCGAAAAGAGCTGGGAGTTCCTGCACCTCTCGATCGCCGGCTGGACGCTTGTATTCTTCATCGCGATGACCGCGGCCAGTTTCGCGCTGATCCGGCGCGAACGCTAGCCGCGCACTTCTTCAAGGCGCGTTTCGCATCGCACCGAACCATCCATTGCTGACGCAAGCGGTCAGATTGCTGTTTTGCGCAAAGCGTCCGGTGATCCCTGAAATGTTGATCTGCAGCTCGAATATGTTGAAGGTGCCGGCGTCGCCGTTATTGCAGCTGTAGGTACCGGAGATAGAACCCATCTGTCCGGCTTGCGATAGCGCCCCGGAGTAATTGCACATAGCGCCCAGCCCGTCCGAGGTATCGATGCTCATCGAGGTATTGACCTGGCTTATGAAAAAGCCGGCGCTGAGCTCGGTGGTCGTGTTGTTGGTCGGGTTCGAGCAGCTGGTCGCCGCGCGGTGGATCGCGCCCTGGAAGTTGCCGGAAAAGTCGTCGAAGACCAGCGTCTGCCGCGTCAGCAGCTTGGCCACCGACACCCCGTCGACGGTGTAAGTCAGCGTCCCGGTCGAGGTCGATGTTGCCACCCAGGTCATCGTGCCGACGACCCGGCTGGTGACCTGCGCCGGATTGAACGGGACATTGCCGAACCAGGGTCCGGACGTCTCGTAATTGGCGCCCGACCATGTAAAAGAAGCACCGGTCGGGTAAAGCGTGCCGCCGTACCAGATCGGGGTGTGCGAGGGGTCGTACACGAACATTGTCGCGAAGATCAGGTTGCCGCGGTGCACGAACTGGATGCCCCAGCCGGATTCCGACGGGTTCCACCACAGGTCGGATTGATCGGTCGAGTACGACGTCGCCGATGCCGGCGCAAAATTCGCCGACGCGGCCACCAGCAGTATCGCGAGGAACGAGCGCACGACTTTCATGACGAGCTCCAGAGTTTAGGGATGGTCTTGTAATTCGTTCAATTTCGCCCCGGTCATCCAGCGAAAATGCAAGGATTGTTCCAACAAGAACGAAAACGACGAATCGGGGCCCGTTACCCGCGACACCGCGGCTCAAGACGGCATGCCGCGTTGGCAGGCCTGGAACATACATTGCCGGGCGAGCCCGGGTCCGTGCGCTAGCGTACGCACGAGGCCGCTCCGCGACCCCGCGACCGATCGCGCGAAGCCGTTGGGAAGCCGCCGACTCTCGGCTATGATCGCCGCTGGCGTCGAAAGGCCTCGTTGATGCATCTGGCAGCTTCGTCCGGTAAAAAACGATCCGTCCTTTGGACCGTGCTGATCAGCGTGCTCGCGACGCTGCTGGTCGTCTTTTTCGCACAGAACCTGACGACAGGCGAAAAAAGGGTCAAGGAAAAGCTCGAGCATCGTTACGGGATCCACGACGCGCAATTCCAGCGCACCATGGGGGTGATGCTGGGTCCGGTCATCCTTCCAGGCAATCGCTTTGCGACGCTGTTGAACGGCGACGAGATCTTTCCGTCGATGCTGCAAGCGATCAAAGGCGCGCAAAAGACGATCACTTTCGAGACTTATATCTACTGGTCGGGAGACATCGGCAAGGCGTTCGCGGACGCGCTGTCGCAGCGAGCGCGCGCCGGCGTCAAGGTCCATGTGCTGCTCGACTGGCTCGGCAGCAGCAAGATGGACCAGGCTTTCCTGGCGGAGATGCGCGATGCCGGCGTGCAGATCCGGCGTTATCACGAACCGCGGTGGTACAACCTCGACAAGCTGAACAACCGGACCCACCGCAAAGAGCTGATCGTCGACGGGCGGATCGGCTTCACCGGAGGCGTCGGCATCGCTCCGGAATGGACCGGACACGCGCAAGACCCGCAGCACTGGCGCGACAGCCACTTCCGCGCCGAAGGGCCGGTGGTCGCGCAGATGCAGGCAGTGTTCGGCGACAACTGGGCCAAGGCCACCGGTGAAGTGCTGGACGGTGTCGATTATTTCCCGACGCTGGCCGCAGTTGGCGATGGCGCCGGCCAGATGTTCGCAAGCTCTCCTTCGGGCGGCAGCGAGAGCATGCAACTGATGTATCTGCTGATGATCACTGCGGCCGAACACTCGATCGATTTGTCGAGCTCGTATTTCGTGCCGGACGAGCTTTCCCGGGATACGCTGGTGGCGGCGCTGCGCCGTGGCGTTCGCGTGCGTATCATCACCCCGGGCTCGCACATCGATTCCGAAACGGTGCGCCGCGCCTCGCGCGCGCTGTGGGGCGACCTGCTCGAAGCAGGCGCCGAAATCTACGAGTACCAGCCGACGATGTTCCATTGCAAGGTCCTGGTCGCCGACGGTCTGGTCGCATCGGTCGGGTCGACGAATTTCGATGAGCGTTCGTTCCGCCTGAACGACGAGGCGAGCCTCAACGTCTACGACGCCGCGTTTGCGGCGCATCAGGTCGAAGTCTTCGAGCGCGATCTGAAATCATCGCGCCGCATCAGCGTCGCTGAATGGCGCGATCGGCCGCTGGTCGAGAAGGTCTGGGAGCACGCGGCGGCGCTGCTCGGGCCGCAAATCTAGAAACCGATTCGCTGTCGACCCGGTGGCGGCCCTCGCATCGCGCGGGTCGAATCGACTTAACCCGAGAGCCCGATGAAATATCGAATCCTGCCCGGCACTGCGCTGCGCGTCTCCGAAGTGTGTCTCGGCTCGATGACCTGGGGCGAGCAGAACAGCGAAGCCGAGGCCCACGAGCAACTCGACTACGCGGTGGCGCGCGGCGTCAATTTCATCGACACCGCGGAGATGTACCCGGCCCCGCCGATCGCCGCCACTCAGGGTCGCACCGAGACTTATATCGGCAACTGGCTGGCGCGTCGGCCGCGGAATGGCCTGGTCATCGCCAGCAAGGTCGCCGGACCGGGCCGTCGGGACTGGATTCGCCAGGGGCGCACCAATCTGACCCGCGAGATCATCGCCGAAGCGGTCGAGACGAGCCTCGCGCGCCTCCAGATCGACTGCATCGACCTCTACCAGATCCATTGGCCGCAGCGAAACGTGCCGATGTTCGGTGCGACGGTCTTCGATCCTGCCAAGGAAAGCGACGGTCCGGCGATTCGCGAACAGGTCGAAGGCATGGCAGCGCTGATCGCCGCAGGAAAAATCCGCCATTACGGCTTGTCGAACGAAACGGCGTGGGGCGTATGCGAATTCCACCGCGTCGCTCGCGAGCTCGGCGTCCCGGGCCCGGTGACGATCCAGAACAGCTACAGCCTGGTCTCGCGCAACGTCGACAACGATCTTGCCGAGGTGCTGTTTCGCAGCCAGATGTCGCTGCTCGCCTACAGCCCGCTGGCCGGCGGGATGCTTTCGGGAAAGTATCTGGGTGGCGCGAAGCCGGCGGGCGCACGCTTCGCGCTGTTCGACAATTTCAGCCTGCGCTTTCGGAAACCCCTGGTCGCCGAAGCCGTTGCCGCGTATGCCGAGCTCGCCGCACGACGCGGCATTTCGCTGGTCCAGCTCGCGCTCGGATACCCGAGGAGCCGCTGGTATCTGGGCGCGACCATCGTCGGAGCGACGACGATCGCCCAGCTGGCCGAGGACATCAACGGCGCGCAGTTCGAGCTCGACCCCGAGACGCTGGCCGAGATCGCCGCGATCCAGGCCCGCTATCCCAATCCCGCACCGTGACGATTTCTGCAATAATCATCGTTCGCCCGTGCCGCCGATTCGGGAGGGCGAGATGACCAAGCTTCTGCTAGCGATCGTCGCCGCGATACTCGGCTGCGCGTCGGGCCGGGCCGATGCTGCGCCTGCTCCGGTGCTCGTCGTTCCACTGGCCGGCGCCATCGGTCCCGCCAGCGCGGACTTTGTCGGGCGCAGCTTGAGCCGCGCCGCGGACGAAAACGCACAGCTTCTTGTGCTGGAAATCGATACCCCGGGCGGACTCGACCGGTCGATGCGGCAGATCATCCAGGACATCCTGGCTTCGCCCGTTCCCGTAGCCGCTTTTGTCGCGCCCAGCGGCGCCCGCGCCGCGAGCGCCGGAACCTACATTCTGTACGCCAGCCACGTCGCTGCGATGGCGCCCGGCACCAATCTCGGCGCGGCGACGCCGGTCAGCATCGGCATGCCCTCCTCCCCCTCACCTGCGCCAACGCCCGCGTCCAAGCCCTCCGACGCGGGCAAGGACAAGACCGACGGCAACCACGCCGGCGATGAGGGCACGATGACCAAAAAAGCGGTCCACGATGCGGCGGCGTATATCCGCTCGCTCGCGCAGCTGCGTGGTCGTAATGTCGAATGGGCCGAGCGCGCGGTGCGCGAATCGGTCAGCCTGTCGGCCGACGAAGCACTGGCGCAGCATGTGATCGATCTGACCGCGCGCGACGTCCCGGAGCTCTTGACCAAGCTCAACGGGCGCAAGATCGTCACGGCCGGCGGCGAGCGCATCCTGGCGACATCGGGTGCGGCGACGACGATGGTGGCCCCCGATTGGCGCACGCGATTCCTGGCGATCATCACCGATCCGAGTGTGGCGCTGATGCTGTTGATGGCGGGGATCTACGGCCTGTTCTTCGAATTCTGGAATCCCGGGCTGGCGCTGCCGGGCGTGCTCGGCGCGATCTGCCTGCTGCTCGGGCTGTTCGCGCTGCAGATGCTGCCGGTCAACTATGCCGGTCTCGCGCTGGTGCTGCTCGGCATCGCGTTCATTGTCGCCGAGACGTTCCTGCCCGCCTACGGCTCGCTCGGTGTCGGGGGGATCGTGGCATTCGCCATAGGTGCAGTCATGCTGATCGACACCGATGTACCCGGTTTCGGCGTGCCGTACTGGCTGATCGCGACGCTGGCCGCCGTCACCGCGCTGTTCGTCTTCTTCGTCGCCGGCGCCGCACTCAAGGCGCGGCGACGCCCGATCGTGACCGGTCACGAGCAGCTGATCGGCAGCATCGGCGTCGCGCTGGACGATCTGGAGACCGAGGGCTGGGCACGCATCCACAGCGAGCAGTGGCGGGTCAAAAGCCCGGTGCCGATCAAGCGTGGCCAGCGCGTGCGCGTGACGGCGCGCAGCGATCTGTTATTGTCGGTATTGCCCGTCACGGAAGCCGAACAAGGAGCGTGAGCATGGCCATCGGAGTGGGATTCGGCACGATCGTCATCATCGTCATTCTGGTGGTGATGATGTCGTTCCGCGTGCTGCGCGAATACCAGCGCGCGGTCGTATTCATGCTCGGCCGATTCTGGAAGGTCAAGGGGCCCGGCTTCTTCCTGCTGATTCCCGTCATCCAGCAGATGGTCCGGATCGACCTGCGCACGGTGGTGATGGACGTGCCGCCGCAGGATGTGATCACCCGCGACAATGTCTCGGTCAAGGTCAACGCGGTTGTGTACTTTCGCATCCTAGATCCGGCCAAGGCGGTGATCCAGGTCGAGAACTATTACCAGGCGACCAGCCAGCTGGCGCAGACGACCTTGCGCGCGGTGCTCGGCAAGCACGAACTCGATGAGCTCTTGTCCGCACGCGAAAAGCTCAACCTCGACATCCAGCAGGTGCTCGACAACCAGACCGAGGCCTGGGGCATCAAGGTATCAACGGTCGAAATGAAAGACGTCGACCTGAACGAGACGATGATACGTGCGATCGCGCGTCAGGCCGAGGCCGAGCGCGAGCGGCGCGCCAAGATCATCCACGCCGAAGGCGAATTGCAGGCGTCGGAAAAATTGCTGCAGGCGGCGCAGATGCTCTCGAAGCAGCCGCAGGCGATGCAGCTTCGCTATTTGCAGACGTTGGCCAACATCGCCGGCGACAAGAGCTCGACGATCGTTTTCCCGCTGCCGATCGACCTGTTGAGTGCGATGGCGAGCAAGCGGACCGAGTCCCCGTCTCCCTAAAGCCCCGCCGGCTGGCTTCCGCCTTCCCACGCGCTTCCGGCGCCGCCGCGCCCCGCGCCCTGCGGCATTTGCCGCCCCGGGCCGATGCCACCGCGCTCATCCGCCGGCTACTGAATCATCCCGAATCAAGACCTTAGACCAATGGCACATCAGTTGCTTGCCTTTGTCCCGGGGCGGGCCCGGCCTCAGGCACCAACTCCGGGACCGCGGCAAATGATCAAAAGTGGGGAGTTCCTATGATGGTTTCCGTGTGGTGGCTGGTCTGGGTATTTCTGACGGGAGCGTATTCCGGCTTCCTGCTGCTGGCGTTGCTGCGTATGGGCGACGACCGCGACGAAGGCGCGCACGAAGCGCTGATGGCGCACCGCGCCCTGTCGTGGCGTCACGGCCGCGAGCGCCGCGGCTTTGTCGGACCCACGCCGTAACACGCGCGACGGCGGCGCCTTTCGCCGCCGGCCGCAAGGCTTGCCCTTCGACGCCTCATGGTGTGACCACCCTCACGGCGTTGCCCAGGATTTCGTACAACGCGTAATAACTTCCCTGCAGCCCGTTGATGGCGGGCAGGTAATCGAGCACCCGCACCGGGCCGCGCGACGGTATGCCAGTTGCCGCGGGCACCGTCGCGATACCGGCCGCCGCAAACTCGGCCGTGGCGCGGCGCACATCGAAGGCGTGCGCGACCAGCACTACCCGTCCGATCCCCGCCTTGCGCAACAGTGCCGCCGAGTATTGCGCGTTCTCGTGCGTCGTACGCGAGCGGTTCTCCGCCCAGCGCACCGGAACACCGAACTCGTGCTGCAACGCCTCTTGCATCAGCTCGGCTTCGGTGGTCCCGCCGTAGGTCGAGCCGCCGGTGACGAGCACCGGCAGACCGGTGAGCCGCGCGATGCGGGCGCCGTAGCGTACGCGCTCGAGTGTCAGCGTCCCGAGCGTATCCCCACCGTAATCGGGCGCGTCGCGGCGCGTGCCGCCGCCAAGGATGACAATCGCCTGCGCTTGCGCCGCGCGCGTCCGATCGAATGGCGCAGCGATATCGAGACTGCGTATCAGCAACGACGCAACCGCGGGTAGCGAAAGCACCAGCAGCGACAATACTCCCGTCCACGCCAGGCCCGCACCGAGCCGGGGACGCCGCCGCCACAAGGCAAGACCCAGCACTGCCACCAGAAGCGGCCCGGTCGGAGGAAGCACCAGGGCCTTGAGCACGGCCTTGACCCAGATCGGATCGATCACCTGCGATGCTTTCGCGTAAGGCGAGGGGCCGCGTGCGCTTCAGCGTGCCTGTTGCAGCAGAGCCTTTAGATGGCTTGCCGGAACGGCGTAGGTAATGCCCGAAGGCTGCGTCAGCGCAGCCTCCTTGGTGCCCTGCACGAACACCTTGTTGATCACGCCGATGACCTCTCCCGTGACCGGATCGTAGAGCGGGCTGCCGCTGTTCCCCGGATACGCGGTCGCGTCGAGCTGGAATACCGGATATTGCCCGGCGGAAAGCCGGCGGATTGTCTGCTGGCTCAACTCCCCGGCGCGCGACAACGGGATCGCGATCGGCGTCACCGATGCGATGATCGCGCGATGCGTGGCCGGGTGCGGTCCGAGAATCGCGCCTATCGGATATCCGGTGAACAGGACTTCCTGGCCTTCCTTTACGTCGCCCGATTGGCCGAGCTTCAGCGGCGACAACGCCGGCCCGGAAATCTTCAGCAGTGCCAAATCGGAGTCGGCATCGGTCGCCACCTGCGTCGCTTCCCGGACCTGCGCCTTGTTCGGATCGTCCTTGTCGGGCTGCGGAATCAGGATCGCATACGTCTCGCGTTGCGCCGGGTCGAGCACCCGCGTCAGCACATGCGCATTGGTGACGATCAGCGAGCCGTCCTCGACGGCGAAGCCGGTGCCGAGGAACTGGAACTGCGGCGACCGGGTGCGTTCGAACGTGCCCACGGCGACAACCGACCCCTTGACCCGTTGGATCGTCTCGATCGCACCCGCCGATGCCGGCATCGTGGCGGCCAGAGCGAGCGCGCAGAGAAGCGATAAGGAGAAGCGGCGCTGCCAACCGGAGCTGCGGTTCACCATGGCGTTCTACTCAGCGTCGGATGCGCGAACCAGAATCGTCGACGAATCCGCGACGCTTGGATCGTAGGGATGCCATTCGTCGCCGAAAAGTCGTTGCACGCGCTGCACGTAGGCGCGCGTCTCGGCGTAAGGAGGAATGCCTTTGTAACGGTCGACCGCCGCCTCGCCGGCATTGTAGGCGGCGACCGCGAGCGAAACCCGACCCTGGTAGTAGGCGAGCAGCCAGCGAAGATAGGAAAGCCCGCCCTGCACGTTGTCCTCGACGTTGAAGCGATTGCGAACGTTGAATCGCGTCGCGGTCGCCGCGATCAACTGCATCACGCCGCGCGCATCCTTGTCCGAGCGCGCGTCCGGCTGGAAGTTCGACTCGGCCGAGACGATCGCCAGCGCAAGTCTCGCGTCGATGCCGTATTGCGAGGCGGCCTTGACCACCACCTCGGCGATCCTGCGCTTGTCCGGCGGGAGATCGGCGTAGGCCAGGGAGTCGAGAGCCTGCGCCGTGTGGACGGCGTCGCCCGACGCCGGGTCCGGCGGCGGCATCAACATACATTGTGGGAAGACGACCTGGCCCGCATCGACAAATTTGAGCATTTCACGCGCCTGCGGGTGGCCTTCGCGGGCGGCACGCGTGAAAAAGTAGGCCGCGAGCGCATCGTCACGTTCCACGCCGCGCCCGTTGGCGTACATCCATCCGAGGTTGAACATCGCGCCGACGTCTCCGGAGCGCGCCGCTTCGCAATAAAGCGCTGCCGCCTTGCGCTGGTCCTTCGGCACACCTTCGCCATGCTCGTACGCCAGCGCCTGCGCGGCCAGATCGCCAGCCGAAGGCGCCCCGGCGGCGCCGGCCACGCCGGCCAGCACCAGCGCGATCAGCGCGATCAGGCGATGAACGCGGACCGCCGCTCCACCGGCAGCGCCCGCTTCAGGCCGTACCTCGAACACCGGGTTCCCTTTCGGCGCGGGCGATCGAAGCCGTCCGCGAATGCGCTTCGTACCAGGGCAACGCTTCGCGCAGACCCGCATGCAGCGAGTGCGTCGGCGCGTAGCCGAACGCCCCGATCGCCTTGCCGATATCGGCTTGCGAGTGCCGCACATCACCCGCGCGAAAATCACCGTAGATCGGCGCCTCGACGCGCAAGCCGGCATGCCGCTCGGCGACCAGGTCGCGCAACGCCGCGTACAGATCGTTGAGCGATATGCGCCCGCCGACCGCGACGTTGTAGACCTCTCCCGAGACCGTCGCCGCCGGAGCGGTCGCTGCCAGCAGATTGGCCTGCACGACATTGCCGACATAGCAGAAGTCGCGCGTCGTCTCGCCGTCGCCGTAGATCGCGATCGGCGTCCCGGACAGCATCGCCGCCGCCCAGCGCGGAATCACCGCCGCGTACGCGCCCTCGGCGTCCTGGCGCGGACCGAACACATTGAAATAGCGCAGTCCGGTCGCGACGACGCCGTAACAGCGAGAGAACACCTGGGCATAGAGCTCGTCCAGGTACTTGGTCACCGCATAAGGCGATAGCGGCCGGCCGATCGCATCCTCGACCTTCGGCAGACCCGGATGGTCGCCGTATGTCGAGCTCGACGCTGCATAGACGAAGCGTTCGCAGCCCGCATCGCGCGCCGCCACCAGCATGTTGAGGAATCCGGTCGCGTTGGCGGCGTGCGTGCGCAGCGGATCCTCGATCGATCTCGGCACCGAACCGAGCGCCGCTTCGTGCAGGACGATATCGATTCCCTGGCAGGCGCTGCGACAGGCGTCGGCATCGACGACGTCGGCCTGGTGAAAACGGTGCTTGCGCCACGCCAGCTCACCGACCGACTGGCGCACCTGGTCGAGGTTGGCTTTGTAGCCGGTGGAGAAATTGTCGAGGCTCACGACCTCCTGGCCCAGACCCAGCAGCGTCTCGAGCAGGTGCGAACCGATGAAGCCCGCGCTGCCGGTCACCAGCCAGCGCTTCGGCCGTGCCCGCAGCGCTGCGCAGCATGCAACAAAGGCTTCCGGTGCGCCGCGCGTATCCACGATCACAACCTCCACACGTTGACGCCTCGCGCCCGAAACTGCGCGGCATCGGCCTGACACTTGACGTCGACGTACAGCCCGCCTTCGTCGAGCTTGGTTACATAGTCGTCGGTCGGGCGGCGCTTGAAGTCGCTGTGGGCGACTGCAGCCACGATTGCGCGCGCCCGCGGCAGCGCATCCCACGATTTGAGATCGATGCCGTACTCGCGTCGCGCTTCTGCGGGGTCGGCTACCGGATCGTGCACGTGCACGTTGGCGCCGTACGAGGCGAGCTCCTGCACGACGTCGATGACGCGCGAGTTACGGATGTCCGGGCAGTTTTCCTTGAACGTGAGCCCAAGCACGTTGATATCGGCGCCCTTTACCGTCGAGCCCGACTGGATCAGCTGCTTGACCGTCTGCTCGGCGATGAACTTGCCCATGCCGTCGTTGATACGCCGTCCGGCGAGGATGACCTGCGGATGGTAGCCGAGCTTGTCCGCCATATGCGTCAGGTAGTACGGATCGACGCCGATGCAATGCCCGCCGACCAGCCCCGGCCGAAAGGCCAGGAAGTTCCATTTGGTTCCGGCAGCTTCGAGGACCTCGAGTGTATCGATGCCGATCTTGTGGAAGATCAGCGCCAGCTCGTTCATCAGCGCGATGTTGAGATCACGCTGTGTGTTTTCGATCACCTTGGCCGCTTCGGCAACCTTGATCGAGCTCGCGCGGTGGACGCCTGCCGGGATGATGCTGCCGTAAACGGCGGCGACCCGTTCCAGCGTGGCCGGCGTGTCTCCACTCACCAGCTTGACGATCCGCGGCAGCGTATGCTCCTTGTCGCCCGGATTGATGCGCTCGGGCGAATACCCGACGAAAAAGTCGCGCTTCCACACCATGCCGGAAGCCTTCTCTATCACCGGCACGCAAATCTCTTCGGTCGCACCCGGATACACGGTCGATTCGAAGACCACGGTTGCGCCGCGCTTGAGGTTCCCTCCAACGGCTTCGCTGGCCGAAAGCAGCGGCCCGAAGTCGGGCTGGTGCGCATCGTCGATCGGCGTCGGCACGGCGACGACGACAAAGTCTGCGGTGCGCAACGCCGCCGCGTCGGTCGTGCAGCGCAAGCCGGTGGCCGCGGCCAGCTCGGCGGGACTCACTTCGCCGGTCGGATCGATGCCCTTGCCGTACGCGACGACCTTGGTCTCGGACAGGTCGAATCCGACTGTCGGATACTTCTTGCCGAACTCGACGGCGAGCGGAAGCCCGACGTAGCCCAAGCCGACGACGCCGACGGTGGTGACTCCTGTTGCTGCCATGCTCAGAGCCCGCTCAGCAGCTTGTCGGCCTCGGCGCGCACCGGGGACCCCTCGGCGAGCTTGGAAAGCGGCTCGAGCGTTTTTTTCGCGCCCGCCTTGTCGCCGGTCTTGATCAAGCCCTTGGCCAGATGCAGCTGGATATTGATGTTGCCCGGCGCGAGATTGGACGCCGCCCGCAGCAGCTCGACGCCCTTTTTCGCGTCGCCGATTTGCACTTCGGCCCAGCCCAGCGTATCGATTACATTCGGATTGAACGGCGCCTGCCGGTACGCCGCTGAGGCATATTCGCGTGCCTTCGGATCGCCGGTTTCCGCCAGCGCCCAGGCGAGGTTGTTCAAGACCATCGCGTTGTCGGGGTCGAGCTTCACGGCCGCCTGATAGTTGCTGATTGCCGCACGGTAATCCTTGCGGGCAAGGCTCTGCTGCGCGAGGAAAATGACCAGCGTGACATCGGTCGGATGCTCCCTCGTCCATGTCGCGGCGAACGCGCTGGCGTCGGCAGCGCCGACTTTCTGCAATGCCTCGTAGCGGCGCACCGCGAGTATCGGGATCGGCTCGCGTGCAAGCGCATCCCGGTACGCGGCGGCAGCCTGCTGCCACTTCTGCTGCGCGGCCAGCACTTCTCCTTCGAGCGCGTAGCCTATTGCGCGCTTCGGACGGTCTTTCTGCAGCTTGCGCGCCTCGGCGATGGCGTCTTCGGGATGACCGGACATGACATAGGTCTTGGCCAGGGCCACCAGAGCGCGGTTATTATCGGGTTCGGCCGAGATGACGTTGCCCAGGGTTGCGATGGCGGCGCTATAGTCTTTCTTCGCGACTTGCACGTCGGCCAGGCGCAGCGATGCCGTTGCGTTCTGCGGCTGCAGCTGCACCAGGCGCTTGAACGTGGCCAGTGCCTCGTCGGCCTGGCCAGCGGCGCGCTGCGCGGCTCCTACCGCCTCCAGGATCTGCACGTCATCGGGAAAAGCCGCCTGTGCCGCCTTGGCGGCCTCGAGCCCCGCCTTGGCATCGCGAAGGTTGCCGTAGTAGTTGATCAATGCCAGCCGCGGCCGCACCGACTTGGGCGCTGCGGCAATCGCACGGTCGATCGTCGCCCTGACTTCGTCCGGGCTGCGCCCCGACAGGACCAGAAGCTCGGCCAAGCCCAGCAACAGCTGCTCGTTTTTCGGATCCTTGGCCAGCATCGCCTCGTAGCGCTTGCGCGCGTCCTCGGCTTTCTGCTCCTGCACATCGAGCAGCGCGAGGTTGCGCGCTGCGGGAAAATATCCTGGCTGCACGTCCAGCGCCTTCTCGAAGCTTGCCCGCGCATTCTTGTTGTCGTGCATGCCGGCGTATGCCGCGCCCTTGACGTTATAGGTCAGCGGGTTGTTCGGTTGCTTTTTTTCCAGCGCGGCGACCGCGGTCAGCGCCTGGTCGAATTCACCGCGGCGCAAATGCGCGGCGATCAACGCGAGGTCCGCCTGGTACTGCGATTGATCGGCGCCTGACAGGGACTCGAGTTCCTTGAACGCCTGTCCCGGGTCGCCGGCGGCGTACTTGACCTGGGCCAGCCGAACCTTGCTCGCCATGTTGCCCTTGTCCAGCGCGCTTGCCCGCTCGTAGTACTGCGCGGCCTTGGCGGCGTTTCCGGCGGCGAGGTTGGCCTCGCCGGCTGCCTGCAGCAGGACCGGATTGTCCGGCGCGCGCGCCAGCGCCGCTTCGAGCGTTTCGATGCCCTGGGCGGTGCGTCCGGTGCGCATGTACAGGGCGGCGAGCGCGCGCAGCGGGCTTATGTCGTCGGGTGCGCGCGCGGCCACCTTGCGCAGCGATTCCTCGGCCGAGGCATACGACCCCAGCCTCATGTCGATGAGTGCCGAAAGGTAGATGCTCTGCAGGTTGTCCGGGTTGACCGACAGGACCTTCTGGATCGCGTCCCGAGCGTGCGCCGCATCGCCGCGCGAATACGAGACCAGCGCATCGGCATAGAGCGTTCGGTACTCGAGCGGGGACAGCTTCTTCATCGCGTCGACCTGAGCCGCCGCATTGTCCAGTTGCCCGATTTCGATCAGCATCGACGCGAGCGCGTAGCGCGCGCCCAGCGAGCCCCCGCTGATCTCGACCGCGTGCTCGAGCGTCTTGACCGCTTCGCCGCGCCGGCCTTGCGCATTCTCGAATCCAGCCTTCACCACCAGCGCCTGGGCGTTGTTGGGAGCCGCCGCGATCGCCGAATCGATCAGCTTCAAGGCCTGCGGCAGGTCGTTGCCGAGGGCGGCGAGGCGAGCCTGAATCGTAAGCGCGCGCGCGTCTCCGGGAACCGCGACAAGCGCAGCCTGGATCGCTTCGTTTGCTTTCGCGATTTCGCCGAGCGCGAGGTAGGCGCTGGCTACTTGGGTCTGGAGCTCGGCCTGGGCCTTCGGATCGCCGAGCTTGCGATCGGCGAGCTCCGCCACCACCTTTGCGTAGGCGTTCTGGTCGACCATTGCACGCGCGAGCAATGGATAGGTTTCGTCCGCCGGATATTTGAGCTCGATCGCCTTGCGGATTTCGGTCTCGGCCGCGGCCGGACGACCGGTGTCGAGCAGCGCCTTGCCGTACAGGATTCGCGCCTCGCCATTGTCGGGTGCTATCTGCAGCGCGCTCTTCAGCTGGATGATGCCGGCTTCATATTCGTTCTTGGCGAGATACGACTTCGCCGATGCGACCAGCGCGGTCGGATTGTCTTTTCCGCAGCCGACAAGCCCAAGGGCTGCGAGCGCTACGAGGGTTGCGCAGATACGGTACCAGAGCTTCATTGTCGCTTCTTTCGCGGAATCGATCGCCGGTGCGCTCTACTTGAGGCCGCAGCGATGCATCAGATCGTAAAGTGTCGGACGGCTCACGCCGAGCAGCTCGGCGGCCTTGCTGTAATTGCCGTTGACTCGTCCCAGCACGCGCAGGACGGCGTCTTTCTCGGCCTCCTCGCGCACGCGACGCAGGTTCAGGATCGCCGGCTCCGCATCGGCAGGCCCCAGACCCACGTCGGCCGCGCCTATCGTCAGGGCGTCGGCCATGATGACGGCCCGCTTGATTACATTTTCTAGCTCGCGAACATTGCCCGGCCATGGGTGCGCTTCGATCGAGGCGATTGCATCGGGCAGCAAGGTCATCGCTCCGCGCCGCTGCTCGGCGGCAAACTTGTGCACAAAGCTGTACGCCAGCAGCGCCGCGTCTCCCTTGCGGGCGCGGAGCGGAGGAATCTCGACGACGATCTCGGCGATCCGGTAATACAGATCCTCCCGGAAGCGTCCCGAGACGATGTGATCCTTGAGGCTTTGATGCGTCGCACAGACGATGCGCACGTCGATCGCGATTTCCTCCCGGCCGCCGATGCGCTCGATCACGCGCTCCTGCAGAAAGCGCAGCAGCTTGGCTTGCAGCGCCATCGGAAGATCGCCGACCTCGTCGAGGAACAGCGTGCCGCCGCTGGCCATTTCGAACTTGCCGAACGTGCGCTTGGCCGCACCGGTGTACGCGCCCTTTTCGTAGCCGAAGAGCTCGGTTTCCAGCAGCGTCTCCGGAATCGCCGCGCAATTGATCGCCACGAACCTTTGATCGCGGCGCGGCGACAAATCATGCAGAGCGCGGGCCAGCAATTCCTTGCCGGTTCCTGATTCGCCCTGGATCAGCACCGTTGCCGACGCCGGCGCGACCTTCTCGATGGTGCGGCATACGCGCAATGCCTCCGGATCGCGCGTCATGAAGCCCGACATGCCGCCTGCCGCGCTCGCCGTTTGCAGGCGGCGATTCTCTTCCTGCAACTCGTGCACGCGAAACGCCCGGTCTATCGTCCACGCCAGAATCTCGGGTTCGAACGGCTTGGTGCAGAAATCGTGCGCCCCAAGCGCGATCGTCTTCAGCGCATTGACCCGGTCGTTCTGCCCGGTGAGCACAATGACCTTGGTGTCGGGCGCAAATGCATTTATTTCCTCGAGCAACAAAAGCCCTTCGCTCGGATCGTCCGGATGCGGCGGCAGCCCCAGATCCATCGTGACGACGGCCGGCTCGCAGCGGCGCATCTGCGCGATCGCCGATTCCCGATCGCTGGCGACGACCGTTTCATACCGGTCGAATGCCCAGCGCATCTGTTTTTGCAACTCCGGATCGTCTTCGACGATCAGCAGCGGCCGGCGTGTTTCGGTCATGCGGCTCCCCCTGCCACCGCCGTCGCAGGCGTTCTGATTTCACCGCGCGGCAGCAGCACCCGCACACACGTACCCCGACCGGGCTCGCTGTCGACCTGTATCCGCCCGCCGAGTCCCTCGACGTACTGCGCGCTCTCGTAGACGCCGATCCCCATGCCCGCGGGCTTCGTGGTCTCGAATGGTCTGAACAACCGCTCGCGGATGAACTCCGAACTCATGCCTGTTCCCGTGTCCTTTACATCGATCAGCGCGAAAGCGCCGTCGTCGTGCAGCTTGACCGTGACGCTGCCGCCTTTGCTCGTCGCGTCGATCGCGTTCTGCACCAGGTGGCCGATCACGTGCTCGAGACGATCCTCGTGCCCCGCGGCCGTGACACCGGTAGATAGTTCCAGCTCGATCGGTGGATCGAGCGTCGCTTTGGCGGCACAGACACGTCGCACGACCGCTTCCAGATCGACTGGACGAGCATTTTCCACCGGCGTTGCCCCGGTACGCAACTGTAGCATCAGTTTATTCATGCGTTCGACGACATTCTCTACCGTCGTCAGCATGTCACGCTGAAATTCCGGGTTCTCGCTGTGCCGCTCCGCGTTGCGCAGCATCAGCGAAAGTTGCGCGACCAGGTTCTTCAGATCGTGCACTACAAAGGCAGACATGCGGTTGAAGGCTTCGAATTTGCGCGCTTCCAGCAGCGCTTCGGTGGCGCGCAGCTGACCCAGATAGCTGGCCGCCTGCCGGCTTGCGGTCTTGAGCAGATCGCGAACTTCCCAATCGACATCGATCTTTGCGCGGGGCGTCATCAGCACGACGAAACCGAGCAAGCCGGTGCTCGACGGCAGCGGTACGATCAGCCACGCATCACGGATCGTCGTAAGCCATCCGGGCAATTGCAAGCCGGGGTATTTGCCCGGATCGTTCAGCGCCTCGTCCAGGCTGACGACCCAATCGGTGCGGGTCAGAAAGGCCGCGAGCGATCCATCCACCGCTTCGACCGCCGACAACGCGGGTACGTTCCAACGGGCGCCGAGCCGGAGACTGCCGCTGCCGTCATCGAGCCAAAGCATCCCTGCCGGGCTCTCGACCAGGTCGGCCAGCGCCATCGTCACTCGCTCCGGCAACCCCTGACCTGCACTATCGGTCGATAGCGTGCTGGTGAATCGCAGCCACGCTTGGCGGTAATCGTAACGATACGAATAAAAATGCTTGCTTACGAAGACCTTCAGCCGCGAACGAAAGCGCCCTGAAGACGCCACCAGCACGCCGCCGACTAGCGCGGCGAACAGCAGTTCGATTTGCAGCGTCCGGCCCCATTCGCCGCCGAGATAGCGGACGACATAGCCGGCTGCTGCGACCGCGAGAAGGAACGCCGCCGAAACGAGCAGCGCCGTCGATTGCAGCACGACGTTGCGCGAGACATGCATTTCAACCGCCCAGCGCGGATTGCGCGCCATTGCGATCGCGATCAATGGCACGACCAGTGCATTGATCACGCCGCGCGCCGTCCAGATGTCGAGGTCGAGTGCAGCGAACAGCATCGCATCGGCATAGAGAAAAAGCTCAAAGCCGAACATCCCTGCGAGCGCAATGCACAGCGGCTTGATCGCCCAGCGCGCTTGCGGATGCGCCCGGCGGAACAGCTGCTCAACCAGCATCAGCCCGAAAACCGAGAGACCCAGATGCAGGCCGAACGAAGCCCTCTGGCCCTGCGCTCCGAGCGAGCGGGACAATGGCATGCCATCCAGCAACGCCACGCTCGCCAGCATCGCGGCCACGACGACAGTTGCGGCCAAGCGCGGAAACGCCGGCGCGGACTTGTCGCTTCGGGAGCCGGCAATCAGGTTGCCGACGAACATGAACCAGACGCCGTAGCGAAGGACGTCGACGACGCCGAACAGCAGCCATATGGCTGGACGGTCCGACAGGGCGACCGCCAGCCCCGCCGCTGCCCAGACCGCCGTCACCAGGGTGGCGGCGAGCAGCAAAGCCGCGCGGACGCTGGGCCGCCAGCGAAGCGCCATCAGCAGCGCAAAGCCCAGGTAGCCAGCCAGCGCAAGGCCGTAGCTCCACGCGGCTACAGTGGCGAGGACGTTTGCGGTCACGACGTGCGCGGGTAGTCGATAAGGAGCTAACTCTAAACCGGGTTCAGGAGGAAGCGTATCCCGCCGCCCCGCCGCCGACGCCCCGGAGCGCCTTCATTGCCTGGCGGCGCTTGGCGGCCGACCGGCCTTACGGGCACCGGCGCTGGCCGCTCTGGCTGCGCCCGTCGGTCGACGCGCGTTCGAGGGCAGCGTCGGAAAGCGCCGCGCTAGCGCGCGCCTTCGCCCAGCAGGACGACGCGCACCGTTTCGAGCAGGATCAACAGATCCAGCAGCAGCGAGTTGTTCTTGACGTAGTAGATATCGTATTCGAGCTTCTTCACCGTATCGTCGACGGTGGCCACGTAACAGTGCCTGACCTGCGCCCAGCCGGTGATGCCCGGCTTGACGCTGTGGCGCACTGCATAGAACGGGATCTGCTCAGAGAGCATGGTGACGAATTCCGGCCGTTCCGGACGCGGACCGACCAGGCTCATCTCGCCGCGAAGCACGTTGATCAATTGTGGCAGCTCGTCGATGCGCGTACGCCGGATGAACCGACCGATTCGGGTGATCCTCGCGTCGTTGACCGCGGCCCACGCGGCCTTGCCGTCCTTTTCCGCGTCCATCGACATGCTGCGGAACTTGAGCAGCGTAAACGTCTTGCCGCCCCGGCCGACGCGTTTTTGCCGGTAGATGACCGTGCCGGGGCTCTCGAGGGCGATCAACAATGCGGTGAACATAATCACCGGCAAAGCGGCGATCACCAGGACCGCCACTACCGCCACGTCGAACGAGCGCTTGACGAAGCGGCGCAGCCAGTTCTGCCGGTAGCCGTCGCCATAGATGAACCAGCTGGCGCGGCTCATGTCCAGCGGCACGTGGCCGTGGACGCGCTCGAAAAAGCCGGCAAGATCGGTGACCTTGATGCCGTTGAGCCGGCAGGCCAGCAAATCGCGCAGCGGCAGTACGCCGCCGCGCTGCTGCCGCACCGCCACCACGATCTCGTCAACGCCGTGACGCTTGACGGCCTGTTCCAGTGTTTCTCGCCTGCCGAGGATGCGTTTCGGGGCAACCGCTATTTCCTCGTTGCCGTCGAGGGCGAAAAACCCGACCAGCTTTACGCCGACGTTGCCCTCTGCGAGCGACGCCTCGACTTGCTTTGCCTGCGCACCGGTGCCGAGAACGAGCAAGCGGTGCGGAAGCAGCGCATCGACCAGCGGCAGCATCACTGTATGTCGCAGCGCGATCTGTCCGAGGACGGCGAGCAGCGCGGCGACGCCGACGTTTTGCCGGAACAGCTCGCCGCCGGGCAACCAATCGGCGATCACATAGGCAAGCAGGGTTCCGAACGCGGATGCGATGCAGACGCGGGTAAAGTAGGAGCTGCGCGCAAGCTTTTCCTTGCGGCGGTAGACGCCGAAGCCGATATTGAACAGGACGATGAGAAACGCATAGACGAACGCCGGGGCAGCGTGCAGTGGCTCGGGGATCGGCAGCCGTTGCAGAAAAATGATCGCGCCGATAGCTGCGATTACGAGCCAGGAAAGCTCCGCGGCGAGCAGCAACAGCGTCGCGGCGGCTACGTTCTGGCGAAGAAAACTGATCAACCGAATCCCCTCGTATCGATGACGGCGCCCCACTTACGGGGCGCCACGCGTACGTCGATCACTGACCAGCGGGGCGCCTGTGTTGCTGGCAGCCGCGCTGCTTTCCTCCCGAGGCCGTTATCGTGTGCCAGCCTCCATTATTTCGGCCCGCTGACACGCAATACGACCTATCGGGTCAAGCAATTCTTGTACCGAACGCCCGCGACAGCGATATGACAGCCGCGACGCAGCGCACGCCGAATCTGTCGAATTGCAGCCGTGGAAAAAACTCGCACCTTTCATCAGCATTGGACTATCGCGACAGCTTGTCCGGGGAACACTCGACGCACGATGTGCGGAATATTCACGACCTTATGCGTCCAGGTGCGTTTTCGCACACGCACACCTCTGTCGAATGTACCAACTCGATGTAGAAAGGTCCATGCCGATTGTGTAAATACTTGTATAGCGCTGTCTGTCAACGACAGCTGCGAAGCATGACAACTAATGCTCTGCACGGTACAAGTCACACGCCGACCTTCACAGACAGCCCCCGACGCGAATCGATGGGGACTGGAGCAATTCAGCAGAACCTGCTGGGACGGTCGGCAAAATCGCACCCAACCAGCGCCTTGCACAGCGCCGGTTGTCGGCATTTTTCGATGCTACAGTCGTTGCTACGGTCTTGGCAGGCCTCCACGCCTCCGGGCGACGAACGGACGCCGCTACCTGCCAAACGTCACCCCCGCGGCGGCTCGCGTACCGTCATACGGCTGGTTGCTGCCTTTGCAATTCCTACAAATCCTGGCCGAGCTCATGCCCAACCGGGCCTGAGCAACCCGCCATTGAATGCGCTATCCCGCTTGGGTCGGACTGTCTTCACGAGCCAGTCTTGTCAGTTATCGCCGCGTCGAGTAGTGTTTTCGCGCTAGAACCCACTCGCTCGAGCAAGTCGACGTTCGGCTAACGAGTCACAAGATCAAAAAGGGCACCGGTATGACTGCGGCGGTCTTTGGCAAGACGAACGGCACGATCCCCAGGAAGGAACTGGTCCAGGGCGGTATCGGCATCAAGTCGTACGTCTTGATACTCGTTCAGCTTGGCCTTCTCACTCTGCTGCTGCGTCAGTTCCAGATAGAAAGTGCGGCATTCATAAGATTGGCGCTGTTGGCTTTTTGTGGCTTCGCCGTGCACGCTTTGCTGCCGATGCGGTATCGCCTGCCTTTCTTTGTCGCCCTGTCGCTGGCCGGTATCGTCCTGGTTCTGGACATAGTCAACAGCGTTTGGATTGTTGGAATCGGGCTGGTCCTCATCGGCATTTGCCATTTGCCGGTTTCGTTCCGGATTCGCGGTCTGCTGCTGTTGATCGTCGGCTCGCTGTTAGTGGCGCTGCGGGCGAAGTGGGTGGAGGCCCCCGCCCTCGACGCCATCTGGCCGATTCTGGGCTCGATGTTCATGTTTCGGCTGATTGTCTATTTCTACGACCTTCGGCACGACAAGGCGCCGGTTTCGCCGGTTCGCACCCTGGCCTATTTTTTCATGCTGCCGAATGCTTGCTTCCCGCTGTTCCCGGTCGTCGATTACAAGGCTTTTCGACGCAACTATTACGACGATGACGCCTATCGTACCTACCAGGTGGGGGTCGACTGGATGCTCCGCGGTGTGGTCCACCTGATCCTGTACCGCTATATCTACTATCACATGACGCTCGCGCCGTCGGAGGTCACCGGGCCCGCCCAGCTCCTCCAATACCTGGTGGCCAACTTCCTCCTGTATTTGCGCGTATCCGGCCTGTTTCATCTGATCGTCGGCATGCTCTACCTCTTCGGTTTTCGTCTGCCTGAGACTCATAACCGGTATCTGCTCGCTTCCAGTTTTACCGACTTCTGGCGCCGGATAAACATCTACTGGAAGGAGTTCATGCAGCGGATCTTCTACTACCCGATGGTGTTCCGTTTTCGCAAGCTGGGGACCACCAAGGCGATGGTATTGGCGACGATGCTCGTATTCGCCCTGACCTGGTTCCTGCACGCCTATCAGTGGTTCTGGCTGCGCGGAACGGTGCTTCTCGTCTGGCAGGATGTGTTGTTCTGGGTGGTTCTCGGGCTGGTCGTTGTCGCCAACTCGCTTTACGAGATCAAGTATGGCCGGGAGCGAAGCCTCGGCAAATCGGGCCAAACCTGGCGCAACCTCGGCATGGTCACGCTGAAGACCTTTGCGACGTTCTGGTTCATCTGCGTTCTGTGGTCATTCTGGACCGCCGACTCGCTGTCGAACTGGCTCTCGCTATGGTCCGCGCTGGGAGGCCAGTACACCGTCGATGCCTTGATCTGCCCTGCGATCATCCTTGCCGTCATTCTGGCGGGGAGCGTCGAAGGTAAGGGCCTGCGCAATACGAGGGCCTCTACGCAGGATGAAGGCAGCTGGCGGCGGACTCGCCTGGTGACGGTGGTATCGCTGTTAGCGCTGATAGCAGTGAGCGTCGAGTCGGTGCATCAACAGTTCGGTGCGAAGCTTGCTACCACCATTCACTCGTTGCGCTCGGGCCATCTGAGTCGCCTGGACACCGCGAAGCTCGAACGCGGCTACTACGAAAACCTGCTCTCGGTCGATCGATTCAACTCTCAACTCTGGGAGGTGTACACCAAAAAGCCCGCCAACTGGCTCGACGTTCAGAACGCCGGTCTGAAACGCTTTACCGGCGACTTCGCGCAGACCGAACTCGTTCCGTCGTTCGTATCGCAGACCCCCTACGGGACACTGAGCGTCAACCGATGGGGCATGCGCGATCAAGACCATGAGCTCATCCCCCCTGCCAACACCTATCGCATCGCACTGCTTGGCGCATCGTCGGTAATGGGCTGGGGAGTCGGTGACGGAGAAACCTTCGAGGCGCTGGTGGAAAGCCGATTGAATCGGGAGCGCGCAACGGCTGCGGATACAAGCTACGAAATGCTGAATTTTGCGGTGCCCGGCTACCAGCCGCCGCAGCAACTGGCGGCATTGGACAAGGCGCTGACTTTTTCGCCCAACGCGGTCATTTATGTCGCAACAGGGCGGGAGCTGTCGCGCGCGATGTCTTACCTGGTGGAAGTCGTGCACAAGAAAATTGAAATACCCTACGAACCGCTGCGCGATATCGTCAGGAAAGCCGGCCTCGATCCGTCGATGGATGAGGCAACCAGCCTGCGGCGGCTCGAGCCTTTCAGCATCGAGATCCTGTCATCGACCTACCGCCGTATCGTCGAGCAGGCGCAAGCCCATGGTGCCGTGGCGGTGTTCGTGTTTCTTCCTCAGGTAAGAGAAGGAACCTGGCAGGAGGAGACTCCGGAAACCCTCCGCATCGCAGAGAGCGCCGGCTTTGCGACCATCGACATGTCCGACGTGTACAAGGGACAGGACATCGCTACCATACGTCTCGCGGAATGGGACGATCATCCGAACCGCCGCGGCCATGAACTGATAGCATCGCGGTTGTACGATGAGCTGCAAAAGAAGCGTGAGACGATCCTCAAGCCGGCCAGCCACGCACCGAAAAACTGATCTTTTCAAAAATCTGGGGCTTGCATGACCGATGACATCGAGGGTGTAGTCAAGGACTTCGTTCTCAAGGAATTCCTTCCGGGCGAGGATCCTCACGAGCTCACTGACAGCACGCCGCTCATTACCGGAGGCGTGCTCGATTCGATCGCCACACTAAAAGTCGTCATGTTCATCGAGGAACGGTTTGGAATAACCCTGCAGGCGCACGAAGTCGACTCGGAACACCTGGACACGATTGCCCAGATCGCGCAGCTGGTTCGCGCGAAGAAGTCCTAAGAGCCGGCCGGGGCTGGAAGCAACGACCGTGCTGCACTCTCCGCTTGGCCGCGCTGCCCGTCAGTATCCCGATCACATCGCAGTGGTCGAGCCCGGCAAGGGCAGCATCAGCTATCGCGACCTCGATGCGGTTTCCGACCAGGTGCGCGATCGCCTGCGCTCGGATGGGGTCAGCCCGGGCGACCGGGTCGGCATCTGCCTGCACAAATCGATCGATACCGTCGCCGTCATCTACGGGATCCTCAAGCTTGGCGCCGCGTACGTGCCGGTCGACCCGGGGGCCCCGCCTGCACGCAACGCTTTCATTCTGAACAACTGCGCGGTCAAGCTCGCGGTGATCGGCTCGCGATTCGAGGACAACTTGCGGGCCGAGCTGGAAAAGCTGGGAGCGGTGCCCAGTCTCTTCGTTCTGGGGGATACCGGCGGAGGGATGGCGCTGCGTCGTGCGCTCGATGACGCCCAGGCAGCGCGCCCGGCGCCTGCGGCAACCACGGCACGCCCCGCGCCCCAGGATCTCGCCTATATCCTGTATACGTCGGGGTCCACCGGCAAGCCCAAAGGCGTGATGCTGTCGCATGAGAATGCCGTGAGCTTTGTCGACTGGTGCTCGGAAGTATTCGCGCCGCAGACAAGCGATCGATTCTCCTCTCACGCACCGTTTCACTTCGATCTCTCGATTCTCGACATTCATCTACCGCTCAAGCATGGCGCGACGCTGGTGCTGGTGGCCGAAGATGTCGGCAAGGACCCTGTCCGACTGGCGTCATTGATTGCGGATCAGCGAATCACATGCTGGTACTCCGCCCCGTCGATCCTGAGCCTGCTGGCCCAGTACGGAAAGCTCGCCAGCTACGATTACTCGGCGCTTCGTCTGATCCTGTTCGCCGGTGAGGTGTTTCCCGTCAAACATCTGCGGACACTGAGCCGATTGCTGCCGGCGCCCGAATACTTCAATCTGTACGGTCCGACCGAGACTAACGTCTGCACCTTCTACCAGGTCTCGTTGCCGATCCCGGAGGAGCGCAGCGTCCCCTTTCCGATCGGCAAAGTATGTTCGCATCTCGAGGGACGGGTTCTCGACGAGGCAGGCCGCGAGCTCCCACGGGGCCATGAGGGAGAACTTTGCATCGCTGGCCGCGGCGTCATGCAAGGCTACTGGTCATTGCCCGAGCAGACCGCTCGCGCGTTTCACGAAGACCAATCCGGCCGGCGGTGGTACAAGACCGGTGACATCGTTGTCCAGGCGCCTGACGGCGATTACACCTACATGGGGCGCCGCGACCGCATGATCAAACGACGAGGCTATCGTGTCGAGCTCGGAGAAATCGAAGCTGGACTGTATCGCCATCCTTCGGTCAAGGAAGCCGCAGTCATCGCCGTTTCCGACGAAGAGGCGGGTAAGCGGGTAAGGGCCTTCCTGAGTTGCCGCGACACCAAACATCCTTCACTTATCCAGATGAAGGGATTCTGCTCGAAAAACCTTCCCCTCTACATGATCCCCGACGATTTCGTCTGGTGCGATGCCTTGCCCAAGACATCGACCGACAAGGTCGACTACCAGCGGCTGAAGGAGATGGGCTGATGGACTTCTCCTTTACCGACGAGCAGAAAATGCTCCGCGACAATATAGTGAAGTTTGCGCAGCGCGAGCTCTGCGAAGGCGCGATGGAGCGCGACCGTTCGCAGACCTTTTCTCCGGAGCTATGGCGTCGCTGCGCCGACATCGGCATCCAGGGCTTGCCCGTGCCGGAGGAATACGGCGGCAGCGGATTCGATCCGCTGTCTTGCTCGATCGGCCTGGAGGCACTGGGTTACGGCTGTCGCGACGGCGGTCTGGTATTTTCGCTATGCGCGCATCTTCTGGCCTGTGTCGTGCCTCTTTGGTCGCATGGCAGCGCAGAGCAAAAGCGGCGCTATTTGCCCGGGCTGTGCGACGGCAGCCTGATCGGCATGCATGCGCTTACCGAACCGGGTTCCGGATCGGATTCATTTTCGATGCGAACGCGAGCCGAAAAGGAGAGCGATGGCTGGCGGATCAACGGCACCAAGACTTTCATCTCCAACGCGCCGGTCGGTGATCTGGCGCTGGTGTTTGCCTTGACCGACGCCAAAAAGGGATTTTACGGAGGCGTGACCGCATTTATCGTCCCGGCCAAGACTCCCGGATTCTCGGTCGGCAACAAATTCGAAAAAATGGGCCTTCGCACGTCCCCGGTCGGCGACGTGGTATTCCAGGACATGCGCGTTCCCGACAACGCCGTAGTCGGCGGCGTCGGAGGCGGCTCGTCGGTATTCGCGACCGCCATGGATTGGGAGCGAATCCTGCTCGTGGCCAGCCATGTCGGCGTCATCGAGCGTCTGATGGAAACGTCGCTCGCCTACGCCAGAACGCGTTCCCAGTTCGGACAGGCGATCGGAAAATTCCAGGCTGTCGCTCACAAGATCGCCGACATGAAAACTCAACTCGAGGCCGCGCGGTTGCTGACTTACCGATCGGCCTGGCGTCTCGAAAACAACCGCAGCGCGTCGCTGGACGCTTCGATCACCAAGCTGTTCGTCAGCGAAACGCTGGTCAAGGTGGCGCTCGACACCGTCCAGATCCATGGAGGCTATGGTTTCATCGCCGAGTTTGAAGTCGAACGCGCGCTGCGTGACGCGGTGGGCAGTACGATCTATTCCGGGACCTCCGAGATGCAACGCAACATCATTGCACGATGGCTGGGTCTGTAGCGTAGTGGAAGTTAGCCTGGTATCACAGCCCGAGGAATTTGCCGCGCTGCATTCCGCATGGAACACGTTGCAGCGCAGGCTCCGGCGGCCTTCACCGTTTCTGACACACGAGTGGTTCGACGCCGCCTGGCAGTGGCGCAACCAGGGCGCCCAGCTGCACGTCCTTTGCTGCAGGCGCGGGCAGGACGTGGTCGGCGTCCTGCCGTTGCTGCGCCAAACACCGTCCGTTGAACACGGAAGCAGCCGCACGCTCAAGTTTCTCGCGGTGCCGGACACGCAGGTCTGCGATGTGCTGGCTGCCGACACCGACCGACTGCCGGTGGCGTCCGCGCTCGCTGACGAGCTGGTGCGCCGGCAGCGTGAATGGGACGCAATCGCTCTTAACTATCTTCCCGATGGTGCGATCGCGCTGATCGAGCTGCGCCAGGCGCTATCGCGTCATGGACTGCGCTGCGACGTCAAGCAGGCGACCCAGAATCCCTGGATCGCGCTCGATTCCGAGTGGGAAACATACTATTCGTCACGCAGCCGCCGTTTGAAAAAGGCGGTCAATCTGGCGACCAACCGGTTGTCGAAGGCTGGCGACGTCGAGCTGCATTGGCTTCAACCCGGAGAAGGCGACGCCGCCGAAGTCAACCGCCAGATCGACCAGATCACCGCCATTTCTGCGCGGAGCTGGAAGACCAGCACCGGCAATTCATTGGACAACGCCGGCCCGCAGGCATTCGTTCGCCGTCTCTCGCAGCATGCGCATCGCCTGCGTTGTCTTTCGGTGTGGACGCTGACGCTGAACAAAACGCCGATCGCAATGGAGCTCCAGTTGATCGACGACGGTTGTGTCTTTGCACTGCGCTCGGATTTCGACGCCGCATATGAGGCAATATCACCGGGCTCCTATCTCAATCGCTACATGCTCGCGAAGCTGTTCGGGCGAGGCTTGCGGCGGTATCTGATGGGACCGGGAGAGAATATCTACAAGTACCGCTGGTCGGACGACGCGGAGCCGGTAAGCACCATGACGATTTACGGACATTCGATGCGCGGACGCTGGCTGGCCGCACGGGAGCTCGTGCTCAAGCCGGCCGCGCGGCGAATCCGCGACGTCTTCCGGGCGTCTCGATCGAAAGAGGCTTCGCCGCCGGAGACGTCGAACCTGGACAATGCGACATGAGCGGAATCTGCGGCTGGTACGGCGATGCAGGCGGGAATCCGCGAACGATCATCGATGCGATGATCGGCGCCTGTTCATGGCCGTCTGCCGCCGGTACTACGCACGTTAGCGGATCGCGATTCACCCTGGCCGCCGCGGGGCCGCCCGGAACGACGATGGTCGTCGGATCGGGGCCGATCCATGTCGCAGTTCAGGGTCATCCGCACTGGATTTCCGGCATCACGGCCGCGGGCGGACCGAACGCGATCGAGGATTTCTGTCGCCGAGTCATCAGCGCCTATCGCGAAGGGGAAAGCGCCTTTCTGTCTGACGTCGGCGGAGACTTCGCGCTGGCCGTTGTCGACGAGACCTCGGGGCGTGTCACGCTTGCGATCGACCGGATCGGCGTGCGCAACATCGTTTACCAGCAGGTGCGCGACACGCTGATCTTCGGCGCCACGTCGGATGCCGTTCTGGCGCATCCTCTCGCTGTCGATGCGATCGCCCCGCAGGCCCTGTACGACTATGTCTATTTCCACATGGTCCCGGGGCCGGCGACCGTATTCCGCGAACATGCTCGCCTGCGCGCCGGCCACGCACTGAGCTATGAAGCCGGGCGAACGTCGACCCGTTCGTACTGGCAGCTGCAATTCACCGAGCCCTCGCGGGGCAGCGTCGAGGAATTCAAGCCCGCGTTTCGCGCCGCGCTCGATGCAGGGGTTTCCTCGGTATCCGGAGGCGCGGATTGCGGCGCGTTCCTGAGCGGTGGCACTGACAGCTCGACCATCGCCGGCCTACTGGGGACGATCAAAGGCGTTGCGGCGCGCACGTATTCGATAGGCTTCGCGGCCGCAGGATACGACGAGATGGAGTATGCGCGCATCACCGCGCGCCATTTTGGAACAAATCACCACGAATATTATGTGACGCCGGACGACGTCGTCGCCGCGGTTCCACTGATCGCCGCCGCCTACGATCAGCCGTTCGGCAACGCTTCTGCCATCCCGACGTATTATTGCGCCCGGCTGGCGCGCGCCGACGGCATCACGCGAATGCTGGGAGGAGACGGTGGCGATGAGCTGTTCGGCGGCAACACGCGCTATGCGAAGCAATATCAGCTTGCGCTTTACGAACGCGTTCCGTCTGGATTGCGGCGGATGCTGGAACCGGCGCTGCTGCGTACGCCCGGCATTGCGTCGGTCCCCATTCTCAGAAAGCTGCATAGCTATGTCACGCAGGCACGCCAACCGATGCCGGCTCGATATGACAGCTACAACCTGCTGGGCCGACTGGGCCCCGAAAATGTCTTCGACCGGGATTTCCTGGCCGAGGTCGAGCCCGGCGTTCCGCTTGCCCTGCTCACTGACACGTATACTGCGACCAGGGCACGCAGCCTGATCAATCGCATGGTCGCCCTGGACCTCAAGTTCACGCTCGCCGATAACGACCTGCCCAAAGTCACGCGTACCTGTGACATCGCCGGCGTCGATGTCGCGTTTCCGCTGCTGCACGAGTCGGTGGTCGACTTGTCGACCACTCTGCCGGCCTCGTTCAAGATCCGCGGCGGCCAGCTGCGCTATTTCTTCAAAGAGGCGCTGCGCGACTTTTTGCCGGAAGCGACCATCGCGAAGAAAAAGCACGGCTTCGGTCTGCCCGCCGGCTTGTGGCTGCGCGATCATCCCCCGCTGCGTGAGCTCGGTGGCGACGCACTGTCGAGCCTGCGCCAGCGCCATATCTTTCGCAACGAATTGCTCGACGATCTGATGTCGACTCGTCTCAGCGAGCATGCGCCGTATTACGGCACGCTGACTTGGGTTCTGATGATGCTCGAAATGTGGTTCCGGGCACATCGCGTGACGGCGCCGTAGTCACGCTCTCCAGAGCAGCGCCGGGCAGCGGTCCCGGCGCGCGGCGACACTTCCAGGACCACGATGCTATTCAACTCCTTTGGCTTCCTGTTTGTATTTCTTCCGATCACGCTGCTCGGTTTCTTCTGGCTCGGGCGGCGCAGCGCATGGCTCGCCGCGGCTTTCCTGACGCTCGCATCGATCGCCTTCTACGGCTGGTGGAACTGGCATTTCGTCTGGCTGCTCCTCGCCTCCATCATTTTCAATTACGTCATGGGGCTGGTCATCGCGTCGATGACGGGTCGGACGCGCAGATACTCGTTTGCAGTCGCGGTCGCCGCCGACCTGCTGCTGCTCGGCTACTACAAGTACGCCAACCTGGCCGCCACGAGCCTGGATACCGTCGCCGGAACGCAGTACGGGCCGCTCGATATCGTTCTGCCGCTCGGAATTTCGTTCTTCACGTTTACCCAGATTGCCTATCTGGCCGACGTGTTCCAGCACAAGGCTCGCGAACCGCGCTTTGTTCACTATGCATTGTTCGTCAGCTATTTTCCGCACCTTATCGCCGGGCCGATCCTTCATCACAAGGAGATGATGCCGCAGTTCCAAGCGCCCCGGACGTATCGCCCGCAACCCAACAGCGTGCTGCTGGGCGCGATCATTTTCACATTGGGGTTGGCGAAGAAGGTACTCATTGCCGACAATCTCGCGCCGTACGCCAATGCCGTCTTCGCAGCTCCCGACCACCCCACCATGCTAGTCGCCTGGGGCGGCGTGCTGGCCTATGCGTTCCAGATCTACTTTGACTTCTCGGGCTATTCCGACATGGCGATCGGGCTTTCACGGCTGTTCGGCATACGCCTGCCGCTGAATTTCAATTCACCCTACAAGTCACGAAACATTATCGAGTTCTGGCGCCGCTGGCATATGACCCTGTCCCGCTTCCTGCGCGACTATCTGTATTTTCCATTGGGCGGCAACCGTCACGGCGAACCGCGTCGCTATCTGAACCTGATGATCACGATGCTGCTCGGCGGCCTCTGGCACGGCGCCGGGTGGAACTTCGCGATCTGGGGCGGGCTGCACGGCCTTTATCTGGCCGCCAACCATGTCTGGCGTCGCTGGTTCGGCGAGGGCGTCGCGCGGACCCGCATCGGCGCCCTCGCCTCGGTGGCCCTGACCTTCATCGCGGTCAATGTCGCATGGGTTTTCTTTCGCGCACCCAGCGTCGAGGTCGGTCGTGACGTTCTCGGCGGCATGTTCGGCGAGTTCGGGGTGGCGCTCCCGGCCGCTGTCTTTGCCCATATCGAGCCGCTGCGGCATGCCCTCGAATCGCTCGGCGTGACCTCGCTGCTGGGCGGCGGACGGCAATTCGCGATGACTTACGTCTGGGTCGCACTCGCCGGCGCGATCGCTTTCGCCGCGCCCAACACGCAGCAGATCACGCGCCGCTTTCGCCCGGCCCTGGCATCTGCCGGCATCGCGTCGGTTCGCACCTTGAGGTTGCGTCTGAACTGGCGCTGGGCCACCGGCCTGGGGCTTCTCGCCTGCGCTTCGCTGTTGTCACTGTCCCGGCCCACCGAATTCCTGTACTTCCAGTTCTGAGCGACGATGCCGACCCTCCATCGCTCCATCCGCATTTTCGGCCTGGTCTTTTTCTTGTCCACGCTGGGCGCAACGGCGGCGGTGGCGTTGCTTGACTACCTGATCGACCCTTACGCCATTTTCGGCGTCCGTACCGTTGACGGCATCAACGCAATCAAGCCAAGACCTGACGCGATGCTGACCGACATCAAGGCCATCGTCGGCACGCGCTTTCATCCCAGCGCTCTGATTCTCGGAAATTCGCGCGCCGAGGTCGGGTTCGACCCGCTCCATCGCGCATTCGCGACGCGGAGCTTGCGGGCATTCAACGCTGCTGTCCCCGGGTCGGACATGGATTACACGCTGGCCTCCTTCCGCCGTTTGATGCCGACCAATGAGGTCGCTGTTGTGGGCGTCGATTTTCTCGACTTTCTCTATTCACCGCCTGAAGCCGGGTCGTCATCCCCGGTGTTTCGCGATTCGATCGCAACGCGGGCGCTTGCGCTGTTCTCGACGACGGCACTGCTCGATTCGCTTCGCACGCTGGCCATCCAGCGGGAACGGCATCCCGCAAGCCTGCGGTCAGATGGATTCAATCCGCTGCTGGATTATCGCGATCTCGTTGCGAACGACGGGTACGCAATGCTTTTCCGGCAGCGGGCCTTCGAATCGGCGCGAAGTCTCGCCAGGCAGCCGCACGAGCTTTATGCCGGCGGCGCTGGGACTTCACCGGCCCTGTCCGACCTGCGGGCGCTGTTGCAGGCAGCAGCGGCCAATCGTACGCAGATGCACCTGGTCATCTATCCCTATCATCTGCTGTACTTGTTGCAGCTCGATGACGCGGGATTGTGGCCCTTGTTCGAGCAGTGGAAGCGCGACCTCACGGAATCCGCCGCGTCCGCCCGATCGCAGGGAGCACGGGTCACCGTCTGGGACTTCGGTTGCGCGCACCGTCTGACCGCCGAGCCGATACCCGACGAGGGCGATCGCAAGACCGAAATGCGCTGGTATTGGGAGGCGGGGCACTTCAAGAAGGAACTCGGGGATCTTGTGCTGGACAGGGCATTCGGCGAAGCGCTCCCTGCGGAGGCGATCGATTTCGGCATCGATCTGGTTCCGGCTACCGTCGAGACGCGGATAGCCGAGTGCCGCGTCTCGCTGGCGGCGATGCGTCAGCGGTTCCCTGCGCTGGCGCACGAAGCTTCTCGCCTGGCCAGCTCGCCATCGGGCGCGAAAGCGGTTTCGAGTCCTTGATCGTCGCGGGACGGACCACGCGTGGGACCCTCGAAAGCAGGCTGTAGCAAACCACTCGCCGTGTCAATGCGACAGTTCGTCGGCGAACAGCGCTTTCGTTCTTGCCAGCCGGGCGATCTCGCCTTAGGATTCGCGGCTCATGCGCTCAGCATCGCGCGGTCGCAATCAGCAACACCGTCACGAGGCAGGTCGCCGGTCCAGCGATGCCGCGTAGTTTACCGACCGAAATAAAAATGTCAGGTCACTCCAACGCCACCACGACATTCGTTCGTTGGCTGATTTTATTGGTCACAGCCGGGCTGCTCGCGGGTGGAGCTTTCGGCCAGTCGATTCCACCGTATGTCGGCTCGGGGCCGTTGCTGCCGTTGATATTGCAGATGCCGGCTAACAGCTGGCTGCAGGTCAATGCGAATTCGTACAGCGACGTGTGGACGCCGGCGTCGCGCGAGCCGCTCGACATGGGCTCTCCGCAAAACCCTTCGAAGATCATCCTCCCCTGGAGCGGCTTCGCCTGGGACAGCAACCGGGGCGACATTATCCTGTACGGCGGCGGCCACGCTAATTATCCGGGCAACGACGTCTATCGCTGGCATTCGAGCAGCCTGCAATGGGAGCGTGCGTCGCTGCCTAGCGAGATCTACAACGACCCGGTCGCCGGCTTCCTCACCGTAGATGGCGTCGACAATTCGCCGATTGCGTCCCACACATACGACAACAATATCTTCCTGCCTATCGCCGACCGCTTCCAGACATGGGGCGGCGCCACGTACAACAACGGGTTTTTCTACGTTCGGGTTTCGGAGACGAATCCGAGTACGACGAGGCCGATCGGGCCTTATCTTTTCGACCCGAATCGCGCCGACGGCAACAAGGTCGGCGGGACGACGGGCTCGAACGTCAAGCGCGTCGATCCTACGTCGATCGCCGGCGGTCAGATGTGGGAAAACCGCGATATCTATCTGCATATCCCGACGCAGACCCTGCCCGGAACCCATGTCAACGGTTGCACCGGCTACGCCGCCGAGGGAGGCCGCGATGTCGTTTACACCGCCGCGTCGAGCCTTTTCGGAACCACGCTGGATCTGTACCGCTATCAGCTGACGGACATAAACAACCCGTCGCTGGATCAAAGCACCAAGGTCGGCGTGTTTTCGGTAGGCGTCACCGGCCAGACGACGTGCGGCTACGATCCGGTGCGCAAGCTGTTCGTCAGAACCGGCAACAACACCACGCCGTTCCAGTTCTGGGACGTGACGACCCCCGGTCCCACCAATCCCGATCAAAATGTACAGATCGAATCGACGATCGCGGGCCTGCAGTCGTGGCTATCGGCGCAAAGCTTGAACATTCAGAAGTGTGCGCTGGAGTTCGACCCTGGGCGCGGCACCTTCCCTCTCTGGTGCGGCGGCGGCGTGATCTGGGAGCTTCACGAGCCGCCCGCGGGCAATACCGTTTCCGGCTGGACCGTTACGCAACGGATGCCGTCCTCCGCAGTGCCGCCGGGGGATGTCGGCACCGGCATCATGGGCAAGTGGCGTTACGCGCCCTACTACGACGTCTTCGTCGGCCTCGAGGATGCCAACGAAGGGCAAGTGTGGATCTACAAGCCGGTCGGTTGGATCCAGCCCAATCCTGTCGGCAACGCCTTGCCTACCGTAAGCATCACGTCGCCTGCCGGCGGCACGAGCGTGATACCCGGAACGCAGCTCAGCCTCACTGCAAATGCGTCAGATCCGGGTGGCAGCATCGCGCGCGTCGAGTACTACGCCAACGGCGTCAAGCTGGGGCAGGCGACTGTCGCTCCCTATACGGTGGCATGGACGCCGGTTCTGGTCGGGCCCTACGCTCTCGTTGCCGTCGCCGTCGACAACGTCGGCGGCATGGCGCTGTCGCCAACCGTAAATATCAGCGTCAACGCGACGCTCACCACCGTCACGCTGCAGGAGGGCCTCAATGGGTATGCGGGCGCGAGCGACACGTACCTGGACGGCACCGCGCATACGGCGGTGCGAGGAGCATCGAATCCGTTGTATCTGGATCCGTTCAACTACACCCCGCTCGTTCGCTTCGCAATCTACCAATCCGAAGGCGGACCGGTGCCGGATGGCGCCGTCCTGCAGTCGGCATCGCTGCAACTCTACAAGCAGTCCTACGACGACACGCTGCAGGTGAATGCCTTGCTCAAGCCATGGGTCGAGAGCCAGGCGACATGGAACCTCGCCCAGACGGGGATCTCCTGGAGCGCAGGGGGTGCGGCCGGGGCAGGAGCGGATTACGTCAGCACGCCCGATGACTCGCTCACGCCAAGTTTCAATCCAGGTTGGGTGTCATTCGATGTGACGTCGCGCGTGCAACAGTGGGCCGGAAATTCCAGCACCAACTATGGTTGGCGGTTGAGTCAGACGACGATTGGCGGCAACCTGAAGGCGTTCAACTCCGCCGAATATACGGCCGACACGAGTCTGCGTCCGAAACTCACCGTGGTGTATTCGGGTGGGGTCAATAACGCTCCGCCGACAGTGACACTGCTGACGCCGGCGAACGGCGCCACGACGCCCCTCGGCGGCAGCTTCAACTTGACCGCCAGTGCGAGCGACGACGGCAGCGTGGCCAAGGTCGAGTATTACGCCGGGGTGGTGAAGATCGGCCAGGCGACCGCTTCTCCTTACACCTTCGGATGGACACCAGGTGCCGCCGGCAGCTACGTACTCACTGCCGTCGCCACCGACAACCTCGGGTTGACGGCACCTTCGAACAACGCCGCGACGGTCACCGTGACCGCGGTCGCAGGCACCACCGTCGTCCTGCAGCGCGGCCTCAATGGCTATGCCGGCGTAACCGACACCTTTCTCGACAGGTACCTGCAGACAGCGGTGCGCGGAGCGATGAGCCCGCTGTATCTGGACAGCGCCAACTACACTCCGCTGATCCGCTTCGGCATCTTTCAGCCCGAAGGCGGGCCGGTGCCCACCGGCGCGACGATCCAATCGGCCAGCTTGCAGCTCTACAAGCAATACTACGACGACACGGTGCGCTTAAATCCGCTGCTGAAGCCCTGGGTCGAGAGCCAGGCAACCTGGCTGCTCAGCCAGACCGGCGTGCCGTGGACCACCGCCGGCG
>Ga0163163_10000395_pt1 | contig 41350 bp, 37 predicted proteins | sample S65metaG_FD_119766 | JGI IMG/M metagenome (GOLD analysis project Ga0163163, IMG submission 119766) | Switchgrass rhizosphere microbial communities from Kellogg Biological Station, Michigan, USA - S6-5 metaG | ecosystem: Host-associated > Plants > Roots > Rhizosphere > Soil | place: USA... | reverse complement strand
GAAAAACGCAAACAGCCCTGGAAGAATTAGGAATCGTTTTCGATCTGACTAATGTTAGCAATATGTTGATCCAGGCAGAGAACATGGTTCAGCAAAAATTCTCAAAAGAATTTACATCGCCATCACCCTGACTCCAGCCTTTGTAAAAAACGTCTTTAAAAAAATTCTGGAATCATTAAACACTGTGTTATATTGAGTAAGGGTTTCGGATAACTACAATAAAAAAAGCCTGATGAGAAAAATAGTTTTATCGATGCATGTTTCACTTGATGGTTTTGTTGCAGGATTAAAGGGAGAAATGGATTGGATCAAACTTGATGATGAGGTGTTTGATCTCGTCGGAGGATTTACCAAGGAAGCCGATACTGCTTTGTATGGCCGCGTGACATGGGAGATGATGGATGGTTACTGGCCCACTGCAGCGGATAAACCCAATGCCAGCAAACACGATATTGAGCATTCGCAATGGTATAATAGAGTAGACAAACTCGTTTTGACGAAGACAATGCGGGGTAAAAAAGCTGATAAGGTTAAATTTATCAGCGACAATATATTCAGCGAGATCAATAGTTTTAAACAGGCGCCGGGAAAGAACGTGATGATCTTCGGGAGCCCGACTGCCGCACATTCACTTATGGAATACAACCTGATCGATGAGTATTGGTTATTTGTCAATCCCATTTTATTGGGGCAAGGCATCCCGCTGTTTGCGAACATCAAAACCAGGATCGATCTGAAACCGCTGGAGACTCAAGTTTTTCACTGCGGCGTAACGGCTCTACATTATGCAGTAGAATAAATAACAATTGACATGGGCGGCGACAGCACAATCATGAACAAATTCTCTTCCGTTTTTGAGTCTGACTTACTTGCTGAACTAGAAAAAAAATCCATGATAATGCAGGTGAAAGCTGGTGAAATCATGCTCAATCCGGGTCAAACGATCCGGGCCGTGCCTCTTGTGTTGAGTGGTATATTCAAAGTGAGTCGCATTAACGAAGAAGGCCAGGAGTTGTTGTTGTATTATGTGAAGGAAGGTGAGAGTTGTGCTATGACATTTACATGTTGCATGATGGCTCACGCCAGCGTAATCAGAGGTTCGGCTGAAGAAGATAGCGAGTTGCTTTGCATTCCCGTCGATCTGATGGATGAGTGGATGATGAAGTACCGCACATGGAAAAGGTACGTAATGACCACGATCTTAAATCGCTTTACCGAAGTGTTAAGAAGCATTGATGAAGTTGCCTTTAAGAAGCTGGATGACCGCCTCGTCAATTACCTGAAGGAAAAGTCAAAAGCCACCGGCTCTCCTTTGATCAATTTAAGCCACCAGCAAATAGCCGATGAACTTGGCACCAACCGCGTTGTTATTTCCCGTCTTTTAAAAAGGTTGGAACTTGACAAAAAGCTTCTTCTCTATCGTAACCAGATCAGGCTTATGAAGGAATTGTAACTTTTGTTACCGGAAATGACTGGGTTGTTGTTGCATATTTGTTCAGGAAAAACAAAAGCAACGATATTCGAAAAATGCAAAAAAACCCGGGTTGGACAGTCCTGCAGCAAGCTTCGTAAATTTCCAATTGACCTTTGATAATTTAATGATAAAACCTACAGTTATGTTCATCAGAATGCTTAACTTTCAAATACAGGAAACAAAAAAGGGGACGCGGTCATGATCATGGATAGTATGATCCCAAAGAGGTCACTAAGAGGTTGTAAAGATTGTATGTTCATCGTGCATGAAACCGACGACCACTATGCATTGTTAGTCTTTTGGGATTCGAAGGAAAATGCAAATGCTGCTGCAGGTCTCATTGGACCTCAGTTGCTTCCTGCCTTGAACAAAATCTCGAAAGAGAATGTTTTTCCCCGTCTTTATGAAGTGTATCAGCCTGCGTCAGTATTGCAGGAACAATGGTAAGATCTTGTGCATCTTCAAATCATTTTATAAAAAACTAAAATTTAAAAACTATGTCTATTCGATTAAATGGAATCGCTCCTGACTTCACTGCCGAAACAACACAAGGCCCTATTCATTTTCATGAGTGGATCGGAGATGGATGGGCCATTCTTTTTTCACATCCAAAAGATTTCACACCGGTATGCACAACTGAATTGGGTTATATGGCAAAACTTAATCCCGAGTTTAAAAAACGTAACGTAAAGATTATTGGCTTGAGCGTTGATCCTGTCGACAATCATGCAAAATGGGCAGAAGATATCAAGGAAACACAGGGAACCGAAGTGAATTTTCCAATGATCGGTGACCACGATCTTTCCGTGGCAAAACTGTATGATATGTTGCCGGAAGATGAGCCAGGAACATCGGAAGGAAGGACTCCGATAACGAATCAAACGGTGCGTACCGTATTTGTCATTGGTCCCGACAAAAGAGTTAAACTCATGTTGACGTACCCGATGACCACGGGTCGAAATTTTGATGAGATACTTCGTGTTATTGACAGCATGCAGTTGACTGCACAGTACAGCGTGGCAACACCTGTAAACTGGAAACATGGAGAGGATGTGATCATCACAGCAGCTGTTAAAGATGAAGAGATCCCTCAAAAGTTCCCAAAAGGGCATAAGCGTATCAAACCTTATATGCGAACAACACCCCAACCGAATATTTAATAGGTTCATTATAGAAAAATACAGGACAGGGTTCCGTAGGGCCCTGTTCTTTCCTTCATGCCTCACAGCTCCGGTCTATAAGTTTTGTTATAGAGAATTCCCCTTTGCGTGAATGTAACTTGGCAGCACTAAAACATAAATTTTATGTCTTCAGCTCCAGTACAGCTCAACCAACGGATTCAATACCTCGATGTACTCAGGGGAATCGCCATTAGCGGTGTTTTATTTGCTTTTGCATTCTGGAACCTAGGCACTGAGCCCACGGCAAACTGGACCAGCTTTGATAAGATACTTAACGAAGTTGGAGCATTCCTGGTCGATTCGAAATGTTACACAACGCTCGCTTGCCTCTTTACAATCGGCTTTGTACTCCACATGAATAAAACAAGAGATGAAGCCAGGAGCTTGTATACCTATCGAAGGAGATTACTGGGACTCCTGATCATTGGCGGTTTTCATGCTCTGCTGTTGCGCAACGGAGACATTCTCGCGCCATACGCGATGCTGACACTTATTGCCATTCTTTTTTATAAAGCGTCTAATAAAACAATTACCATCACGCTGGTCATTGTCTTTCTACTTGACGCTCTTTTGCCCCAAATCTGGCGATTGTCCGGGCAGGCATTTCCCCCGAGACCCGATACCCAAGGAGGGAATTACTGGATAGACAATTTTCAATGGGTAGCGTATTGGTATAAGACTGCCGTCTTTTTTTGGGAAACGACTTTGTTTTTGCTCCTGTTCGGATTGTTACTTGGAAAGATCTTTATTCAAAGAAAAGTAAAGCTTACCAATCGTCAACTGGTCGCGATTATTATAGCTGGTTTTATTGCAGGCACAGGCAGTTATTTGCTTACAATAGTTTACCCCGAGCGGCTCTTAAACTTACCTGATATTGGCAAAACCTATATCCTGAGATCCATTGTCTTTACCGCGCTGGATCTTGTTCATAAGATCGGCATGGCCTCCGCTTATGCGAGCATCGTTTTTCTGCTAACCAGGAATTTCCGCTTAACTGTTTTTGCTAACCTTGGGCGAATGTCTCTCACCAATTATATCCTACAAGCCGTGATCATCATACCACTGTGTATAATATTGGAGTTATTCGATCATGTCACGCCAACAACTGCTTTGGTGATGACCGTTGTAGTCTGGATTTTTCAAATAATCTTTAGCAGCTGGTGGCTAAGCGGCCACAAATTTGGTCCTATCGAATGGGTATTACGGTGGTTTACTTATGGCCAGACCATCGCTATCAAAAGAGACATAGAGCAAATTGAACATACCGACGTTTCGGTCATGATGCGTGTGCCATAAGGCATCCAGTCCAGTTTTAAGTCGCTACTATTTGGGTCAGAAAACTTCTCGCAGGGTCTTGGGCAGGGCCCTGCTTTGTTTTCCAAAGTCGGAAATTGTTGTTCAATTTATGCGGCCGGGTGACAAAATTTTCACTTCTATTTTTGGGATTTGAGATTATATTTAAAAGAAATTCCATGAAGTTGTCATTCCTGATTCCTGCTATTTTGCTCTTAAGCGCCTGCAATAATGAAGATAAAAGCGCACCGACAAACGATGAAAATAATGCTGACAAAATGTTTCAGCAGTTGTCTGATGAATTTTTACAGGGCTATTTAAACTGGAGACCCCAGGCGGCCGTTGCCCTTGGTTTTCATGAATACGACGGTAAGATAGCAGACTTTAGCAAAGCTTCTGTTGACAATGAATTGAAAAGGTTAAAAGATTATAGTCAAAGACTGGGGACCATTGATACTGCTTCGTTGAGTGAAAAAATGTTCTACGATTATCGAATCCTGGGGCTGGCGATCAAGAACGAAATATTCAACTTCGAGGACTTCAAAATATATACTCACAACCCGATGACCTATGCAGGACTCCTGGATGTCAATCTCTACATAAAACGCAACTACGCACCTATCGAACAAAGACTCCACTCGATCATCGAAGTCGAAAAACAAACATCGAAGATCGTTGCAGCAGCAAAGGCAAACCTCGATGATTCATTGCCTAAGCCGTATATTGAGACTGCCATGTCTATTGCAAGCGGCACCGTAGATTTTTTAAAAGGCGATTTGCTCGTGGCATTAAAAGAGGTAAAGAATGATACCCTGACGAAACAATTTAGGGCGGCAAACGACTCGGCCATCAATTCATTGAAAGATCTTGTGTCATGGTTGCAAAAAGAAAGGTTACCGAAAGCCAATAATAAGTATGCGATTGGAAGGCAGAATTATGAAAAGATGCTTTTGTACAATGAATTCATTACCCTGTCTCCGGAGAAAATTGTTGAGTTGGGCCTGGCGGAATTAAAAAAAGAACAGGAAAGATTCAATCATGCTGCGCATATCATCGATCCGAATAGAAAAGCCGTTGATGTTTATCACACAATCCAGGAAACTGAGCATCCAACGGCAGAAAGTCTTATTCCTGATGCTAAAAAGCACCTTGAAATGGTGCGGCAATTCATGATTGATAAAAATATTGTGACCGTGCCTTCCGAAGTGAGAGTACAGGTAAAAGAAACTCCCCAATATGCAAGAGCCACAAGCACTGCGTCAATGGATGTGCCGGGTCCATTTGAAAAGGCAACTGAGGCTTACTATTACATAACTCCTGTTGATCCAAAATGGACAATACAACAAAAGAAAGATTGGCTGACTCAATTTGACTATTATACTACTGATAATGTAACGGTCCATGAAGCTTATCCTGGTCATTATACGCAGTTTCTTCACCTCAATGCCAGTGATGCAACAAAAATTGAAAAGATCTTTGGTAGTTATGCTTTTATTGAGGGATGGGCACATTATTGTGAGCCCATGATGCTTGACGAAGGTTTTGGAAACAATGGCGACAGTGTGCAGGCTGCCAAATACAGGCTCGCCCAATCAGGTGATGCTTTGTTGCGCATTTGCCGTTTATGTGTGTCGGTAAAAATGCATTGCCAGGGAATGACTGTTGATGAAGGGACAAAATTTTTTATGGACAATTGGTACCAGAGAGACAAACCCTCCCGCCAGGAAGCCATTCGGGGAACATTTGATCCCGGTTACCTTTTTTATACAATTGGAAAATTGGAAATACTGAAACTACGTGACGATTATAAGAAACAGGAAGGAAATAATTTTTCACTTAAGAAATTTCACGACGAATTGCTTGATCACGGCATGCCGCCTATCAGACTTATGCGTGAAAAATTGTTGAAGGACAAGAAGAGCTGGGGAGAGATTTTGTACTAGTTTACCGATTATGGGTTATGCGTAATGAGTAATGAATAATGAGTGATGAGTGAATGGGTCGAGTATTCTAAATATTTTTTGAATAATAATCGTTGTGGATCCCTGCCTGCCGGCAGGAAGGTTTGTGCACTTCGTGGCAATTCTTTTACCAATCCTAGAAATCTAGGTCACAGCTCACAAAGTAATACAAAGGGCACAAAGGTTATTAAACGAATAATCAATATAAAAACTAAACAATGAAAACACGGGTTGTTGTTTTGGGTGCCGGCTTCGGGGGTCTCGAACTAACTACAATGCTCGCCGAAGAGATGGGTGACCGGATTGATCTTGCTCTGATAGATAAAAGCGACACGTTTTATTTCGGCTTCTCGAAGTTTGATGTGATGTTTGGGCACAAAACCTCCGAGGCTGTCAAACTTCCTTACAATAGGATCGTGAAGCCGGGAGTAAAATTTTACCAGGAAACGATTGCTAACATAGACCCTATCGCAAAACGCGTAACAACTAATAATGCAACTTATGAAGCAGATATTTTAGTAGTTGCATTAGGTGCTGATTACGACATGGCAGCCACGCCGGGCCTTGCCGAAGGAGGAAATGAATTTTATTCTTTCAAAGGGGCTGAGCGTTTACGTGAAGTACTTCCCACTTTTCAAGGAGGCAAAGTGATCGTTGGTGTGTGCGGAGCGCCGTTTAAATGCCCTCCCGCTCCGAGTGAAGCAGCATTACTAATGCACGATTATCTTCACAAGCGCGGCATACGAAATGATTGCGAGATCAGTCTGGTAATGCCCTTTGGTTTGCCTATTCCCCCTTCACCAGATACTTCCAAAGCTTTGCTGTATGCCTTTAAAGAACGTAACATTGAGTTTGTAGCAAAGCATCTTATCAAGGCAATTGACCCATTACGCCATGTTGCCATCACCGATGTTGGCACTGAAATGCCTTTTGATCTGTTTTTAGGTATTCCCAAACATCGTGCTCCGGAAGTGGTTGAGAAAAGCGGCATGACAGTAAATGGATGGATACCTGTTGAGAAAACAAATTTGAAAACAAAATATCCCGGCGTCTATGCCATCGGTGACGTCAACAGTGTTGGGACGCCAAAGGCCGGTGTATTTGCAGAAGGCGCAGCAAGAGTGGCGGCAAAGACCATTATTGCTGAATTAGAAAAAGGGGAAGAACCATCACCGTACAAAGGTGACGGTATTTGTTATGTAGAATTTGGCGATGGTCGCGTGGGAAAAGTAAACGTTGATTTCTTCTCAGGCCCCTCTCCTTTTGGAAGTTATACCGAAGCATCGGTCGATCTTGTTGCCGACAAACAATATTTTGGCTCCAGTCGCGAGGAAAGATGGTTTGGGAAATAAAGTTTTAAGGATTGAATCGCCGGAAGAAATTGAGCAACTATGGCTCCCTCAACTATATCTATTTCCATTATATTACCTAACTTGTACAAGGTGAATAAATAAACCAGCTATGATGAAAAAATTCTTTTTAGCATCTTTGGCAACTGCGATGTGCTTGCTAAGTCTGACAGGATTCTCTCAGAATAAAGAAAAAGCTGACACAACTAACAAGTTAGGCCTTGCGGGAGACGGCCTGGATCTCTATGCAGTATTGGATCTGTTCCAGAAGTCAAAAACGATTGAAGCTTTTGAAAAATCGCTGAATGATCCAAAAACTAAGATCAATAACCTCGATCTGGACCTTGACAAGAAAGTTGATTTTATCAAAGTAGTTACTGAAAAAAAGGATAAAAAGGACGACTCGTATATGTTTATTTTACGCGTTGACGTCAGTAAGACTGAATCACAGGATGTAGCCGTCATCTTACTGGACAGAGATAAAGATAAAAAAGTGAGCCTGCAGATGGTTGGTGATGAAGAATTGTATGGTAAGGATTATGTTATTGAACCAAAGGGAAATTCACCGGTTACCCCCAACCCCGCGTACAAGGGGGAGGACCCGGTTACTGTAACTGTGGAGGCACCCGCTACTACCGTAGTCGTTCAACAGGCGCCCGTCGTACAGTATGTTTATTCACCGGCATATGTGCCCTACGCTCCGCCTTACTATTATGGATATTATCCTGGATGGTTTGCATTTACCGCGGTTGTATCATTTGGCTTTTATGCTGCGGCCTGGGGCGGCTACCACGGCGGTTATTATGGCGGTCACTATCATGGAGGGAATAATAACGTAATTATTAACAACAATAATAATTTCAATAATTACAATAACAATAGTAGGAATCGGGCCACTCAGGTCTCGGATAACCAGGCCAAGGGTAATTACGGAAACGGGCGAACAGATCGACAGGCCGGAAACAGGGCGTCGGCGTCGACGCGGGAATCGGGCAATAGAGCGGGAACTTCAGATCGAGCAGGAGCATCAAATAGAGCGGGAACTTCAGATCGGGCCGCGGCATCCAACAGAGCAGGAACATCAGACAAAGCCGGAGCATCAAACAGAGCGGGAACATCAGATCGAGCCGCAGCATCAAACAGATCGTCGTCAAACTTTAATTCTCCATCTACATCAAACAGGTCATCAAACTTTTCTTCTCCATCGAACAGGTCGACTTCATCATATGGAGGCGGCGGCCGTTCAATGGGAGGAGGAAGCCGTTCAATGGGTGGAGGTGGAGGCGGAAGAAGACGATAAAGGCTAACGTCGGTTAATTTGAACCGGACAAATTTACACTTGCGATTGTGCGTACCCAGCGGAATCAATTCTTATATCTCAGGATAGTGGTCTTCACAAAAAAAGAGGCCTTCTGAAAGTAACTTCGAAAGGCCGAATCAAAAGCATAATCATTTTATTTAACTAACACCCCATCAGACGCACTCATATCCCTTAGCGCAACATATTTACCATTTCTCTTCTGAAACAGCGTCATGTAGTTTCCCGAATTAATGGGATTATTGGCAGAGTCAACGACTTTAAAAGAACCAATTTCTACAACCAACTCTCCATCGTTGGATGGAAAAACTTCATTTGTTTTAAACGAGATCTTGTCTGTCTTTGCCCCCAGGTCAGACTCAAAAAACGCTATTATTGCCGGCTTCCCGACCAAGGGAGCTGTGTTCGGTAAGAAGGTGGTGGCATCATCTGCATAATACCCTATATCTTTCAGCGTTCCACTATTGAAAACCGCGGAGAATTCGTCTTCCCTCGCCTGGATGTCCTTCTTGACTTGCTCTTTATCAACCGAGACCTGCTCTTTCTTTTCATTACATGCAAATAACAAACTAATGACGCAGGCTAATGATAGTCGTTTCATATTCCCGTTTTTCATAAAAATTATTCTTTTGTTACTTGTTTTAGTTAAAGCTAAGAACTAAAAATAATATAACAAATAGAGGATGAGGCTGTCTTTGCCTGTTTTTGTAATTTCAATCAGGTCGTGCACCCATTATATGATTTGTATTTTTTCAATTCTTGCTTATTGGAATTTTACAAGATTTGAAAGATAAGTTTTCGCATAATAAAACGCAGCGGGACAAAGCATTTGACTATGCATGGTTGACGTGTGCAATCATCTCCTTTGTCGAAACATCACATGATCCTCCTCACACGGAACGAACCGGATATATCATGTGTCACGTTTGAGGCGTCTTTGAATTGTCCATTGAAACTTCCCTCATAAAATCCCCCGACAGTTTGTGGAAAGGTCGTAACCGTTACGTTGAACGGTGTTACCACCGTCAGGTTATTAAAGGCTTGTACGGTCATATTTGTCAGCGGATAGGTACCAGCCACATTCGACGTATGTGCAAATTTGAACGACAGGTGGTCACCCGTCGCTGTCTTAGATCCGTCAATATAGGTGTTTGATGATCCATTACCCTGCGACTGGGTAAAAGCAGTTAAAGAATCTGCGGATGATATACTGTACGATGTTCCATCTAAAGTGTAATTAAGAAACTGCGCCGATGAATTGCCGCAGGCTGATACATTTCCCACATTAGTTGTCGGCGTCGTAATCGGAGAGCTTGCTGCTGTTCCCTGCTGTTGGGATGTCTCATCGACTCCGAGAACCTCCACGCTCGTTCCATTGATGTTACACAAGATATAGTTGGTAGAGAAGTTTCCACTGGCATCCACCTTTGCGTAATGCACTGAATTATCAATGACGACGATTGCATAACCAATAGCTACGGGCGAACCCGCACAGTTCGTGAGCTTACCTTGAACAGTTACGACGGCTGGTGTTGATGAAGGAACTGTTATCGTTCCGAGTTCCGCGTTTTCATTGTAAGGCCCGATGTTTTGCGAATATATCGCGGCGCCACAATTGTCTCTTACTTCGAAAACTAAGCTTGTACCCGCAGGCACCAGGCCACTCACTTGACCTAAAGAATCTGTGTAGCCAAACGCCGAATTACTCTTGTCTGCTGTTATAACCACCCAGGCATTGACCAATGGCTGACCAGTGGTAGTTTTAACGGTAGCGGACAGTGTAATGCCTTGCACACCGATGTCACAGTTCCAGAAAGAAAAATGACTGACGATTCCTACATAATTGTTCCCTTGCCTGGTCGCAACGCCCTCTTCTTTCCAAAGACCGGTTCGTTCATCAATGTACCATAGTGGAATGTTAGCTGGCGCGGAAGCTTGCCGCGACGAGGGGATCGGAGAAGTTAGTGTGGCTGTGCTTCCCGATTTGAGTTGCAATCTCTCTCCCGCTGTCGATTGCAACTCTACCGCCATCATTCCGTAAGAGGTGAGAAATACCCTTTTGGCATCTTTATCATCGGCCATAAACGACCCGGGCACTCTTTGCAAAATGTCGGCAGCGGTAGGATCGATGTATGAGGCATACACATTTACGGTACCTGTATAACTGCTGTTGTCCGACCCTTTCACGATTCCGTTCGCAGCCAACGATATTTTTATTCCATTGCTCAGGCTCACTTCCCCACCATTTGCTGCACTAACAGTTCCGGCTAAATTTCTCTTCGTTAATTTAATTACCACATGGTTTGTGCCTGAAGTGGCACTAAAACAGCGATAGGCGATGAAATATCCTGATTTTTCAGCAGAGACTAACGTTGCATTCTTGTCCACTGCAACGTCGTTCATCCGAAAATAGCCTTTTAAGTCCGTGGTCGTAGTTTGCGAGCCAATTTTGATGACAGTATTATCCGCTGGTTGACCATTTTCATCTAACACATTGCCCTGCAAATTTGCACGCAGAGAAGTGGGACTACCGGCTGGGCCAGGGCTGCCGGTTCTTACATAGCTGACTTCTTTCTGACACTGACTAAATAAAACGCAGCCAAGAATTAAAGCAACGAAAGGATGGAGGACTCTCATAAATGGTTTTTAATGACATTTACTGCAGAATAAAGAAAAGGGCTGGGTTAGGTGGAAAATCTTATAGCGCTAAGTTAACAATTCAACTATCAATTTTCAATAGGCTTTATAGGCGTTCCCACCGTGCTTATAGGCTGGTCGGCCGGATTCTGCATGTACTGCAATTAGACGTATTAAATTTGAACCACGGAAACAAGTTTTCTTACTGCAATTTGAATATCCGTTGTAACACGCTAGCGGTGGGGTGAGAGGCGATATTACCAGACGCTTGATTGACCGGACTACTTAACAACAGTATCAAACAAATGGACATTGATCACATTTTTATTTTTACCAATACCGAAGGAAAAATTGCTGATGAATTGATTTCATTCGGGCTTACCGCTAATGAGAGTCGCGTTCACAAAGGGCAAGGGACGATGAATCGAACTTTTTCTTTTGAGAATTTCTTTTTGGAAATTGCCTGGGTGCATAATGAACAGGAAATAAAAAGTGACTTGGTGAAACCAACTGGACTTTGGCAAAGAGCAGAATACTTCAAAAACAATTATTCTCCATTTGGGCTTATAATTGTAAACAACAAGGAATCTGATCAGCTGTTTGAGAATGCCTATAGGTATCAACCCGAATATTTTCAAAGCGGAATGGCCTTTGATATTTTACAGAACTCCATTCAACCCGATCTACCGTGGACTTGCAGAATGCCTTTCAGAAGAGAAGAGAACACGGAACCCCTCAAAGTAAATCATAAAAATAAAATATGCCTTCTTACCAAAGCAACTTTTAATTATTGTGGCAGTGGAAGCGAAAATCTCGTTGACCAATTCAACAATGAAAAGACAATTCGTTTTCTTAAGTCAGACAGAGCCTGGTTAACGCTTACGTTTGACAATTGTAAGCAAGGGCTGAAAAAAATATTTGAGCCATTGAAGTTGACAATTGATTATTAATAATAGTAGACATTAAAAAAAGGTTCGTGCACTTGCCACGCGGCCACAAGTGTTATTTAAAAAGACATGCCAAGACAAATTTCACTTTGCAGCGTTGTGTATAGCACAAAAGAATATGAAAATAACAAGAAAAAATGGGAGAGTTTGTTTCTGCATTTGACCGACTTGAAGAGTTGTTATCTTCTTTAAAATGAGGACAATTATTTTTTTTTTTAGAGAGTCTGCGGTAAGGAAAATGCATTAACTTTCATCAACCCTCCCATCATGGCTGATAAAAGTGAACATGCAAGACTGGAAGCATTTTGCGACGGAGTATTTGCGATCGCGATCACATTGTTGATCCTTGAAATAAAAATTCCTGCCGTTGGTTCGTTGCATAATATCCAGGAATTCTGGCATCGATTGCTTGAAGACTGGCCTTCGTGGTTTGGCTTTGCTCTTAGCTTTATAATCATCCTGGTTGCGTGGGTAAATCATCACGATGTTTTTAAGATCATCAATAAGTCTAATTTGCAGTTTATTTATGCTAATGGCTTTATGCTGTTTACAATAGTTGTGATTCCGTTTTCAACAGGGCTAATGTCAGAGTATCTTGGAACTGATCTTGCACAACCCGCTGTAACTGTCTATTGTTTTTCTATCCTGATGCATAACATCTCCTGGATCTTTTTTGGAAGGGCTGCTATGTATCCTGCCAGTCTTTTTAAAGATCGTGAAAGTCACGATTTATATGTCAAAGTCATTTATAGGGCCAGCAGGATCGCTTTTCTTTTCTACTTGCTATTGTGTGTCCTGTCATTTTGGTTTCCATTTATCGCAATGGTGCTGATGACGATTTCATGGGTATATTGGATTTTTACAGCAGTAGTTGTAGACTCAAACCAGAAAAAACGCGAGCAATAACTTTAGCTTGATGACACTTATAAAACATTAAACGATGCGACAAAAACTGAATTTAATAACTCTTGGTGTGGACGACTTTGAAAAATCCGTGAACTTTTACGAAAAAGGCCTCGGCTGGAAAAAGTCCGACAAAAGTATGGATAACTTTGTCTTGTTTCCCCTGGGTGGAATCACCCTTGCATTACACCCGCGCACAGAACTTGCCGACGACACCACATTGCAATACCAGCCAACATCATTTTCAGGAATGACAATTTCATACAACGCCAAATCAGAAAAAGAAGTTGACGACATTCTAAAACAAGTTGAAGAACTTGGAGCGACAATCGTTAAACCAGCCCAGAAAGTTTATTGGGGCGGATATAGCAGTTACTTTAAAGATCTGGATGGGCACCTTTTTGAAGTTGCCTACAATCCGTTTTGGGAGTTGGATGAGAATGACAACCTAAAGCTGTAAAAAAAAGATTACAATCAAACAATTCCTTAAAACTAGTTTGCTCAAATTGCGTACACTGCAAAAAGAATTTTTCATCTGCACTGATCCCAGGTCAGTACCAAACGAATACAGAATACAGAATAACTTTGATAATTCAAAAAGGATTTTGCTATTGTGTTGCCGCAAACTTTTTTAAAACGGTTTGTAACCTTTCATTCATAGCTTACTCTATTTATTTAGAAAAGGTTTTTTAGTGACTTGTTAAACGAGCAAGGATCTGGATACCATTCCTGCCTCTCTGTTTGATCATACATACAATATTTCCTCTTTTTAAAAAAGTGTTTTATGAGATCCAAAAAGCAATTGCTTGTCATTTTATTCATGGTGATGTTCGTATTCTTTGTTCAATGTTCCAAAGTAATGGAGAAGCCGCCGGCCGATGACGTTTCAGAACACAACAAAAAAAATCCTTTTGATGAACACAAATCACTGGTCAGTGAGGGTAAGGAGATCTTTCGCTTTGACACGTTTGGCGACGAAGATTTTTGGAGTGGTTTGCTACATATCGACAAGGCCATCGCCGGGGCTAACAATGGTGGCTTCGGTGGGGGCGTTAGTCCTAAAACGGCATTAGCTGTGGGGCTAAAAGTTGATGCGGACGCGCTGCCTTTTGAAGTGGTCGCAGGGATCAAATCTGGTGCGCTCAGCCTCGATGATCCTGCCACGACGATTGCACTGTTAAAACTAAATGCCGTAGTCGGCGTAAAAGGAAACTTCAATACTGAGGGAAAATTGCAATCTATCGGCATCACCTGCGCGTCTTGTCATTCTACCGTCGATAATTCATTTGCTGAAGGCATTGGAAAAAGATTGGACGGATGGCCAAACAGGGATCTGAATGTAGGAAAGATCATTTCACTAACTGATAATGCAAAACCCATTGCCGACTTACTTCATGTGGATGAACCAACGCTGGGAAACGTACTTAGTTTATGGGGACCAGGCAAGTTTGCAGCAGTTTTGTTTATGGATGGAAAAGCATTTCGTCCTGATAATAAAATTGCAGCGAATCTCATTCCGGCAGCATTTGGCCTGAGAGGAATAAACCTTGTCACCTACACGGGCTGGGGCACTATTAAATATTGGAATTCCTTTGTGGCCAATCTTGAAATGCATGGAAAAGGAAACTTTCTTGATCCGCGTTTGAACAATTCTGATAAGTATCCAATTGCCGTGGAAAATCATTTTTATGATGTGATGAACAACCCCGATCTCATCACGTCCAAATTAGATGCGCTTCGCGCTTATCAACACTCCATTGACGCCCCGCATCCTCCCGCGGGAAGTTTTGATAAGGTCGCCGCATACCGTGGAGCATGGATATTTTTTTCCAAGGCAAAATGTTACAACTGCCATAAATTCCCTCTTTACGCCGATAATGAATTGCACACGGGTGCTGAGATCGGAATTGATGATTTTGAGGCAATGCGATCACCAACAGGAGAATACAGGACAACTCCTTTAGGCGGTTTATTTGCGAGAGAAAAAGGCGGCTTTTATCACGATGGACGATTCCCAACTCTTTTAGATGTTGTCAATCACTACAACCGTCACAACAGGTTGAATTTATCACGGAAAGAAAAAGCTGACCTTGTAGAGTATTTAAAGTCGTTGTAAAAAATGTGGTTGTATCAGGGTACATCTGTGTAATCAGTGAGAACTTTTGAAATATTTATCTCACGGATTACGCATCTGCCTGCCGGTTTACCTGCCACCAGGCATGGCAGGCAAGGATGATCACAGATTTTTTTGTTTATGTAGTTCAAAAATCATTCGCGCCATCCATGATCATTTTTCCGGCACATATACCACATAGCCGCGTGGTGGTGCCCAAAGATCTGCAGTTCCGTAATCGTCAGTCCATTTATCAGCGGGAACATCGGTATTGTCTTTTCCACGCCAGGCCTTCGCAAGCAGTTTTGTATTGTGCCATTGCGTATCAACAGATCTTCCGTTCCACTCACCGGAATTATTCAGCACAAACACCAATCCCATTTGTGAACCATTGCCTTTGCGCTGCATGATATAGAGATCATCGTCACAATACAAAATGTCCGTATCTCCGCCGGCATATTGTTCATGCAAATGCACTAATGCAGCAATGCCACTATTGTTTCCATGTTGGGCGAGGTCCCAGTTAAAATAATCCTGCCAGAACACACAAGGATACCCTTCATGTGTAAGTATGTACGCATAGGCCAACATCTTATCGTTCACAATTGGTTCCATGCGAACAATATCGTGGTTCTCTACAAATGTTACTGCCCACCGTTCAAGGCCGTTATTAATAAGTGTTCCAGTTTGCGTCAGAGTTGTAAGCCTAAAGCCATTAGAATCGCAAAGGCTCTTTAGTCTTTCTCTCAAAGGAAAATCAAATGCGTGCACAGGATTGTCGGAAAAAGAATTAATCTGCCGGAGCCAGTGTGTGATGGACTCATCTGTATCCCAATATTCACCTACACCGAACGGTGAAAAATTGGTCTTTCCATTCTTTGCATATAACCGCTCAAGAATTGCGATAATAAGCCAGCCACCATAGCCTTTTACAAAATCATACCTAAAACCATCGAACCCAATTTCCTCGAGCAGCCATCGGGCATATTCTACCAGTGCACTATAAACAGCAGGATTGCGGTGACACAGATCAGGCATGCCTTCAAAATCTTCGTCATCCCATCTTTCAAACCAGGACGGATGGTAACAGGTCCAGTCGCGGGTAAACTTGCCACTGCCTACATCATATTTTGTCCAGCGCTTTTTACCATCGTACCCATTTACTTCTTCAGCGTCGGCGCCGCTGGTATGATTCAGCACCATGTCTGCGTACACCTGCATGTTATGTGCATGCGCCTCCTCAATCAATTCCTCCAATGCAGTCTTTGAACCAAACCATGTTTTCACGGAGCCCTTCTGGTCAATCTGACCAAGGTCATAAAAATCATAAGGGTCGTAGCCCATAGAAACGCCATTTGCAGCCTTGCAGGCCGGTGGTAACCATAATGCAGTAAAGCCTGTATCGCTTAGTTCTTGCACTTTTCCTTTTACAAAACCCCACCATTCAAACTCTTTGTTTTCAAGTTTGGGGCAGTCCCAATAAAATGCCTGTAATATAACACCCATATAAATTGAGATTAAGTTTACCCGATAGAGATTCCCTTTTCAAAGTTCCCTTACATTTAGCAGAACGGACAAAGGAACGAAGCATACTATTATAAGTTAATGCAGCCAATTTCTATTTAGACGTCATAATATTTTGCAACCGGATGAAGAAGGCTAAAGTTTTTTTCGAACCCGGGTCACTTCTCATTTGCCTGAAGGAGCTTACCTTCATGGTCCGGAAAGAAGCAACCAACACTTGAATTTACCAGCGCAAATAGCAAAACTCTTCAGAGATCTTTATTACGGGGGCAACTGGACGTCGGTGAATGTCAAGGGAACCCTCGTTAATGTTAGCTGGCAACAGGCGACTACGAAACTTGAATCTTTCAATACCATTGCAGCCCTCGTTTATCACATGAATTACTACGTCAGTGCTCTCATAAAAGTATTAAAAGAGGAAAAGCTTGATGCCCGTGATAAATACAGCTTTGATCATCCGCCAATCTCATCGGAAGACGACTGGGAAGACCTATTGCATAAAACATGGTCCGATGCCGATACGTTTATCAGCCTGGTCGAAAACTTACCGGAAAATAAACTTTGGGAGAATTTTTGGGGCGATAAATACGGAAACTACTATCGGAATATTCATGGCGTCATTGAACACACTCACTATCATTTGGGGCAAATTGTACTCCTAAAAAAATTGATGTCAAAACCAACCGAATGAGTTTTTGGAGGCTTTTTTAATCACTGACGTGAAGTACGTGGTACAATAAAATGAGATTCGGAAGTGACCAATAAAAATTTAAGATCAGGAGTTTCATTCCGCGAAGCATTAACAACCGATATTCCTGAACTGGCCGAAATTCGGGCGAAGAATTGGGGAAGCGAAGAGTATTGGAATCATCGTATTTCAGGATATCTTGAAGGCACACTTAATCCCCAGCAAGCCCTCAAACCCCGCATTATCTATATCGCGCAGGTAAATAACCTTATCATTGGCCTCATCGCAGGCCATTTGACCCAACGATTGGGATGCGATGGCGAATTAGAATGGATCGACACAAGAAAAGAATTTCAAAGAAAGGGGATTGCATCTGAACTGATCAGGTTATTGGCAAAATGGTTCGTTTCTCAAAAGGCTTGTAAAATTTGCATTGATCCGGGTAGTGAAGAAGCGAAAGAGTTCTACAGGAAAAATGGAGCTCAAATGCTTAATGACCATTGGATGTTTTGGGAAAACATTCGAACAATCGCAGAAGTTGATTGACTAATAATTGGATGAAACATTTCTATTGAGGGACGAATGTTATCCGCGACAGATTTTCAGACAGCGTGACCGAAAGAGGTTTTCTATGGATAATTTGACGAAGTTGTTTTAGGCTGGAAAATAACGCTGAGTATTTACCTTCGGTTAGATAAACCACTGACTTTCCATGTGCGAGCATTTACAACCTCTAGAGGATTACATAAAAGCTAAAAAAATTCCGGAAATATTTCGCGGGCAGGCGTGGTCAGACAATTGCCGGGAGTGGGTGTATTTTGATTGCGTCCTTGAACCTGAAAGTTTAAAGGCGAAGTTTCATTTGCCATCATTCGTAACCATGCATGAAAACACCGATGAAAAATCCGGGACAGAGTTAGGGCTAGTGTGCACTCAATGTAAGGATGCGATTATGGGCCTCTATCCAACTCATTCTTCATCAACAAAGCTCATAATAAGGTGATCGGGTTCTAAATTCATTTGCTAAATAAAATATCATGAAATATCCAATTGCCATTTTGTTGTTTGCCGTTTGCAATATCAGCCGGGCTCAAAAAAATATGCTGACTACCGATAGCAGTGTGGCGATCCCCAAAATAGATTTTGATCCAAATGGAAATTTACTGATCAAAGCATCTCTTACCTCATCACCCAACGATTTTGACTTTTTAGTGGGGAAATGGAAAATGTATCATCGCCGATTAAATAAGCGTTTGGAGAATTGTAAGGAATGGACAGAATTTGAATCACTGGATTCGAACTATAAAATATTAAGCGGTACGGCGGACATGGATATTTACAGTACCACGCAGATGCCGGGATTAGAAGGAAAACTTTTTGAAGGTATCACTTTAAGACTTTTTGATCCAAAGACCAGGCTATGGAGGTTGTATTGGGTTGCCAGCAATGTCGGCGTTTTAGATCCACCTGTTGTAGGTTCATTTGAAAAAAACGTCGGACACTTCTTTGCAAAAGATACATTTAATGGAAAAAATATAATTATGGTGTTTCGCTGGGACGTACGCGACAAAGACCATCCCATCTGGAGCCAGGCATTTTCACAAGACAATGGTAAAACCTGGGAATGGAACTGGTATAATGTATCCTACAGGATCCAATAAAAAATCCACATTTTAAACTAATAGAAAATGACAGGCTTCAAAATCATAACGAAGGATGGAGCAGAGATACACTTTAAGTTCTACCTGGACGAAGCTCCGGTTACCTGCAAAGCATTCCAGGAAATTCTTCCTTTTAGCAGGATGTTCTATCATGCGCGGGTTTCCGGCAAGGAGATATGGATCGACAATGTACCACCGGTTGACACTATCCAGGAAAACGCTTCCGTATTTGCCGCGCCGGGTGAAGTTGTAATTGGCCCGTCAAAACCGGCCCGTGCAAAAACTGCAAACTGTTTCGGTATATATTATGGAGAAGGGAGGGGTTTGGATGCCGCCAACATTTTTGCCAGGATCATTGATGCCGATATCAAGAAACTGGAAGAGTTGGGGAACCGTATCTGGAAACATGGTCCGCAGGAATTGCGCATCGAAGCGTTAAAATAGCAATTAGAAACACATATTGTGAACAACAAAACTTTTTTTCCGTCATAAATGCTTTACCTTTGCGCACTTTGAACGTCCCTAACGGGAAACCTGGACCTGACCCGGTGCCGTAAGACCGGATTGGATCAACCGCATCGAACTTACTCCACTGGTTATGTCATAGGTGATAACAATTAATAGTCCCTTCTGTAACAAAAAGAAATTTACTCAATGAAGCTTTCACAATTTAAGTTCGACTTACCCTTAAATCTTATTGCTCAACACCCTACGAAAAAAAGAGAAGATGCCCGCATGATGGTGGTACATCGTCACACGGGGCACATCGAGAACAAACACTTCCGCGACATTCTTGATTATTTTGACGACAAGGATGTGTTTGTAGTGAATAATACAAAAGTTTTTCCAGCCCGCATGTATGGACGCAAGGAAAAAACAGGGGCCAAGATTGAGGTGTTCCTTTTACGCGAGCTAAACAAGCCAAACCGCCTTTGGGATGTGATTGTTGACCCGGCGAGAAAGATCCGTGTCGGGAATAAGTTATACTTCGGTGAAGGCGAAGAACTGGTTGCTGAAGTGATCGATAATACAACCAGCCGGGGACGTACCATTCGCTTTTTGTGGGAAAACAGTGAGGAGGAATTTCGCGGCATGCTGGAAAAGTTGGGAGAAACACCATTACCAAAATATATCAAACGTAAGCCCGACGAAGAAGATAAAGAACGCTACCAGACCGTATATGCCAAACATGAGGGAGCCGTGGCAGCACCAACAGCGGGCCTTCATTTCAGCCGCGAGTTAATAAAACGATTAGAGATCAAAGGAGTTCGTTTTGCAGAAGTGACATTGCATACCGGACTGGGAACTTTCAGGCCGATTGAAGTAGAAGATCTGAGCAAACATAAAATGGATGCAGAGTATTATCGCATTGACGATACTGCCTGTAAGATTGTCAACCGCGCGAAGGAATATGGCCATCGTATCTGCTCGGTAGGAACTACAACTATGCGGGCAGTTGAATCATCGTTCACCGCTCAAAAATTATTGAAACCATCCGAGGGCTGGACAAACATTTTTATCCATCCGCCTTACGATTTCAATATCGCTGACGCACTCGTTACGAATTTTCATTTACCAAAAACCAGTTTGTTGATCATGACATGCGCATTTGCGGGCTATGATCTAACCATGGAGGCTTACAAAAAAGCGATAAAAGACAAGTATCGCTTTTTTAGTTACGGTGACGCCATGTTGGTTGTTTAGAACCACGATTTTTGGGATTAAAAAGATTTATAGGATATCGGAAGCCTTCTAAATAGAGAAGGCTTTTCATTTGAAGGTTCTGCAATCCTATTACTTGGAAATGCTCCAATTATTTAATTTTTGAATCACATAGACACATAGTTCACAGTAGGTATCACTTAGAAATCCATGTGTAATATGTTCCTCCTGTGTCTATGTTGGTGAAATCAATTCAGCCTGACACACGGGACAACTTAACTATCCGCTAACAGAATGTTGATGTAACTTACAATAGGAGGAAATGGTGATGAAAAAGATAGCTCTTTTAGTGTGTGCCTCAGCTCTAAGTTTCACGGTATTTGCCCAACGTTATCCCGGGAATACGGGTATTTCTGCCGAAGAAAAACTAAATAACGAATACTGCAGTGGCCCTTTCAAAACCCATGAGGGGACCATTATTGACCTGGCCAATGAAAATGAAACTGCAAAAAGCTATTTAAACGTTTTAGAATGGCTGCAGGGACGAGTAGCAGGCTTGCAAATTCATTATACGAGAGCTGGAACTCCGGTTCCATTTATCCGCAATACAAGAGCCAGCATTTTTGTCGATGAAATACCTGTTGATGCAGGGTATATCAACAATCTGCCTGTTGCTGACATTGCCATGATAAAGATTATCAAACAACCTTTCATTGGAACAGTTAGCAATGGAGGTGGCGGAGTAGTCGCCATCTACACTCTTAAAGGCGATGATGATGGTGACGACAACGGCGATGATAAATGATCGTTTGCTAAAGATCAAACATTCCCTTATTCAATTGCTGAAGGATCTGTGTTTTGTACGCCGCGGGAACCAATAAAGAAATATTATGCGGGCTTCCCCCATAAGAAACCATTCTTACCGGTATGTTTTGAATCGATTCAAATAATTTCTTAACAATGTTTGCAGTTTGTGAGATTTCATTTCCCACAACAGAAATGATCACCTGGTTCTCATCTATTTCAACGGCACCAAATGGTTCAAGTTCTTTTTGAATTTCTTTAAGATGATTCGCGTTATCAATGGTGAGTGATACAGCTACTTCAGATGTTGTAACCATATCGATCGAGGTTCTGTATTTTTCAAAAACTTCAAACACCTTTCGTAGAAATCCATAGGCCAGCAACATACGGCTGCTCTTGATGCGTATCGCAATGATATTATCTTTTGCGGCCACGGCTTTTACACCTACAGAGCCAGCTTCCTCAGCAATCATAGTTCCTTTGGCTTCGGGGTGCATTGTATTCAGGAGCTTCACCGGGATCTTGTATTGCTGTGCGGGCCATATCGACGCAGGATGGAGGATCTTTGCTCCAAAATATGCCAGCTCGGCTGCTTCCTCAAAACTTAACTGTTCAACCGGCTTTGTTTTCTTAACGATCCTCGGATCATTGTTGTGCATACCATCAATGTCTGTCCATATCTCGCAAACAGATGCATTAATAGCGGCGGCAATCAATGAAGCAGAGTAGTCGCTGCCGCCTCTTTTCAGGTTATCTACTTCGCCTCTTGCATTGCGGCAGATATAACCCTGGGTGACAAATAATTTTTTACTTGGATGCTGTTTCAGCAATTGTGTTAGTTTGACCTTGATGCTTCCGATCTGGGGCTCATCGTTGTAATCAATGGTCATAAACTCAAGCGCAGGCAATAAAACGTGATCGACCTTTTGTTCTCCGAGGTATGTTGAAAACAATTTTGTTGAAAGTAATTCTCCCTGTGCAAGTATATCCTTGCTTAGAGCCTCGCTGAAAGATATCTTCAAAATGATATTGAGAAACTCAAAATGCTCGGCAATAATTGCCTTCGCCTGGTGAATGGCTTCGGGTTTTTTAACCAGGTCGTTAATGAAAGCCTGGTAATGTTGCTCCAGATTATCAATATTTTGTTTGGCTGAGGTTCTGTCACCCTTAGCAATATTATAAATGATCTCGACCAGCGCATTTGTTGTACCTGACAAAGCAGAAAGCACAACGATCGCTGTCTCTGACTGAGACGTTACCAGGTCAACAATATGGTGCATCCGTTCGGGTTTGCCAACCGATGTACCGCCAAACTTCATAACCTTCATATACGCGCAAAAAATTTTGGATTGCAAAGATAGGGTTGTAAGGCTGAAAAATTGTGATGACAGGTACCAGCAATTTGGACAATTTGCTGAAACATGAAAGTTATTCTCTTATGAATTCATAATAATAAGCCTTTACCTGCTTCGCGTATTCCCGGCTAAAACCAATGACCGCTTTTTGCCAGGACTCTGAATTTCCGAAGGCGATTAATTCGTCGGGAGTTGCGGCCCCTTTCCTCGCAGCACTGCGCAAATGCGCGGACGCAGCAAGAGCTGCCATTTCTTTTATTACCTGCGCGATCTCTTTATCTCTTTTCTTCAGAACCCTGAAATCGACTCTATCTTCACTGGGTTGAAGTTTTTTAATGATAAAAGGTTCCCTGTCAAAAGAAACAAAATTCAGCAATGCGGGGCAAACGTTCTGCATATATTCCTGCACACAAACCATCCTCTCCCCTTCATTCAACCAGCGTGGCTGCTTAACCGGCGTATATTTTTCGAGGGAGGAACGGGTTGCCTGTTTCATATCGATCATTAAATAGTTCTTTTCTTTTTCCAAATGCTTCAGCAAAAAAACATAACGTTTTACTCCCACACTTCCCGTTCCGGCGATCCTGAAAGCAACATCCAGGCAACGATATTTTGGATGATTGCGAGCGATCCAGTCGCTGATAAAGTTTTTCAATTTATCCTTTAGGTCGGGGTCAAGTTTCAAGTGGCGCTCTCCATCAATACAGAACTTCAGTTCTTTTCCTTTTTTAGAAACCCTGCCATCCAACAATTCTGCCAACGTCCGTTCACCTACCCTTTCTAAAAAATCTCTCACAATTCCCTTTGCAATCTTTGCTTCAATGTACCTTGGTTTTCCAATGGCGAGAACAGATGAATAAGCCTTCAGGAAAAGGGAAGCCACCTCTTCCGTTTCCTTCGAAGTGATGTGCAAATCGTCAAAAGCGACAAAAATGCTTGTGATCATCCTGACAACTTCCCAGGTAACGGGGGAAAGTACAGCCTCATTGAAGTCATTGACGTCAAAATACACAAGCCCATTGTCTCCCCTGTAACTGCCGAAGTTTTCAAGATGCAGATCCCCGGTGATCCAACTCGTGGGCGATGAGGGAATGGAATTGTTCTTGCTGAGGTCTTCATAAAACAAATGACAGGAACCGCGGAAAAACCTAAAGGCGCTTTCAGACATTCGTTTATATTTAACTTTGAGGAGAAATAAAGGCACGCCTTTATTAAATTCATTTATTCGATCGCGGATCTTATCCATAGAATCGTTGTAGAGCAATTTCTACAGCCCTGCTAATTTAATGAGGATTAAATTATTAACTAATTAAGGCCTGTTATTTGCCCGTTTATTCCTAAATGCGAAAAGAAAGGACCGTAAGTAAGCTCCCCGCGAAGATTTTCCGAATTGTATTAAAAACAATTGCGTTCGTTCTTCTTTTTGTGATTCTGCTCTTTGTCCTTCTCCTCACTCCGCCGGTGCAGAGATTCCTGACAACAAGGGTCCAGCACTATCTCGAAAACAAATTACACACAAAGGTCATCATTGGACGAATCTCTTTTGGTCTTTCAGGTAAAATTGGGCTGAATGATATTTTTATTGCTGACAAAACCAGCGACACATTAGTTTCAGGCGGATCGCTCAGGGCGCATATAAATTATCTGAAACTTTTTTCTAATGAAGTAAGAGTAAAAGACCTCGAGCTAAACAATGTAACGGCCAAAATAAAGAAAATACTTCCGGATACCGTCTACAACTTCCAATTTATTATCGATGCCTTCACTTCGGAAAGCGCAAAATCACCGGACACAGCATCATCGCCTCCTATGAAACTCGACATTGCAAAAGTTTCCCTGAAAAATATTAGTCTTACTTATACAGATGCCGTAACGGGAAGTGATATGTTTGCGCACATCGGAGACCTGGCAGCCCGCATTGATACACTCGATCCTTACACGCAGCATTTTGTTGTTCCCTCATTTGTTCTAAGAAATTCGATAGCCAGGATAAAACAGGTAAAACCACTCGTGGAACCTAAACCACTTGATCAGCACATAAGTAACGCGACCAGACCATCATCGATGAATTTACAATTGGGTTCAATTGATTTTGAAAAAATAAAGATCGATTATGGAAATGACGTCTCGACCTTTTATACGGTTGCCGATATCGGTGAATTAAAAACCAGGCAGAGATCACTTGATCTTCCAAATAACAAGGTTGAGCTTGATCATCTCATTTTGAATGATTCAAAATTCCTTGTCCGGCTAGGGAAAACAAAACAGGCGCAAATTGTAAAACAGGAAGCAAAAAAAGAGGTCATTGCCCAGCAGCAGGCGGGTTGGGGCTTCATCGTGGGCAATCTTAATTTGAATAACAACTCCATTCAATATGACGATGACAACGAGCCTGTCCTGAAAAAAGGAATTGACTACTCCCATTTATCCGCTACTGACCTCACTCTTGACGCTGACAATCTGGTAATGACGCCTGACTCCATCACCGTGAGCATTAAAAAAGGTTCGGTAAAGGAAAAAAGCGGGTTGACGTTGGATCAATTTAATGGTGACATACTTTATGCAAGCAATCAATCCCATGTCAGGAACCTCTACATAAAAACCCCGGGCAGCGAAATTAAAAAAGATATCGTCGTTAATTATCCCTCGCTTGAAGCGCTAACAAAACACCCTGACCAGGTTAGTTTCCAGGTAGACATCACACAAACAAAAATCCAGGTAAAAGATATATTATTATTTGTGCCGGAACTGAGATCCAATCCCGCATTGCGCAATCCGAACGATGTATGGCAGGTAAACCTTGTTGGAAACGGAACTATGGATCAATTCAATTTTCAAACTCTTCAATTTTCAGGATTAAGCAATACTCAGGTCAATGCTCATGGCTCTTTGTCCGGGTTAACCAATCCTAAAAAAGCAGGTGGCAATTTTGTAATCGAACGCTTTCATACCAATCAAAGTGATATTGCACTATTCACGGGAAGTAAGTTGTCAACTGCCCAAATGGATCTTCCGCAAGATTTTACTGTAAGTGGAACGATCAAGGGAAATGCCGGTACGTTAAATACAAAAATGAACTTGTTGACGTCGGAGGGAAATATTGCAATCGACGGAACCTTCAGCAACTTTACAGATCCTGCAAAAGCAAAATACAACGGCCACGCAACGACAACCAATCTCCAACTTGGTAAAATACTCAGGCAGCAAAATATGATTGGAGCCATTAGCGGAACAGTAATGGCAAATGGGCAGGGATTAACACCTGGTGACATCAATACAAAATTTTCAGGAAGCATTGCAAGTGCAGAATATAACCGTTACCAGTACAGGAACATAAACCTGGATGGCACTTTGCAAAAAACAATATTTGATGTACATGCGACGATCAAAGATCCCAATGCGGATGCCGATATCAGCGTCAGCGGAGATTATTCCGATCCTCCGTCGTTCAGGGTTCATGGAATGATCGATAGTGTCAAGACATTGCCCCTTCATCTTACCACTGAGGCTCTGGTTGCGCGCGGGAAAATTGATGGAGAAGCTTCTGATATAACAGCCGATAATGTCACGGCAAATATCCTCGTCACACAGGCTTTGCTGGTTTCCGACAGCAACAGGCTCGCACTCGATACGGTTCAACTGTTGTCAGGAAGAACTGATACCGGAAATTATATCCGCCTGAAAAGCTCAATCGTGAACGCAAGCATTACAGGTCAATACCGTCTGGCCGATTTCGGGAACATAATGCTAACCTCTATTCAACCCTACTTCAGTACTGATACTTCGAAAATTGCTGGGGTGCATCCTTATCGTTTCTCATTTACTGCGGATGTTTTGTATGATCCCGTTTTCGCCGTCTTTGTTCCCGGATTAACTGAAATGAAACCTCTGCACGCTGCTGGAAATTTTTCAAACGATGGAGGGATAAATATGGATCTGACAACTGCATCCATCACTTACCAGGGAAATGCATTCAACGACCTGAAACTTACTGCGAGCACAACACAAGCTGGGCTGCAAATAAACGGCAAAATCGCTCGTTCGAAAAGCAGCTCATTTGATCTGTACAATACAAGAGTAAATGCCGTGATCTTAAATAATAATATTGATTTCAATTTGGCAACAGATGACCAGAAAGGAAAAAACAGGTATTTTATTGCGGGCTCGGTGGCGCAGCCAACGACAGGTACCTACAATATTCATTTAAAGCCGGACAGTTTATTATTAAACTATCAAAAATGGACCGTCGCGCCGGCAAATCGCATCACAATAACCCCGGATAATATTGTGGCCAGCGATTTTGTTTTGCAAAACGGAGATCAGCGGTTAAGCATCAATAGTCCTGAGAAGGAGAAACAACTTTTACAAATAGACGTTTCAAATTTTCGCATTGCCACTGTTACAGGCTTTGTGACCGCCGATACTTTACTGGCTGACGGTTTGATGAATGGCAATATCAGGCTTGGCAATTTTTTCCAGCAACCCAATTTTACTGGCGACCTTACTGTCAATGACCTGAGTGTAAAAAATGATACTGTCGGTAATGTTAAACTTCACGCCGCATCAGCCGGACAAAATCGTTATGACGTGGAAACTACCATCACCGGACATGGAAATGATGTGTCATTAACGGGATGGTTTGCGACAGAAGAAAATGATACCAGGCTCAATCTTGATCTTGACGTTCGCACTTTGCAACTGCATTCGGTAGAGGCGCTCACTGCCGGCGCCATTAAAAACGCGTCGGGTGCTGTCAATGGAAAAATTTTAATCCGGGGGAGCGTAAACCAACCTGCATTGGATGGAAATTTGAATTTTGATAAATCAAGTTTTGCATTAAGAGAACTTGGCAGCCAGTTTTATTTGGATCAGCAAAAGATATCCGTGACAAATGATGGATTTAGTTTCTCCAACTTCGCTGTTAAAGATTCATCAGGCAATGCGCTGACCTTAAATGGAAAAATTCTTACAAGCAATTTCATCAACTATGAATTTGACCTGAAACTCACGGCGAGAAACTTTCAATTAGTTAATTCTACAAAGAAAGATAACCCTATATACTACGGGCGAATGACGATTAGCACTGACCTCGCCATTACAGGAACCGAAGCAAAACCGAAGGTTGATGGAAGGATCATCGTTGACAACGGCACTTCCTTAACATTTGTTGTTCCTGAAGGAGACGCCAGTGCTGAATCGCGAGAAGGAGTTGTTGAGTTTGTAGATATGAGCAGCCCTGCTAACGATACCTTGTTCAAAAAATATGATTCACTGAATGCCTCAGGCATTTTAGGAATGGATATAGCATTGAATATCGAAATAAAAAAAGAAGCTGTTTTTAATATTATAGTAGACCCTGCCAACGGAGATTTTCTAAATGCACAGGGCGAAGCTCGGTTAACTGCCGGCATTGATCCGAGCGGCAAGATCACATTGACCGGAAACTATACACTGGACAAAGGATCTTATCAGCTATCATTTAATCTCCTGCAACGGAAATTTGAAATAAGCAAAGGAAGTACGATCACCTGGACAGGAGAACCGACTACAGCGCAACTGAATGTTACTGCAATATACGTGGCCAATGTTCCTCCCATTGATCTCGTAGAGAACCAGATCGCCAGCTCATCATCGGCTATAAAGAATACTTACATGCAAAAACTGCCCTTCCAGGTGCATTTGAACTTAACGGGCGAATTAATGAAACCCATTGTCAAATTCGATATCATCTTACCGCAGAACAAAAATTATGGTGTATCAAATGACGTTATCTCTACCGTTGAGTACAAACTGTCACAGTTAAGGGCCGATGAAGGCGAAACCAATAAACAGGTTTTTTCCGTGTTGTTATTAAATCGCTTTGTCGGTGAAAATCCATTTTCTCCCGAAGGCGGCAGCGGGTATAATGTTGAGACCTATGTACGACAGAGTGCGAGCAAACTTCTCACTCAACAACTGAATCAATTGGCAGCTGGGTTGATCAATGGAGTAGATATCAACTTTGATGTGGTTTCAACCGAAGACTATACCACGGGTTCCATGAGAAACAAAACGGATCTGAATGTGAACATGAGCAAAAAATTATTGAATGATCGCTTAAAAATAGCAGTGGGCAGTGAATTCGGCCTGGAAGGTCCTCAAACCACGAATCAACAGGGCAACAACATATCGGGTAGCTTGTCGGCAGAATACCAGCTTAGCCGCGATGGAAGATATATGCTACGGTTCTTCGAGAAAAATGATTACGAGGGAGAATTATATGGCTACGTGATCGAAACGGGTTTGTCGTTTGTGATTACGGTAGACTATAATCACCTTAAAGAAATATTTCAAAAACGAAAACAAAAAGTACAGGGCACAGACAACAAGAAAAAAACTCCGACTCAATGAGACAGGCGGTATATTATTTATTGATATCAGGAACCCTTGTATGGTCAGGGTGCAGCAGCACAAAGTCAGTGCCTGCTAACGATAAATTGTACACGGGAGCAACTGTTGCATTAAAAAACGTGGCAAACAACCGGGAAAAAAGAGCATTGCAAGAAGATCTTGATGGTTTAACAAGGCCAAGGCCAAACAGTAAATTTTTGGGGTTGCGACTAAAGTTGAACATTTACAATTTGTTTTACAGATCAAAGCCTAAATCATTTTTCGGAAAGATCAGGGATAAATATGGTCAGCCCCCGGTATTACTTAGTCAGATTGATGTACAAAAGAATGCACAAAACCTGCAAACATATTTATTCAACAAAGGTTACTTCAACGCAGCCGTCACAGGTGATACGATCATAAGGAAAAAAACAGCGAAGGCGGAATACAAAGCGCCGGCAGGGGAAAGATATACGATTGACAGTATAAGTTTTCCTACGGACAGCAGTGTTCTTTCCTTGGCTATTCAACAAAGCATGGACAAGAGTTTACTGGTGAAGGGAAATGGTTTTGATCTGGATGTAATAAAAGGTGAACGGACAAGGATCGATGCCTACTTGAAAGAACGAGGATTCTATTTTTTCAATCCCGAATACATTCTTGTAAAGACCGACAGCACTGGTGATGATCATCACACTAATTTGTACATAACACTCAAACCCGGCATACCGTTAGGAGCCCAGAGGACATACAGTATCAACGACGTTTATATCTATACAAACTATAGCCTGAATACTGCCAATTTGGATACATTAAAAAACCATGCAGAACTTTACAAAGGGTATTATATTATCCAGAGAAGAAAACTCTACAAGCCAAAGCTTTTAGCCGAATCCATGCAATTTGAACAGGGCGATATATATAACAGAAAGCAACATAATTTAACACTGAACAGGTTGATCAACCTTGATGTTTTCAAATTTGTAAAGAACAGGTTTGAGCTACCACACACCGATTCGTCATTCCTCAATGCCTACTATTACCTTACTCCACAACAACAAAAATCATTACGGGCAGAATTTACCTATGTGACGAGGTCAAATAGTCTAAACGGGGGCGACATTACCTTTAGCTGGACACATCGCAACCTGTTCCGAAACGGCTCTCACGTAAAACTCAGCGCCTATATCGGATCCGATATTCAGTTCAGTGGTGCATTCAGTGGTTATAATACCTACCGCACAGGAGCAGAAGCAGATTTTGCGATGCCGCGTTTTGAAGTTCCCTTTTTTCATATCCCGAAGTATGGTGGCTACGCTCCGCGAACCGATATTAAAGTTGGCTATGATGTCTTGAAAAGAGTGGGCCTGTATACCCTCAATTCATTCAGGATACAATATGGCTACACCTGGAAAGAAAATATTCAAAAGTTTCACGAACTCTATCCCATCAGCATTGGTTATGTACAACCGTTGAATGTCACAAGCGACTATGACAGTCTTGAAAACATCTATCCGGGACTTGATAAGGCCATTGAACAACAATTCACGATCGGCCCAACCTATCGGTTCAATTACAACCAGCTGGCTAATGGCCTATCGCCTATCAATGCCTGGTATTTTAATGGCATCATCGATCTTTCCGGCAATGTCCCCGGCTTAATATCAGGTGCCGACATTAAAAAAGGAGATACAGTAAAGATCTTCAACACTCCTTTTTCGCAATATGCAAAATTCGAAGGGGAAGCGAGATTTTATCATAAACTGGGACTGAAATCAAATTGGGTAAGCCGGATTGATATTGGCCTGGGGTTGCCTTATGGAAATTCGACTCAACTACCTTATGTAAAACAATTTTTTGTTGGAGGTAGTAACAGTTTACGCGGCTTCCGAAGTCGTGCTGTTGGTCCGGGTGTTTATGTACCGCAGGATACGTCAAATGTCATTCCTGATCAAACAGGAGATATAAAGTTCGAGATCAATACTGAATTCAGGCCTCATATCACAGGGCCATTATATGGTGCTATTTTTTTAGAAGCGGGAAATATCTGGCTGGTAAACGACAGCACGTATACGCATAAAGCGGGGGCAAAATTTACCAGTAAATGGTTAAGTCAACTGGCTGTTGACGCAGGCGTTGGGCTGCGCTTCGATATAACTGTTTTTGTTATCCGTCTTGATGTTGGCTTTCCTTTACGTAAGCCCTGGTTGCAAAATCCATGGGTCATCAATCAGATAAAACTCGGAGACAGTCATTGGCGAAAAAATAATCTTGTGTACAATTTAGCTATAGGTTATCCTTTCTGATATCAAGAAGGTGGCCTGATTAATTCATCCTCGTCAGGATTGCGTCAAAATCCTTTCTTTCAGTTTTTTCATAATCAAACCTGCTGAAATGCAAATACTGTAACGTATCAGGAGCGATGAAGCTTGTAATTGTTCTCACATACTCATCATGTTGACCATCTTCCATTGGAACAAATGCCGAGGTCAAAAACTCATTGTCATTATTCAAGCTTCCGATTTCAAACACCTTCATTGCTGAACGGGCATAAAAGTAATTGACCTCATATCTCGATGAATCCCGATTGAATGTCATAAGGATCAACATAAATCTTCTTCTTTTCGTGCTGTCATTTTCAAGTTCTATTTCCCAGTGCAGGTATGAGCTATCGAGTGTCCACTTTATCTTATATGTTCCCGTTTCGGTTGTTGTTCCTCCATTTCGCAAATGGAAAGTTGTTTTCGCTTTCCATGTTCCTGTAAATCCGTGGAGTTTTTTCATATTTACCGTTATCGCCTCACCTGCAGATTGGCCAATAGCAGAAGAAAAGTCTACAGATGCTATAAAAACAAGAAGCAAGAATTTGAACATCAACATTGATTTTTGTCTGAAACTATAATCAATGCGGCAAAAGCCTTTGTTTAAAATTGCTAAATGCTTAAAAAATTCCTTAAATGAAAATCTCTGTGTCCGTAAGTGAACTCCCTGCCTACCGGCAGGCAGACGCGTCTCCGTGGTTAAATGTAACCACAGAGGGCACGAAGCACAGAGTTCATGCCACACAATCATGTTCATGAAAATAGCCCCGTGAGATCGCGGGGCTATATTAAACCGTCCTCTTAGAAATTAGACTTTAATTTTTCGCTACATCAAATTTTCTAAAGATGGATTTTACGGCATTATTAATTTCTTTACTTGTAAGATTGCGGCTGTTAACTTCATCAGTTGTCCATCCTTGCCATACAACTTTGTCGCTTTTTGCATCCGTCATGGATATCGTCACGGTACCTTCCCTCACAGGAACCGCATAGTCATCATAACCCATGAATTGAGAGGGATAATAGATATTGTAGAAACGGCGGGCAAAGGGATTATAAAATGTACGTACAAAGGGCTGGCTATAGACTGCATCACTTTGCCGGCGTGACCCTCTTTCTACCAACACATCGTAGCTTATCAAAACATCCGGTCTGCGATTATCTACCCGCCATCCTTGTTTGTCAAGCGCGTTTGTAACTGCATCTTTAAACTTTTGTTCCATGATGTCATTACTTTTATCCCGGTCTTTCTTTCCACCCTCTTTGTCGGCCCAAGCAAACGTTTTGTATTTGCTGAAGTCAACCGTATCATCCTTTTCAACATGCACAGGAGCTGAGCAACCCACGATCAGTAACGTTGCTACCGCGACACTTCCAAATAATTTCCAATTTGTGGCTTTCATAAGTGCGTTTTTTTTTGTGATCAATTAATGTCACTCTTTTAAACGCCAAAAATGGTGCGAGGCTTACTAAAGCATTGTGAAAGTTTGCCCTGGAGCGGGTTTCAGGCTTAAGAAATAGTGGAAGAGTTTATAAAAAAATATCATCTTTTCCTAAACAAAACCGTGCGAACATTGTTATGGCAGCCCAACCTCAAAATGTCTTTCTGGAATTTGCACGTCTGAAAAGCCTTTTTTTAGGAGTCGCTGTTGAAAATCCTGCTGGACATTGTAATCTCCATGAACGAGAAACAAAGTTTGTACTTGTTTGGGATCCTGGCAAGCGAGCCACTGGCTAAGATCTTCATAATCTCCATGAGCACTCATGCTGCGGATCGATCCAATTTCCGCATGTACTTCATGCCTCACTCCGAAGATGCCCACTTCTTTTGCCCCTGCCATCAGTCTTCCGCCCAATGAATCCGGCTCACAATAACCTGTCAATAAAATTGAGTTATGACTATTCTCGATGCAGTTCCGGATATGATGTTTTACCCTTCCCGCCTCCGCCATTCCGCTCGCGGAAATGATCACGCAAGGTTCGCTTCTGAAATTAAGCAGTTTGGATTGCTCAACTGATTTCACATATTTCAGTCCCTTGAACATGAATGGATCGTTATCCGTTTCCAAAACCTTTTGAATAGTTTTATTAAAATACTGCGGATATCTTTTTACCAGGTCAGTTGCTTCAATGCTTAAAGGGCTGTCTAAAAAATAATCAAGATCAGGTAACCTGTGTTCAACCTCCAATTGGTTAAGAGTATATAAAATTTCCTGGGTTCTTCCAACGCTGAATGCAGGAACAATCAGTTTACCATGCTTTTGAAGACATGTTTTTTCGATCCATTGCAACAGCATATCTGGAGTGGTGATATTGAGATCATGCAAGCTATTCCCATATGTCGACTCGAGTAAGATATATTCCGCCTGCGAAAATACTTCCGGTGATTTTAAGATCAGGTCGCGATAACGACCCACATCGCCGCTGAAAGAAATGCGGCGCTCTTTGCCATCTTCATTGATCTCTAGATGAACGCATGCACTGCCGATAATATGACCCGCATCGGTGAAAATTGCCTGTACTCCATCTGTCACGTCAAACCAGCTTCCGTATTCCATAGAGACAAAATGATCAAAGGCTCTTTCTGCATCTTCATGTGTGTATAATGGCCGCAGGTAAGGCTGACCATTCGCAGCTCTCCTTTTGTTTTCATATTTCACATCGTCTTCCTGTATCTCTGCAGAGTCAAGTAATAAAATCTTTGTCAGCTCATTGGTGGCAGGTGTACAAAATATTCTTCCTGAAAAACCTTCTTTTACCAATTTGGGAATGAGGCCGCAATGATCTATGTGTGCATGCGATAAGACCATCACATCAACCGAGCCGGCGTCAAAACCAAAGTCACGGTTCAAGGCATCTGTTTCTTTTCCCATTCCCTGGAACATGCCACAATCAAGTAAAATTCTTTTACCTGATTTAAGAGTAACCAGGTGTTTAGAACCAGTTACCGTTCTCGCTGCGCCGTGAAATGCGATCTTCATACCCCCTCCGCCCCCTAAAGGCGGAACTATAATTTCCCACCCGGGAGTCTTTGTTTTAGTTGATTAAATATTTTTCTTTTCTTGCTTCTAGTTTCTCGCCTTAAATGACCATGTAATATAAAATTGGGCAACCATCAACCCCTCGGCATTTTTCCCGATCGATCGTGCTCTAAAAGTTTTTGCCTCGCCTCTTTCAATTGCTTTTTCAATCGTTTCCTTGATCATCAAACCTTCTTCACAGGTAAAAAAAGTTTTACCCGTAGCTTTTTTAAAATATTCTGCTTCCGTTTTTACGACAAGCATTGACACCGGTGGGGTTCGTTTATATAAATGTACAAGACATAAGAGACCTGTACTCATTTCAGCGGCCATGCTGAGGCAGGCGAAATAGGTGGACCGAAAAGGATTTTTTGTGAACCATTTATAAGGAACACTCACCCGGCAAACGGTGCCATCCAGATCTTTAACCCGGAGCCCTGCAAAAAATGCATTAGGCAAATTTGAAAGCAAAAACATCCTGAATTTTAAAGGATGCGTCAGCGATCTTATAAATGCTGAGGTGCCTTGATCCATAATTGACATTATTCAATCAAAAATAGGCAGGCTTTGGCAATTTTGCCTGTTTCGCGCTACACAAAGCAATTTATATTTGAACAAACTACTCTGGTATGAAAAAGTTTTTCATTAATCGTTTGTTGCTGTTTTCCGGCAGTATTCTTCTTATCTGCTGGAAACCGGGATCGATTCAAAACCCCAAACACCAGGTTACTATCATCCAGCTACAACAAGATGGCGATCAAGTAGAGCCAGGTGCGGCTTACACTGAACTGAGGCAACAAGGTGAAAAACGGGGAATTCAATTCTATTGGCATCAGTGGAAAAGCATCGATGATCTGAACAATTTCTTTGCTACAAACAAACTGGCTATCACCGCCGAACTTGGTAAAAAATTCTCTCTCACTGCTAAAAACGGCGGGGTAAGATTTGTAACACCCAATAAACAGGTTACGATCATCATAGAAGATCAGAAAGTGTATTACTTTCTTGATGATCCTCTCGAAAACCAGGCGAAAAAAATAAAAGAGATCCTTGGACTACGGGCTGCAGTTTAATTGCTTCTTGTTTTGAAAAACGACCGATTAGTATTGAGCGATTTCAATATCAACCAGCCTTGAATTAATTTACCACAGAGGTCACAGAGATTCACGAAGAGTTGAGTGTTACTCCATGTACTCTCTGTGTTACTCTATGCACTCGTGGCTCCGTGGTAGAAAGTGAGGAGTGGCGTCGAGTCAAAAAACTTTGACCTGGTTTTTTAGGAGATCTTCAAACTCGTCTCTTCTCCTGATCAAGGATGCCTTCCCGTCTTTCACCATCACCTCCGCCGGTTTATAACGTGAATTGTAATTGGATGACATTTCAAAACCGTAGGCGCCGGCATTGTAAAAAACAAGGTAGTCACCTTCTCTTACTTCGTGCAAAAGGCGATCAGAAGCAAACGTATCTGTTTCGCAGATATAGCCGGTAACATTATAAGATTTTTCCTGCGCATCGGGATTCGAGATATTGACGATATGATGATAGGCGTCGTACATCATGGGACGTATCAAATGATTCAAACCACTGTCGACACCGACAAACACCTGGTGGTTATTATCTTTCACCACATTTACCCGCGTTATTAAATAACCACATTCGCTCACCAGGTATTTTCCAGGCTCAAACCATAATTGATACTTCTTGCCTGCCAGATGTGAGTCGAGAAACTTTTGCAGTTTTTTCGCGATCAGGCCGATGTCGGTTTCTTCATCATCGGGTTCATAAGGCACTTTAAAACCACCGCCAAGATCGATGATCTCAAGATCAGGAAAATGGGGAACGATTTCTGTCAACACTTTTATCCCCTGTACAAATACATCGGCATCTTTAATATCGCTCCCGGTGTGGATGTGTAATGTTTGTATTTTGATATTGTATTTTTCAACAACGGTTAGCAAATCACCCAGCAGGTCAACAGGTATTCCGAATTTGCTTTTTTCATGGCCTGTTGAGATCTTTAGATTTCCTCCGGCAAGTATATTGGGCCTTATTCTAACACCAACGGGATAGCTACTGCCGAATTTCTTTCCGAATTTTTCAAGATTAGACAGGCTATCAATGTTGATATGAACACGATGGCTTGCTACTTCTTCGATCTCTTCAAATGAAATTCCATTGGAAGTGTAAAGGATTTTTTCTGCCGGCACCCCTGCATGGAATGCCAGTTTCACCTCATTGACGCTGCTGCAGTCGATGCCACCACCGATCGAATCGATGTATTTCAGGATGTTGACATTGGTGAGCGCCTTGCAGGCGTAGAAAAATTTTGTATCAAGGACGGAAAAGGCAGATACAAGTTTATTGAACTGTTCTTTTATTTTTTCAGCATGATAAACATAAGCGGGCGTTCCAAATTCCTTTGCGATATCAATTAATTGCTGTCGACTTAAACTTTCTGACATAGCTGCGAAGATATTGAAGAAAAAAACATCAGTTATTTGTGCTCTTTGTTGACAATTGTGTTTTTTGTGACTATACTTTAGCAGAAAAAGTTTTGATAATAAACATAACCACAGAGGCATAGAGGTCACGGAGGTTCACGGAGAATAGCCCTAACTCCTCTGTGTACTCCGTGCCCTCCGTGGCTCCGTGGTAACAATAACCACAGAGGCATAGAGGTCACGGAGGTTCACGAAGAATAGGCACAAGTCTCCTGTGCTACTCCATGCCCTCCGTGCCTCGGTGGTAACAATCACAAAGATGATCACACAAAAATTTATAAATAATATCAGCTACAGGATCATTGGTTGCGCTATCGAAGTGCATAAGCATTTAGGCCCGGGCCTTTTGGAATCCGTATATCACAATTGTATGATGGATGAACTTTTGAGAAATGATATGGCGTTTCAATCACATGTAGCGGTTCCAATTGTTTACAAAGGACGGCAATTAGCGGAGCCTCTAAGACTGGATTTACTGGTTGCAGATTTAATAATCGTAGAACTAAAGGCAGTAGAAGCAATGCACCCGGTTTACTCTGCTCAGTTACTTTCTTATTTAAAATTAGCAGACAAGCCAAAAGGACTGCTTATAAATTTTCATACTGAAAATATCTCACAGGGTGTTGTCTCATTAGTCACTGAACCTTTCCGCGGCTATCCGAAATAACCTCCGTGTCTCTCTTGTGCACTCCGTGGCTCTGTGGTAAAAACTAACCACGGAAACATGCCTGCCTGCCGGTAGGCTGGGAGATCACAGAGTTTCACAGAGAAATCAACCACTAACTTTCCTCCTCGGGAGACTCATCGTCACTCACAATCAGCTCACCGTTTTCACCAACGATAAATGCGGAGTTTTCAGTTGATGGTTCGTTTGAGGATTCAGTCTTTTGTTCCGGTTGTTCTGCGTGTTCTATGTAGGTTGGAGTAACCAGTTGTTCCGCCAGTACCTCGCGAATCTTCGGCAGATCATCCGCAGAATTGATCCCGAAATAATCCATGAAATTTTTAGAAGTAGAGTATACTAATGGATGCCCCGGCAATTTTTCATTACGCCCGGAAATGACGATCAATTCTTTTTCCAATAGCCGCTGAACAGTATAATCGCTGTTCACACCTCTTATCGCCTCTATCTCTCCTTTTGTGATCGGTTGCTTATAAGCAATGATTGCCAGCGTTTCGAGGGCAGCACCAGACAAGCGCTTCAAAAACTTATCGCCATTCAGTTGTGCAATGGTTTTATGATATTCCTTTTTAGTCAGGAATTGCCATCCTCCCCCGCTTTGTCTTACTTCAAAGGGATAGAACTCAGAATTGTATTTTTCTACGATGCCATCAATAGCCGCCTCCACCTGGTCAAGCGAAACCTTTTCATCCATGAATGCAAAAGCATTGTTGACGAGCTCCAGGATCTCCAGCGTCGTAAGTGGTTTATCACTGGCGAAGATCAGTGATTCGATATGCGGTATGAGATTGTTTATTTCCATGAGGCGTCAAATTAGTCATATGGGTCATATTGGTCAAATCTGTTTATTCACAGGATGTCAAAAGAGTCAGATTAGTCAAAAATTGTTATACGAGTTTATCTCAATTACCGCTAGAATCTGTCGTTCCAATTGAATTAATGTAACCATAGATCAACTGAAAGAACTGTTATGACGTATTTGACCCATTTGAATTATACAACTCTCTCCTATCCCTCCAACGCCGCAGCTCCGCTGATGATCTCAGTCAGTTCGGTGGTAATAGCAGCTTGTCTTGCCCGGTTGTAGCTAATTTTTAATCCCTTGAGAATTTCATTCGCATTGTCGCTGGCCTTATCCATGGCGGTCATGCGGGCACCGTGCTCAGAGGCATTCGAATCGAGAACGGCCTTATATAATTGTGTGTTGAGGATCTTCGGCATTAATTCAGCGATCAGTTGCTCTTTCGCCGGTTCAAAAATAAAATCGGCCTTCGGTGCGCCTTCCTTCCTTTGCACTTTCGGTATGGGTAAAAATCTTTCTACAGTAAAACGCTGCGTAGCCGCGTTCTTAAATTCACTGTACACAATTTCCACCACATCAAACTGCCTTTCTTCAAATGCCTTCATCGCGGCTTGTGCAGCTGCCTGCACCGCTTCAAAGCTCAAATGCAGAAAAATATCTTTGAATGTTGCGTCGGCCTTGTAATTATTTTTTATAAAATGCTCGTAATTTTTTTTGCCAATGCTCCAGATGGTCACATTGCCTTTGGCAAATTGAGCTGAATATTTTTCATTAATGGTTTGCTTGGCAAGTTTAATAAGATTCGAGTTAAAAGCACCGGCCAGGCCACGGTCACTGGTAATCACGATCAGCAGCACTCTTTCAATAGGACGTTCAACGGCCAGGCCTATCCCTTCTCCACCGTCGCTGTTGCTGACGATATTGCTGAGCAGTTCCTGGAGTTTGCGGGCATAAGGTCTCATTTGAATAATAGCTTCCTGTGCACGGCGCAATTTCGCCGCACTCACCATTTTCATTGCCTTCGTGATCTGCTGTGAGCTTTGGACTGACTTTATCCTGTTACGAACTTCTTTAAGTTGACCGGGCATTTTAAGTTTCTGGTTTTTAGTTTTTCCGAAGGAATCCCTCGGGACTGGTTTTTGGTTACCAGCCGTTGAACCTGTACTCGCCTCCTGTTGCGTCGCACACTTCAACTGCATTATTTCTCCTCAGCACTCAGATTTGTGTGTTAGCTGGGGGCTTTTTTCGGCCGCAAAAGTACGGGCTGAAAGCTGAAATTCCATGAAAAACAGACCCGATGTTAATGTTTACGCTTTATATTTTCTCTCCACATGAGCCTTTATAATCAAGGAGAATACTCCGTGTTCCTCTTGTGCCTCCGTTTCTCTGTGGTAATCCTTCGACAAGCTCAGGATGACAACCACGGAGGCACGCCTGCCTGCCGGTCTTGCTCCGCTGAAGCTCCAGCGAAGACGCAGTAGGCAAGGAGCCACGAAGATTCACAGAGAATCCTTGAATTCGAGATAATTCGTGTAATTAGTGGTACTATCTGCACCGGTATGGATCGCTGTCCCGATGGCTATCGGGATTCGAGGATTCTGAACTGTAAAAACAGAGATCAATGGCTCTGCACCGTACCGCTTCGACAGTAACTTTTAATTGCTTGCCACCGGATGGATTATCGGGGGCGGTTAATGCCATCCTCGCATTAGCGGCAACATCTTTCAGGATCCTGGTTTCCGCTTTTATCTCCGAGCCACCTTCACGGATATAATGAACTTTTAAAATGACTTCTTCCAGCGCGTAAGGATAATTGTTGAAAAAATTAAATTTTATGTCTTTAAAGCCCCCGAATAGAAGCGGTTTGAACACTGGCTTGTCGGTAAATATTTTTTTTAATACCGCATTTCTTTCATCAACATGCCCCGAATTTTCCCCGACGACTGTTGGTACATCATTCTCCCTCATACTATCGGCTTTTTTCCTTTCATGATCTTTTTGATCTTCAGGAACACTATTCTTTTGTTCCTTCTTTTTTGCAGCAATTTCTTTTACCTCACTTTCCCTTTCTACCACGCTCTCTTCAATCGCGACTGTATCTTTTTTTAATTCCTGCTTTATCGCCGTTGGCTCCTTTGCTGCACTGTCCCTCTTTTTTAGCTCGTTGGTTAAGCTATCAATTTGAGTTTGTTGCTCTTTTTCCCTGCTGAATGTAGTGCAGGAAGTAACTATTACGGCTAACAAATACACAGACCATCGCATAGTATAAGATTTGAAATATGAAATTCGGCATTTCATTAAACGTTGCCCTATAACAAATCTTATAGGGGGCCCCTCTAATCCCGACACGTATCGGAATCTCCCCCATAGGGAAGACTTGGATACACTTAATTGCCAGAGGTCAGTTCAAACTCCCTCTTCAACCCGTAACTCACTGTAACCCTTCCGTGGATCTCATTTTTAATGATCTTTTGTGTTTCTTTTGAAAGTAAGAGTGTGATGGGACCGTTGACAAGATATCTTAATTTATGTGCAGGGATAACGAGTTTGCCGTTCTTCAATGTATCAATTTCAACAATGTCGCGGCTGGTGAAGGATGTATCTGTCGCCGAGACATGGAGGTATTCTTCCTTTTCCAATCCTTCAAGATCAAACACAAGATCGCCTCGCTGAACTTCATCCAGGTCGGCTGCCATGGAAAATGGTTTGTATTCAAATTCCTGGCTATGTACTTTCTTATTGAAATCGGTAAATGTGATCGTGTGCTTTCCAATAAATGTTTCAG
>Ga0163163_10000394_pt1 | contig 41415 bp, 30 predicted proteins | sample S65metaG_FD_119766 | JGI IMG/M metagenome (GOLD analysis project Ga0163163, IMG submission 119766) | Switchgrass rhizosphere microbial communities from Kellogg Biological Station, Michigan, USA - S6-5 metaG | ecosystem: Host-associated > Plants > Roots > Rhizosphere > Soil | place: USA... | reverse complement strand
TCCTGCTGCTGGCCTGCGCCAATGCGTCGGCCGCGACGGTGCCGACCGGCGTTAGCGGCATCGTGCATAGGACTCCCGCTCACCCAGGACCGCAGCGCATCGGCGAATCCGGACGCGCACCGATGGTTGGCGCCGTCGTGCAGGTGCTTGATGCGGATCACCGCGTGGTCGCGCGCGTGACGACGGGAACCGATGGCCGGTTTTCCGCGGCCGTGCCCGCTGGCCAGTATTCGGTTGAAGTGGACGTCGGCGCTGCCGTATTGCCGCGCTGCGGCACTGCCGAGGCGTCCGTGCACGATGGACAAGTCACTGACGTCGAGATCGAGTGCGATTCGGGGATGCGTTAGCGGGTCGGGCCAACGCCGAAAATTCCTGCATTTCCGGCATACCGGCCATCCATGGCCATAAAACGAAAACGGCCCGCTTGCGCGGGCCGTCTCGTATCGAACGTGGTGCTGTTATTGCTTACTGGCAGCCGGCGAACTTGAACGAACCGACGCGTGTGCTCCAGTTCCAGGTGCCGTTGGCTTTCAGGTACTCCGTGGTGTACCAGAACGTGCAATCGTCGGCCGGGTCGACTGTCAGGGCGCTGTAGTCGCCCCAGCGATGCAGCGTTCCGGTCTGCGCGCCGGTGCCTTCGACAATCGAGGTTTCCGACTGCATCGTATTCAGCGCGTCGGTAGCCAGTCGGCCGGTGTAACGGGCCGCCGGGAACATCGTTGCGCTCGAGACGCTGTAGCCGAGCGCCATGTTGCCCTGCTTGTCCATCGCCACTGACGGCATCCAGCGATAGTTGGTGTCTGGGGAATACGAGGACTGCTGATAGACGACCGGCGTGGTGCCCGGGCTGCGCAACTCATACCAGCGCACGCCGGTATGCGCGTCCTTGCGGGTGGTGCCGACCTTGACCGACTGGCTCACCACCAGCGATTCATGGCCGGTGAAATTACGATAGGCCAGACGGAACATCAGGCGGTCAGCCAGCGAATCGAGCTGGTTGTGCGTTCCCGACTGCGGAATGCAAGTGCCGCCGCTGCAAGCCGCCGTGAACGCGGCGACCGGGATGTTGGTCGGACCGCTCAACGTGGTGTTAGCCGTATTCGCCCAATCCACATGGAACTTCCACAGGTTGAGCGAGTTCGAGCCGAAGTTCACCATGTAGTTTGGCGAGCCGGCTGGCGGTGCGGTTGAGCCATCGAGATCCGACGGCAGCACACCGCCGTAACTCGTCGAAAGCTGGAAGCACTGTTGCGTCGCCGGGTTGCCGGCAAGCATGGCGGCGCGGTCGAAAGCACACAGTTTTGCACCGCCAAACGTGCTGCCATTGTTGAAGATGTTGTAGGTGGTGTAATAGCCGTCGGGCCACACGCCGACCTTGGGATAATCCGGGAACTGCGTGGTGCCATACGAGAACGCGTAGCGGTTGTAGGCGCCCGTCGCATCGGAAGTCTTCGACACGGCCACGCACTGCAGGTACGGCGTGGTGCTCACGGAAAACTGCTCGATGACCCAGCGGCCGGCAGCCCTGTCGTAATTGACGGTGGCATCGCCATCGTTATTGCTCTCGCAACCGCCGCCGAAGCCTGCCCACAATGCGCTGGTCGGCACCGGTCCATAGACTACGGACTTGGTCGCCTTGTCGAAAATGGCCATGCCGGTGTTGACGACCTGCACATACTGAGTCGCACCGATGGCACCGACGGTGTCGGGTGGCGCGTACTGCACGGTGAAGCTGCCCTGCGGGCCGGTAAAGCCCTTGCCGACGCCATCAACGCTGTTGCCGAAAGTAGGCGCATACGTGGCGCCGAAGCTTTGCACAGCGCCGTCGGTCTGGTTGTCGGGAACGTGCGGCAACGGGATGTCATGTTCGGCGCGCTCGCGCATCTTCTTGAAATCCGCCTGATTCACGACCACGTCGCGCAGCGAATGCAAGGTGTCCTGCTTGACCGCGCCGGAGACTTCCGCGCGACCATGCTCATTCGCAAAAGCGGCTGTGGCGCAAACGCTTGCGAGCACAGCGACTGCCAATTTCAATCGATTCATTTTAAGTCGACTCCCGAAGGGAAGCATGCCAGCTTCCAGGTGATGGATAGCTCCTCATGGCCACGAGGAACCGTACTTATCGAACGATGTGAACAGCTAGTTGACGAGTTCCTTCTGCATAAGCGCGTCCTGGCCGCATGGCTTGCGCGATGCGACTGGGCGGTTTGTCTCAAACCCCTGAACGCCCAAACGGGTGTCGACGTGGCAATTGGGAGTACGCCGCGCGACGGATGCAGATCGGGCGCGCGGAGGATACGCGAGCAGGGCGCGAAGTCACCTTGCGTCGCAGCAATAGTTGTCCGGACAATTACTTCTTGCTGCGATTCGGGCGCAGCAGCGCTGCGAGCACCGGTGGCGTGATCATTGCGGTCAGCAGCGACATCGCTACGATCAGCGCGTAGGTCCTGGCGAAAACACGCCGGCAGCGAGGCCAAGACTGGCCACGACCACGCCGACTTCGCCGATGGGCGAAATTCGGCGACGCACTGGATTCGCCGGACTGCAGCGCGGTGACGATGCCGAGCAGCAGCACCGCAAGGATATCGTCGACTGTGCTGAGGAAAAGCAATGGCGCGTAGCGCCGGAGTCGAAGAGTTCAGTCGTTTCGACTCCGCTCACTGCGCGCGCGCAGCCTATCCTGAGTTCACCGAACGGCTCAATACAAGCGGTGTTGAGCCGTTGCGTTTTTGCTCCGATCCCCGGATGCTACACGACACGCAATGTGATCGGGGAGCAGCATGAGCGGGCGATCGAGCAGTGTGCGCGAGCCAATGGCCAAAGTGGACACGGCTTGGTTGCGCATGGAAAGCCCGACCAATCTGATGATGATCACGGGCCTGATGTTTCTCACCCAGCGCATGGAATTGCTCAAGCTCAAACATGTGATCGCCGAACGTTTTCTCGCGTTTCCGCGCTTCCGCCAGAAAGCGGTTGATGAAGGCAGTACCGCGTTTTGGGAAACCGACGCCGATTTCGATCTGGACTGGCACGTGCGTCTCGCTGCGCTGCCCGGCACCGGCGACAAGGCCGCGCTGGAAAAATTCACCAGCGAGCTTGCATCCACAGCGCTGGATCACTCCCGACCGCTCTGGCAATTTCAGTTGATCGAGAATTACGACGGCGGCAGCGTGCTGCTCACGCGGATTCACCACTGTTATGCCGACGGCCTCGCGCTCGTGCAAGTCATGTTGTCACTCACAGACGCTGCGCCAAAACCGGAAAAACGAGCACCACTGGCCAAAGCCTGGCTCAAGCGCGACCAGGGCGGTGTCGTGTCGCGCCTGCTCGCGCCGACACGCGCGGGTTTTTCCAAAGCGCTCGAACTCGGCGAAAAAGCGCTAGCCAAGGGCGGCGAGTTGATCCGCGATCCGGCGCTGGCCGCAGCGATCACGAAGGAGGGCACCGAGATCGCGCGTGAACTGGCGATCGCATTGCGTCTTGCCGACGATCCGCCAACGGCGCTCAAAGGCACGCTCGGCACGGTCAAGCGCTGCGCCTGGGCCGAGCCGCTGCCGCTCGCCGAAGCCAAGGCGATCTGCCGGATTCTGCGCTGCACCGTCAACGACCTGCTGCTCGCCTGCGCGGCCGGCGCGCTGCGCGCGCACCTGCGCGACGTGGGTGACGAAGTCGATGGATTGACGATCCGCGCGACCGTGCCGGTGACGCTGCGCCCACTCGAGCACGCGAAGAAACTCGGCAACCATTTTGGCCTGGTGTTCCTGGATCTGCCGGTCGGCGAAGCCAATCCGCTGCGGCGCCTTGAACGTGTCGCCGCGAGCATGCGTGAGCTCAAGCGCTCGCGTCAGGCGGCGCTGACGTTCGGCCTGCTCGCCGCAGTCGGCATGGCGCCGATTGCGCTGCAACGCATGGCGCTGGACTTGTTCAGCCGCAAGGCGACCACCGTCGCCACAAATGTACCCGGCCCGCAGATGCCGCTGTATCTGGCCGGTTGCGAAGTGAAGGAACTGATGTTCTGGGTGCCGCAGAACGGCACCATCGGCATGGGCCTGTCGATTCTTTCCTACAATGGCCGCGTGCATTTCGGCCTGATCGCCGACGCCAAGCGCGTGCCGGACCCGGAATCGATCGTGCAACGCTTCGTCCGCGAATTCGAGAAGCTCGCATTGATCACGCTGATGGAAGACTGGAGCGGCGACATCGCCGCGGGTGATGCCGAGGCGACGCTGGCGCACTATGCGGGCTGACAACTATGCAGGATGTGGTGAGCGTAGCGAGCCGCATCGATCGCGAATGATGTGGTTCATTGACATTCACCGCATCCTACGAACTGCATACGAGGCCGTAAGAACACGGATGTTCCGGACGGCGGGTGACAAGCAGCGCTTGGTCGCGTAGATTCCCGGACCTTCGCGCCTTCGGAAAAACCAATGAAAAAAACAATAAGCGGCCTGGCGCTGGCCGGCGTGATGTTGGCTGCGGGTGGCGCGTTGTGGCTAGCCGCAAAACACGACCAGCCGCTATTCCGGCAGAGCGATATCGCGGAGCGCGAGCATGGCCGTTCGCCTTCGGAAGGCGACTACTGGGCCGTGCATTACGCGTACGCCGGAGACGCCAAGCATTTGCGCTTCGAGCCGGCATGGCTGATCGACGCTGCGGCCCAGGAACGGAAAATCGCCACTGCTATTCCGATCGGGCGCAAAACGTATCGTGCTGCGGCGGATGCGCCGATGGCGCTCGATCCGAACGCTTTCACATTGCTCGGTCCGAAGCCATTGACCGGCGAAGGCTACGGTGTCGGCAACAACGCTGGACGCACCAATGTGATCGTCAGTGATCCTGACGATGTCAGCGTTGCCTGGCTCGGCTCCGATGGCGGCGGCATCTGGAAGACGACCAATTGCTGTTCGGCAGCTACCACGTGGACTATCAAGACCGATTTTCCGCAGATCGCGAGCATGGCGATCGGCGACCTCACGATGGATCCGGGGAATCACAATGTGCTCTACGCCGGCACCGGCGACCTGCGCTACGGTTCGATGTCGTTCGGCGCTGCGGGAATTCTGAAGAGCGCGGACAAAGGTGAAACCTGGACGTTGCTCGGCACGGATGTGTTCAATCCCATGTATGCCGGTTCCGCCGACGGTTTCCCGCAGTACCAGGCGATCGGCAAAGTCGTCGTCGATCCGAACAATTCGAACAATGTGATCGCCGGCACCAAGAGCGGCGTGTATTTCTCCTACGACGCCGGTTCCACCTGGTCCGGGCCGTGTTATACCAACGCTTACAGTGGCGGTGCCGGCGCGCAGCGCCAGGACACCACGGGTCTGCTCGCCGTCAACCGCGCGGGTACGACCTACGTGTATGCCGGCATCGGCACTCGCGGTACAGCAACTCCCGTGCAGCCGGATTTGGCCAACAACGGCGCGAATGGCGTTTACCGAACGACGATGCCGGCCAGCGGCTGTCCCGCGGTGCTCGACTGGTCGCTGCTTGCGAATGGCTTCCCGGCCGGCACCGGCAATGGCACGGCGAATACTAGCCGTGGGCGACTGGAACTCGCCGTCGCGCCGAGCGATCCGTTGAGGCTGTACGCGATGTTCGCGAATGTTTCGACCAAAGGCATACTCGGCATCTGGAAAACGACGGACGGCGGAGATTCCTGGACACAAACAACGGGCACGCCCAGCGGCGGCACGCAGATGTGGTACGACGCTGGTCTGACCGTTTCGCCGACCGATCCGAACGTGCTGTTCGTGAGCACGGTCGATCTGTTTCGCTCGATGGATGGCGGTGGGTCATACACGAACCTCACCACTGCCTACAGTGGTGGGCCGGTACATCCGGACAACCATGCGCGCGCGATTGTCGGCGGCGATGCGAATAAATTGCTGAATGGCAACGATGGCGGCATCTACTACATCGACAATGCGCTGACCGCGATCAATTCGACGACCGCGAATTGGACTGCGCTCAACGATTCGCTGTCGACGATCGAGATGTACCACGGCGACATCACGGCGAATTTCGCGACGTCACCCGCCGCCGGCGCCACTGCCGGATTTCAGGACAATGGCAGTGCTTCGATCTTGTTCGCGGGCACGCCGACGGCAGGCGCCTGGATCGCAACCAATGGCGGCGATGGCATCGTTTCGCGTATCGAGCCGGTACTGGGGAACTACTGGTATACCTCGATCTATTACGCCGACCTCTACGTCAGCACGACCGGACCATTCGGCATACAGCAGTCCATTTCCAGCAGCGGCTGGGGCAGCGACCGGGCGAGTTTCTTCACGCCTTTCGACCTGTACCGCTATGGTGTGCTCGACGCACCCGGCAGCGGCTGCACCAGCGCGAACGGCTGCCAGCACATCATTCTCGGCACGCAGCGCGTGTGGGAGTCGACGAAAGGCGGCAAGCCGAGCAGTTCATGGTCGGCAAAAACCGGTGACTTGACCAAAAACAACCTGATCGTGGGCAGCGACAACCGCTCTTACATCAACCAGATTCATTATTCGGTGAGCGATCCGAGCATTGCGATGGCTGCCACCAACGACGGCAACGTCCAGTACGTGTTCGGGCTCGGTGTGTCGGGCGCTGCCACTGCGGTCAACGTGACCGGCAACAATGCCGTGTTGCCGGACCGTCCGATCCAGGACGTTGCGACTGATCCGGCAAATCCGCTGCTCGGCTACGCGGCGGTCGGCGGCTTCGCCGCGAACTCGCTGGCGGCGCCAGGACATCCGTTGACGCCGGGACATGTGTTCCAGATCACCTGCACGGCACAGTGCGCGACCTTCAGTTGGGTTGATAAGACCGGCAACCTGCCGGACATCCCGGCGAACGCAGTGATCGCGAATCCGCACATTCCGAGCCAGGTCTTCGTCGGCATGGATTGGGGCCTCTACTACACCGACAACATCAACGCCGCGACTCCGGTATGGCAGCGCTTCGAAGGCTTGCCGCATGTGATGGTATGGAGCCTGAGCATCGATCGCGGCTTCAGCACGCTAGCCGCGTTCACGCGTTCGCGCGGCGCCTGGGCGTGGCCATTGCCGACGAGCCCGAGCTTTGCGAACGCCGACATTGCCGTGGCGGTTACAGCGCCTGCGCAAGTCGAACCTGGTACGCGCGCAACCTATGCGATCACGGTCACGAACAATGGCCCGGACGGCGCCACCGATGTCGCGCTGGACAGCCCGATGCCGGCCGGCGTGACGTTCGCAAGCAACAGCGGCGATTGCACGACTGCGTTTCCGTGCGCTTTCGCAAGTATCGCGGTCGGTGTTACGCAGACGGTGCTGACCAGCGTGTGCGTGCCGCGAGCTTACAGCGGCGCAGATCCGATACCATTGAGTGCAGCGGCAAGCGCAACCGAAGTGGATCTGGTGAACGGCAACAACAATGCCGACGCGGATCTGCCGGTGCTTGCCGACTCGCTGTTCTTCGACGACTTCGAGGTTTGCCCTTAGCGCAAAGTAGGATGTGGTGAGCAAACGCGAACCGCATCGATCGCGAATGATGCGGTTAATTGCATTCACCGCATCCTACGTAGGCTTTCAGTGCTACTCGATTTGCTCCGCCGCCCAGGCGGCATCCAGCGCTTCCATCGCATCGCGCGGCTTGAGCTTGGCTGATTTGGCGAACGCCTCGGCCGCGTCGTCTTCACCTTTTTCGCCGCGCAGCAGCAGTTGCGCGTTGCCATATTCGATCCAGGCGATCGGCGAGTCGGGTGTGAGTTTCAGCGCTTCCTTGAGTTGCTTGTCGGCTTCGCCGGCACTTGCGCCGTACGTTAGTTTGGCCAGCATGCCGCCGACCTTGCCGACGATTTCCGCGTGATACAAACCGAGCGCCGTGTGTGCCTCGGCGTGCTTTGGCGCGAGCTTGAGCGCGGCGTCAAGAGACGACTTCACCTTTCCGGCAATGCCTTGCGCGAGCGCTTGCGTGATCGAAAGACACTGGCTGTATCGGCCAAGCGCAAATGCGCGGCGGTAGTGGCTATTCGCTTCATCGGGCAACGCAGCCGTCGCTTCCTCGGCAAGTTTGGCGAGGCTTTCGTAACGCGCAATCTTTTCCTTGTCGCTCTTCACCAGATACGTCGCATGGATGCCGCCGGCTTTCACGGCGACCGACGCGCCGAGGGCCTTGAGCGAGACTCCGCCTTCATACGCTTCGTGAAAAGCGCCGCGATGGAATGCGCGCCAGGCATCCTGCAATTGCGCGGCCAGCTTGCCCGCGTCTTTGCCGAGCTTCGGATTCGCCTTGAGCAGTTTGGCCAGGTGTTTCTCGTCGGGAAACGGCTCCTGGTCGCCAGCGTGCAATTTCGGCCACGCTTTGGCGAGCTTGTCGCCGGCGTAGTCGAACGCCTTGTCCGCATGCGGAAACGCCGCCCAGTTCGATTTCGCCATCTTGGATTCTCCCGTTCTTCGCACAAAGCATAACGCAGGAAACCGCAGCGCAGTGCGGGTAAACTTCACCGCATGAAATCGAATTCTGCCAGGGACAAGGCCGCGGCGCTGCGGGCGCAGATTGGCGACGCGAATTACCGCTATTACGTACTCGATACACCAGCGATCACCGATGCCGAGTACGACCGGCTTATGCGCGAACTGGAAGCGATCGAGGCCGAACATCCGCAATTGCGTACTTCCGATTCGCCGACCCAGCGCGTGGGTGCGACGCCGTCGCGCGAATTCGCCACAGTGCGTCATGCAATACCGATGCTATCGCTGGCAAATGCATTTACCGATGAGGAAGTAAACGATTTCATGCGCCGTATCCGCGAACGGCTGGGCCGGGAAAATCTGCAGTTCTCGGTCGAACCGAAGTTCGACGGCCTCGCGATCAGCCTGCGTTACGAAGATGGCGTGTTCGTGCGCGGCGCCACGCGCGGCGACGGTGAAAGCGGTGAAGACGTCACCGCGAATTTGCGCACGATAAAAAGTATACCGTTGCGTCTGCGCGGCACAGGCTACGCACGCGTGCTCGAAGTGCGCGGCGAGGTCTACATGCCGCGCGCCGGTTTCGAGAAATACAACGAAAAGGCGCGCGCTTCGGAAGGCCGGATCAAGCCGCTGATCAATCCGCGCAATGCCGCGGCCGGCTCGCTGCGCCAGCTCGATCCGCGCATTACCGCCTCGCGACCGCTGGCGTTCTACGCCTACTCGGTCGGCGTCGTTGATGGCGGCGCGTTGCCACCGAAACATTCCGAGCTGATGGGTCGCTTGCGTGAGTGGGGATTCCCGGTCAGCAATCTGGTCGATACTGCCGATGGTGCCGACGGCTGTCTCGTTTACTACCAGCGCATCGGTGCGCAACGCGACAAACTGCCGTTCGACATCGATGGCGTCGTCTACAAGCTCGACGAGCTGGCGGCACAACGCGAGCTTGGCTTCGTGGGACGGACGCCGCGCTGGGCCGTCGCGCACAAGTTCCCGGCGCAGGAGCAGACCACGGTCGTCGAGGACATCATCGTCAACATCGGCCGCACCGGTGCGGCGACGCCGGCGGCGAAGCTCAAGCCGGTGTTCGTCGGCGGCGTGACGGTGACGAACGCGACGCTGCACAACATCGATCAGGTCGCGCGCCTGGACGTGCGCGTGGGCGACACCGTGATCGTGCGTCGTGCCGGCGACGTGATTCCGGAAGTCGTCAGCGTCGTGCTCGACCAGCGTCCGGTGCGCACACGGCCCTGGCAGATGCCGACGCATTGTCCGGTCTGCGGCTCGGCAATCGTGCGCGAAGAGGGCGAATCGGTTGCGCGCTGCACCGGCGGCCTTACCTGCGCCGCGCAGCGTGTGCAGTCGATTTTTCATTTCGCCGCGCGCCGGGCAATGGACATCGATGGCCTCGGCGAGCGCTATATCGAGCAGCTTTGCGACTTCGACTACGTCCACTCGGTCGCCGATCTGTACAAATTGACGCTCGACGACCTGCTGGAATTGAAGCGGCGTGCGGACGCGCGTGATGGCACGACGCCGCAGACCGTGAAAGGCGGCAAGGTTGCGACCAAATGGGCGGAAAACCTCATCGCCGCGATTGCGCACAGCAAGCACACAACGCTGGAGCGTTTTCTGTATGCGCTCGGCATACCCGACGTCGGCGAAGCCACGGCCAAGGCACTCGCACGTTACTTCGGCTCACTCGATCCGCTGCTGCGCGCGAGCGAAGCGGAACTGACCGAAGTACCGGACGTCGGTCCGATCATGGCTGCCCACATCGCCAGGTTTTTCGGCGAGACGCATAATCGCGAGGCGATCGTCCACTTGCGCAAAGCCGGCGTCGAATGGGAAGAATCGGCGCCGCAGCGTAGAAGCGAAGGGCAGCTTAGCGGCAAGACCGTCGTGCTGACCGGCACGTTGGCAGCGCTGACGCGCGATGAAGCGAAAGAAAAACTCGAAGCGCTCGGCGCGAAAGTATCCGGCAGCGTGTCCAAGAAGACGAGCTTCGTCGTGGCCGGCGCCGAAGCCGGTTCCAAGCTCGACAAGGCCACGGAACTGGGTGTAGACATCTGGGACGAGGCGCGGCTGCTCAAATTCCTGCGCGAACATGGAAATTGAGCGCGTGCGCAATGCGGCACTGCTGCGCGCACGCCTGTATGCGCTGATCCGCAAATTCTTCGCCGAACGCAACGTGCTCGAAATCGAAACGCCGATGCTGTCCGCAGCGGCAAATACCGATCCGAATATCGAAAGTTTTTCGGCGCTGTTTTCCGGACATGCCGACGCGGGGCCGCGCGAACGCTGGCTGCGCACGTCGTCGGAATTCGCGCAGAAGCGCCTGCTCGCGGCGGGGCTTGGTGACTGCTACGAACTCGGTCGCGTGTTCCGCAACGGCGAAGCCGGACGCCGCCACAACCCCGAGTTCACGATGCTGGAGTGGTATCGCGTCGGCTGGGATCACCACCGGCTGATCGATGAAACGATCGACTTGGTGACGGCGGCCCTGGGGTTGGTCGGCACTACCACCACGGTGTGCAAATCCACTTACCGCGATCTGTTCATTGGCGCGCTCCGACTCGATCCGCTGATGGCTGATATCGCGCAACTGTGTGCGGCACTCGGCGACGTGCGCATCGATGCGGCGGGCTTGTCGCGTGACGACTGGCTCGATCTGCTGCTGACGCATCGCCTGCAGCCGGATTTTCCGCTCGATCGCATCACCGTGATCTACGACTATCCGGCTTCGCAATGCGCGCTCGCGAAGATTCGACCTGAGAATCCGCCGGTAGCAGAGCGCTTCGAGCTGTACGTTGGCGCGCAGGAACTGGCGAATGGTTATCACGAGCTAACCGACGCGGCTGAGCAGCGCGAGCGTTTCCAGCGCGACAATGCGCGGCGGGTTGAACGCGGGCTGCGCGAATTGCCGATCGACGAGAACCTGCTGGCGGCGTTGGCGCGCGGAATGCCGGACTGCGCCGGGGTGGCGCTCGGCATCGAACGCTTGCTCATGACGATGAGCGGAACCAACGATATCCGCGACGTGTTGGCGTTCGCGTTCGCGCAGGCGTGACACGCGCGCCGGTGTACCGGCGCGCGCAGGGTGCATCAATTGATCGTCAGAGCCCGCTCGCGGCGTTCGATCAGGCTCATCGTGGCTTGGTCGACGAGACGCAAGTCGTGCACTTCAAACGGCGCATGCAGGCCGCTCGCGGCGATGATGTCCGCATCGAAACTCAAGTCGATGCTGCCGCTGCCCGGGTCGAGCCAGGCTGCGGATTGCGCGAGTGCGACCGGGCGCAGCCCGCCATCGCTGGCGGTGCCATAGAGCACGCCGCTGATCTGAAAACGGCTCGCCGCGCCGGCTTCGATATTGAACGTGGTGTGCACGCCGGCTGCATCGCTGCGCGTCTGCGCCGCACCGGCAAAATGCGCGGTCGGCGCGCTCACCGCGAATGCCGTCTTGGCATCGCGCAGCACGCTGAGCGTGCCATCGTTCGTGGATGTGAATACGTGCGCTTCCCACAACTGCGGCCCGATCGCGTGCGCCGCATCCGGTGTGAAGCGCGCGCTGAAGCTGCCGTCCGCACCGCGCTTGAACTTCAGGTTCGCGCTATAGCCGTCGGGCGCAGTGACAAGACCTGAAGCATGTTGCAGATGGCGATCCTTACTATCGGCTCGGAACGTGATCGGCGTGCCGATAAGAACGCTGTCGCGATCCGCACTGAAATCCAGGACCACTGCGCTGTTCGCATCGAACACATGGACCAGGTAGCGGCCGCGCGCGTGCGCTGCTGCGATCTCCAGTTCGCCAGACCTGAGCGCTGGCGACAGGCGCATGGCGAGTGTGCCTTCGGTCACGTCCATGCCCGCGCTGCGCAGCGCTTTCGTGTCGGCGACTGCGGCATCGCCGGAGTCGGCACGCACGGTCTTGCCGCCGCTGCGGATCAGCACGCCGGCAGGATCGAGCGCGGCGCCGGCGCCGCCCTGCGGACTCAGCCGAATCAGTGCGCCGGGCGCGGTGGTGTTGAATTTCACGCCGCTGCGCAATTCGTTTTCCCCGACCTCGCTCCAGAACTCGCGGCTTTGCGCGCGAAACGGTTCCGGTGTGCTGTCGATCGTCTGCGCGGCGTCTAGGGCATGCGCGACGTTCACGGGGACGCGTTCGAGCGCGGACGCGCCAGACGCCTGCACGTGGGCGAGGGCGGACGGAACCTGGTCGTGTGCGCCGGGCGCGAGCAGCGTGGCGGCCGGCGCAGCGGCGGACGCCGCGCCGAGGAAGAGTACAGAAATATACTTGTTCATTGGTTTGTCTCCGCTCACAGATCGTTGCGCAGCACGACGTCGAGACCGAAGCACTGGCGCCGGCTCTGGTTGTGCGAGAGGATCTTGCCGCCGAGTGTGTTGTGGTCGTAGAACCACACGCGTCCGGCGGCCGCCGCGCTCGCGCATTCGATGAAGCCGTCGGAGCAACTGGCGAGCCACGCCTGCGTCACTTCCAGGCCGACGTTGAGCGTGTAGCCGCCGCAGTAGGAGTCGGAATTGAACGGCGAGGAGATCACGTCAGTGCCGATCACGTCCCAGAACCCTTTCGGCAGCGCCGGGCGGCCGCTCGTGCCATACAGGTTGTTCGCGTTGTAATACGCCATCCAGCTCGTCTGCTGCTGGCGCACGGCGTCACTCTGGTAGCCGAGCAGCCAGCCGAGCGAGGTGTCGAACACGTTGCCGGCGATCACCGCGTTCGCGAGCGGCGTGCCGGCGCTCGATGGCGCAATCGCGTTGACCCAGCGGATTGCCTTGATGATGGCCGGATAGCGGCTGTCGTACGTCGGATTCGACAGGATCCAGCGCATGATGTTGCCGCCGTTGCTGTGGGTGATCACGACGAGGTCATCGATGTGTTTGCTGGCAATGAATCCGCTCAGTTGCGTCGCCAGGCAGCCAGCGGCGGCGCTGGTCCACATGTACTGGTTGAAGTCGCAATTGATGACGATGTAGTTGGATTGGTCCGGCAGACCCTGACGGATCGAATTGACCATTCCGGCTTGCCAATAATCGTTATAGGCATCGGTCTGCTTGCCGGTGCCGTGGACGAGCGCGACACCGGTCGTGGCGAAAGCGCTGCCGCCGACTATTGCCAAGGCGAGACTTGCGAGGATGCGAAGCATGGATGACTCTCCCATACGGCCAACGACGGCCGCTAATACCCGCAACAGGCTTCGAAAGCGAGCATCCATGCCGCGGTTCGCAGCCAGTCGGAGCCATTTATGGGAGTCGTGCGTGTAAAAAAAGCCGCATTGTATATTTATGCGCACGATTCCCGACCCTGGCGCCGATGTTTCCCTCCCTAGGCAACGACCGGCGCCGGACCGCACCTTAAACGAGCGTTTGAATAAAAGTCAAACGCTCGTTTGAAATGTCCGGACAATTACCGCACCCCGCTATTGTTTACGCGGTAGCGGTTCAAGATATTCTTGGGCGTGAAGACGCGGCTGCGATGTCCGCCGGTCAAAACTCCAGGTCCAGGGCTGCGCACAGGTAATCGATCATCGGTGCTAGCTGCTTGAACGTGCCAATGATGCTTGGCAGCAATTCGCTCGAGCAGGCGAGCGCGTCGTCGAACGCTTCGCCGGCGGCAAAGTTCTTGCGTTTCAGATCGACGACCAGCTCGTGTTGTGGATCATAGCCGCGCGGCGGCCGGCTCAGCGTTTCGCCCCAGAATTCGAATTGGCGAAACGCCTTGCTCTGTGTGGCACGTTTCCACGTTGCCGGGTTATCGACGAGGAAATCGCGAATGCGCCTGAGCGTGGCCGGTTCCGGATGCCAGATGCCGCCGCCGGCAAAACAGCCGCCGGGCTGGATGTGCAGATAAAACGACGGCGATTCGATCTCGCGTCGGCGCTCGTGGAAAAATCGCGCACCGGCCCAGACTTTATAAGGTGTCTTGTCGTTGGCGAAGCGCGTGTCGCGATAAATTCGGAACAGAGAACCGCCGCTCTTGCGCGGATCGGCGCGCAAATGCGGGCTGATTTTCGTAAGCGGTGCCTGCAGATCGGCGATCAATGCGAGAAATGGATCGCGCACATCGCGCTCGTACGCTGCGGTATGCGCCTTGAACCATTCGCGATTGTTGTTACGCGCCAGCGCGCGCAGGAACGTGAACGTCGCTTTGGAGAAGTAGGCTTTGGACATGGTCGGTTGCGGTATCTGCGGCGAGATGATGCCCCCAGGTTTCGAGCTGGTCGAGCAACGCCTGCTGCACGCCCTCACGGGCACGTAGCGCGGCGATTTGTGCGAAGTAATCAACGAGCGTCAACGCCGTGAGTGCGCCGGCATCATGCAAGCGGTCATGCCGGAATTCCTGCCAGCGTTCGTGTTCGGCGGCGCTCAGTGTCTCCGGCCAGTTACGCGCGCGGTAGCGGAACAGCAGTTCCGGATAACGCGCGTCGCGGAAACCGAACTTGCGTTGGCCAAGTTCTGCCGGTGGCGTGCGCCGCACTTCGCGCAGCAGGCGCTTGTCCGCGTCTTCGACGAAACCGCGGTAGATCGCCAGTTCCGAATCAATCGACGATTCGTCGCGCGTGCTCGCGAATACGCGGCGCACTTTCTCGCCGAGATCCGCCGCATTGCGCAGCATGTCCAGATGTTTCTCGCAACGCCCCACGTCAAGCTTGATGCGTTGCGTGTTCGCACCTTGCAGCACCGACAGTGGCGCGAGAGCTGGGGACTTGTTCGCATGCACGGCCTTGAGCGGGATGCGCTCGCAGCCATCGGGCAGATTGGCTTTCGATGTGAACACGCGATCGGCGATCGCCTCGGCATCGAGTTCGAGCAGCGGCGTGGGATCGGCGTCGAGATCGTAGACAATCACGCAGTTATGCTGGTCCGGATGCGCTGCCAGCGGTACGACAATCGCGAGATTACCGCGCTCGGCCGGATAGCGCGAAGACACGTGCAGCACTGGCTTGCGATGCACGTAGTCCAGAAACGTGAATGCCTGCCGCTTGCGCCGCAGCGCGAAGTAGAAGTGCCACAGCCGCGGTTGCGCACGCTTGAGCAGCCGCGCCAGCGCAAGCGTGGCATACACGTCGGAGAGCGCATCATGTGCCTGCGCATGCGTGAGATGATTCGCTGTGGTGAGGTCGCCGAGGCGGAAGCTCGGTTTGTTGTCCTCCCGCAATGGCCATTCGACGCCCTCCGGGCGCAACGCATACGCCAGGCGCGCGAGATCGATGATGTCCCAGCGCGAATTTTCATTGTCCCATTCGCGCGTGTACGGCTCGTAGAAGTTGCGATAAAACAAGTTGCGCGTGAATTCGTCGTCGAAGCGGATCGAGTTGTAGCCGACACCGCAGGTGCCCGGCGCGGCAAGCTCGTCATGGATTCGTGCGGCGAATTCGGCTTCGATCACGCCATCGCGTTGCGCCTGCTGCGGCGTGATGCCGGTGAGCAGGCACGCCTCCGGATTCGGCAGCACATCCAACGCGGGCTTGCAGAAAATCGCCAAAGGCTCGCCGAGTGGTTCCAGATCCAGCGTCGTGCGTAAACCAGCGAATTGGGAAGGGCGATCGCGCTTGGAATCGGTGCCGAAGGTCTCGTAGTCGTGCCAATAGAATGAGTTGAGTGCGGGTGAGGGCATCGCGTCGATGATACTACGCGGGCCAAGTCTCACCGGCTGAGAACGGAAGGGTCGACGACGCGCTGCACGCGCGATGCGCTTCAACGCATCGCGCTAGCGCTCGGCCTCACCCTTCCGCGCGTTTCTCGGTATCCCCGCCGGGAACCACTTCAAGCTGCCCGTTCGCCGCGCGCAGGCTCGGCTGCGGCCGCGCGATGTAGAAGCCCTGAGCCTGATCGACGCCGCATTGATGCAGTGCGCGCAGGATCTCGGGTCGATCGACCTGTTCGGCGATCGTGATCTTTCCGATCGAATGGGCAATGTTGGTGATCGAGCTGATCACGGCCAGATCAACCGGATCATTGAGCAGTTCCCGCACGAACGAGCCATCGATCTTGAGGAAATCGACATCGAGATGTTTCAAGTGAGCGAACGAGGAGAAGCCGATGCCGAAATCGTCGAGCCCGAAGCGACAGCCGAACGGCTTGAGTTCGCCGATCAGCTTGCGCACGTCTTCCAGATGATTGAGTGCGCCGGTTTCGGTGATCTCGAAAATCACTGCGCGCGGATCGATGTCGAATTCGACCAGGCGATCGGTGATGTACGCGCCGATCTCGCCCTGCGCGAGTGACTGCGCCGAAAGATTGATCGCCAGTCCCATCGGCGTTTCGGTACGGTTTTGGTCGCGCAGTGCCTGGAACGCATGACGGATCACCCAGCGATCGATGTCGGCGATCAGGCTGAAGCGCTCGGCCGCGGGCAGGAACGCGTTCGGCGAGACCAGGCTGCCGTCGGGCGCGCGCAGGCGGATCAGGATTTCGTAGAACAGGCGCTGCGTGGCCCCGTGCTGGCGCAGATGTCGCGTCCACAGCGCGCCGGCCTGTTCGGGCAGGCGATCGCATTCAACGTGCGCCAGCGGCAGAATCGGCTGGTAGCACAAGGCGAAACCGTTGTTCTTCAGCGCCGCTTCCAGGCGCGCCGACCAGCCCAGTTCCATGTCCATCACCGCGCGTTCGTCGCTGTCGGCGCTGAACACGTGGATCTGGTTGCGGCCGTTCGCCTTGGCCACATGCAGGGCGATGTCGGCAGCCGCCATCGCCTCGCTGCGCGACGGCGTGTTCTGGTCGAGTCGCGCCACGCCGATGGACGTGCCGACGCGATAGCTCTTGCCGCCGTACGTGAACGGCAGCGTGCCCAGCGATTTGCGGAATTCGTCGGCGACTTGCGTGATGTCCGCCTTGTTGACGTTGCGCAGGATCACCGCGTATTCGTCGCCGCCCATGCGCGCGATATGGTCGCTCGCGCGCAGCCGCGAGGACAGGCGCCGGCTGATCTCAACGAGCAGCTGATCTCCAGCGGTGTGACCGGCCGTGTCGTTGATGTACTTGAAGCGATCCAAGTCCATGAACAGCAGCAGGGACACCTGTTCGGTGCGCTTGAGCCGGGCGATTTCCTGCTCCAGCTGGGTCTCGAACCAGGCGCGGTTGTGCAGCTTGGTCAGCGCGTCGTGGCTGGCCTGCCAGCGCAGTTCTTCTTCGAGCATGCGCCGCGCGGAGATGTCGCGGAACGCGACAACAGAACCGTCGCGCCGGCCCTCGACCTGCATCGGATAGACCGTGCATTCCACCGGCACCGGTCGCCGCGCCTTGCTCCAGAACACGGTCTGCCAGCCCGGCACCTGGCTGCCCTGGGCATAGCACTGCGACAGAAAACAGGCGTTGGTCGGCACCGCAGTGCCGTCCTCATAGCTGTGGTGGAAACGCTCGAACGCGGTCGCGCCGATCAGCTCGCGTTCGTCGTCGTAGCCGAGCATGTCGAGCGCGGCCGGATTGACGAACTGGATGGTGCCGCGGCCGTCGACGCCGTACACGCCGTCGCCGACCGAGGAAAGTATACTTTGCAGCCGGCGCCGCTCGGCGTCGACCGATTTGCGGTCCTGCACCGCGCGCGCGAGCGAACCCAGGCGGGCGAGGAACAGTTCGCGCGCCTCACTCTTGAACAGGCATTCCAGCGCGCCAGCGGCGAGCGCTTCGTTGATCACCCGATCGGAATACGTGCCGGTGATGACCGCGCACAGCACGCCACTCGTGCGTGCATCGTTCTTCATGCGGCGCACGAGGAATGTACCGGGATCGCCTGGCATGAAGTAATCGATGATGGCCAGATCGAACTGCGTCGCCTGCGCCTTGCGCCAGCCATCCTCGACGTCGTTGGCGGTTTCGACCAGATAACCGTGCTTCATCAGCAGGCGCCGGAACGCGACGCGCACAGTCGCCGAATCGTCGACGAACAGCACACGCAGGTGCGACTGACCACCGCTGTCCAGGTCCGGCAACGCCGGCGAGGGCGGATTGAGCAGCTTGGTCATCGCGTCCGCGCATTCGCTGTAATCGCTCCACAGCAGCAGCCCGGTGTTCGCGCGGCGCATCATCCAGTTCACGGCAGCGCCGTCATTGGTGTCGGCGAGCAGCAGCACGGCGATGTGTTCGTATTCGTCCTGGCGCAGCATCGCGAACACGGCTTCGGTTTGCGCTTCGCTATGCTCGGGCCAGCCGATGACGATGCCGCGGAAACCCGCCGTCGCCCGACCGAGGCTTTGCAGCAATGGCAGGACCTGCGCGTATTCGGGAAGATCGTTGACGGCGAAACCGCGGGCAGCGAGCAACGTGTGCATCGCGCGGCGGCGCGTTGCCGAGGATTCGAGCAACAGGATGCGGTCGGACACTGAAGTAACCACCTCCCCCCGGAAGCGCCATACAAGCGTTTGAGTGTAATCAGCCGGTAACCACGGTGCAAACCGGCGCGCTGGGCAGGCGGGCGGGTCGGATGTTATGTTCGCGTCAATGAGCCAGCCACTGCCGCACGACGACAATCTGATCTGGATCGACCTGGAGATGACCGGGCTCGATCCGGACCAGGATTCGATTCTCGAAATCGCTACTGTTGTAACCGATAAGTTATTGAATATTCTGGCAGAAGGACCTTCGTTAGCGATCCGGCACGAGCTGGCGCGGCTGGAAGTGATGGATGACTGGAACCGCACCCAGCACCGCAAGTCCGGCCTGTGGCAACGCGTTGTCGACTCGACTACAGACCTGCCCACGGCCGAGGCGCTGACTGTGGATTTCCTCACGCGCTGGGTGTCGGCGCGCAAATCACCGATGTGCGGCAACTCGATCTGCCAGGACCGGCGCTTTTTATATCGTCTGATGCCGCGGCTGGAGCGGTTCTTCCATTACCGCAATCTCGATGTCTCCACGATCAAGGAGCTGGCGCGGCGTTGGGCGCCGGAGACCACGAAAGGCTTCGCCAAGGAATCCGCTCACACCGCGCTCTCCGACGTGCGCGATTCAATCGCCGAGTTGCGTTATTACAGGCAGTTCATGGGTGCTTTGAGTGGCACGGGCTAGTCGTCGATGCGCACGAGCTTCATCCTGCCCCCCGCGCCGGCCTTGATCGTCACCTGATTCTTGCGGCAGCCGAAACGTTCGGCGACGAGCGCGATCAGTTCCGCGTTCGCCTTGCCGTCGACCGGCGGCGATTTCAGTTGCGCCAGCCACATGCCGTCGACTTCTTCAAGCGAACTCGCGCGCGCGTTCGGTTTGACCTTGACTTGCAACGTTTTCACGGTGTCCTCAGGTATGGATCAGCCGTCCGCCGCCGAACGACCAGTTTTCCCACGTCGTTTCCTTGAAGCACACCATCACGTTTTCCGGATTCAATGACTGGCGTGCCAGATTGCTCATCAGTTCGTCCAGCAGCTTCTTCTTCACTTTCACGCTGCGCCCGACCGACCACAGGATTTCGATCAGCACAAAATCGTCGTTGCGCTCCGTTTTCAAGTCCGGATAGTTCTGGTCGAAACGGAAGTCGTCTGCATCCAGTTCGAAGACGCGCTGGAACTTGTCCGCAGGCGGCACGCCGGATGAAACCAGCGCGTTGTGCACGGCATCGAGGACGCCGGCCTTGAAGTCGCGGGATTTTGGTTTGCGTACGGTAAGGGTGACGAGTGGCATCGAAAACTCCTTGGGGTGTTACTGAATCGTGCGTTCGCTCAGAGCGCGCAGCAACGCCTGCGCCGCGCCGAGGCGCTCCGCCGCGCCGGGTAGTTCCATGCGGATCTTCAATTTGTCCTGGCCATCGAGCGCGTAGACTTTCGGCTGCGACTGGATCAGCTTGATCACATTCAGCGGCTCGATGTTGGGTTCGGCCTTGAACAGGATGCGGCCACCTTTCTCGCCGAGTTCGAGTTTTTTCATGCCGATCGCGGTGGCCCCGAGCTTGATCGCGGCAACCGCGAACAGGTTCTTCACGGCGTCGGGCAGCAGGCCGAAGCGGTCGATCATTTCGACCTGCAATTCGCGCAGCGCATCGGCGCCGCGCGCACTGGCGATGCGCTTGTACAACGTCAGGCGTGTGTGCACGTCAGCGAGGTAGCTGTCGGGGATCAAAGCGGGAATGTGCAACTCGACGTCCGCGTCGTGTTCGTCGACGAGATCGAAATCCGGCACTTTCCCGGATTTCAGCGCGCGCACGGCGCGCTCGAGCAGTTCGTTGTAGAGCGCAAAGCCGATCGCTTCGATCTGCCCGCTTTGCTCTTCGCCCAGTAGTTCGCCGGCGCCGCGGATTTCCAGATCGTGCGTCGCCAACGTGAAGCCGGCGCCGAGTTCTTCGAGCGAGGCAATCGCATCGAGGCGTTTTTCGGCATCTGCGGTCATCGCGCGGCGATCGGGCACGATCAGGTAGGCGTAGGCGCGGTGGTGCGAGCGGCCCACGCGACCGCGCAGCTGATGCAACTGCGCGAGCCCGAAGCGATCGGCGCGATTGATCAGGATCGTGTTCGCGCTCGGCACGTCGATGCCGGATTCGATGATCGTCGTGCACACCAGCACGTTGAACCGCTGGCGGTAGAAGTCGAGCATGACCTGTTCGAGTTCGCGCTCGGGCATCTGGCCGTGGGCGATGCGCAGGCGTGCGTCGGGAATCAGCGCGCTCAGGTCGCGTGCGGTGCGCTCGATCGTGTCGACTTCGTTGTGCAGGAAGTAGACCTGACCGCCACGGCTGAGTTCGCGCTGAAACGCTTCGCGCACGAGTGCCGGGTCGTACGGCGCGATGAACGTCTTTACCGCGAGCCGATGCGCTGGCGGCGTCGCGATGATCGACAGGTCGCGCAGACCCGACATCGACATGTTGAGCGTGCGCGGAATCGGCGTCGCCGTGAGCGTGAGCAGGTCGACTTCGGCGCGCAATTTTTTGAGCGCTTCCTTCTGGCGCACGCCGAAGCGGTGTTCCTCGTCGACGATGACGAGGCCGAGTTCCTTGAACTTCACGTCCGCTTGCAGCAGGCGATGCGTGCCGATCATCACGTCGATGCGGCCGTCGTGCAGACTGGCCAGTGCAGCATCGATTTCCTTCTTCGATTTGAAGCGCGAAATCACTTCCACGCGCACCGGCCAGTCGGCGAGGCGGTCGCGAAAATTCTGGTAGTGCTGCTGCGCGAGCAGCGTGGTCGGCACGAGTACGGCGACCTGCTTGCCGGCACTCGCGGCGACGAATGCGGCGCGCAGCGCGACTTCGGTCTTGCCGAAGCCGACATCGCCGCAAACGACACGATCCATCGCTTTGCCCGAAGCGAGATCGGCGATGACGGACTCGATCGCCTGCAACTGGTCCGGCGTTTCCTCGAACGGAAACGCCGCCGCGAATTGTTCGTAAAGGGCACGGTCGTAGACAAACGCATGTCCCGGCCGCGCCTCGCGCTGCGCATACAACGCGAGCAGTTCGGCTGCAGCGTCGCGCACTTTTTGTGCCGCCTTGCGTTTGGCCCGCTCCCAGGCGTCGCCACCGAGTGCGTGCAGCGGCGCCATTTCCGGCGCCGTGCCCGAATAACGCGAGACCAGATGCAATTGCGCGACCGGCACGTAGAGCTTGTCGCCCTTGGCATATTCGATAGCGAGGAATTCGCCGCCGCCACCGACGTCGAGCTTGACCAGGCCTTGATAGCGGCCGACGCCGTGATCGGTGTGCACGATCGGCGCACCGATGCTCAGCTCCGACAGATCGCGCAGCACCGCTTCCGGATCGCGCACAGCCGTCTTGCGTCGGCGTGTCTGCTGCGCACGCTCGCCGAACAGCTGGCGGTCGGTCAGGACCGTGATTGCCGGATCCGTCAGCGCGAAACCGTCGTCGAGCGGGGCGATGGTGATGCAAAACTTGACCCCCTCTCCCCCGAGTGAACTCGGGGAAGAGGGCTTTAGAAACTCGTGCCACGAAGCTACTACTTGCGGTTTCAAATCGGCCTGCGCCAATTGTTCGATCAGCGCCTCGCGCCGCCCCGCCGAATCCGTCGCGATCAGCACGCGGCCCGGGTAGTTCGCGACGAAATCCTTCAATTCCTGCGCTGGCGCTTCGCCGCGCCGATTGATGGGCACCACCGGCGCCGGTTGCGTGCCGATGTCAATGACGTGCTCATTGGTACCTTTTGCGGCAATTTCCACGCGCAGGCGCTGATTCAATTGCTCGCGCAGGCGATCCGGCGGCAGGTACAACTCGGTCACCGGCAATATCGGCCGTTCGATGTCGTGCGCGCGGCTGTCGTAGCGCTGTTGCGCCTGGCTCCAGAACGATTCCGCCGCATCGAGTGCATTTTCTGCCAGCACGAACAGCGCGCTGTCGCCGAGATAGTCGAACAGCGTCTCGGTGTGGTCAAAGAACAACGGCAGGTAATACTCGATGCCAGCCGGTGTCGTGCCCTCCTTCAAATCCTGGTAGATCGGACAGTGACGCGGATCGATCGGAAAGCGCTCGCGCAGCGTGTTGCGGAAAGCCTTGGTCGACTCGTCGGTCAACGGGAATTCGCGCGCGGGCAACAGATTCACTTTTTCCACTTTGTGCAGCGAACGCTGTGTTTCCGGATCGAACGTGCGGATTGAATCGATTTCACGGTCGAACAGCTCGATGCGATACGGTTCGGCACTGCCCATCGGAAACACGTCGAGCAGCGCACCGCGGATGGCGAAGTCGCCGGGTTCCTGCACTTGTGGAACGTTGCGGTAGCCGGACGCCTGCAGGCGCTGCTGCTCGTCGGCGAGGTCCAGCCGCTGCTTGAGTTCGAGGACCAAGCTGGAACCGCCGATGAAACTGCGCGGCGACAGACGCTGCATCAGCGTCGCGATCGGCACGACGAGCACGCCACGCCGCGTCGTCGGCAATCGGTACAGCGCGGCGATGCGTTGCGAAACGATTTCCGGGTGTGGCGGGAAAAGGTCGTAGGGCAGGGTCTCCCAATCGGGGAAATGCAGGATGTCCAGATCGCTGCCGGCGAACACGCGCAAATCGCCTTCCAGTGCATGCGCGGCGTGCGTGTCGCGCGCGACCGCGACGACCACGCCCGCATGCGCGCGCGCGGCGCAGGCGAGCGCCAGCGCGAGCGCGCTGCCGTGCGGCGCGTGCCAGAAGCGGCGCCGCTTCGGGTCGTCGGGCAGCGGCGGGTTGAGCAAGCGATCTGTGGCCATCGATGTCCAAATGCAAACAGCGCCGGAGACACTTGTCGTGCCCAGCGCGAAGGTGCGCAGTTTAGCGAAAGTGCGCGAGCGGTGTTGGTGTGACTTTCGACACAGCAGCCGCGCCGCACTCTCACAATTCTTTACGCGCATTGCGAGCCGCAAGCGCGATAATCGACACAAACAAAAACGGCATGGATCGCATGACCCGATTGCTTTGCTCCGCTTCTCTCGCTCTCGCGCTGGTCGCGTGCTCGAAACCCGCCCCGCCGCCGGAGGCGCCCGCGCCGGTCGAGGTGGCGCGCGTCGTGCGCAAGAGCATGTCCGAGCAGATCAGTGCGGTCGGTGCGGTCGAAGCCATCAACAGCGTAGCGGTGAAATCGCGTGTCGACGGTCAGCTGCTCGAAGCGTTCGTCAAGGACGGCGACGACGTGCGCAAGGAGCAGCGGCTGTTCAAGATCGATCCGCGACCGGCACAAGCGGCGCTCGCCCAAGTGCAGGCGGCGCTGGCCAAGGACATCGCCGCGCGCGATCTTGCGCTCGCCCAGGTCAATCGTTACGAGCCGGTCGCGCAGAAAGGCTTCATCTCCGCCGATCAAATGCAGCAGTACCGCACCGCATACAGCGCCGCGGCGGCCAGCGTGAAGGTGGATCAGGCCAACGTCGAGGCGTCGCAGCTCACGCTCGGCTACACCGATATTTTTGCGCCGTTCGCCGGCCGCGCCGGCCGCATCCTCGTGCAGCCGGGTAATCTGGTGAAGGCGAACGACGCGCAGCCGCTGTTGACGATCAACCAGCTCAAACCGATCTTCGTCAATTTCGCCCTAGCCGGCCAATACGTCGCGCGCGTGCGCGCGGCGCAAGCCGACGCGCCGCTCGATGTGAGGGCTAGCGGTGAGTCGCTTACGGCTTCGGAAAGTGGAAAAGTGGCATTTGTGGACAATGCAGTGGACGCGACGACGAATACTGTAAAGCTGCGCGCGAGTTTCACCAACGACGACGAGAAGCTGTGGCCGGGTCAGTTCGTCAATATTGCGCTGACGCTTGGCAGCGATGCCAATGCGCTGGTCGTACCGGCCTCAGCAATCAAGGACGGCCCGAACGGCAGTTATGTGTTTGTCGTCAAGCCCGATGCCAAGGCCGAGCAGCGCAACGTCACGGTCACGCGCACGCTCAATGGCGAAGCGATGATCGCAAAAGGCCTCGCCGCGGACGAAACCGTGATTACCGATGGCCAGTCGCGCGTCGTTGACGGCGCCACGGTCAAGGTCGCGACCGCGCCGGCAAAATGACTTCGATTTCCGAAATCTTCGTGCGCCGCCCGGTCATGACGATTCTCGTCATGGTCGCCATTCTCGTGTTTGGCATCGCCGGCTTCCGTCTGCTGCCGGTATCCGATCTGCCGAGCGTGGATTTTCCGACGATCCAGGTCAGCGCGAATCTGCCGGGCGCCGCGCCGGCGACGATGGCATCCGCCGTGGCCACGCCGCTCGAGAAACAGTTCTCATCGATTCCAGCGTTGGATTCGATGACGTCGCTTAGCGGCACGGGCATCTCGCAGATCACGCTGCAGTTTTCGCTCGATCGCAACATCGACGCGGCGGCGCTTGACGTGCAGTCGGCGATCTCCGCGGCGTTGAAACAGCTGCCGCCGACGATGACCACACCGCCGACGTTCCGCAAGGTCAACCCTGCCGATTCGCCGATCTTCTTCGTCGGCATGAGCTCGAAGGCGATGCCGCTGACCAAAGTCGACGAGTACGCCGAATCGCTGCTTGCGCAGCGGCTGTCGATGATCGATGGCGTCGCGCTGGTCAACGTCTACGGCTCGGCGAAGTATGCCGTCCGCATCGATCTGGATCCCGGCGCGATGGCTGCGCGCGGCCTGGGTATCGATCAGGTGCAAAGCGCTGTCAGCAGCGGCAACGTCAACCAGCCGACCGGCACGCTGTACGGCAGCGACCGCACCTACAACATCATGGTCAACGGTCAGTTCGAAACCGCGAAACCGTTTGCCGACCTGGTTGTGAGCTACCAGAATGGCGCGCCGGTGCGCCTGAGCGATATCGGCCGCATTTACGACGGCGTGCAGAACGACAAGCTTGCGGCCTGGGTGAACGGGCAGCGCGGTGTGCTGCTGGCGATCCAGAAACAGCCGGGCGTCAATACGATTGCCGTCGTCGAGCGCATCCGCGAGGTGCTGCCGGGTTTTCAGAAGCAGCTGCCGGCCGGGCTCGACATGAAGATTTTCTACGATCGCACCGAGAGCATTCGCGCCTCGGTGCACGACGTGGAGTTCAGCCTGCTGCTGGCGCTGTTCCTCGTCGTCATGGTGATCTTCGTGTTCCTGCGCAATCTGCGGGCGACACTGATCCCGTCGCTGGCGCTGCCGATGTCGATCGTCGGCACGTTTGCGATCATGTATCCGTTCGGCTACAGCATAGACAACCTGTCGCTCATCGCGCTGACCCTCTGCGTAGGCTTCGTCGTCGACGATGCCATCGTCATGCTCGAAAACATCTCGCGGCACAGGGAGATGGGCAAGCCCGCGTTGCAGGCCACGCTCGACGGCGCCCGCGAAATCGGTTTCACGATCGTCTCGATGACGCTGTCGCTCGCCGCCGTGTTCATCCCGATCCTGTTCATGGGCGGCATCGTCGGGCGTTTGTTGCATGAATTTGCGGTGACGATCGTCAGCGCCGTGCTGGTGTCGGGTTTCGTCTCCCTGAGCCTCACGCCGATGCTGTGCAGCCGCATGCTGAAATCCAATCACAGTGCGCAGCACGGTCGTCTGTATCAGTGGTTCGAGCACGCGTTCGAGGCGATGCAGAATCTTTATCGGCGCACGCTGCACACGGCGCTCGAACATCAGCGCGTGGTACTGGTCGGGTTCTTTGTGATCCTCGCCGCGACGGTCGCGTTGTTCTACTTCGCGCCGAAAGGGTTCCTGCCGAGCGACGATACCGGGCAGTTGTTCGTGTTCACCGAAGCCGACCAGGACGTCGGTTTCGACGAGATGGCGCGCAAGCACAACGCCGCGGCGAAAATCATCCGCGAAGATCCGAACGTGCAAGGCGTGATGGCGTTCATGGGCGCGTCCTACAGTAGCGCCACGCTGAATCTCGGGCGCATGATCGTCACGCTCAAGCCGCGCGGCGAGCGCGGCACGCCGGAACAGGTGATCCAGGAACTGCGGCCCAAGCTCACCGGCATTCCCGGTTTCAAGGTCTATCTGCAGAACATTCCAATCATCCGCATCGGCGGGCAGCTGACCAAGACGCAATACCAATACACGCTGCAGGACATCGACACCAAGGAGCTGTTCGCGTTCGTGCCGAAGCTCGTCGACGCCGTCGGCAAGCTGCACGGCTTTCAGGATGTGACCAGCGACCTGCTGATCGCGACGCCCGAGATGGACGTGAAGATCGATCGCGACGCCGCTGCGGCGACCGGTGTCAGCGCGGCGCAGATCGAAAACGCGCTGTACACGGCGTTCGGTCCGCAGCAGGTCTCCACGATCTACACCTCGATCGATCAGTACTGGGTGCTGATGCAAGTCGATCCGAAACGCCAGAACGACCCAGGGGTGCTGAGCCAGATCTATGTGCGCTCGAGTGGCGGCCAGCTCGTGCCGCTGTCTGCCGTCGCGCGCTTTGAAAAATCCGTGGGTCCGGCAACGATCAGTCATCTCGGCCAGGTGCCGTCGGTGACGCTGTCGTTCAATCTCGCGCCCGGCACGTCGTTGAGCCAGGCTGTCGAGCGCATCAACGGCGCCGTCGCCAAGTTGAAAATGCCGGATTCGATCACCGGTTCATTCCAGGGCGCCGCGCAGGCGTTCCAATCGTCACTCGCCGGCATGGGCGTGCTGCTGATCTTCGCGCTGTTCGTGATCTATCTCGTGCTCGGCATTCTGTACGAGAGCTTCATACATCCGCTGACGATTCTGTCCGGCCTGCCGACGGCGGCCTTCGGCGCCTTGATCACGCTGCTGCTGTTCCACATCGATCTGAATCTGTATGCGGCGGTCGGCCTGATCATGCTGATCGGCATCGTCAAGAAAAACGCGATCATGATGATCGACTTCGCACTGGAAAAGCAGCGCGCTGGCGAAACGCCGCAAGAGGCGATTTTCGACGCCTGCCTCGTGCGTTTCCGGCCAATCATGATGACCAGCTTCGCCGCGTTGTTCGGCACGCTGCCGATCGCGCTCGGCGTGGGCGCTGGTGCCGACGCGCGGCGACCGCTCGGGCTCGCCGTCGTCGGTGGACTGCTCACCTCGCAGGTGTTGACGCTCTATTTGACACCGGTGATCTATCTGTATTTCGAGCGGCTGCAGGAACGCTTCCGGCACCGCAGTGGCAGCGCCCGTGCGCAACACGCGCACGGGCCTGCGTGAGTCTCACTTCTTCTTCGGCTGCTTCGCTTTGGCTTTGTCTGCCTGCTCGCCGGCGAATTTCATCGCCGCCTGATATTCGCGCTTGAAACCTTCCATATCGATCTGCGAACCGTTCAACACTGTGCTCCAGTGGCGCGTCAGTGCCGACATCGCGATCGCCTCGCGGATTTCTTCCTCACTGGCGCCGTCGGCCTTGGCCGATTCGGTGTGGAAATAGACGCAGTACTGACATGGAATCTGCGCCGCTACCGCGAGCCCGATCAGTTCCTTCTCCTTGTTCGACAGCGCCGTCTTCGGATTGAGTTGCAGCGATTTCATTTCCGACCAGGCGCCGGCTATGCCTTCGGCCGGAAACGCTTTCAGGAATGTCGGGACGCTGCCGAAAGTGGCTTCGATATCGGCATATGTGGTTTTGGTATCTGTGGTATCGGCAGCGCTTGCCGCAGCGCAAAACATCCCGGCGATTGCAACAGCGATGATACGTTTCATGATGCATTCCTCCCAGTTGAAAGCCGCACGTGTGCGGGTAGACGAATACGGAAAAAGTTTGTGATGAAGTTCCGCCGTCATTCGACGGCACGGACTGAACAAACCTTACGTGTCGATCGATCAGTGCTTGAGTGCGGCTTGTGCGTGGAATTGCACGACGGGCTGTTCCGGACGCAGCCAATCCGCCGTTGCCTCCAGGTGATCGCCCTGGATCGTGCCTTTCCATTGCATGCGCACACCGCTGTCGGTTTCGTTCACCGCGGAGAACTGCAGACTTTTGCCGTCTTGCTTGATCGTATAAGCCGCAGGTTTAAAGCCGAATCCCGCACACGCGGTGGAGATGAAGGTGCCGTCCTTGAACACGAAATCGTCCGGGTCGCCCTGGGTCTCGCCGTGCTTGGTGAGTGTGCCGGTATAAGTCTTGCCATCGATCGGTTTGTCTTCGGCCGCTGCCAGCAGCGGTATGGCCAAAAAGCTGATGATCAGGACATTGCGCAACAACGTGTTCATGGCTGCTCCTCGCAGGCCCGGAATGGGCCTTGTCTATCAAGGCGTATTCCGGCCCGTGCGCAGGACATGCGGCGACACAATCATTTCGCCGCTGCCTTCACGGGATCCAGGTTGTCATGAAAAGCGAGTGCAGCGAGCAGCAGCGGATGCTGCGGCGGCAGGCGCTCACGGAGCGATGCAAGCGCGCTGTCGAGCAGTTTGCGCGCGTGTGCGCTTTCGCCGCGCGCCTGGGCCACGCGCGCCTGGTCGAACAGTGCGCGGGCCCGCAACGGATGTGCGTCGGGCAGGATCGTGAGGCAGCGCAATTCGCTCTTGCGGAACAGATACGCAGCGTCATCGCCTTTGCCTGCCGCGAGCAAGGCTTCGCCGAGGTCGAGTTCCAGAGTGATGTGTTCCTGTGGCTCCAGTGCGCCATTCAACTGCGCCGCGGCCAGCGCTTCCTGCGCCAGTTGCGCGGCGTGTGCGAAATCGTTGACGGCGGCGTCATCACGCGCAAGCCCGGCCAGCGCGAGTGCGCGCAAGCGCAGACGTCCGGCACCTGGCATCGAAGCGGTTTCGATCACTTGCTGATAGGCCTTGCGTGCGGGGGATACTTCGCCGCGCGCGAGCAGCACGTCAGCGAGCGCAACGCGCTTGTCCGCCACTTCCGGCGACTGCGCATCGTAGCCGCGCTCGCTATGCGCCAGCGCCGAGCGCAGCACCGTTTCGGCTTCCGCCTCGCGACCGAGCGCGTGCAGCGCCAGCCCCAGTTCTTTCTGGTAGTTGCCGACGGCAGGGTGGTCCGCGCCCAATTCGGCGATTTGCGCGGCGAGTGCATCACGCAGATTTTGTTCGGCGCCGGCGTAGTCACCGAGATCGCGAAGTACGAGGCCGAGATTGTATAGGTGCGCCGGCACGGGCTGGTGATAGAAGTCCAGGTCGATCGACACCGTCGCCTTGAGCGAATCCGCAGCATCACGCAAGCGGCCGGAGTGGCGCTGCACCGAGCCGAGCACGCTGAGGGCGCTGGCTTCCTCTCGCGTGCGCGCGCCAAAGCTCTGGCGCGCCGCGGTGACGGCCTGCTCGGCGATCGCAATGGCGTTGTCGGGCTTGCCGGCGGTACGCAGCGCGGCCGCGAGCGACGCCAGCACGCGCTGGCGCAGCTCCGGATCGGCATCGGCGGCGGCATCGAGGCGATCGAGCGCACCGTGCAGTGAAGCGATCGCAGCATCATGATCGCCCCCATGGCTTTGCGCTTCGCCGAGCCCGCTCAGCGTTGCTGCTTCCAGCATTGGCGCCGCGTGCGCGGCGCGGCGCAGACCGAGTGACTCATTGAATTCGTCGACGGCGCTCTTGTACTGCAAAGCGTCGGTCAGGGCGTGTGCATGTGCTTCCAGGGCTTCGGCCAGTTTGGTGTTGTCCCCGGATTTACGCATGGTCGCCACCGCGTCGGCGAGCAACGGCAGTGCCTGGTCGAGCAATCCCATCTTGCGATAGACACGGCCGAGCGCCAGCCGCAATGGCGCATCGGTTTGCGGCTCGCGCGACATCTGCGCCTGCAGTTGTTGCGCCGAGTGTTCGACCAGCTCGCGGTTGGTCAGCAGCGAATCGGCGCGCGGGCCGGGGCGAGCGGTTTCGAAAATGCTCAACAGAAAATTCTGCACCGCGTTCGCATGCTCGGCCGAACGGCGCGCTTCGCCTGCCTGCCACAACGCGATGCCGCTGCCGATCAACAGGGCACAGATTACGGCTGCTGCCGCGCCGATCGCGACCCAATGGCGTGCGGCGTACTTGCGCAAGCGATAGCTGCGGCTGGTGCGGCGTGCCTGCAATGGACGATGCTGCAGAAAACGTTCGACATCGGCGTCGAACGCCGCGATCGTCGCGTAACGCTGCGCCGAGTCGGGTGCCGTGGCGGCAAGCACGAGCGCGTCGAGATCGCCGCGCAGCACGCGCGCCAGCTGCGCCGAATCGGCATAACCGCGGCAACGCGCGGCGAGATCGGCCGGGTGCCCACTCGCGTCGCCAAGCTTGCGCCGCCACTGCTGCACATACTGCGACGGTGCGGCGAGCTCCTGCGCGGGGTTCTCGCGCAGCGGCCGTGCGCCGGTCAGCAGCTCATACAGGACGATGCCGAGTGCGTAGACATCGGTGGCCGTCGTGATGGGGTCGCCGCTGAATTGCTCCGGCGCGGCATAACCGGGCGTGAGTGCGCGCGCTTGCGTCTGCGTGGCTTCCTCGCTGCCGTCGAGCAGCTTGGCGATGCCGAAGTCGAGCAGTTTCGGAGCGGCGTCGGCGCCGACGATGATATTCCCGGGCTTCAAGTCCCGATGCACGATCAGGTTCTGGTGGGCGTACGCCACCGCGTGCAGCACGCTGCGGAACAACTCGATGCGCGCATCGATCGACAACTCGTGCAGATCACACCAGCGGGTCAGCGGCTGGCCATCGATGCGTTCCATGACGATGTACGGCACACCGTCATCGTTGATGCCGACGTCGAACAGACGCGCAATGTTCGGGTGCGCAAGGCGTGCGAGGATTTGTTGCTCGCGCACGAAACGCGTGCGCTGCTCGGGTGTGGCAAGCCCGCTCTTGAGACACTTCACCGCGACTTCATGGGTGATCGCGCCGTCGTCGCGCGTGCCCAGCCACACCGTGGCACTGCCGCCTTCGCCGAGCAGATTGGCGATGCGGTAGGCGCCCATGCGCGCGCCGCGCCGCGCGTCGGCCGCGCGGGCAGTGCCCGCTTCGAGCACGGTACGCGCCAACGTCAGCGGCGTTGCATCGAGTGGACCGGACTGCAATTCCGTGGCGAGCAGCGTGCACAGCCGGTCGCGCAGGGTCGGGTCGGCGCAGGCGACCAGAATCTGCGTGCGTTCCTCCGGCGATGCGTCGAGCAGGCGATCGAGCCAGGCGTCGAGTTGGGGGAAGTCGTCGCGGCCCACGCTGCTCATCGCGAACTCAGGCCGTGGCCAGCGCGGCGTGCAGGAATAGCCGTGCCTTCTGCCAGTCGCGCACCACGCTGCGCGGATCCAGGTCCAGCGCACTGGCGGTATCTTCGACCGACATTCCGGCGAAGAAGCGCATCTCGATGATCTGCACCAGACGCGGATGCAACTGGGCGAGTTTTGCCAGTGCCTGATCCACCGCTACGACGCTGTGTGCCTCGCTATCGAGCGCGAATGCCGCAGGTTCGCCATCGAGCCGGTTGAGCGTGGTGTGCTCGCAACCGCTGCCGCGCTTTTCGGCCAGACGCCGGCGCGCTTCATCGACGAGGATGTGCCGCATCGCCGTCGCTGCATAGGCGAAGAAGCGCCCGCGCTCCGGTCCCGGCAATTGCGCTTGCTGCTGCAGATCAAGATACAACTCGTGCACGAGGGCAGTCGTATCCAAAGTGCGTGACGCGCGCTCGCCGGCGAGTTGCCGATGCGCCAGTTCGCGCAGGCGCTGATACACAAGCGGCATTAGCGTCTGCACCGCCGCCGCGTCTCCGCTGCGAGCCCGCACGAGCAGGTCGGTGATCTCCGCCATGGCAAGTCGAGTATACCCCTGGCTTACATGGCTTGGGGCAGGGATGCGCGAAGCGTTCGGCGTCAGCCCGGGCAGACGATGTGGCGGGCGGAAATCGGACGGGGTTGAATCTGGGGACGCTTACCAGCTTCAGCTCTGAGCAAGCGGCGAGCGGGTGTAACCCGAAATCACGTCAGCGCGAGCGTTACTCGCGCCAGCCCGGGCTCGTGCTCGAGCAAACGGCGCTCGAAACCGAGGCTATGGCACAACTCGAGCATCGCGCCGTTGTCGATGAACACGTCGCCCCACATCTCCGTCGCGCCGAGCGCGCGACAGGCCGCGATTACACGCTGCAGCAACAGACGACCGTAGCCTTGGCCCGTGTAGTGGCGCTGCACGATGACCGCGAACTCCGCGGCGAGCGTGACCGGATCGACGTCGGCCCGGGCCACGGCGTGAATTTCCGGTGCGGTCACCGGCGGCGGATCGATCAGTACGAACGCCACGCCGCGGCTGGTGTCGAGATCGCAGAGCTTGCGGGCGAACGCTTCCGGCAACTCAGTGAGTGGATGCAGGAAACGCATGCGGATTTCATCCGGCGACAAGTGGCGGAATCCGCGTTGCAGAGCAGCGATGTCGTCGGGGTGGATCGGACGCAACAGCAGTGCGCTACCGTCGCGCGCCTGCAGCGGCTCGCCGGCGAGTTGTGGCGGCATGCGCGCACGTTCAGCGCGTGGCGGCGGACGTCTGCCGACATAGTAGGATTTCGGCGGTGTTACCATGCGTGCAGCATGTTGCACTGCGGTCGAGCAAAAAATCTAAAATTCCCATTCGTATTCGGTTTTCGCGCGCTTCAGATGAACTCATCGGAACTTGAAAGTCTCTGCGCCGGCTGGCCCGGTATCGCCAGCGGCATCAAATGGGAAGACGACCTCGTCTTCACCGTCGCCGGCAAGATGTTCGCGGTGCTCTGTCTGCGTGGGCCGGATCGCGAGCGCATTTCCTTCAAGGTCGATTCCGAGCGCTTTCTCGAACTCACCGACCAGCCGGGCATCGTCCCGGCGCATTACATGGCGCGTGCATTCTGGGTGACGATCACCGAGCCGGAACGCTTCGGTGGCGAACAGATGCGCGCGTTTGTCCGTCATTCCTACGAACTGGTGCGTGCGAAGCTGAGCAAGAAGATGCAAGGCGCGCTGCTGGCGCAGGAAGGTGTAACGCCGATGCCGGCGAAATCCAGGGCAGGGAAGCCGCATGTCCACAAAAGCTGATTCGCGCAAGACGATTTTTCTCGCACTCGGCGCGAACGCCATGATCTTCGCGACGAAGCTCGCCGCCGCGTTGCTCACCGGCTCCGGGTCGATGGCGGCCGAGGCGGTGCACTCGCTCGCCGACTGCGGCAACCAGGGTCTGTTGCTGATCGGCATGCGCCGCGTGAAGAAAAAAGCGACGGCGGACCATCCGCTCGGGCGCGGCATGGAAATCTATTTCTGGTCGTTTCTCGTCGCGCTGCTGCTGTTTCTCGTTGGCGGCGTCTACTCCGTGTACGAAGGCGTGCACAAGCTGCAAATGCACGAGGCGCTGCACTGGCCGTGGCTTGCAGTCGGCGTGCTCGCCTTCGGCGTTGTCGCCGAATCGTTTTCAATGTGGGGCTGCATGCGCGAAGTGAACAAGGCGCGCGCCGGACAGACGCTTTGGCGCTGGTTCGTCGAGAGCCGGCAGAGCGAACTGATCGTCGTGTTCGGCGAGGATCTCGCGGCACTCCTGGGCCTCGCGTTCGCGCTCGTTGCGGTGCTCGCGACGATCGCGACCGACAATCCGCTGTTCGACGCCGCCGGCTCGATCGCGATCGGCGTGTTGTTGTGTGTCGTCGCGATTTTCGTCGCGCGCAAGTGTGCGGCACTGCTGATCGGGCAGAGTGTGGAGCCGCGCGCGCATGCGGCGATCCTGGATTTCCTCAATGCGCAGCCGGAGGTCGATCGCGTGTTCAACCTGATCGCAATGCAGCTCGGACCCGACGTGATGGTCGCCGTGAAGGCGAAAATTCATGCCGAACGCGCGCAGCAACTGATCGAATCGACGAACCGCGTCGAGGCGGCGATGAAGGCGCAGTTTCCGGAAATCCGCTGGTCGTTTTTTGAGCCGGACGTGGCGGATTGAGCACGCTTGTCAATCGGCGGTGAGCCACTCCACGCGCGTCTCGCCGAAGCGTCCCTGAGCCATGTGCTCGCGCAGGCTCGGCAGCAGTTCTTCGAGCTGGCGGTCGAACTTCCATGGTGCGTTGACGATGACCATGCCGCAGCCGTTCAGCCGCAGCGTGGAGTTGTCCGGGTGCAGCAGCAGTTCGGCGCACAGCACTTTCGGGATTTTCTGCAGGGCGAACCAGCGCTGAAAGCGCTGCGGCTGATGGCGCAGCTTGATCGGATACCAGATCGCATAAGTGCCGGTCGGCCAGCGCGCAAGTGCCTGCAGCAGCGCGGCCTCGATTGCACGAAATTCTTCTTCCTGCGCTTCGAACGGCGGATCGATCAGCACCAGGCCACGGCGTTCCTTCGGCGGTAGCAGCGCGGCGAGCGCGCTGTAGCCGTCGCGCGCGTGCACGCCAATGCGCGCGTCGTGCGCAAGCAGCGCCTTGAGTTTGGCGGCTTCTTCGGGCTGCTTCTCGCAGAGCACGGCGCGATCGGACTCGCGCAACAGCAGGCTCGCGAGTAGCGGCGAACCCGGATAGATTGCCGGATCATGATGGCCGCTGCTGTTGTTCAGCGCGCGCACGAGGTTCAGATAGATGTGCAGCGCGCCCGGCAGCCGCGTCGCGTGCAGCAGCCGCACCACCCCGGCTTCGTGCTCGCGGGTCTTGCGCGCTTCCTCGCCGCGCAGATCGTAGCGGCCTGCGCCGGCGTGCGTGTCGAAATAGCAAAACGGCGTCTGCTTGGTTTTCAGCGCTTCGAGCAGGCCGACGAGAATGGCGTGCTTGAAGACATCGGCGAAATTGCCGGCATGGAACGCATGGCGATAATTCATGTTGGAACATCTTCCCCGACCTGCACGCAGGTCATCGAAATCGAGCTGATCACCGCGTCGTTGAAGAACTGGACCGGTTCGCCCGCTTGCTGCTGCGCGAGCACGTAGAGCAATGGCAGGAAATGCTCGGGTCCGGCAATGCCGCGCATGACATCGGCGCCCAGATTGTTCCAGTCGACGATCGCGGCGTGATCGCGCGCCTCGATGCGCGCGCGCACGCTCGCATCGGCGCGTACCGCCCAGTCCGGAGGTGCCGGATTGTTCCAGGCGAACTCGCGCAGATTGTGCACGATGTTGCCGCTGCCGATGATCAACACGCCCTCGTCGCGCAGGGGCTCGAGCTCCCGTGCGATTGCGTAGTGGACCGCGCCGGGCTGGGTCATGTCCAGGCTCAACTGCAGTGTCGGCACATCGGCATCCGGGTACATGACGCGCAGCACGCTCCACGCGCCATGGTCGAGGCCATGATCGGAATCTGTGTATACGTTGCCGCTTTTTATCATTTGCGCAATCTGTCGCGCTAACGCCGGCGCGCCCGGCGCCGCATAGCGCACGTCGAACAGCGCCTGTGGGAAGCCGTAGAAGTCGTGGATCGTCTGCGGACGTTCCGCGGCGCTGACATGGATGCCGCGCGTTTCCCAATGCGCCGATACGCACAGAATCGCTTGCGGCTTGCCGATGCGCCGCGCTGCGTCCTTCCAGCCGCGCGTGAACGCGTTGTCTTCGAGCGCATTCATCGGCGAGCCGTGGCCGATGAAGAGCGCGGGCATACGGGTTGCGCTCATGCCCGGACTATCAACTCAAGCTCAGGTTCCGCCGAACGGATTGCGCAGCCGCGACAGGATCGCGCCGCGGCCGCTATCGCGCTGCGTCGGTGCCGCCGCGCCCGGTGCGCCTTCGATGTCGATATAGCCGCTGGCATGATAAGCATTCGTGAAGTCGATGACGTCGGCGAGCGTCGCACCGCTTTGTTCGGCGACTTCGCCGAGCGTGGCGGATTGCTTCATCATCACCGTGGCAATACGGAAATGCTTCGGGAATTCGCGTTCGATCTGCGGCCAGCGCGACAGTTTGTAGCGCCCGTTGCCGGGCAGCCCGGGGGCGAGTTGGCCGTTGCCGCCCAGTGCGTGCGCGAGCCAGAACAGGCGCGCATACGGGTGACCCTTGCCGCCGGTCTGCAGCTTGGCAATTTCCGCCGGATCGACCTCGCGCCAGTCCTCGCGCGTGAGCACGCGCGAGCAATGGGCGCCAAGCGCGCGCACGGAACCATCGGCGTAATACATCTTGTTGTGCGGATCGAGCACGAGATCCGGCGCACCGGGGCTGAGCAGACGCACGGGCGCGAGCATCGCGCCGTCGGCGAGCCAGTCGGCGAGCCGCCGTTCTTTCGGCGCGGGCGGCGGCGGCGGTTCGGGCGCTGCAGGAGGCGGGGCGACCGCTGCCGGCCGCGCTGTCCGGACTGGCGCCGCGGGTGCCTGGGCCGGCTCCGCGGCAGGTGTCCAAGCCGGACCATCGGGCGTCTGTTCGGCCGCGCGATCGAGCACCTCGACGAGTTTCACGACCGACAATGGTTTGTGCAGCACCAAATCGTATTCGGCCGACGGAGGATGTTCGGTGAGCACTGCGACGACGCGGCCGAGACCGTGCGCACGCAGCCAATCCATGTGGCCGTAAACCGAGTCGACGTCGATGAGGAGCACTTCGGCATCGTCGCCCTTGTGCAGTTTCCACGGCGATTGCAGCGCCGGCGCGGCCTGGTCGAGCAGATCGCGCAGCAAGGCCACGTCTTGTTCGTCGATGCCTTGTGGCGCCAAACGTCTGGTCATTTCCGATCCCCCTCAAGCCATTATCGGCGCAATCTGCGTTGCGCTAGGAATAGCGGGATTGTCGCCGTTTCCGCGGCGCGGTCAAGCGCGCCGGCTTTTCACTTGCCGAACGGTTTGCGCAGGCGGGCGAATAGCCCGGTCGGCTCCGGCTCGGCATGCCGCGGCAGGCGGCGTTCCATTTCGATCAGGCCGATGGCGTCGTAGGCGTTGATCACGTCGAACACCTCGCCCATCGGCGCGCCGCTCGCGGCGGCGATTTCGTTCACTTTCGCCGGTGCCGCCAGTGCCGCGATGATGCGCGCGTGACTGGGGAAATCCGCTTCGGCCTGCTGCAAGCGCTTGAGTTTGTAGCGGCCGCCCGGGTCCAGATGCGAAGCGAGACGACCGCCCGCGCGCAGCAGCGCGTCGAGCCAGATCAGGCGTGCATACGGCTGCGCCGGCTGCTCGCCGCGAATTTGCGTCAGTTCGCTCGTGGTCAGTGTTTTCCAGCCGCCCGGCGGCAGTTCGCGCGTGCAGTAAGGCGCCAGCGTGGGCAGCTTGCCGGTAGTGTGGAAGGTTCGCGTCTTCGGATCGAGCGTCAGCGGCGGTGCGCCGGCAAGCGCGACCTGTGCCGGGCCGCCGAGCGGATCGCTGCTCAGGTAATCGCGCAATACATATTGCTTTGTCGGCGCGGGCGTTTGGCCACGCTTGACCGGCGGCGCAGTGTTGAGCGTGTGCGTTTCCTCGCGCGCGAGCCGGCCGAAGCCGCGCACCGAATCGGCGACGCGCTGTTCACCGCGCGCGGAAAGCCCGCCGGGCGTGGCCTCGACAGCGGTGTCCTGGCGCAGTTTCCCAGGCACGGAGAATTGTGGTTTGGCCGCCTCGGCATCCGGTTTGAGCATCTCGTCGAGGCCAAGGGCCGGCGTGTGTTCGCCGCCACGCTGCGTGCGTGCATCGGCGGCAGCGTCGTCTTCGACTTCGAACTGCGGAGTGAACGCATTCATGTCGTAGAAATCGTCGCCGTGCTGCAGCACCGGAGCGCCGAGGCCGGCGCCTACCTCCGCCTCGCCGTTGAGCACGGCGATGAGGTTTTCGTCCTTGAGTGGACGCGTGAGCCGGGTTTCGCCGTCGCGCAATGCTTCGTTTTCAGCGTAGATCGCGCAGCGGCGACCGCCGCTGAACGCGCGGTTGCGCGCGATCTGGCCGGACAATTCGCTCGGATCGACGATGATGAGGTCGGCGTTTTCTTCCGCGCCCCAGCGCCAATGATTATCGAGGTGGCCGTAGATCTTGCGCAGCAGCAGGCGCAGATGCGCGGTGTCTTCGTCGCTCAAGCCAATTACGCAGAGGTATTTCTCGCTCGCCACACCGATGACCCCACCTCGCTAACCAAACCAGTATAGTGGAAATTCCCTATGAAAGCGCCGCCTCGGCGCGGCTGTCGGCGGCGCGCGCGTCGCTGCGCGATTGCTGCTGCATCGTCCACAACGCGGCGTAGCGTCCGCGCTGCGCGAGCAGTTCGGCGTGGGTGCCGCGCTCGACGATGCGGCCGTGGTCGAGCACGAGGATTTCGTCCGCGTCGACGACCGTCGACAAGCGGTGAGCGATGATCAGCGTCGTGCGTTCGCGCGCGATCTCGGCGAGCTCGGCCTGGATGATTTTTTCCGTGCGCGTATCGAGCGCGCTCGTCGCCTCGTCGAACACGAGGATTGCCGGATTCTTCAGCACCGTGCGCGCAATCGCCACGCGCTGCTTCTCGCCACCGGACAGTTTCAGCCCGCGTTCGCCGACGCGGGTTTCGTAGCCGAGCGGCAGGCTCGCGATGAAATCGTGGATGTGCGCGGCGCGCGCGGCGGCGATGATTTCCTCGCGCGTCGAGCCGGGTTTGCCATAGGCGATGTTGTAATAAATCGTGTCGTTGAACAGCACGGTGTCCTGCGGCACGATGCCGACCGCGGCGCGCAGCGAGTCTTGGGTGACCTCGCGGATGTCCTGGCCGTCGATGCGGATGTGGCCGGCGCTGATGTCGTAGAAGCGGTAGAGCAGGCGCGACAGCGTCGACTTGCCGGCGCCGGTCGTGCCGACCACCGCGACGGTTTGGCCCGGCGGAATGACGAAATCCACGTCATTCAGGATCTGCCGGTCCGGATCGTAGTGGAACGATACGTGCTCGAAACGCACTTCGCCGTCGGCGACGGCAAGCGGTTTGGCTTCAGGCGCATCGCGGATCTCAAGCGGTTCGTCGAGCAGCCCGAACATGCGCTCGATGTTGATCAGCGCCTGCTTGACCTCGCGATAGACCATGCCGAGATAGTTCAGCGGGATCGCGAGCTGCAGCAGGAACGCGTTGACGAGCACGAGGTCGCCGAGCGTCAGCGTGCCGGCGACGACGCCAGCCGCGGCGCGCCACAGCAGCAGCGTCAACCCGACCGCGACGATGGTGGCCTGGCCGACGTTGAGCACCGCGAGCGTCTTCTGGCTCTTGATCGTGGCTTCCTCGTAATCGCGCAACGCGACATCGAAGCGCGCCAGCTCGTGGCGTTCATTGTTGAAGTACTTGACGGTTTCGTAGTTGAGCAGCGAATCGACCGCGCGCGCATTCGCTTCGGTGTCGGCTTCGTTCTTGGCGCGGTAATAACGCAGCCGCCATTCGGTCACCGAAAACGTGAACGCAACGTAGGTGGCGACCGTGGTCAGCGTGATCGCGGCGAACGTCCAGTCGAAATGCAGGATCAGTATCGCGCTGATCAACGTCACTTCGAGCAGCGTCGGCACGATCGTGTAGACCGTCCAGTCGAGCAGATCGGCGACCGAGACCATACCGCGCTCGACTTCGCGCGCGACGCCGCCGGTGCGCCGATCCAGATGGAAACGCAGGCTCAGCGCGTGCAGGTGTTCGAACACTTTCAGGGTGATCTCGCGCGAAGTGCGTGCGAGCACGCGCGCGAATACGACCTGACGCAGTTCCTGGAACAGCGAACCGGACAGCCGCAGCGCGCCATAGGCGAGCAACAGCAGCGTCGGTATCACTAGCAGCGTGTTTTTCAGGTCCAGCCCGTCGACGAGCTGCTTGAGCAGCACCGGCACGCCGATCGTGGCGAGCTTGGACGCCACGAGCAGGATCAGTGCGATCAACACGCGCCAGCGGTAATGCCAGACATACGGCGCGAGGCGGCGCAGGGTTGGGAACGCCGCGCTTGCGGACTTGGGTGGTTGCTCGGGCATCAACGATAGATAAGGCCGATAAGTTGCAGCACAAGAAGCAGTACGAGCCGAAAATTGCTCCTGCATTTCCGGCATACCGACCATCCATGGTCATAAAAGCAGGCTTGAAAAGCTTAACTTCGTCGTCACTTGACGAATCATCGCCAGACGATCACGCTGGTGTCAGCGGCGGCAAGAGTGTTTGCCGCATGTTCAGTTTCGAGCCCGAGAGATCAATGGAAACAACTGCAAAAACCGAGAAATCGGCGATCAGCGAGCTGCCCGTGCTGCCGCTGCGCGACGTCGTCGTCTATCCGCACATGGTGATCCCGTTGTTCGTCGGCCGCGAGAAGTCGATGAAGGCGCTGGACATGACGATGGCCGGCGACAAGCGCATTCTGCTCGTCGCCCAGCGCGGTCCGGATATCGACGATCCGCAGGCGGGCGATCTGTATCCGATCGGCACGGTCGCCAGCGTGTTGCAGTTGCTGAAACTTCCCGATGGCACGATCAAGGTGCTCGTCGAAGGCTTGTCGCGCGCGGAAGTCGTGCGCTATGCCGAGCGCGATGAAGTACTGACCGGGCACGTGCGCGCACTCGATCCGGTTTACTCGCGTCCGCAGCGCGAAATCGAAGTCATTTCGCGCACACTGGTGTCGCAATTCGAACAGTTCGTCAAACTCAACCGCAAGATCCCGCCGGAATTGCTGACCACGCTCGCCGGCATCGACGATGCGAGCCGTTTGAGCGACACCATCGCCGCGCATCTGTCGATTCGCCTGCAAGACAAGCAGAAAGTGCTGGAGACGGCCGACGTCGGCGATCGCCTGGAAATGCTCGTCGGCTTCGTCGACGGCGAGATCGACGTTCAGCAGATCGAGAAGCGCATCCGCGGCCGCGTCAAGACGCAGATGGAGAAGAGCCAGCGCGAGTATTACCT
>Ga0163163_10000392_pt1 | contig 41577 bp, 32 predicted proteins | sample S65metaG_FD_119766 | JGI IMG/M metagenome (GOLD analysis project Ga0163163, IMG submission 119766) | Switchgrass rhizosphere microbial communities from Kellogg Biological Station, Michigan, USA - S6-5 metaG | ecosystem: Host-associated > Plants > Roots > Rhizosphere > Soil | place: USA... | reverse complement strand
GCTTCCGGCGGCACATGCTCATAGGTCTGGGGGTTCTTCGCCACCGCCGAGACATGCAGCCCGCCTTTGTGGGTGAAGGCGGAAGAGCCGACATAGGCGGCATAACGGTCGGGCGCGCGATTGAGGATCTCATCCAGCAGCCGCGAGACATGGGTCAACTGCTTGAGATTTTCGAAGCCCACACCGGTCTCGAATTGCGAGGCGAACGGCTCCTTTAGCAATAGGTTCGGCAATAGCGAACACAGATTGGCATTGCCGCAACGTTCGCCCAGCCCGTTCAACGTCCCCTGCACCTGGCGCGCGCCGGCGCGGATGGCCGCCAGCGATATCGCCACCGCCTGTTCGGTGTCGTTATGGGCGTGAATGCCCAGGGCCGCGTCGGGCAATTCCGCCTTGACCGCACTGACGATGGCATAGACTTCTTCCGGCAGAGTGCCGCCATTGGTGTCGCAGAGCACCAGCCACCGGGCGCCCGCTTCGTGCGCCGTGCGCAGGCAGGACAGCGCATAGTCGGGATCGGCCTTGTAGCCGTCGAAGAAATGCTCCGCGTCGAACAAGGGCTCGCGCTTCCGGTCGAGAACGGCTTCCATCGAGCGGGCGATATTGTCGAGATTTTCCTCCAGCGAAATCTCCAGCGCGATCCTGACCTGATAGGCACTGGTCTTGCCCACCAGGCAGATGGCGTCGGCGCGCGACTCCAGCACCGGCGCCAGCGACGGATCGTTGGCCGCGCTGCGGCCGGCGCGCTTGGTCATGCCAAAGGCGGTGAAGCGGGCACGCTTGAGGGACGGCCGCTCGGCGAAGAAAGCGGTGTCGGTGGGATTGGCGCCGGGCCAGCCGCCTTCGATGTAATCCACGCCCAGGCCGTCCAGGGCCTGCGCGATCTGACGCTTGTCTTCCACCGAAAAATCCACGCCCTGGGTCTGTGCCCCATCGCGCAGGGTGGTGTCGAAGATGAAGAGACGTTCTTTTTTTCCGGAAGTGGGGGTCATTTCTTGATTTCCCACGTCGTGCCGCCGGGTCCGTCCTTCAGCACAATGCCCTTGGCCAGCAGATCGTCGCGGATGCGGTCGGATTCCTTGAAATCCTTCGCTTTGCGTGCCGCATTGCGGGCGGCGATGGCGTCGGCGATGGCGACCGTGTCCACCTTCGTCTTGGCGGCGATCTTCAGCTGTACATTGGAGAAACCCAGGAATCCCAACCCGCCGGCCAGCGCCAGCGGCTCGGCCTGGTGCAGGCTGGCGATGGCCGCTGGCATGTTGAGATCGTCCGACAGGGCCTCGAAGAAGGTTGTGTCGGGCGCGGGATCGGCCAGCGGCTCGGTCACTTCGTACCAGCGCTCCAGCATCTTCCAGCTTTCCTTCAAGCCGGCGATGGTGAAATCGATCGGCTGACGATAGTGGGTGCGCAGCATGTTGAAGCGCAGCACCTCGCCCGGCCAATCGGCCAGAAGATCGCGGATGGTGAAGAAGTTGCCCGCGCTCTTGGCCATCTTCTCGCCTTCCACCTGCAGGAAGCCGTTGTGCATCCACACAGTCGCCAGCGGATGGCCGCAATGGGCGCCTTCGCTCTGGGCGATCTCGTTTTCATGATGGGGGAATTGCAGGTCGATGCCGCCGCCATGGATGTCGAAAGTCTCGCCCAGATATTCGCCTGCCATGGCCGAACATTCGATATGCCAGCCAGGACGCCCACGGCCCCAAGGACTGTCCCAGCCCGGCAGGCCGGCTTCCGAAGGCTTCCACAGCACAAAGTCCATAGCGTTCTTCTTGTACGGCGCCACCTCCACACGCGCACCCGCCAGCATCTCGTCCAGCGAGCGGCGCGACAGCTTGCCGTAATCCGGCTTGGAGGAAACGTCGAACAGCACATGACCGGACGCCTCATAGGCATGGCCCACCGCGATCAACTGTTGGATCATGGCGATCATCTGGGCGATATGTTCAGTGGCACGCGGCGTCACCGTTGGTGCGATATTACCCAGCGCGGCGACATCCTGTTCGTAAATGCGGGCGGTCTCGTCCGTCAGTTCGCGGATCGAGATGCCGCGCTCGGCGGCGCGTGCGTTGATCTTGTCGTCCACGTCGGTGATGTTGCGGACATAAGTGACATGGGCCTCGCCATAGGTGTGGCGCAACAGCCGGTACAGCACGTCGAACACGATCACCGGCCTGGCATTGCCGATATGGGCGAAGTCGTAAACCGTGGGACCGCAGACATACATGCGCACATTCTTCGGGTCGAGCGGCGCGAAGGCGTCCTTGGTCTTGGTCAGGGTGTTGAACAGGCGCAGAGTCATGACGGGTCCGGGGAACGGTGGCGGAAACTAGCAAATTTTGGGCGAGCAGAAGGTTTTTTGCGCTTTATTAGGCGCAAATTCGCGCGCTGAAGCGCGCGGGGCAGCTGCAAATCGAAATCCGGATGATGACAGCAGAGCGCGTCACGCAGTTTTTCCTTCAAGCCGAGCCAAAGAACGGTCGCGCCCGATCAGGGGTAACAGTTTTTTGAGTTCGGGTCCATGCTCAAGCCCGGTTAACGCCAGCCGCAAGGGGTGAAACAGCCCCCTGCCCTTGGCTCCCGTCTCGGCGGAAACCGCCTTGGTCCAAACGCCCCAGGTCTCCTGGTCCCAGGGCTCCGGCGGCAGCAGCACGGCGGCCTTTCCGGCCAAGCCCGCATCCTCGATTACCGGCGTCACCGGGCCGGAGACCAGCCGGACCATATCGCCGGCATCCGCCAATCTGGTGAGATTGGGTTTGACCGCGTCCCAGAAAGATTCGCCCAGTGCCCCGGCGGCAGGCGGCAGACGATCCGCCACCATGCTGTAAGGCGTGGCATGCAGCAGCCTGGCGTTCAGCGCCGTCAGTTCTTCCGGCACGAAATGCGCCGGCGCCCGGCCGATCTTGGCGAAATCGAATTCCCCGGCCAGCTCGCCCAGCGAAAGCCGCGGTTCGACCGGATCGGAGGTGCCGATCTTGGCGAGATAGGACGCCACCGCCATCGGTTCGACGCCGTCCTGGCGCAGGCTTTCCAGCGACAGCGATCCCAGCCGCTTCGACAGAGCCTCGCCGCTGGCGCCCACCAACAAGGGGAAATGCGCGAATTTCGGTACCGGCCCGCCAAGCGCTTCGAAAATTTCGATCTGGGCGGCGGTATTGGTGACATGGTCCTCGCCCCGCACCACATGGCTGATGGCCATGTCGATATCGTCGGCCACCGACGGCAAGGTGTAGAGAAAAGCGCCATCGGCCCGCACCAGCACGGGATCGGACATGGTGGCGGTGTCGATCTCCACCGGCCCGCGCACCAGGTCGGTCCAGCTCACCTTCTTGCGCGACAACAGGAAGCGCCAGTGCGGTTTGCGATCTTCCGCTTCCCATTTTGCCTTGTTGACGGGATCAAGCGAGGCGCGGTTGTAAATGGGCGGCAGTTTGCGGGCCGCCTGCAGCGAACGCTGGCGCTCCAGTTCGGCTTCGGTCTCGCAACAGGGATAGATGCGCCCCGCCGCCTGCAATTTGTAGAAAGCGGTGCTGTAGAGCTTCAGCCGGTTGATCTGGCGGTCGGTGCCGTCGTGACGCAGCCCCAGCCACGCCAGATCGCGATAGATCGCCTCTTCAAACGCCTTGGTGGAACGCGCCGCGTCGGTGTCGTCGATGCGCAGCAGAAACCGGCCGCCCAGCTTTTTGGCGAACAGCCAGTTGAGCAGCGCGGTGCGGGCATTGCCGACATGCAACAGGCCGGTGGGCGATGGCGCGAAGCGAACAGTGACAGACATTAATGGGAGTCCCTGAAGGCGTTGGTGATCGGATACCGCCGGTCGCGGCCGAAATTGCGGCTGCTGATCTTCACCCCCGGCGGCGCCTGGCGGCGCTTATATTCCGAAACATACAGCAGATGTTCCACCCGCTTCACAGTGGCCGGATCGTATCCCCTGGCCACCGTGTCCTCGAAACTGCATTCATGCTCCACCAGGCATTCCAGAATGCCGTCCAGCGCCTCATAGGGCGGCAGGGAATCCTGGTCGGTCTGGTTGGCGCGCAATTCCGCGGTGGGCGGTTTTTCGATGATGCGTTCCGGGATCACCCGCCCGTGCGGTCCCAGCGCGCCGACGGGGGAATTGGCGTTGCGCCAATGGCTGAGCCGGAACACCTCGGTCTTGTAGATATCCTTGAGCACATTGTAGCCGCCGCACATGTCGCCATAGAGAGTGGCATAGCCCACGCTCATCTCGCTCTTGTTGCCGGTGGTGAGCACCATGGGGCCGAACTTGTTGGAGATGGCCATCAGGATCACACCGCGCAGGCGCGACTGAATATTCTCTTCCGTCGTGTCGGCCTGGGTGCCGGCAAAGGCGGGTGCCAAGGTCTCCCCCATCGCCTTCACGGCCCGCTCGATCTCGATGGTCTCGTAGTTCACGCCCAGCAGCCGCGCACAGGCATCGGCGTCTTCCAAGCTTTCACGGCTGGTATAGCGCGAGGGCAGCATCACACAGCGCACCCGCTCCGCTCCCAGCGCGTCCACCGCCACCGCTGCCGACAAAGCGGAATCGATGCCGCCCGACAGGCCCAGCACCACACCGGGAAAACGGTTCTTGTTCACATAGTCGCGCAGCGCCAGCATCATGGCGTGATAAACTTGGGACGAACGGTCTTCCGCCACGAATTTATCGCCCGACGCGCAGGACCATTTGCCCTCGCCGTCGCGCTGCCATTCGGTGATGGTGACCCGCTCTTCCCAGCCCGGCAGCGCCACCGCGATGGCGCCGTCCGCATTCAATACAAAAGAGGCACCGTCATAGACCACCTCGTCCTGGCCGCCCAGCTGGTTGAGATAGACCAGCGGCAGGCCGCTCTCCCGCACCCGGCTTTTTGCCAACTCAAGCCGCACATCTTCCTTGCCCGCCTCAAAAGGCGAGCCGTTCGGCACGCAGAGAATCTCCGCACCCGTTTCAGCCAGACAGGCGGTGACCTCCTGCTTCCAGATGTCTTCGCAGATCGGCACCCCCAGCGACACGCCACGTACCGTCAAAGGCCGCGGTGAAGGACCGGGCACAAACACCCGTTTCTCGTCGAACACGCCGTAATTGGGCAGGTCCACCTTGAAGCGCTTGCCCGCAAGTTTGCCGCCGTCCAGCAGCAGCACGGCATTATAGAGCTTGCCCTCGTCCACCCAGGGCGCGCCCATCAGGATGGCCGGGCCGCCGTCCGCCGTGTCGCGCGCCAGTTCTTCCACCGCCGCGCGGGCGTCTTCCTGCAATGCCGGCTTGAGCACCAGGTCTTCCGGCGAATAGCCCACGATGAAGAGTTCGGAAAACAGAATGACGTCCGCGCCCGCAGCGGAGGCGCGCGCAGCGCGGGCACGCTTGAGGTTGCCGGCGATGTCACCCATCACTGGGTTGAGTTGGGCCAAGGCGATGCGGTAACGGCCCAAAGATTGGCCAAGTGAACGGTCAGTCATGACCGGTTTCTAACAGGCAGGCGGGTATAGCTACTAGCGGCCGACCGCGATACGGGCCTGCGTCGCGGGCATGGGCACGGCCACGCCGGAGGCCTCTTCGATCCAAAGCGCGGTTTCCAGCGCCTGGGCGGCCTGTTCGGGCGTCACCAGCGCATCCACCCCCGCCTTGGCGGCGGCGATGAAGCCGGCGACGGATTCGGCCAGCGGATCGCCCAATTCCAACGCGCCCAGCGGCCTGGGCGTGCTGTTGGTGACGGTGCGGGAGAGAAAATCGATCTCCACCACGCCATCGGCATAGACCGCGCGCAAGCCCCGCTTGCGTTCGGTGGCGACGCGGCTGGTTTCCAGCTTGGCGATGGTGCCGTTGGCAAAGCGCAGCAACGCAAAAACTTCATCGGCGTGCGGGCCATATTCGATCAGGCCTTCGGCGCGCACATCTTCGACCGCGCCCGGCACCAGGGAGTGCACCAGATCCAGGTCATGGATCATCAGATCCAGCACCACAGAGACATCGTCGCCACGGCCGGTCCAGGGACCCTGGCGCCAGCAGGTGATTTCCAGCGGGGTTTCCTGAATATCCAGCAGCCCGGTGCGGGCGAAGACAAAACGTTCCTGATGGCCGACGGTGAGAATCTTGCCGGTCTGGCGAGACAATTCGACCAGCTCCTGCGCCTCTTCCATCGTGGTGGCGATTGGTTTTTCCACCAGGACATGGGCGCCGGCATTCAGGAAGGCGCGTACCATTTCGGCATGGGTGACAGCGGGCGAGCAGATGCTGACCAGATCGACCTTGCCCAGCAGCTCCCGCCAATCGGCGACGACGGAACAGCCATAATGCGCCTTGGCCTTGGCGCGCATATCGGCATTGGGATCGGCGATGGCGAAAAGTTCCACCTCTTTGCTGGGCTGAGTTTTGGTGACCTGGCCCAGGGCTTTGTATTTGGTGGCATGATGATGGCCGAAGACCCCGGCGCCGATCACGGCAGCCTTCAACGGTCCACTTTCCGGCACGCGGCGACGTAGAAACAAGGTTTGGGGGTCCCCAAGGAAATGAGGCCGCTATAAGGAACCGAGGCGCCCCTCTCCCGCCAGCAAACAAATATTGCGGCTTGTTACCATATAAGTTGTTGAAACTTTTAGTGTTTCTCGGGTGCCGAGGCCATGAGAGAGGCCAAAGCTGCAACAATCAGATATGCCAGCATCAAGGGGGCCAGCCCAATCAGCAGCGCCCCGGTCACGTCCGCGAAGGCACTGCAATGCAGCCAGGGATAGGCGGAACCCACAAACAGGAACTGGATGCTCACCACCGCCACGATGCCGAAAAGGAAGGCGCGTAAGGTGGGACCCAGCAACTGCGGCCGGTCGCCGGCTTCCAGCCGGATCAGCCCGGCCTGCAGCTTCAACCGCGAGGCGGCGCTGGCCAGATAGATGATGGCCAGCAGCCAGGCGAAAGCCGCAGCGAAAACCCGCCCGCCGTCCATGGTGCAGGCTTCCAGTGAGGAAACCAGCGCCCGCTGGCCGGGCACCACAAAATAGATCGCATTCTCCAGTGCCCCCACCGCATCCCGGTTGATATTGACGGGCGCGACAAAAGCCTGATTGAGGAAACTCAGCACCACAAAAAGGAAAAAGACCCCTTCGTTAAAACCGGGGATCAGGTGATGCGGCCTGAAACGCTGCAGCCAGGGAGTACCGGCGAAATTTCCCGCCGAGACGCCGAAGCCGCCCACGAACAACAGGCCCATGGCAATGAACAGCAGCGCGCAAATGACAATACCGGGCAGGGAAGAATTCAAGGTCTGGCCCTGCAGCCAGGCCAGGCGCACGGCATGGGCAGCGGCGAACAGGCAGAAGATGATCCAACCCTTCGCCAGTAATCTCGCAATACCCATTAGATGCCCACGTCCTGAGTAAATTCGCCGGCCGCTCGCCCAAGCTCGCGGCGCTCGTCGCTTTCGCAGGTCCACTGGACCTGCTCACCCGCTGCGCGGGTCGCTTCTTGCCCTTTGGCGAGAAGACGCGCGATGCCCATGAATTGCCAACGTCCAAATAAACGGCAGATCCTTGCCGCGCTCCGTATTTAAGCCGACGCAGCCCGCCCAGCGAGCTTCATCCGCTCGTCACGAATGCCCTGCGCGATCAGGAAGGCCAGTTCCAGCGCCTGGCTGGCATTCAGCCGTGGGTCGCAGGCGGTCTGGTAGCGGTCCTGCAGATCGATCTCTTTAAGGCCCTGTGCGCCGCCCAGGCACTCCGTCACATTCTGGCCCGTCATCTCGAAATGCACGCCGCCAGCATGGGTGCCTTCGGCGCGATGGATGGAGAAGAAGCTGCGCACCTCCTCCAGCACGCGCTCGACGGGGCGGGTTTTGTAGCCTGACTGCAGCTTGATAGTGTTGCCGTGCATGGGATCGGACGACCACACCACATGCGCGCCTTCGCGCGTCACGGCGCGGATCAAAGGCGGCAGCTTTTCGGCGATCTTGTCGGCGCCGAAACGGGCGATCAGGGTCAAACGGCCGGGAATATTGGCCGGATTGAGGGCCGCAATCAGACGCAGCAGGTCGTCCGGCTCCAGGCTGGGACCGCATTTGAGGCCGATGGGATTTTTGATGCCGCGCATGAACTCGACATGGGCACCGTCCAGCTGGCGGGTGCGGTCGCCGATCCACAGCATATGCGCGGATGTGTCGTACCAGTCACCGCTGGTGGAGTCGACGCGGGTCATCGCCTGCTCGTAAGGCAGCAGCAGCGCTTCGTGCGAGGTGTAGAACGCGGTGCCGCGCAGTTGCGGCACGGAGTCCGAGGTGATGCCGCAGGCCGCCATGAATTCCAGCGTTTCAGAAATACGCTGCGCGAGACCTTTATATTGTTCGCCGGCCGGCGAGTCCGCTATGAAGCCCAGCATCCAACGATGGACATTGTGCAGGTCGGCATAGCCGCCTTGCGCGAAGGCGCGCAGGAGATTGAGCGTCGCCGCCGATTGGGCAATGCCCTGAAGCAATCGCTGCGGATCGGGAATGCGCGCTTCAGGCGTGAACTCCCCGCCATTGATATTGTCGCCGCGATAGGAAGGCAGCGTCACACCAGCCCGGGTCTCGAAATCGTCGGAGCGCGGCTTGGCGAACTGACCGGCGATGCGGCCCACTTTCACCACCGGGACGCCAGCGGCAAAGGTCAGCACCACCGCCATCTGCAGCAGGACGCGGAAAGTGTCACGGATATTGTCGGGATGGAATTCGGCGAAGCTTTCCGCGCAGTCGCCCCCTTGCAGCAGGAAAGCCTTGCCCTCGGCCGCCTGGCCCAGCGCCGCCTGCAGGTTGCGGGCCTCGCCCGCGAACACCAGCGGCGGATGGGTCTTCAATTGCGCCAGCACGCGGTCCAGCGCCGCCTTGTCCGGATAGTCCGGCATCTGACGGGCGGGCTTGTCCTGCCAACTCTGCGGGGTCCAGCTCTGGGCCACGCTTAACTCCTTACCAATGGGGCGGTGGATATAAGAGATTGGCGCCTGTTTTACCAGAAGCGGCGGGCTGAAAGATGAACGGCCTCACTCATGGCGAAATCCATGAAGTTGCAAGAGCTTAAGCGAGTTTGTCGCCTGCAGCCTTTTTGCCTTGCGGCAGATCAAGGCCCTGACCCGGCGCAATCCGCTATAAGGATATGGAAAGATCCAGCCCATGCCTGACGGTACCGCCACAGCCCATCTTTACCGCCCCAAACTGATCACGATGGTCATGGAGGGCTATCAAGCCGCGCATTTCCGCAAGGACGTGATGGCGGCTCTGACGGTGGCGATCGTGGCGCTGCCTTTGTCCATGGCATTCGCCATCGCATCCGGCGTGACGCCCGAGCGCGGGCTTTACACCGCCATAGTGGGCGGCTTCCTGGTCTCGGCCTTGGGCGGCAGCCGCTTCCAGATCGGCGGGCCTGCCGGCGCTTTCATTCTGCTGGTCTCCGCAACCTCGGCCCATTTCGGTCTTCAGGGATTGCTGTTGACGGTTCTGATGTCGGGCGTGCTGTTGACCTTGCTGGGCCTTTCGCGCCTGGGCTCGCTGATCCGCCATATTCCCCATGCCGTGACTGTCGGCTTCACGGCAGGCATCGCCATCGTGATCTTGTCCAGCCAGTTGCGCGATCTTCTGGGGCTGACATTGCCGGGCGCCGAGCCCGGTCCCCTGATGCCCAAGCTCACCGCCCTGGGAGCAGCTTGGCGGACATGCAATCCGGCCGCATTTGCCGTGGGGGCCGGCTCCGCCATTTTGATTTTCCTGCAGCGCCGCTTCAAACCGAATTGGCCCGGCATGCTGCTGGCCGTCATTGCGGCCTCGCTGCTGGTGGCTTTGCTGCATCTGCCGGTCGAGACCATCGGCCGGCGCTTCGGCGAGTTGCCGCATGGCCTGCCCAGGCCGGCCTTGCCTCCGGTCACACCGGCCCTGCTGCTTGCGCTGCTGCCCTCGGCTCTTTCCTTTACCCTGCTGGGCGGAGTGGAAAGCCTATTATCGGCCAAGGTCGCCGACAGCATGACCGGCCGCAAGCACCGCTCCAACATGGAGCTGGTGGCGCAGGGCATCGCCAATATCGGCTCGGCCCTGTTCGGCGGCATTGCGGTGACCGGGACCATCGCCCGCACCGCCACCAATGTGCGTGCCGGAGCCAAGAGTCCCCTATCGGGCATGATGCACGCCTTGTTCCTTCTGCTCTTCCTGGTGATCGCCGCGCCCCTGGCCGGCTATGTGCCGCTGGCGGCGCTCGCCGGCGTGCTGGTGGTTGTCTGCTGGTACATGGTGGAGAAAAAAGAATTCACTGTCTTGCTTCGCAACTGGCCCAGCGCGGTGGTGCTGCTTGCGACCTTCATTCTCACCATTTTCCGGGACCTGACCGCCGGCATCATAGCCGGCTGCCTGCTGGCAGCGCTGCTGGCAATCTTCCACCGCAAGGTGCGCGAAGAAGGCGCCTGATCCTACCCCGCTAATTAGGCAACTTGCTGTAGCTCTTCGTCCGCATGGGTGAGGAGCGGCGCGCGTAGCGCGTGAGCAGGTCCAGTGGACCTGCGAGAGCGACGAACGCCACGAGCTTGGGCGAGTGGCGGGACTACCGCGGCCCCTTACGGGGTTTTCGAATAACTTTTCGTCCGCATCGTCACCAATTCTTCCGCTGCTGTTGGGTGCAACGCGATGGTCGAGTCGAAATCCTTCTTGGTGGCGCCCATCTTCAGGCACACCGCCACGATCTGGATGATCTCGGCACCATGATCGCCGAAGATGTGACAGCCCAGCACCTTGTCGGTTTTGGAGTCGACGATCAGCTTCATATAGGTGCGCACCGGGCGTCCACCCAAGGTGTGCAGCAGGGGCTTGAAAGTGGATTTGTAGACGTCGATGGAAAAGCCCTGCAGCAAGGCCTTGGTCTCGGTCAGGCCGATGCCGGCCAGTTCCGGAGTGGAGAATACCGCGCTGGGCACGTGCATGTGATCCGGCTTTGCCGGATTGTCCTTGAAGACGGTTTCGACAAAGCACATGGCTTCATGGATGGCGACTGGGGTGAGTTGCAGCCGGTCGGTGACATCGCCAATGGCATAAATGTGCGGCGCGCTGGTGCGGGAATAGTCGTCCACCTTCACTTCGCCGCGTTTGCCAAGCTCCACACCGGCCTTCTCGACATGCAGCGCCTCGGTGTTGGGCTTGCGCCCGATCGCCAGCATGACCTCCTCGCACTCGATCGCCGCACCCTTGTCGGTTTCGACATGCAGGCAAGGCCCTCGCCTTTCCACCATGGTGAACTTGCTGTGCGCCAGGAGACTGATGCCGCGCTCCTGCAGGGAAGTGGTCAGTGCCTCGCGCATATCCTCGTCGAAACCGAATAGCGGACGGTCCCGGCGGCACACCAGGGTCACGTCACTGCCCAGGCCGTTGAAGATATGGGCGAACTCAACCGCGATATAACCGCCGCCGGCGATCACGATGCGGGGCGGCAGTTGTTTCAAGTGAAAGGCTTCGTCCGAAGTGATGCAAAGCTCTCCGCCGCCGATCACATGATCGGTCCCCATGTCGCGGGTGGGACGGTTGCCGGTTGCGATCAGGATCTTGTCCGCCGTGACGCGCTTGCCGGAATTGACCAGCAACAAGGTGTGCGGATCCTCGAACACGGCACGGTCCTGATAGATCGTGACACCGGCCTTCTCGACATTGACGGTGTAGATGCCTTCCAGCCGCGCGATCTCGCGATCCTTGTTGGCGATCAGGGTCGGCCAGTCGAAGCGGGCCTGGCCGAAGTCCCAGCCATAGCCGGCAGCGTCCTTGACGTTCTCGGAAAACTGGCTGGCATAGACCAGAAGCTTCTTGGGAATGCAGCCGCGGATGACGCAGGTGCCGCCCATCCGCCATTCCTCGGCCAGCGCCACCTTGGCGCCGGCCAGTGACGCCATGCGGCTGGCGCGCACGCCGCCGGAGCCGCCACCGATGACGAAAAGATCATAATCATACTTGCTCATGGCGGCCTTCAGGACGATTCAGCCCCAGTTCGCGAGAGGCCGTGGAGCGTTACACCCGTTCGATGACTTCTATGTCGCCGGGGCCCGCGATAAGCAAGGTGGTGGCGATGCCGATGAAAAGGCCATGCTCGACCACACCGGGCACGCCCGCGATGGCGGCCGCCAGCTTGGGTGCGCTCTGGATGCTGCCGAAGGCGATGTCATAAATCACATTGCCGCTGTCGGTTTTGAACACCGCACCATCGCGCTGCCGCAAGGTCATGGGCGCATTGGCATAGCCGGCGGCTGCCAGGGCGGCGCTCAGCCTTCGGGCGGTGGATTTGTGGCCGAATTCCACCACCTCCACCGGCAGCGGAAATTTTCCCAGCCGGGGGACCAGCTTGGATTCATCGGCGATCACGATCATGCGGCGCGACGAGGCCGCCACGATCTTTTCCCGAAGCAGCATGCCGCCGCCGCCCTTGATCACATCCAGGTTGCGGTCGGCTTCGTCGGCGCCGTCGATGGTCAGGTCCAGCGGCGCCAGATCGTCCAGCGCCGCCAGGGTGATCCCCAGCTTGCGGGCCAGCGCCGCGGTACGTTCCGAGGTCGGCACGCAAAGCAGTTTTTCGCCCCCGCGCACCCGGGGCGCCAGCATTTCGACAAATATCTCGGCGGTGGAGCCGGAGCCCAGGCCCAGCTTCATGCCGTCCTGGACATAGTCGAGCGCCTTGGCGGCAACGGCGCGTTTGAGGGCATTCTGGTCGGTCATGGCGATGACCTTAGAGGGAAGTCAGGATGGAGCAAACTACCCTTCCCTTGATGGAGGGGCGAAAAATTTGACGCAGAGCGAGAATTTTTCGCGCAGGGGCACCTAGGCGATCTGGACCACGCGGCAACGCTGGCATAGCGGATAAGTGGAAAGAAAATCCGCTACCGCTGCCTGCATTTTGTCGAAGGACGGCCCGTAGAGATAAAGCGCCGTTTCTGCGGGACCTGACCAATGACTGAAGACCTTGCCCGCGGCGCCCATTAAACGATTGAATTCAGAATAGACGAAGTCGAAATCGCACTCTTGATACACATCGTCCGGCAAGTCGGTGCCATTCAGATAGACCGCCAAACCTTCGCCCCGTCCAAATGACAGATCGGGGCGCACGCCGGCGAACCGCAACTTGGAGCCCTTTGGGGCACCCAGACCTTCCAGCGCTTCTACAACCCTGGCGATCGAAGCATCGTCCAGGTTATTCATCTCCAACTCGAGATCACAGAAGCTGATTTCCCCGTCTCTCCCCATCTGGGTGCCGCCCCATCGGTAGAGCCGAGCCCTGCTTCCCGCAATATTTGATCCAGCGGATCCTCAAAGATGACGCCGCGATCCATCGGCATGAGACGCGCATTGAGCTGGGCGGTGACATGCGGCATGTCCAATCCCCCTAAGGAAGTCGCTAATCCCTACTCCACCGTAACGGATTTCGCCAGATTGCGCGGCTGATCCACGTCCGTGCCCTTGGCGATGGCGGCGTAATAGGCCAGCAACTGCACCGGAATCGCATAGAGCAGCGGCGTGATGAAGGCGTTGGTGGCGGGCACTTCGATCGAGGCCCAGACATTGCCGGCCTTGGCGATACCGTGCTTGTCCGAGATCAGCAGCACCTTGCCGCCCCGCGCCATCACTTCCTGCATGTTGGAGATGGTCTTTTCGAAATGCACGTCATGGGGCGCCAGCACAATGATGGGTACCGCTTCGTCGATCAGGGCGATGGGACCATGCTTCATCTCGCCGGCGGCATAACCTTCGGCATGGATGTAGGAGATTTCCTTGAGCTTCAGCGCGCCTTCCAGCGCCAGGGGATAGCTGGCGCCGCGGCCCATGTAGAGCACGTCACGCGCCTTGGCGACTTCCTCAGCCACCTGCTTGACCATGGCTTCCTGCTTGAGGAACTCCGCCATGTGACGCGGCGTCTCCAGCAGCGAGGCGCAAAGCTTCTTCTCGTCGCTCTCGCTCAAATTGCCGCGCGCGACCCCGGCCGCAATGGCGAAAGAGGCCAGCGACGCCAACTGGCAGGTGAAGGCCTTGGTGGAGGCCACGCCGATCTCAGGCCCGGCATAGGTGGGCAGCACGATGTCGGCTTCCCGGGCGATGCTGGATTCCGCCACATTGACCACGGCGATGGTTTTCTGTCCCTTGGCCTTGGCATCGCGCAACGCCGCCAGGGTGTCGGCGGTTTCGCCGGACTGGGAGACGAACAGCGCCACACCGTTTTCGGGATAGACCGGATCGCGATACCGCAGTTCGGAGGCGACATCGATTTCCACCGCCATCCGTCCCAGCTTCTCGAACCAGTATTTTCCCACCATGCCGGCGTAATAGGCGGTGCCGCAGGCCGAGATGGTCAGCCGCGAGGCCCGTGCCAAGGTGCCCTGCAGGCCCTTGCCTTGACGGCGCACCACCGGACCAGCCGGGTCCAGGTAATGCGCCAAGGTATGGCTCACCACTTCCGGCTGCTCATGGATTTCCTTGGCCATGAAGTGGGAATGGCCGGCCTTGTCCACCAGCGCGGCGGAGGCGCTCGTGATCTTGATTTCGCGGTTGGCGGGACGGCCTTCGGCGTCGAAGATCGACACCTGCGGTCCCCTGATCACCACCACATCGCCTTCTTCCAGATAGGTGACACGGTTGGTGAAAGGCGCCAGCGCAAAGGCGTCAGAGCCGATATAGGCTTCCTTCTCGGCATAGCCCACCGCCAGCGGCGCGCCACGGCGCGCGCCGACCAACAGGCCTTCATGGTCCTTGAAGATCATGGCGATGGAATAGGCGCCGGTCAGCCGGGTCACGGCGCGCTTGGCAGCCTCATCCGGCGCCAAGCCCTCGCTCATCAGCTGGGTGACCATATGGGCGGCCACTTCGCTGTCGGTCTCGGATTCGAACTTGTGGCCCTTGGCGATCAGTTCGGCCTTCAGCTCGCGGAAATTCTCGATGATGCCATTGTGAACGATGGCGACCTTGGCCGTGGCATGGGGATGCGCATTGGTTTCGGTGGGCGCGCCATGGGTGGCCCAGCGGGTGTGGCCGATGCCGGTATGGCCATGCAGCGGCTTTGATTCCAGCACTGTGCCCAGCTTGTTCAGCTTGCCCGGCGAACGGCGGCGCTCGATGGCGCCATGGTCCAGGGTGGCGATGCCGGCCGAGTCATAGCCGCGATATTCCAGCCGCTTCAGCGCTTCCAGGATGATGGGCGCCACGTCGCGGGTGCCTGCGATGCCGACAATGCCGCACATTACTTCTTCTCCAATTTTCTGGCTTTTTGGCGTTCGCGAAAATCCTTCGCCCAGCCAGCCTTTTCGACCTGCGTGCCGCGTGCCAGCGCCAGCGCGTCCGCCGCCACATCCTGGGTGATCACCGAACCCGCGGCGGTAATCGCGCCCGCGCCGACCTTGACCGGCGCCACCAAGGCCGTGTCCGAGCCGATGAAGGCGCCCGCGCCGATCTCGGTCACGGATTTGGTGAAGCCGTCATAATTGCAGGTAATGGTACCGGCGCCGATATTGGCGCCCTCGCCTACCTTGGCATCGCCCAGATAGGTGAGATGGTTGGCCTTGGCGCCTTTGCCAATCTGGGTGTTCTTCACTTCCACGAAATTGCCGATATGGGCGTCTTCGCCGATCTTCGCGCCCGGCCTGAGCCGTGCAAAGGGGCCGATGATGGCGCCCCCCGCGACATGCGCGCCTTCCAGGTGCGAATGGCTGCGCAGCCGCGCCCCGCTCTCAATCTTCACGCCGGGACCGAACACCACAAAGGGCTCGATCTCCACATCGCGCTCCACCATCGTGTCATAGGCAAAGAACACGGTTTCCGGCGCCGTCATGGTCACGCCGTCCTTCAGCAATTGGGCGCGGCGCCGCTCCTGGAATTTTTTCTCCGCTTCCGCCAGTTCGGCGCGGCTGTTGACGCCGCTGACCGAGATCTCGTCGGTCACGGCAATGGCGCAGGCCACGCCGTCGGCGCGCGCCAGCATCGGCACATCGGTGAGGTAATATTCCTTCTGGGCATTATCGTTCTTGAGCGCCCCTGCCCAGCGGAAGAAATTCTGCGCATCGGCGGCATAGCAGCCGCCATTGCACAGGCTGACGGCGCGTTGGGAGTCGGTTGCGTCCTTGTATTCGACGATCCGGTCCAGAGATCCGTCCGGTCTCCGCAACACCCGGCCATAGGCCGCCGGATCGCGCGCCTCGAACGCCAGCATCGCAAGGCCGGTCTTCTCCTGCGCCTTCAGGCACTCGCCGATGGTGTCGGCGGTGATCAGCGGTGTGTCGCCATTGATGATCAGCAGAGTGCCGGAAAAATCCTTCAGCGCCTCGCCGGCGCTGGCCGCGGCATGACCGGTACCCAGTTGCTGGTGCTGGATCGCGCTCTGCGCGCCCAGGCTCGCCGCATAGTCGCGGACATCCTGGCCCGCCGCCGAGGTCACCACCACCACCCGCTCCACGCCTGCGGCCTTGAGCGCCAGTACGACATGGCCCAAGAGCGGAAGGCCCGCAATCTTGTGCAAAACCTTGGGAAGCGCGGATTTCATCCGCGTCCCTTGGCCTGCGGCCAACACGATTGCAGCTTTCGACATGGGGTTTCGGTAGTGCCCTGAAAGAAAAAGAGGAAGTGACGATTTGCGACGGTATATTGCCCCGATTCTAACGACGATTCCTTAATTCATGGCCCCCGCTTCCTGCCTGATTTTCGACCTGGACGGCACCCTGGCCGACACCTCGCCCGACCTTCTGGGCGCCACCAATGCCGTCCTGGCCGCCCGGGGCCGGCCCCAGTTGGACCTGGACCATCTGCGCCACATGGTGGGGTTCGGGGCAACCGCCCTGATCCTTCAGGCGATGGAAGCCAGCGGCGCGCCGGTCACCCAGGAAGAATTGCCGCCGCTGATCGAGATATTCCTGGCCCATTACCGCGCCCATATCGCCGACGGCACAAAGCTGTTTCCCCATGTAAGGGAGACCTTGGGCGGATTGAAGGCGGCCGGCGCGCGGCTGGGCGTACTAACCAATAAGCCGCAGGAGCTGACTGACCTGCTCTTGCCGCGCCTGGAGCTGACCGGCGCTTTCGCATCGGTCTATGGCGCGGGGCGCAAGCCCTACACCAAACCCGACCCGCGCATCTTTCACGATGTCGTCACAGACGCCCTTGAAGGAAGTGAGGGCGGTCGGGCGGTGATGATCGGCGACTCCATCACCGATCTCAACACGGCCCGTGCCGCAGGCGTCCCCTGTATCCTGATGTCCTATGGCTTCACGCCCATTCCAGCGGCAGATCTGGGTGCAGATATGGTGCTGGACGATTTTTCCGAACTGCCGCGGGCGTTGCGCGATCTTCGCCTGCTTTAGATTTCCCAGGTCGCCGTGGCAGTCGGCTTGCTCGCCTTGTTCACCAGCCGCGAAACGCGCTCCAGCAAGGTGTCGGGAAGGAACGGTTTGACCATATAGTCGTCGGCGCCCCCATCCATCGCCTGCAACACCGTTTCGGCATTACGCTCGCCGGTCAGCATCATCACCGGGATGAAGCTGGTCTTGGGATCGGCCTTGATCTTCGCCAAGGCGGACAGGCCGCCGCCGCCAGGCATCTGAATGTCCAGGATCACCGCGGCCGGATCGTTGGTCCGCACCAGAGCCAGCGCCGCCACCGCGTCGTGGGTTGCGAGAACCTGGTACTGCGCCATGCCCAGACGCAGCTTCACCAAGTTGACGATCGTGGGATCGTCATCGGCGATCACAATACAGCGCTGCATGGGAACTCCGGCCTTGGTAAGACCACTTTGCCCGGCCCGGCTTAAGAAAGTCCTTCCTGAAATTTCACGTTTGCAGACGTTTCCCCCATGTTTTTTGGCCATTTTTTAAGTCCCACAACGCAAAGTTGCTGACATTTCAGGGGAATCGGCCCACTCCCCTGAACCAATGGGGGGTTCAGCGTGCAGGCCGCTACAGGCGTTTTCCGCAAAACATTCATTGCCGCGGCCCTGTCCGCCAGCCTGGGTTTTTTCGTCCTGGGTTTTGGCGCGATTCAGATCACCGGCGACGGCAGTTCGACCGCGATCATCTGGCCGGCAGACGCCTTCGCCTTGTGCCTCATGCTGCGTTTCGCCCGCGGCTGGGGCGAGCGCGGCATCATGCTGGCAGGGGTTTTCATCGCCGATCTGTTCGGCAACGGGTTAGGCGGAGCGAACCTGGTCCTTACCCTGGGCTACAGCCTGGTCAATATCCTGGAACTGGCCCTCTGCCTGCTCTTGGTCGGCCACCGGCGGGCGCTGCATTTTTCCAGCAACAAGAGCGTGATGCTGTTCGGCCTCAAGGTCGGCCTGCTGCCATCGCTGCTGGGTGGCATCGCCGCCATGCTGGTGACACAGTTAGGTGGCGAGCCGGACGGCTTTGCCGCCGGGCGCAACTGGTTCTTCGCCGATGTGCTGGGCTTCTGCATCATCTTCCCCATCGGCATGACGATCTCCTGGCGGCAGATTCAAAAGCTCAGATTGCGCAAACGCCTGCCGCTGGCCCTGGGCACCGTCCTTTTGGTGGTGGCCATCACGCTCTGGGTGTTTCCGCTCAGGCATTATCCGTTGCAATTCCTGATCCTGCCGGCAGCGCTGATCATGACCAGCCAGTTCCGCATCCTGGGGGCCGGCACCGCGATGATCATCATCGCCGCCATCGTGCTGGCGGAGCCGGTGCCCAAGCTTCCCTTTGATGAAGTTGCGCGCATTCAGTATCTGCAATTGTTCCTCGCGGTCTCCAGCATTGTCTGCGCACGCGCCGCCGGCCTTCTCAACCAGCGCGACCTGCACCAGGCGATCATCGAGCGGCGCCACCGCCGCGCGGTGCGGGCGTCGCGCTTCAAAAGCCAGCTCCTGGCCCATGTCAGCCACGAAGTGAGGAGCCCGCTATCCGCCATCATCGGATTCAGCTCGATGCTGGAAGGGGGCTCGCTGTCGGCGGAGCGGGCGCCGGAATTCGCCGCCATCATCGCCCATAATGGCGAATTGCTGCAGCGGCTGCATGACGACCTCTTGGATTTGAGCCGGGCGGAAGCCGGGGTGCTCAACATCCAATCCCAGCGCGTGCCGGTGGCGAGCACGCTCAAGACCTGCGTGGGCGCCATCCGCATGGATGCGACTCTGGGCGGCAAGGATGTGTTGATCGAGATGGTGGAAGACGCCCTGGCGGTTCAGGCCGACCCGGTGCGGCTGGCCCAGATCCTCAACAATCTGATCGCCAATGCCTTCAAGTATGGCGACAATTTCTCGCCCATCCGGGTCCGGGCGCAGGCCCTGGAAGACGGCTTCGGCCGCATCGAGATCGTCAATGCCGGTCCCGGCATTCCCGCCAGCGAACGGCAGGCGGTGTTCCTGCCGTTTCGCCGCTCGGCCGAAGTGGGCCGGCGGGTGCCGGGCGCAGGCCTTGGCCTTTCCATCGCCAAGCTTCTGGTCGAGGCACAGGGCGGGCGGATCGATTTTGAAAGCGTGCCGGGCCGCCAGACCCGCTTCTGGATTGATCTGCCGTTGGCCGCCTGAAGGCGCCCAACGTTATTTTATGGCCTACCGCTTTGCTACTTGAGGCCGTTGGCAGCTTAAGACGGTATGCTGTCGCCATGAAGGCGGCTGGCTTTCTCGCGGTTCTGTTGATGGCGCCTGGCGCGCTGGCCCAGGATTCGCGCGACCAGATCGTCAGCTTCAGCGACACCACGTCCCTGGCGGGCAATACCGAACTGTCGCGCCGCCTTCTGACGCCGCTTATGGTGGTGGAAATGCAAAAGGCGCTGGCCGGGAGCGGACAAAAGCTGCGCGAGCAGCCGCTCACTTTGGCCAATGAAAAATTCCTGGTGCATTTGCCGCCCGCCATGCCGGCCAATGGTTATGGCCTGATGGTGTTCGTGCCGCCTTGGAAGGAGGCGCGGCTGCCCAGTCACTGGGCCTCGGTGCTGGATGAGCAGGGCATGATCTTTGTCAGCGCCGCGGCTTCGGGTAACGACCAGTATGATCTGAGCCGCCGCATGCCGCTGGCGGTAACAGCCGCTATCAATATCCAGCATCGCTACAAGATCGACCCGGCGCGCATTTTCCTCGCCGGCATGTCCGGCGGTTCGCGGGTCGCGATGCGGCTGGCGCTGGGCTATCCGGACCTGTTCCGCGGCGCGCTGCTGAATGCCGGCAGCGATCCGCCGGGCGGCAAGCTCGCTTCGCTGCCGCCGCGCGACCTGTTTTTCAAATTCCAGGAAACCTCGCGGCTGGTCTATGTCACCGGCGAGATGGACCAGGCCAATCTGGACTCCGACCGCCGCAGCATCGGCGCCATGCGCGACTTGTGCGTTTTCAACCTGGACTCGATCACCGCGCGCGGGCTGGGGCATGAGACCGCCGATCCCGCCAGCCTGTCGCATGCGCTGGACATGCTGCAGGCGCCGGTCAAACCGGATGCCGGGAAGCTCGCAGCCTGCCGGGCGGCAGTCGAAAAAGATCTGACGGAGCATCTGGACCGGCTGGAAGCCTTGATCGGCCAGGGCAAAAAGGAAGAGGCGCGGACCTTGCTGGTGGAAACCGATCAGCGCTTCGCCGGGCTGGCGGCGCCGCGCAGCCTGGAGTTGGCAGGCCGGCTGGAAAAGGTGCCCTGATCGGCTTACTGGCCGGGTTTCCGGCATTTTCGGCCGCCGCCCCGCTTGACGGGGTGCGCAGCCGCCCCTTATAGCCCTGCCCCTCCGCACCCGATCGATCCGGGCCGGCGGGCGCGTAGCTCAGCGGGAGAGCACTCCCTTCACACGGGAGGGGTCCCAGGTTCAATCCCTGGCGCGCCCACCATTAAATACAAAGGCTTACGGGAATTATTCCGCAAGTTATTTTGGTCCGGACAGCACCGGGACAGCACCGTCCCGGGCAGCACCGCGCCAAACAGGCCGTTCCCCGCCAACATGCATGGCGGCGGCCTTGGCATCGAGGCCCGCGATTAGGGCCGAAATTACCTTCCGGCGCCGCTCCGCGGTAGCTGAAATCTCAGCCGGCAACACGTGATCCACATACTCGCGCGCCTTGCCATAGCCTCGATCGAGAATGGCTTGCGCGGCCAGAAGGGCCACCCTCTCGTCGTCTGACTCCATCAACTCCACAAGCCGCTGAACAGCCCGCTGGCTGGCGTCCCTCGCCAGCCGGACTACGTCGCCGTACTCCGTCCCCTTGTTGCCGGTTGGATTTCCGCTTTGGCCTGGCTTGAACTGCCGTGCCACGAACGCTGGCGAGAGGACGCGCCCTGTACCCTCCCTGCTGGCCAGGGGAGTTTGCGGACCGCGCCTTGATCGAGTTGTTCCCGAATCCATGAGAGACTGTAACGCATTTTGCCAACGATACCCCAAGCGTTGATGCTTACATGGTTGCCAGACTAGACAACCCCTCACGAAGCGAGCGATTGCGATTGCCACAAAGGTAAATTGGGGCAATAGGTGCATCTTCTGCGAGGGCAGCGCGGTAACCAAGGTAGGCGTCATGGTTGACGTGCGAAAGGAATTGGCCAAACGAAAAAAGAAAAAGTAGCGCGCCTCAACCATCAAAATACCAATTCCCAACCTCGCCTGGAGAAGGACAATTTAAATGGCTTTCAATTTCGAACCCGCTCGGCTTGAAGAATTTATGGTGGAAGCAAGGAAAGGACCGTATGAGGCGCATGGTACCCGCTTCATCTGGATTGAGGTCAGCGGTACGCTGGAAATCCCGCTGGGCCTCACAGCACGCGTGGAAATTTCGGTCCCAGTGGAGCTGGACACGGACATGGCCTGGAGCCAAATCGAGGCCCATGCGAAGGCGGCGGCGCGCCAGCTTCTGATCAACCCCCAGTTTCAAGCATCGCTTGCTGGTTAGCCAGTATGGAGATGGTTCTTCAGTTCCCCGACACGCACCCTTTCCATGTGGCCAAAACGCAGGTCTCGCTGCCCAGTCGAGCATTTATTCGGGCGCTCCCATTCGCGGTCGAAGAGACACAGCGGTTCCGCGTCGACGCGCTGGTGGTAGGCGCGGACATTCTCGCCGCGGCCTATATCCAGCTGGTCGAGCTGGCGCTGCGATCCCAGTGGCAGGAATCTCAAAGCGAGGAATCGCGCGCACAGCACCTGGATGTCGGACAATTCCAGCATGCATGGTCCATGGTGGACCAGATCTATAGCATCCGCATGTTGCTCGGAAGCCTCGGATTAGCCGGCGAGAGAGTGAACGCCTTCTTGGCGGTGACTGACCGGGCTTACATCTTGCGCAATCGCATGGACCACCTTGACGCGCGCATCCCGAACATTGCCGCATCAAAGGGCCAGACCCGCAGCTTGTTTGGAAGTCTGTCCTATTTTGTCCAGGGAACAGTCTTCGGCGCGCCCGGCGTCGATGTTTTCCTGGTCGCACAACAGGCCGAACCAATGCGCCCGGCCGAAAAAACCACCAGGGCTCGGTTCCCGGCCGAGATGAGGAAGCCGATAGGCAACTTCACCCTCTGTGCTGCTGGCGAAGAGCTCGACCTGGACGGGGCCATCCTGACTCTTGGTCCACTTATGACCCGGATAAATGACGAGATTGAAAAGGACGTCAGGGAGCGGGCGGCAAAAATGGCCATCGAACTGGGCGTCGAAGAACGAAGTTTATTCGCCCACTATGGCGCGCGATACAAACTCATGTTTCCCCTTAAAGAACTGACTGGCGAGCCAGGCGCGCCCCCGAAGTGGCACATGATGGGGTCGGGTACTGAGGCCAAGTCAGGATGACCATCACAAAAGACGATCGCACGACCGATGTCGGGCTATACCATTTCGCCCAATCCTACCGGTTAGCGGCGGATTTTCTGGAAAATGGGCCGGATCGGCCCCATTCAACCCATCCCGAGGAGCCACGGGACTTTTTGTACATCCATGCCATTGAGCTCTACCTGAAAGCTTTCCTGCGCCTTCAAGGAAAGACGGTTGATGATCTGAAGGCGATCGGCCATGACATTCCGAAGCTGGCCAAGCTGGTTGCCGGGTATGGCGTGATCCTTGATGTTCAAGTAGGCGGAATCCTTGAATTGCTGACGTTCGAGAACGTGTTTGGCGCTCGCTATATTGTGACGGGTTACTATCACCGCGCCAGCACTGCCGGCCTGAAGCATGCGGCGGCGGAGTTGCACGCTATCGTGCGTGCAGCATTGCGTGATAGTGGACGCGTGTGCGGGGACTGAACCCTCTGACACCGTGTTCAGAAAGGCGGCTCTTCGAGCCTCCGCTTAACTGGCATTCCTAACCCAATCTTGCGTAGCCTAATGACAATCCGCTGGGCGCGCTCAAGGGCGGTCAGGGCTCTCCTTTTCTCCGCAGAAATATCCGGCCACATTTGCATCACCTGAAGTGTTCGCAAACGACGCTGCGACCGATCCAACTTTCTTTGTTCCTCCTCCAATTCAAGCTCAGAAAGGCCCACCTTTTCGTCTTCCCTATGTACCGCTACATTCCATCTTCGGGAGTGCGATCGGCCGAAGTTGTGACTTTGAGCCTCAGCAGGTCTATTATCGGTGAGGTGGCAAGTTCTCGCCATTTATTGCTGCCAAATTCGCGGGATTGTTCTAACCAAAATCTCGCTAGGCCCCCACCAAAAGCCGCGCCCCATATGAAATGGCTGCGCATGACATTGGTAGTCATGTCGGTTTGGGGGTAGTGGCCCTCGACTAGCCACAGAACCATATCCCAGACGATCCCAACCGGAAGCGCGACGCACGCAATACCGAACATGATCACCGCGCCGAACAGGAGGGCACCGATCAGGCAATGTATTGCAATGCGCCAAACGCCAAGCATGGTAGTCCCACCCGAATACCAAGATAAAGGCATGAGCATTTAACCCACAGACGATCATAGCATTGCATTTTGTTGCTTTAAAGCGGTGGGCTTATAAGCGACATCACGGCTCGCTTCCCGGATGGATTTACGGGAAATCTTTGCAGCCAACCTTAGGCGAATTCGTCACGAAAAAGGCCTGTCGCAAGAAGAGCTTGCGGATTTGGCGGGCGTGAACCGAACCTATATCAGCAAGATAGAAACTGCGCTGACGTTCGTAGGATTGGAGATAATTGGTAAATTTGCCGAAGTGCTAGGAATTGAGCCCGCCGAGCTATTGCGGCTACCCCCAATGCGTCGAAAGAGAAAGGCGGTGTAACACCAACACCGAGCCTCGTACCAAATAAGCGTTGTTCTTTTACGGGATTCGGAGCGACTTTCCAGATACGTTGAGACGTTGCGCTCAACCTCTTGCACACGCCTTCGGTTGCGCCCCCTGACGGCAAAGTGCGCAAACTAATTTAGCCCGACTTCCTTTTTTAATTTCTCCTCATCGCCGGGGTGCTGTGAGGCATATAGTTGGCACTGGCGGTAGGCAGTCGTGATGGTTGGGTCCTCGAGGTGGGATTTACAAATTGACCGCCAAGCGATTTCAAAGGTGCAACTCTGCACAATTTTCTCACCTGCCTTATCTCGCAGAAATTCGTTTTCAAGATCTCGATAGTATTCGGCGAAGTCTGGGCTACCATTCGTTACCATGGCTTTGCCGACTGACGGCGTGGCAATATAACGAGAAAACCCGACGTATCCTCCCATCTGATTTTTGGCATTTACCTCCCCGCAGACTGCGGCGCCTTCTACCGCTTCGTTGCGAAATTGGGCTGACTCCGGGTCATTAAGCAGACCGGCAACAATTTTGTGGCTCTTAGCAACCCTGGACCAGGGCAGACGGTCGCAAGCGGATGCGACCAAAAGAATCCCGACCAACTGACAACAGAAGACCGAATTGCGAAATTTTGCAGCCATTTTTATCTCCGCCGCCAGAAAATTCATGCAGACGCTTTCGCAGCTCTCAATCTGAACTCCCATTGTTCTGTCGTCTGTTCGCTTAGGAATGTCACTTTCAAAACAGGGGTGTCGGGATCGGTCGTGCCAATTACGAGGATAGGTGAACCCTTCCGAATTCTTTCGTCTTCGACCTTGCGTTCCTCGACGCGGGTCGAGATGTCCGCTCTGGCGCCCGACATGCCACCAACCACAGCTCCAAGGGGCCCTAATAGCGCTTCACCTACGATCGCGCGGCCGATAACGCTCTTTTTCTTACTGGTCACGATCGGAACTAATTCGGTTCTATAATATTTTTCGACGATTTCCGGCGTTTTCACCTCCACCGAAAAGACCTTCTCTAGAGGTACAGTCAGGTCTGTGATGACTAAAAACGCGTCATCATCCAGGTACGAAATAAGCCGGAACGCATCTCGATTTGAATTGAGAAGTATTTGCGACACTTCGTTCTGAAACGAACATTCTGACCGATGCGGCCACTCCGTTTGTAGATCAGCAAAGAACGCATTTTTTTGCGCTAACCGAAGTTCGTCTTCTTTTATTCTAATCGCACGTTGTTCGGCTAGCTCAGCGCGCTCGATCGACTCAATTTCATTCTTTCTAGTTGACCGTTCCAGCCAACTAGGAATCGCTACCAGCGCGAAACCAAACAAAAATAGCCAAACCCTGCCGCTTTCTTGGTCTGGGCCACGATCTAAATCTTGATATGGCCAAGAAAGGACTACGGCAATGGCCCCAACCGCCAAACCGACGGCCAATAGCAACTTGCCGATTTTACGGCTCCCGGCAAAATATCGGCTCGCAACAAAATGCGCACCGAAGCCCACGGCGGCCCACGATGCACCCCAGACGAGTTGAAAGAGCGTCGTCCAAACGCTTAGCCCGAACATTTGGATAAGCTGCCGAACATGAAGCCCCGCCGAGAGCGTCACACAAGAAGTGATACGCGTCCACGTTTTCTCGCCCATGTGTTAATTTTGATCGAGATACGGTATCGCGGAATGGTCATTGGACTAGGGCTAGTAGCTGTATCACTCCAACGAATCGGCTTTGATGACAATGAGGAGTTGAGACCCTGGCTGCGAACCGGCTTGCCGCAACAGCAGGAGTCCGCCTTGAGCAAGTCACAGCCCACCTGGGATACGCCCGCCCATCTTTTTGGCCTGCCCCTCAAAAGCTGGAAGCGCAAAGGCGATTGCGAGATGCGCGGCAGCCTTGCCGAATGCGTCCAGCGGTTTTTAAGCCTGCCCCAACACCACCAGCAGAACTGCACCCTGTCCAATGATGCTGCGCCAGGGCAATGGGGGCCGGCCAGCATCCGCGCCTACGTCGCCGCCCACGGTCTCCCACCATCGATGGCTCCCGTATCGCCGGCACGCCTCAAGCAGTTGACCACCAAGGATCTGCCGCAGGCGACCCCGCCTAGCCCGCTCCAGGTTCAAGACGGGGCAGCGGTTGCAAAGGGGGCCGGGCGTGGGTGATCTGCGCAACAAGGCCAGGAAGGACGAGGAGCGGGCCCGCATCCACGCCATGCAGGAACGCCTGCACCCCCAGCGGGCCGACCCACCGCTGCCCCGGTGCGACTGTGCCTTCACCTGGCTGGAGACCAAGATGGTCTCCCATCAGGACGACCGTTGGCGCCCGCCCCGGCTCTATTGCTTCAAGTGCTTGCCTCCCCAACTCGAGGAATTTTGGTACGGTCCGCGCATGTGCAACCTCTACAGCGTCACGAAGAGCCAGGAAGCCATCAGGCAGCTTGTGCGGGCTATCCGGGACCTCGCCGGCAACATGCCGCCGATGCCCGCCATATTCCCCAATGGCCGCGCGCCGGTGGTCAGGGTGGCGCCGGATGGCGTGCGCGAGCTGACGATGATGCGGTGGGGCTTCCCGCCGCCAAACATCCCGGGCAGTAAGCCGCGCAACCCCTACCTGACCAACGTCCGTAATACCGACAGCCGGTATTGGCAGACCTATCTCACCAAACCCGAGAACCGATGCCTGGTGCCGGTGACGGCAGTTGCCGAACCTGACAACAACCAGGGGCCGCGATCGATCTGGACCTGGTTCGCCCAGGACGAAAGCCGGCCGCTGATGTTCTTTGCCGGGATTTGGCGGGAATGGGAGGGCGACCGCGGCACAAAGGCCGTCCCAGATATGGGAACGCACCAGGTCTTTTCCTTCCTCACCACCGATGCCAGCCCGGACGTGGCGCCGATCCATCCCGATGCCACCCCCGTCCTGCTGTTGGACGAGGAAGCGCGCGAGACCTGGATGAACGCGCCCTGGGAGATTGCCCAGAGCCTGCAGCGGCCGCCGGCGGCGGGCGCCCTGCGCATCGTGGCGCGGGACGTCAAGCAGGACACGGCATGAGCGTGGATTATACCCAGGCCGAGATCTTGGCCATGGACCAGGCAATAGGAGAGCGTCAGCCGCCCGAGATAACCCCGGCGCAACATCTGCGGGCTGCACGGGTCACTGCATTTGCCCTCTTCGGAAATGGTCAGGGCATTGTCGTCCGACTCCGGGCCGGTGAAACGATCCAAAATTTCAGCCTCAACCCTCCGGTCGCAGGATATCTAATGAAGGCGATCATGGATGTTGCGCTGGTAGCGGCATGGAAAATCGGGGGAGAATTGCTTCATCCCGACGCTAGCGATCATGGCATGACCAACCCGGTCCCGGACGCCGAAAGGCGCTGGGAAAAAGACTTGAAGAAGGGCCGCGTCATTGCTCCCGATTTGGAAGCGCTAAACCGCAGCCCCGAGGTTGTATCGATCAATGGACGCGGATCGCTTGACGAGTTTGCCGTTACCTTCGTGATGGAAAACGGCGGTCTCGTCCATTTTCGCCTAAATCCGCTGGTGGCCTGGAAGATGGCGATCGGCATTACCGAAATCGGAATGGCCAGTGATTGGTGGGACGGAGACGGCAACCTGGTCCCGGGACGGGCGTTGAATTGAGAGGTCAGCGGAAGTGCGAAAGCTACGAGGCAGTTGGTAGCGAATTGTCGAGCCTGTCATGCGACCCGAAATATTAGACACTCCAAACGCGGTGACCCTCGCGCTTGAACCAAGATACGGGGAGCGCTCCGCGCATATTTCTTGCCTTTGATCCAGGACGGCCTAGCTCTTTCCTTACAAGGCGCATTGGCACCTCCCAAATCTCCCACGCGTCCAATGTTGTATTGTCCAGTAGAACCAGCATGACGGTATCGCAACTCGCGTTCTGCTTGATCCTGGACACGCGCTGGCTCCGCTTATTGCTCTTATCAAACGCCCGGCCCTTGATCTGAATGCGCTCTTTGCCTCTGAGCGCGTCGAATCCGCAGGTACGGGCGGGCACCAGCTTCAACCGCAGAGTCTCGGCTGCGACATATTCCGCCACTTCTCCCGTAACCCCCAATGGCTTGCCAGTCAGGCGATAGAACTCCACGGCCAACGGTTTCACCCTCGCCAGTATCTGGCGTATACGCCTCCCCTTGCGAATCGCCTCATTCACGCGGCCGCCCATAGTCTGTCCCTTCACGCCCTTGCCTAACTGCATTGCTACCCTCAAAACGCGAAACCCAAATTCATAAGGCCTCTCAGTGCGAGGTATTGCTGCGCATCCAGCTGTGCAATCGATTGAGGTGGGCGCTGGTTGCAAACCCCGACCTCAAGCAATCGGGCGAGCGGTACGGGTGGCTCGAGATGCGCGCTCAATAGGAAATCAATTATTCGAACCGGAGCGTCACTGGCCGCCAGCAGCGAATGCAGCTCAGTGGCGGAGAAAACAGAGCGTTTCGCTGTCGCCCTCGATAGTTCCTCATAGTTTGCTGCGGTCGATAGCGTCTCAACCACGCCCACCGACGTTACACATTGAGAGAACTGGTACTTTGCGCCTTTGGACATGTAGAAAAACACAATGTCTCCTGGCCGAAGCTGCTTCGCTCGAGAATGGCACAGATACACCTTGCGAATTGTGTTGCCTGGGGTGCTTCCTTGCCATCCCCTGGTTCTAGATACCAGGAGCTCGGAGGGCAGCAGGGGCAGCGCGGCAAGAAACGCGATTTCTGGGAAAAGCGTGCTGTGATAGTCGGGTTGAATAGGTACGAGAAACTTTCGCACCTCGGGGCCATCTGAGAAGCGTGGGTAGAAGGCCCTATGAGTCTCGAGCGCACCTGCCCCGGTGGGCAGCTGTCCATGGCGGATCGTTTTCTCTAGGACCAGCTCACCGCGAACATTCTTTCCAGTTGCCACAAACCCATAGCCGCGCAGCAGCTCAAGAAGAAACTCATGCTTTTCAAATGCAGTGACATAAACAAGATCAAACCGATTTTTCTGTGCGAACCAGAGCGCCTGCTTGAGCAATTGCTCTCCAAATTTCTCCCCCCGAAATTCATCACGGACTTTGAAAGTGCACAGTTTGAGAATTTTTGGACCCAGCCCCTGGGTCCCCGCCTGGTTGTGAGTTTCTTCCTTTCGGATGATCAGCCCGGCCACTTCCTTGCCGATTTCCAAGACCCAGCAGTGCCGGTGCTCTTGCGCGCACCGATCGAACCAGAGGTCAAACCCGTCGTAGTCCTCGCGTAGGCTTGCGAAAATAGGCGCCCGGCGGTCAATCTCGTATGCCAACTTCTCCGCGACGAAGGGCAGTTCGACTTGGAGTGGATCGAAGGTCTGCTGTAGCCACCTGACCGCGTCACCGACGGTCATCACCTTACCCGCCAAGCCAACGCGCGCTGCGCGACGATGAAGCCCGCCATCCTGTGTGATGAGAAAATCGACAGCTAACGCGTCCAACGCTGCCAGCAATCGGACGTCGGAGCGGTCGTTTTCGCTCCGAATCGGACCATAGCGCGCAACGAGCGCAGCATCGTCGCCCGTCGGGACCGCCCGCAGCTTTTCAAACTTTGCTAGCTTGCTCTCAGTAATCTCGCGCCTAGTGGCATTCCGGTCCCGGGCGACGTCGGCATATATCGCCTCATCGACAAAAAGCCTAACGCCTTTCGCACTACAGCCTCTAACAAAACTCGCGAAAAGAGTGTCTACCGGGCGCGGATCTTCAAGCCCTATTACGACGTTGCTGTCTATTAGGCACTTCAACGTGTCCATGTTTCAGCAAGGCGGTGTGGTCGTCGCCAATATATCGGAACGACTGGGGAGGGACGAAATCGAACTCTTCCAACAACGTCGCGGCGGCGATTTGTTTCTTGAGCACCTTAACTTGGCCCAAAATTATCGCATAGCCCTTGGTGAGACCTGCAAAATAGGCGTCAAAATCTGACTTTTCGATGCAAGCTCTTTGGCCGTACAGGCGCCAAATCTGCCTTAGGGACCGGTATTTGACGTCCTCAATGGTCGCATAACCAACAATGGCTCGTACCGGGCTGGTAGAGTAGATAAGGGCGAGCGAACCCGTAGAAGTGGTCTCTGGAAATCGACGGCGCAACTCGACTGTCTTTTTACCGTCCATAATCTTCTTGGCATAGTTCGGCCGGATGCTGACGACCACATCACGATTAAGCATTTCAAGCGTGGCCATCTCAACGCCTCGAATCGCCAAGCTATTAGACCATGAAAACTGCTGCGCGAATCGAGCCATCGGTGCGGCCTGTTGAATCAGCCCGCCCGTCGGAGGCATCCGTCACGTTCGTCTCCGTTAACGGCTGGTTCCTTGCGTAGTTCATCCGGATGGGCCATCCTTGGCGCGGGACGGCAACGCCGTCCCGGGGCGTAGAAGCCCCTTCGATAGGCGGCCTGAGTGCGCCGCTAAAGCACTCCTCGACCCTATCGTCCGGGAGGCACTGGCGTATGTTCAGGGCGAAAGCCTAAAGGCCCGTAAGACTTTGCCTATCGAAGGTTCAGCCCTAGTGAGCGCCACTGCTCAACACGGCGAATATTCTCGCCGCAGCCGCAGCCCGTTCCGCGATGACATTCGGTGTGGCGGCCTGCGCCCGGTTCCAGACTACGCTTTCGTAGCTGGGGTGGTTATGCTTGGTGAGCATCGTTGCAGCCCGCTTTCCTAGTGCGATTACTATTTTTGGTTTCAGCTCCGCGATCAACGGCTCGACGTACAGCTCCGTTGCGCGCAGCGCGATTTCATTGGCGAATCTGGACTCGCTGTCCGTCCTCCAGGGAAGGCAATTCGAATAGGCAATTTGGTCGAATGACAACCCACCGGACCCCAACACCTCTTTGCAATGCCTTGTCCAAACCGGCCACCGTTGGCATTCCGCCATATACGCGCTCGATGCACGAGCAAACCGTTCGGGTGTGGGCGCATTTGCGAAGGCTTCCAAAGCTGGGAGCATGCGCGCGTCTGCCGGTGTAGGTACGTCGTCTCTTGGGCCGTTGCCGGGATTTATGCCGAGTATCAGAACTCGTTTTTCTTTGTAGCGGTCCCCCACAAATCCAAACTGAGGGACAAGATCGTGCGCCTGTAGTTGTGCAGAACGGCCCAGCGGCAAATCAGCAGATCCGGTGCTAAAGAAGGCCGCTCTGCCGTGTTCGACGACTGCTCGCGCAGAGTGAAAGCCCAGCATTGTCCATCCTCGGCCAATTTCCCAACTCTATCACAACGGCGAAATGGCGACCCGACACGTACAAGGGGACGGTCCGGGCCGCATAAAACCCCTGATTATTCGAGATAACAGACCCTACGCCGTAGCGCGGGGGAGCCCTGGGGGAGCGGCGAGCAAAAAAGACTCCTTCGAGTGCAGCGACATGAGTGCTTGAAGACCTATTCGGCTGGCGCCCTTAGGCCGAGTGACAAATAGTCTACGCGAAGGCACCCCAGGAGCAGCGACGGGTTCGGAATATCGGGTAAAAAACCTTGGCGACATTGGATATGAGATGCGGAGCCAATAGTCGACACACAGGGATCAGTAACTCTTACTTTCTCATACCGCACAATTGCAGTCGGTCGTCCAAAACCCGCTGTCGAATAAGCGCCGACTCGCGCAAATGCCCGCGCCGAATTTCATACTCGGCTAGCGAAAGCTTGGTCCCAGTATCATCATGCTGATCGCTATTATAGTGATATTTCAACACATCAAGTGCTGCTTTATAGGACTGCGTCGCATTTTTGAAATCATCGTGCGCAAATTGAGCGTCGGCCCGCTCCTTCAAAGAGTGTATTTCTCGAATCGAATGGGGCGATACACAATTAGGAGGGCCTGCTATCACGGCTACACCACTTAGCGCCATTGACGCCACGATCATAAATACGAATTGAAAAACTCGCCTTCCCTTAATGAACACGCGTAAATGCCCCATTTTTACCAGAGTAGAGTACCATATTATTTTGCTGCGCCAAAGTTTTTATGGTCAAGAGCTGAGCATCTGGAAATGAGATGCCCTGATTTATGTAGTTACTAGTGGTTTTTTCGGCCCAACTCTCCACGCTGTAGGCCCAGTTACTGGCTGCCACTTGATTTGTGGGGCCTGACGGCGTCTGTCGTGTACTCAACAGTAGCCACTGATTGCCGCCGTCGCTCTGTACGACCGAGAATTTTAGATCGTGAATGACCTGGTAGGCGACGTCTTGCCCGCTGAAAGTTACGCTAAAAAACCCACCATCATCAGCTTGTGTGTAGGGGTGCGTATGTATTGTACCTTCGGCCGTAAGTCCGGATGGCAACAACCCCCAAAGTGGCCCATCGGGTGGCGTGAGATCAGCCCTAAATGACCCACCGGTGGCAGCGTTAAGCCCCCCAATCTTCCCAAGCGAAAGATCTTCGGTGGCTTCATTCCCAAAGAAAGTACCTCCCATTTCTTTGTCGTGTCCATTGGGAAAACTCTCGGCGCCCAATTTCTGAAAATCCTTGCTAAATCGCGAAAGGTCGATCGCATCCGGAGCATCACTTGGATTTGTTGGAAGATCAAAAGCCCATTTATTCGTTCTATCAGTAGGAGTAACCACCCACGGAAGACCGTCAAATCCCGTCCAGTAATGCGTATCATCCGATGATGATGCAGATGATGGGGGTTTTAGCAAATTGTCGGTATCACTTTCATCGGGCAATTCCAGGTAAGGCGCTTGGAAGTCAGCGGGGTTAAGCGCTCCCCCTGCGCCGTTCCGGAGATCGCGATCGAGACTTTCAGAATAGGCGCCCCAGCGCGCCTCAAATATGTCTGTTTGCCGTAGCTGATCAGCGGCCGCGTTCCCGACGGTTTGCGCGAGCACATCTGGTAACCCGGCGATGATGTTGTCACCGAAGTCCGTTCCGTTGATCAGGCTGCGGGTCGCCGCATTGGCGACGTCGCTCGCCATGCTGGTGACGAATGTCCCGGCAGCTGAACCGATATTGGCGGGGAGGATTGAGCCCACACCCCGCAAGGCACCAGCTCCGATCCCCGCCGCTGCCACGCCGGCCCAGTCGAACCGGCTCTGGAGCCCGGTGGCAACATCAACACCTTGACTGACCGCATTCACAACGGCGCTGTGGATGATGTTGTTTCCGATGGATGTGCTGTTGCCTAAGGCGGCGAATGCAGGGATCTGGTCGAGCCCCTCACTGACCCCGGCCGTTACCGCGGTCATCCCAACTTCTCGCCAGTCGAAGCTCTTCTGTATGCCCGTGGCCAGGGCGACCGTCTGGCCTGCCAGATCGCCCAGAATCGGGGCAAACGGGCCCGCAAAGGGCGCTGTGATGACCGTCACGACGATCGAGACGATCGCTTTGATGATCTGGCCGAATATTCCGCAGCCGCCATGGTCGGCGTGCGGCACCGTGGGCTGAACATTGCCCAACGCCTTGTTGGGATCATAGACCCGGAACGTTGAAGCGTCGTTGTGGTAGTTACTGACCTTGCTCGGAATGATGATGTTCTGGCCCGCCTGCAACGGAGCCCCAGCGCCCAAGCCATTGGCCTCGGCGATCAGGTACCAGAGATTGGAATCCCCCCAGACCGCCGATGCGATCGATTGCAAGGTGTCGCCGACCTGGATCGTATAGGTCTGGTTCGCACCCGCTTCGGCCAGGGAGAAGGGATTGAGGGCGTCATAGCTCTGGTCGAAATCGGCGAACGACACAGCCGACCCGTTGGCGAAGGGACCGGTCTGGGCGGCCTGCGAGCGCTGCCCGATGGCGATGGCATAGTTGGTCTGACTGGGCCCGTTGTTGCCGATGTCGCCCAGGCGCATGCCATTGAAGTCGTAATAATACTCCGCGGGGTTGCTCGAGGCCGAACTGGCCTCCACCCGCGACAGGATCTGGCCCGCCGCATCGGTGACATAACTGACCGTGCGCGGACGGCCATCCTGGATGGTCACCGTGGTCAGATGGCCGCTGGCGTCGTAGGCGAAGGTGGAGGTGTTGATTGTGCTCTGCGTGATGTCCGGTTTGTAGGTGATGACGCTCTGTTCGGCCTGCTGCCACCAGACGTAAGTATTCGCCGTGTCTGTGGTTGGCTGGTTGGTGCTTCCGCCGGAGGTGATCTTGGTGTTGGTTGTACGGCTGTGGGTGACAACTCCACCCTGATAGGCGCCAGTATAATTTCCTCCCCCCACATCGGCCTTGTAGTCGTAGGTCGTGTTAGCGACCATGGTAGAGCCGTCGGACTGCACCGTGGCAGCCTGCTCGCTCAACAACTGCGACTTGGCATCGTAGGTATCGGACTTGCTATAGACGACTTTTCCGTTGTTTCCATATTCGGTGTGGGAGATCACCCGACCCATGGCGTCGCGTATGTCTTGCACTCGCAGCGCACCGCCGATGTAAACTGCCGAAAGATAACCATCTGCGGTGTATTTGTATGACTCACTATCGGTTGCAGACACAGCTGTGGCTCGATTTCCTGCGGCGTCATAGGTGATTTCTGTGCCCGTAGCACCGCGGGCGATATGGTTGCCGGCCGTGCCGCGCGTTTGGGTGACATTGCCCGATGTGTCCAGCAACTGGCCTTGCGTGGTCACAAACCGGTTCACGGTGTCATAGCGGTACCAATAATCTTGAACGGTGCTGCTGTTGGTCACCAGATCCTTGTAGGTCGAAGCCATATGCCGGACGTTGCCGTTGGCGTCATACTCGTAGGCGATCGTCACGGGATGGGCGCTGTTCTGGCCGCTATCCTGGAAGGTGATCATCCGGTTGAGCGCGTCGTAGGTGACCACCGCGTTTTCAAAGGATGTCGTGACCTGGTAGAGACCCAACACATAGTCGTAGACGGTATAGGTCCCGGTATAGGTCTCCGAGAGACGATTGCCGTCGACGTCATAGCCGTAAGTGGACACCATGTTGCGCGGAAATTGCTGGGAGCTGGCGACATAGTCGCTCGAGGTAGCCAGCAGCCCCGTATTGAAATAAGTGTATTGAAGATTCTGCCCTACATTGTTGGTCTGCTGGACCAAGTGCCCGGCGCTATCAAACGTCAGGTTGACGGAATGACCCCCGAAATCGGTACCGCCGACGGTGCGGCCGAAATAATCCAGGTTTTTGGTGGCTGTGAGGCCGGCGGCGTTGGTCGTGGTCACGGTCCAGCCGCCGAAGGTCCCAAGGCCGGTGGTAGCTGTCGTCCCGTCAAAGCTATAGCTATTGGTCGTAACGTAGCCGTCGAAATCCTTCTGGCGGGTGATCCGCCCCTGACTGTCATAGTCAGTGGTTTCAGTCACACTCGATCCGAGCTGGTTGTTCCAATGTTTTAACCGCTCACCCAACCCGTCATACGTGTAATTATCCGTCAGGGCTGTATTCACCGTCGCCAAGGTGACCAGCTGCTGCCGCGTAAGGCTTGTGCCATCAGCAAACGTTAAAGTGGCCACACCCCAGTTTGTGCCGTTCAGAGCGTTATCCAACCTGATCTGATCGCCCAGAACGCCATCGGTGATAAAAATGTCCGTCGAATTGCTGGTGAAGCTGAGCTGCGATGCGGTAATGCCAGAGCCGAGCTGCAAGACAGCTGTGCTTGCGCCGCCATTATTTTCATAAATCTCGAGCTGACCATAACCGGACTTATAGACGAACGTATCGGCGCCCCCGCTTCCGCGCTCAAAGTTGGCGATACCGTTGCTATCAAAGGTCTCTGCGCTCGCAGTACCATTAAGGCTGCGGTTTGCTACAGTGCCTGTGGCTGCCAGGTTGATCAATTGCTGACGTGAAAGCGAAGTGCCATCAGCGAAAGTAACGGTGGCTACGCCCCAGTTGGTCCCATTCAATTCATTGTCCAGCCTCACCTGATCGCCTAATACACCGTGGCTCAGGAAAAGATCGGTGGAATTGCTGGTGACAGTGATTTGGGATGCGGTGATTCCGGGGCCCATCTGCAAGACGGCCGTACTCGCGCCGCCATTATTCTCGTAAATTTCAAGCGGCCCATAACCCGAATTAAAAATGAACGTGTCCGCGCCGCCACTGCCGCGTTCGAAATTTGCAACACCAGCACTATCAAAGGTCTCGGCCGCGGCTGTGCCATTGAGGCTACGATTCGCGACCGTTCCGATGGCGGCCTTGTTTATCAACTGCTGCCGCGTCAAGCTTGTGCCGTCCGCAAAATTCACGGAAGCGACAGCCCAGTTGTTCCCGTTGAGTATATTGTCGAGCCTAATCCAGTCACCCAAAACACCGTCGGTGAGAAACAAGTCGGTCGAATTGCTGGTGACGCTGATTTGGGATGCGGTGATGCCGACGCCCATCTGCAGAACGGCCGCGGTCGCGCCGCCATTGTTCTCGTTAATTTCGAGCTGGCCATAACCCGAGTTAAAGATAATGGTATCTGCGCCGCCCCTTCCTTGAACGTAGTTGGCGAATCCCGCGCTGTCGAAGGTATCTGCACCGGCGGTGCCATTAAGACCGCGATTTGCAGCGGTGCCAGTGGTGGCCAAATTGATCAATTGCTGGCGAGAAAGGGTTGTCCCGTTTGAGAAGCTAATAGAACCAACGCCCCAATTGTTCCCGTTAAGGAAATTGTCCAGTCTTATCCAGTCACCCAAAACACCATCGGTGAGGAACAGGTCGGTGGAATTGCTGGTAACGCTGATTTGTGACGCGGTAATGCCAGCGCCCATCTGAAGCACGGCAGCACTCGCGCCGCTGGTATTTTCATAAATTTCGAGCTGGCCGTATCCTGGTTTGTAGACGAACGTATCCGCACCGCCGCCCCCGTTTGCGAATGTATAGAATCCCTGTGCATCAAGGGTATCTGCACCCGACGTGCCGTTAATGCTGCGGCTGATTGTCGAGCCGCCGGCAACGGCCATGTTTATCAGCTGCTGACGAGTTAGAGACGTACCGTCGGAGAAATTCACCGCGGTCACACCAAATTCTGGCGCACCGTAGTAGCCGTTGTTTAACTCCCGATCGAGCTTGATTTGATCGCCAGTCACGCCGTCCGCGATATACATATTCCCAGAACTGTCCTTGCTGACACTGATCTGAGATGCGGTGATACCGGGACCCATCTGAAGAACAGCTACGGATGTTACGTTGGAATTGTCTTCATCGATCTCCAGCTGGCCGTAACCCGAATTATAAATGAAGGTATCAGCCCCAGTGAATCCGCGCTGGTAGCGGGCGAACCCTTTGCTATCAAAAACGTCCGCTCCGGAGGCACTGGACGTACCGTACATCACGGTGTTGGCGGCTGTTCCGGTGTTCGCGAGGGTAATCAGCTGCGAGCGGGTAAGGCTAGTTCCATCTGCGAAATTAACGGCGGCGACGCCGAACTCAGCTGGACCGTAATAGCCGTTATTCATCTCAGCATCCAGCTTGACCAAGTCTCCAACCACGCCATCGGTTAGGTACAGGTTGCCGGAACTATCGGTTGTGAAGCTGATTTGAGACGCTGTGATCCCGGGCCCCATCTGGAGGACCGCTATGCTCGTGGCGTTCGAATTGTCGGAATTGATTTCGAATTGGCCGTATCCCGACTTGTAGATGAACGTATCCGCACCACCGTGCGCATAAGCATAATGGGCGAGACCTTTGCCGTCGTAGACATCGGCGCCAGGCGTACCATACAGATTGGTATTTGAAACTGTCCCTGTGGTAGCCAGATTCACCAATTGCTGGCGCGAAAGAGAGGTGCCATCGGCGAAGTTCACCGCCGCTACACCGAACTCGGGGCTTCCGTAGTAGCCATAATTCAATTCGCCATCGAGTTTAATCAAGTCTCCGAACACGCCATCTGTAAGATAAATGGCGCCCGAGCTATCGGTCGTTACATCTAATTGGGACGCGGTGATTCCCGCACCCATTTGCAGAACTGCGATGCTCCACGCATTCGGGTTCTGGGAATTGATCTCAAGTTGACCATAGCCAGACTTGTATATGAACGTATCGGCACCACCATGGCTGTATGCGTAGTGAGCGATACCCTTGCTGTCATAAATGTCAGCCGCTGGTGTACCATACAGATTGGTATTTGAGGCTGTGCCCGTAGTCGCGAGGTTCACCAATTGCTGGCGCGAGAGAGAAGTGCCATCGGCAAAGTTCACCGCTGCTACGCCGAATTCGGGTGGACCGTAGTAACCATGGTTCAATTCACCATCGAGCTTGATCAAATCTCCAAACACACCGTCGGTGAGGTAGAGATTTCCGGAGCTATCGGTAGTGACATCCAATTGAGATGCAGTGATCCCAGCGCCCATTTGTAGAACCGCGGCGCTCCACGCATTTGGGTTATCGGAATTTATTTCGAGCTGACCGTATCCCGACTTGTAGATGAACGTATCTGCGCCGCCGTGACCATATGCATAGCGAGCGATGCCCTTGCTGTCGTAGACGTCCGCGCCAGACGTTCCATATAGAAATGTATTTGCGGCCGTACCCGTAGTTGCGAGATTAATGAGCTGTTGGCGAGAGAGAGAGCTGCCATCGGCGAAATTCACCGCCACTACGCCGAACTCAGCTGGACCGTAGTAGCCATTGTTAAGCTCACGGTCGAGCTTGATCTGATCGCCCGCCACACCATCCGTCAGGTACATATTACCTGAACTATCCCCAGTAACGCTGATCTGCGATGCTGTGATGCCAGAGCCCAACTGAAGTACCGCAATGGCGGTCGCATTTGAATTGTCGGAATCAATCTCGAGCTGCCCGTATCCAAGCTTATAGACAAAAGTGTCCGCGCCACCATTGCCCAGCTCATAACTGGCACCCGCGGTATCAAATCTGTCTGCCCCCGATGTGCCGTAGAGTCTGACACTGTTGGAGTAGGTGGGGTGAGTAACGCTGACTAGGCGATCCATGGCGTCGTAAACCCGGGTCTCTATGCCGTTCAGGGGCGTGAGATAGAGACGGGCATCACCAAAGACATCGTATAGGGTCTGCTCTTTTCCGCTGTCAGGGTGATATTCAGCAGTGACCAGCGGGTCGGCGCCCCCGTAACCTGTGCCGGCCACAAGCTGCCGCGTATTGAGATTGCCATTGGCGTCCCGCATACCGACGAGGCGGCCTGATACGTCGTAGTAATTAGTGATCGTCGGATTGACGGTACTGACAGCACCGGTCTCGTCGGTGACATTGACGGCCGGCAGACTTGTTGTGACCAACTTGCCGGTGGTGTTGTAGCTGTATGTTGTCAGGTCGCCACGTGCGTCGGTTTGAGACGAGACTTCGCCAAAAGCATTGTAAGACTTCTGCAAATCGATAAGGGCGGTATCGTTGGTGCCCGGATTGGATGCATCCTGGTTTAGTTCGCGGAATGGCTCCCGCGTTTCGACCAGTTGACCTCGCGCGTCATAGACGTTGATCGTTGGATTGACGCCCGCAACAAAGGCCCCGCCGATGGCGTTGGCGCCATTGTTGGTCAAAAGAGCGATCACACCGGTAGTGGAGTAGCCGGATAGGTCCATGCCGGCCGACGAAACCGCCAAGGTCTGATTACCGGCCCCATCATAGAGATAGAACTTGACTGTACCGTCGCCCGTATTGCTGCGGGAGACACGGCCTGCGGAGTCATAGGCGTAGGTTTCCTGCCAGCCACCATTGATGCCTTTCGCGGTCACCTCCCCATATGAATCATACTGTGTCTGGGTCTGGTCGCCGAAGGTCCAGCTAGTGCCGCTCAAACTCGCCGTTGACTGGAAAATTATGCGTCCGAGGGCATCGTAACGAGAAGCATTCGCCTCGGTTACGCTGGTTCCGTCTGATTTGAGCCGGTTGTAGCTCTCTTTGACGACGCGGCCGGAAGCATCATAGCCGTAGTTGCGCACGAATCCCGAAGCGTCGGTGGTGGAAGCCAAACGGCCGCCCGTGCCGTAGCTGTAGGTGGTTACGTGATCGGCCGAGACGGCTGATCCGACGTTACCCACGGTGGTGCGGGTGACATTACCAAGACCATCATAATAGGTGAGAGTCTGCGGACGGACGATTGCCCACTGATAATCATTAAACCAAGGCATTGTGATGCTGGCCTGGCGACCATAGCCGTCGTAGGCGTAGGTCGTCTGGTCGCCGGTTGCCTCGGTCTTCGACGTGACTTCGCCCAGGCCATTATAGGTGTAGGTGATGGTGGCCGTGCCAGTCACTGCTGTACTGAGAACGCCAGCACTGTCCGTCGTATAGCTTGTGACATTGAGGCGGCTTTCGGTCAGGCGCCTGCCGTTTCTGTCATAGGTAAAATTCGTGATGCGATCATCTGTGCTTGATGTGCCCGTTGGCAGAGTTGTCGTCGAGAAGCCCAACGAGAGCGCTGTCGCGTAGCGCGTCTCCGCCAAGACATTGCCATCCTGATCGAGGACATAGGTTGTCAGATAGCCAAGGGGGTCGACCTGTCCGACCTTGTGGGCCCGTTTGTCGTAATAGAAGTAGGTCGAGTTGCCGTTGCCATCGACGGTTTGAACGACGTTGCCAGAGGCGTCATAGACCGTCAAAGCTGTAAGATTACCCGATGAAGTCTGGTAGGAATATCCATCGTAAGAACCGATCAGGATTCCGCTCACCGTTGTCGAAACCAGCCGGTTGGCGCGGTCGTAGGCGTAGTCGGTCTCACGATAGTTGGAGCCGTAGACAGGTGACGGCGCCGAACCGCCGGACGAGCCCGGCAAGGCCACGGCATCGCCATAAACCTTCTGGGACGTGGCATTGCCGTTGGTGTCATAGGTCCAGTTCGTGAGGGTGCCGACTGCGTTTACCGCCGCGACCTTGCGATTGAGATGATCGTAATAGAAGAAGGTCTGTGCACCGGTCGGATCGGTGGTCTGGATCAGGTTGCCGCGATTGTCATAGACGTTTATGGTGGTGGGCGTGACCGTATTTGTTGTCTGCAAGTCGTTGGCGACCACCGTGACATTGTCGCCGGCGGTGGTTAGCAGCCGATCCATCTTATCGTAAGTGTAATTTGTGGTCCGCTGCTCCGTCAGCGCGAAAGCCTCGATCATCTGGGTGCGGTTGCCGCGGGAATCGTAGCCATATTTGTTCGTGACCGAACCGGCTTGTGTGGTGCCGTCAGCACGGATAGAGGCTTCGGTGGTCTTTGTCTCGGACGTCAGGAGCCCACGGCGATCGAAGACGTTGGTGGTGATGCCGCCCAGCTTGTTGCGCACCGTGACCTGGTTGCCGAAGGCATCCAGGGTGTACTGCTCGTAGTAGCCTTCCGCGTCGGTGACCTTGGTGACCTGACCCAGCAGGTTGCGGGTGAAGCCGGTGACCTCGTCTCCCGCCGCGGTGGTGATGGTGGGCAGGGTGCCGGCCGTAATGGTGCCGGTGACCTTGGTGGCATAGTGGGTGATCTGCGCCACCTCATTGCCGATGGTGTAGTCGGTCTTGGTGACATAGCCCTCACCGTCGATCTGATAGGTCAGGCGGTTGAGCTTGTCGTAGAAGAAATAGCTGTTGTTGCCGCGT
>Ga0163163_10000389_pt1 | contig 41878 bp, 38 predicted proteins | sample S65metaG_FD_119766 | JGI IMG/M metagenome (GOLD analysis project Ga0163163, IMG submission 119766) | Switchgrass rhizosphere microbial communities from Kellogg Biological Station, Michigan, USA - S6-5 metaG | ecosystem: Host-associated > Plants > Roots > Rhizosphere > Soil | place: USA... | reverse complement strand
TGAAGCATACCATATTTGAAGGGATTTTTCCTGAGATTTTGAAAGCAGATGAGGAAAAAGATTTCCTGGAATTTGATTTTCCTGTGCCCGATTTCAAAATTGCCCGATACAGATCGTCGAAAACGCAGGTTGCGACGGTGAAATCAAAGACGGTAGAGATTCTGCTATTGGTTGAAGGCAGCGCAAGCGCAAAAAATGGCATGCAGGAGCTTGGTTTGAGAAGAGGGGAAGCCATTGTATTAACGGCTGGTGAAGAAATTGAATTGCAGCTCGAGCCCGGATCTCTTTTATTCCGGGCGGCCGCCCCGGCTTAACACTATCCACAGGCTGAGGATAACGGAAAGGCTAAAAACTTGATGTGAAGGCATTATTGCGTATTTTCGCAGACCAAATTCAGAAGCAAATGAAAAACAAGCAAGGTATCCTGATTTCTTTCATCGTGTTGATCCTGATTGCCGCCCTTTATCGCATTATGCCAAGACCATGGGGATTTGCTCCTCAGGTTGCGATGGCTTTGTTCGGCGGTGCGGTAATCGCGGACAAGCGCGTGGCTTTTGCGCTTCCTATCCTGAGCATGTTCATTTCTGATTTGATTTACCAGGTCCTCTATAATTACGGCGGCGGAGAAATTCCCGGCTTTTACGAGGGTCAGGTAACAAACTACATATTATTTGCCTTACTCACTGTGCTGGGATTTGCCCTCCGTGACCTGAAGGTTTGGAAAATTGCCTCTGCGACAATTGTGGCACCGGTACTTTTCTTCCTGGCATCGAATTTCTTCGTGTGGCAATCAGGTGGAGGCTTCAAAAGACCGCATACGTTTGCGGGTTTAATTCAATGCTATAACGATGCGTTGCCATTCTTTCGCGGCAGCCTGATGGGAACCGCATTCTTCTCTGTACTACTTTTCGGTGGGTACTTCCTGGTTAGAAAATACAGGTTGTTTTCAGCAACGACTCAAGAGTTTGGAGTTTAAAGTTTGGAGTTTAGAGTTAGCGAGTAAGGTATTTAAACTCAAACTATAAACTACAAACTATAAATTACTTCCAAGAACCAGTACTTTTCATGCAGCAACTTCCTGCCTGTTTTGATCTGCAGACGATTGGTGAAGAGCGGGCAATCCAATACGAGCGTATGAAACTCGCCATTTTCGCCGCAGGCATCAATCCCCATGGATTCCAGTTTTTCTATCAGCTCAGGAGTGAGCTGCCGGCCGAGGAAATCCGATCCCATCTTCTCGTTACAACTAACAATAATTGTTTCGATACCCAGCTCTAGCATTTGGTTGACGAGTCCGCGACGATCCTTTTGCCATAGCGGCAGGTAAGCGCCAAGTCCGGCATTTGCGCAAACTTTTTCTTCCCAATCCCGGTGAGGTTGGAGATCAATATCGCCAAACACTGCATAGTTGAGTTCGTATTGCTGCTTAAGTTCCGAAAGTGTTTCTGTGAAAACCTTTTCGTAATCATTCCATGACGATGAAACAGTTTTGATTGGAATTTGTGCCAGCCGTGACTGAGCTTCCAGGATTGCTTTAGGAATGCCATGAGAGCGTGATATCTGACCTTCTTCATTCAATACGTTCAGCAACACCGCGGGCCGGAAACCCTGTGTAATCGCCTGAATGAGGGCGTAACAACTATCCTTTCCGCCGCTCCAGGAACATAGTGCATTCTTGGTCATGTGAAATCCTTTTTTGTGGAAGCGATTTATTCATCAGCTTCTTCATATCCGTCATCGGTTAGATAATCGCCGCTGTCTGCAGCCTGCGTCGCCAACACATCGCATCGATTGTTCAGGGGATTAGTGGCATGGCCTTTTACCCACTGGAACTTGATATGGTGTGGCTTGGAGAGTTGGTAATATCGTTCCCAAAGGTCCCTGTTCTTTTTGCCTCCCTTGAATCCGGTTGCGATCCAATTCATCAGCCAGCCTTTTGTGACCGCGTTCACTACATAGGAACTATCTGAGAAGACCGTAATATTCAGATGATCTTTTTTCAAGGCTTCCAGCGCTGCAATCACAGCCATCAATTCCATCCTGTTATTGGTGGTGAGCCTGTAGCCTTGCGACAATTCTTTCCTCGCCTGACCATAGATCAGAATAACGCCATAACCGCCCGGACCAGGATTGCCCCTTGCCGCGCCATCCGTGTAGATTTTTAATTCCGTATCAGCCAATCATCAATTTTTAGAGCATCTTATCTTAGCCAAGGTGAGCCTGTATTTCAATCTCACCTTTCATGTAAGTTACTGCATGTCCGCTCATGAGCACGCGATCTCCTACAAGTTCGCATTCCAGGTTTCCCCTTCTTGAAGAAAGCTGGATTGCCTTCATCTTTGTTTTTCCCAATTTCTCGCTCCAGAAAGGAACCATGATCGTGTGCGCGGAACCCGTTACCGGATCTTCATTGATACCACTCTGCGGGTAAAAGCACCTTGACACGAAATCAACTTCATCTCCTTTGGCGGTGACAATAATTCCGCGGCATTGTGCTTTTGCAAGTGTATTGAAATCCGGATCAAGCGCTTCAATTGCCGCCTGGTTTTCTAATAAAACCAGGTAATCCCATGCACCACGAAAGACTGGCGCAGGCGCAATTTTCAGTCCTTCAAAAATACCCGCCGGAACTTCGGTTACGGGTGTTGGTTTGTTGGCCGGGAAATCCATGGTGATCCGGCCATCGGCCTGGCGTGCAATCTTCAGCCAGCCGCTTTTGGACTGAAATTTCAAATCAGGTTGGTCGAATCCCAGGTGTTCATAAAACACGTGCGCCGTGGCTAGTGTTGCGTGACCACAAAGATCCACTTCTGTGGAAGGTGTAAACCAACGGATGCGATATCCTTCCGGTTCCTGCACGATAAATGCGGTTTCAGACAAATTATTTTCCGCTGCAATGTTCTGCAACAGTTCGTCCGGCAGCCACTGATCCAAAGGACAAATAGCAGCAGGATTTCCTCTGAAAACGCCGGATGCAAACGCATCTGCCTGGTAGATTGGAATTTTCATCGTCATATTTTTTTAATAAGTTAATTCCTGTTCAGGAATCAAATTTCGTCAAGGTGTATTTAACCCATTTACAAAAATATCGATGCGTTGGCGAACCAATGGCCCCATTCATCCAAATGCCGGAATTTTCGGAAGAAAGGTCGGGTTTGATGAAGGAAGGGTTAGTTTGAACAGCCTATTTCTTGCTCACGAAGTTGAAATCATCCAGTCCCACGATGTTGGAATTGTTGCCACTGGGGCCGCCATTCTCAACAAAATACCTGAATCCAACGCGACCTCTTTTTGTGGTCTTCGAACCATTTGCAATGGCAAACGAAAACTGTGTCCAGTTAACCGGATAGCCGAGTGGATTCAATGTTGGATTGATATCGAGCACAAGCAGGTCGAAATCGCCTACTGAATTGTAATCGTTGCCCACGTTCGTGCCATCATTATTGTAGTTCACATACACCTGCAACCGATCAGGATAGTTTACGGGTCCTGCAGTTCTGGACCAGAAATAAACACTGTCGCCATCCTTCATATTCAACACCGGTGAAATGAACCAGTCGCTGATATTCGAATTATTGCTGCCAGATTTGTAATTCGCAGCTACATATTCCTGTGCGCTGGCAAAATAGGAATGTGCGGGAAAGCCTTCAAATCCAAAGGGGGTTGGATTAAAGTACCCGCCAACCCAGGTTTCAGTTCCAATTGGTCGGCTATTGTTCACCGTTACCCAGCCCTTTGCCAACACTTTTGGTAAACTGTCAAAACTTTCGAAATAGCTGTCGTTGGGCCGATGATGAACAACATCGTCTTTGCCGCAGGCCGCAATTAATATTGTTCCCGTGATGGCAATCCAGATGAATCTTGAATATGTATGCGTCCACTTAAAAGACATGAATCCTTTTTTATTTTTTGTTGATACCGATATAAGCTACGCTGTCGATTCCCACTGACGTGCCCTTTCCGCTGTACCCGCCGTTTTCTATAAAATACCTGAAAGCAAATCTTCCCCTTGTGGGTTTTTGCAGGCCGGAGATGGTGCTTTCAAATTTGGTCCAAACCGGCGGATAGGCATATCGCATGCTATCCCTGGCAAGAGGGTTCGAGCTTGAATATTGGTTATATGAAAATTTGATGTAGTCCGGATTGATATCAAGCAGAAGGTTTGAATAATCGCCCACATCGCTTCCATTCCCGACATTTAATCCATCGTTAGATGTATTCAAACGTAGCTGCAGTCGGTTGGCATAATCTGTGGAGTCAGCTCCCTGCGCATATAATTCGCAGCGTGTATAAAATATAATTTTGTCGCCATTTTGCATGATCACGGAAGGCGATACGGCCCAATTGCTGATGACACCTTGGGGCGAAGAAGTTGAAAAGTAGTCTACCCAAAGAAATTCACCAATGGTCGTCTTTGTTGAATATGCATAAAAGGGGGGAGCAGAAGGTGTATTCCAGTTGGTGGGCCCTAGTGAGAGGCTGTGGTTGATGAAATGCCAGCCCTTGTCAAATGCATCTTGTTGTGATTTGAACTCTTCAACAAATGACTGATCCGGTGTTTGTTTGGCAAGCCATTCTTCCCTGTCGTCTACGCATGACTGAAAGAAAAAGAAAAGCAGGGACCCTGCAATTATGGTGTCTTTCAGTCTCAATTTTCGCATGTCAGATTGTTTCAGGTTATGTTCAAACAGGCGTTGAAGGTAGCGAATTTTGCCCACCCGGTTCAATTCGTCACACCTGGAACACGCCCGTCTTAAACTCTGACCATTTAGGCTGGTGATTCGCTGCGTGTAATCCTTCTGAGATCACCCGCCTCGTTTCAGCCGGATCAATGATCGCATCCACCCATAATCTCGCTGCAGCGTAGAAAGGACTGGTTTGCTTAGCATAACGCCCCATGATTTTTTCCAATAAGGCTTGTTCATCTTCGGGTGTCACGGTTTTTCCTTCTGACTTTAAGCCGGCGACATGGATTTGTAAAAGTGTTTTGGCAGCCTGTTCACCACCCATCACCGCGATCTTCGCTGTGGGCCATGCATAGATAAATCTTGGGTCATAAGCTTTACCGCACATAGCGTAGTATCCGGCGCCAAAAGAATTTCCAACAACGATGGTGATTTTAGGAACAATAGAATTCGCCACCGCGTTCACCATCTTGGCGCCATCCTTAATAATGCCCGCGTGCTCGCTTCTTGAGCCGACCATAAAACCCGTTACATCCTGTAAAAAAAGGAGTGGAATTTTTTTCTGGTTGCAATTCAATATAAACCTCGCGGCTTTGTCGGAACTGTCGTTGTACAACACGCCACCCATCTGCATTTCACCGCGTTTGCTTTTTACAATTTTGCGCTGGTTAGCCACAATGCCAATGGCCCAGCCATCAACACGCGCATAGCCGCATAGAACTGTCTTGCCGTAATCGGCTTTGAATTGATTGAACTCCGAATTGTCAACAAAGCATTCAATGAGTTCCACCATATCATAAGGTTTGCTCGAATCAGGGGGCATGATGCCGTACACATCCGTTTCTTTTCGTTTGGGTGGTTGCGGTGTGATTCGATCCAACCCTGCGGTTGGGTTATGTCCTAATTTTGAAATAATCTTTCTGATTTCATCCAGGCATGCTTCTTCAGTAGGGAATTGATAGTCTGCGATGCCTGAAATGGCATTATGAGTTTCGGCGCCTCCCAGTGTTTCCATGTCGATTTCTTCTCCAATTGCAGCCTTCACCAGGTAGGGGCCGGCGAGGAATATGGATCCGTTTCCTTGCACCATCAGTGTTTCATCGCTCATGATGGGCAGGTAAGCGCCGCCCGCCACACATGAACCCATCACTGCGGCAATTTGAGTAATGCCCATAGCACTCATTACTGCGTTGTTGCGAAAAACTCTACCGAAATGTTCTTTATCTGGAAATATTTCATCCTGCAATGGCAGGTTAACACCGGCGCTATCAACGAGGTAGATGATGGGCAGGTTATTTTCCATCGAAATCTCCTGCAGTCGCAGGTTTTTCTTTCCCGTAATGGGAAACCAGGCGCCTGCTTTCACTGTTTGATCATTGGCCATAATAACACACTGCCTGCCACTTACATAAACCAGTCCACCCACTGAACCGCCGGCGGGGCAGCCGCCAATATCGTCATACATTTCAAAGCCCGCGAATGCACCCAATTCGATAAATGGCTTGTCCTTATCACGCAGATATTCGATTCGTTCACGCGCTGTCAGCTTCTTTTTCTCTCGCTGTTTTTCGAGGGCTTTCTTGCCTCCGCCCTGTGCGATTTTTTCAAAATGTTTGTTGATCTGGGCCAGGGCCAGCTTCATGGCGTCTTCGTTCTTGTTAAATTCCAGGTTCATACTTTTTTAAATTCGCGGTGTTTGTTAGTAATGCCAACAGGGTGTAAATTACTATTCACAATAGAAATAGCATGGGAGAAATTAACAGGATGGTTCGCCTGCTCGATGACCTGCAACAGGGCGAATGCTGGATTGGCGTAAATATGCAGGATGTATTGGGCGATCTCAGTGCCGAACAGGCGCTTGTAAGGATCGATGGGCGCAGCAATTGCATCTGGCAACTGGTAAACCATATTCGGTACTGGCGATTACGCGTGGTCAACAGGTTGAAAGGACGTGATGAGCCGCCGGGGTTTCCCGACATGCTGTTACCTTCGCACCAAGGACCTGACGAATGGAAGAAGACGATTGCAGAATTCAATGCATCGTATAATGAGTTAAGAACAGCAATTTCAGCTCTGAAAGAAGAAGATATTGATAAACCATCGGTGAAGGCTGGTCAAACCATTTACCAGTTACTTCACGGCATCATTGAACACGACTGCTATCATATGGGGCAGATGTTGATGATTAGGAAGTATGCCAGGTGAGACGTTGATTCGTTGAGTCGTTGATTCGGTTGATTGGGTTGATACGGTAATTCGAGATAACTTATCAACCTAATCAACCTAATCAACCTAATCAAACCATAACCAACTAAACAAGAATCATGAAACTAATAGTCAGCCCATCATACGAACAGATGTCTGCGAAAGCAACAGCCTCGCTGATTGAAGACTTTTCGGCAGAAGGCAGAAAGCTCGTATGCATCGCCAGTGGCGATACGCCGAAAGGGATGTATCAAAAACTAACGGCCATGGTTAACGGCGGCGAGCTGAATATCTCTGACTGGGATTTTATTGGATTGGATGAGTGGGTGGGATTGAATCTTAAGGACGAAGGCAGCTGTGGCGAATTCTTGAATGAATACATCGTACAGCCCTTGAAGCTGCCGGCCGATCGTTACCGCTTGTTTGACGGACGAGCATCAGATTTGCGTGCGGAATGTACTGGGGCGGAAAAATTTATTGACGCACATAGCGGACTTGACGTGGCTATCCTTGGCCTGGGAATGAATGGGCATCTTGGACTTAATGAACCTGGCGCCCCTACAGATGCGCGAACGTATGTTGGTCCACTGGCAACCATGACCATTGAAACCGGCCAGAAATATTTTAAGTCGCCAACGCCGCTGACGAAAGGAATAACGCTTGGGCTGGCCACTTTGATGGCTGCCAAAAAAGTTTACTTGTTAGTGAATGGCGAAAAGAAGGCTTCAATCTTAAAACAGGTTGTTGAAGGGGAAATTAGCAATAAAGTGCCCGGTTCATTATTGCGAAATCATCCTGATTGTACTGTTTTTGTTGATACGACGGCGCATGCTTTGTTGAAATAGGAACGACAGGAGAATGACAATGAAAATCTCTCACATTAAAACTTAGTTTGACACTGTCGAAGCCTTAACCCCATACCTTATCACCTCTTCAAGCACATCAGTGTTTATGTCTTTTACCGTTTTGAACCTTATGCAATAGCCGGTCACTTTCGCCTTGCCAAGTTTTTTTCCAAATGTTTCGGCTAAGTATTTTTTATCCTTGAGCCCAAGGATATACACAGAGATTCCGGTTGCGTTTGCACTTAAACCGATTTGAAAAAAGTCCCTGGTTTTTCCGTCAGCATATTTGATGGTGTACAATCCATAGCCAATATTTGGGTTACTGACAGTTTTATTTTCGTCGTTCTTACCATCCTCGTACCATAATTTACCTTTTGGCAATACTTTAAGAATGAGCCGGTGCAAGGTCTCCATATCACCGCGTTTTGGGTCAGCCTGGCTGCTGATATACGCTTTAATTTGCTCTTGAACGTTCATATAGAATATTAATTTAAGAAGGTTCAAACACAATCCCAAACTCCGTCATCCCATCCTCCCTCGTGCGAAGATTAAAATCAAATCCGTGATTGACCAATATCTCCCGCGTAAGCGTCAGGCCAATGCCCTGGCCATCTTTTTTTGTACTGAAGAAAGGTGAAAACAATTGTTCGGAAATCTCAATGGGAATCGGCTTTCCATTATCCTCTATAACCAGCCTGGCCGGCCTCGCTGAAGTTATAAAACTAATTTTACCTTTCTCAGGAATCGCTTCAACTGCATTCTTCACAATATTGATCAAGGCCTGCTCCATTTGTAGTTGGTCGGCTTCAATCAAGATCGGTTTGGGAGCAAATCTGAATTCCAATTCAATATTTTTGTCGCCTGTTTTCCATTCCATTAAATCCGCGATAGCGCCAATCAGTTTGTGAAGGTCAACCTGTTTTTTCTGCGGCGAAGGCAATCGCACCACATCAGCAAAATTTCTCATGAACAGATTCAGGTTATTGTTCCGATCCATTGCCACGCGAAGTGCATTTTGAATGGCTTCTCCGGGAGAAGAATTCTGCAGCGTTGATTGAATAATGGAATTCACAGGTCCAATTGTGTTATTGACCTCGTGCGCCATCATCCTGATCACTTTACCATAGGCTTTTTTCTCGGCTGCAAGAATTTCGGCGGTGAGTTCTTCTATCATCACGAAGGATCGCGCAAATCCACGATCTATAAAATGAGATTTTTGAAGCTTGAAAGTTTCAATGCCATTCGGACTAAAAATTCTGGACTCGCCGGATTGCAATAGTGTCAATTCCCGCAGAATGGGCGAATTGAAATCGGCAGCGGATTTTCCAAACAACTCGGCTTCTTTCAATCCCAAAATCTGCTCAGCCTTTGGATTTAGCTGGTGAATGCGCTGGTCGTAGTCGAGTATGACGATGCCGGTGGGAGAGGTGTGAATCAATTTTTCAAGAAAAAAATGTTGTTCCTCCTGCTTTGTTCTTTCCGATCTTAACTGGTCCATCATGTCATTGTAAACATTAATCAACTCATCTAATTCATACTTACCCGTCTTGACGAATTTGACATTAAACTCCCGCTCGCGAATGGCATCTGCACCTTGCAGCAGTGTTCTCATCGGAGCGATTAGTTGTTGGTATAAATTCCACGAAAGCCAAAGCGATAGTAGAACGAAAACCTCAGAAACAATAAAGAGAATCCGATTTTCTGAAAAGATGAAAAAACTAAGGACAAGAGCAATGGTATGAATGATAACAATGAATAGAATGTATTTAGTCCGAAGCTTCATCGTAAGGAATATTGTACTTTTCCAATCGCCTGTAAAGCGCGCTGCGAGTGATTCCCAGGGCTTTGGCCACTTTCGTGATCCGGTTTTTATAGAAGTCCATTGCCTTGGAGATCATTCGCATTTCCAGCTGCTCAAGGGTGATGCTTCCCACCTGTGGCAGTTGAATATTCCCTTCGGCTTTGGGGGATGCTTCCAGTTGCGATTGAAAATCAGAAATATCAAGATAATCTTTTTTGCTCACCAGCACGGATCGCTCAACGAGGTTTTTTAACTGGCGGATATTACCGGGTAAACTCAATTGCTTCAGCCATTTCATCGCCTGCGGACTCACATTAAGCCCGGGGCGATTGTAAATTTCTCTCATGTTGTTGATGAAAAAATCAACCAGTATTGAAATGTCTCCTTTTCGTTCACGCAAAGGCGGCAAATGAATCGTCACGAGGTTGATCCGGTAAAGCAGGTCTTCCCTGAAACTTCCTTTCTGCACCATTTCGGGCAAGGGCCTGTTGGTTGCGCAAACGACCCGCGCGTCAACTGTCTTGGTGCGACTGCTGCCCAGTACTTCATAGGTTCTGTCTTGTAACACGCGCAACAATTTCACCTGGCTGCCTGGCTCCAGATCGCCAATCTCATCCAGGAAAATGGTGCCGCGGTGCGCTAACTCGAACCTGCCCGTTCTGTCATAACGGGCATCGGTAAATGCACCTCGTACATGGCCAAACATTTCACTTTCGAAGAGAGCAGCGGAGATGCCGCCAAGATTTACTTTCACAAAGGGTTTGGTGGCGCGCGGACTGTTTTGGTGAATGGCTTCTGCAATTAATTCCTTGCCCGTACCGCTTTCGCCCATGATGAGTACAGAAGCATCGGTGGGCGCCACCCTGCCAACCATTTCAAGGATCTCCAGGATCTTGGGGTCTTCTCCAATGATGTGTTGAAAAGAATAGAGCTGATCAAGTTTTTTCCGACTGCTCTTTTCGCCCTTTGGTTCATTCAATTCAAATACCGTACGAATCGACTGCAGGAGATAATCATTGCTCCAGGGCTTGTTGATGAAATCACTGGCGCCAAGTTTCATACCATTCACGGCGAGTTCGATCGTAGCCCATCCCGTAATGAGAATGACCGGCAGGCCTGGATGCCCGGATTTTATTTTTCGAAGCAGGTCAATTCCTTCATCGCCCGAGGTATCAATACTAAAATTCAGATCAAGTATAGCTAGTGAATATTGACCGGTTTTCAGTGCGTTCAGCGCCATTTCAGGGCTATCCGCACCCGCAGCCTCATAGCCTTCATGGTTGAGTAAAAGCAACAGCGAGGTCCTGACGGCAAGATCATCGTCAATGATCAATATTTTTTCTTCTTTCGACTTCTTCATTTTTTAATCTTCGTGCAGGGCCACTGCAGGATAGATGGTTGCTGCCTGTTTACCCGGATATAGCGCGCAGATTCCCACCAATACATAAATAAAGAGAACTGCAATGATCATGGCGGATACATATACCCCGGAAGGCACATCAAATACCTTCAGAATGGGAAATTGTACCGCGAAAAACAACCCCAATAATATGGCAATACTCGCGATCACCATTGATTCTGTGATAAACTGCAGAGAAATCCCTTTCCCGGAAGCGCCCACTGCACGCCTGAGGCCAATTTCAGATTTACGACGATTAATGTTATACCACAAAACGCCAAACAATCCCAGGCACACGTTAAAGATAAGGAAGCCCGCCACAATGCTGAATATGATCATCGGAACGATGTAAACATTATTCTTCGCAATTCTTCTTTTCTCCAGCTGGTCAATTTCCACGTTCGCAGTTTTTATCGTGTTCGAAACGGCCTTAAATAATTTGGCCTCAAAAGCTGCGCCAGTGCCGGGTTTCACTTTAACAATCACACAATTGACATTCTCCCCCTCAGCATTGATGTTGTAAAAAGTAAAGTTCTGCGGCGAATCGAAATCACCCTGGTCTTTAAAATCCTCAACCACACCAATGATCCGCTGATCTGCTTTCCCTTCCTCTGCGCCAATCATTTTTCCGATGGCTGGCCCTTTACCGAAGAAGTATTCACGAAGGTGGCGATTGATTACAATGGGTTTGGCCGCGGCAGCCTCGTCTTCCTTCGTAAACCATCTGCCTTCCAGCATAGTCAAACCAAGGGTTTTGACATAGCTGTCCTGGGCAAAATAAATATTGCTATTGGCCCCTTTCTTGTCGTAATGCGATGAATAGGATGACATGCCATTACTGAAAGGGGTATTGAAGCTCGACCAGCTGAAGTCTTCAATTTCCGGCATTGATTTCAATAGCTGCGTTATGGGCTGGAAATATCTCTTCACCGTGTCGTCCTCAGCTTTCATATTCATTCTTACCACCCACACGTCTTTGTACACAAAACCCATTGGCCTTTTGTAATTCTGGTAATTATAAACTATCAGGCTGAAAACGGTAAAGAGAACGATAAAAGAGACAAATATTTCAAGGGTTAACAGGAAATTCTGTCGCTTTTGATTCCATATTAATTTAAAGAGATGACGAAACATAAAAAGAATTTATCAGTGAACTTTTATTGTCAGGCGGCCTTTAGTGCAGAAACAATTTGCAATCTTGACATTCGGAGGGCTGGATATACACCGGATAAGAATCCAAACAGCACACAAAGCAGAAAACTGGTCGTCAGTACGCCAAAGTTCAAAGAGAGATCTGCATTGGGTATCCATCCACTGGTATTTATGATAGTGATCACAGTTGCCGCAAGCAACAAGCCCAAAAGAGCGCCAAGAAAAGTAAGGATCATGTTTTCAACGATGAATTGAATCACGAGTGTCCCTGATGAGGCGCCAAAGGCTTTTCGGACGCCAATCTCAGACGATCTTTCCATGATTCTCGTGATATTGATGTTGACAAGGTTGATGGTAGGAAGCAGCATGAAGACAAAAACAATCGCGCCAATTACAAAATATACCGTACCCAATTTGCTTCCTGGACCGCTGCTTCGGCGAATGAATGAGCCCACATAGGTATCTGCGTATGATTCCTGCTTATCCCATTGTTTAGGATCCATCAGCGGCAATTTCGCCATCATCTGGGCATACTCTTCTTTGATCTTTGGCAGATCAGATTTCTGTTTCGCGAGTAACACGCACATATAGTTTCCCATGTATCCCTTGGTTTCTATTCCTGATTTTGGAAGTGTGTAGGGAACATAGAGGTCCGAAGCTGAAAACATCCTGGTTATAGGCACGCTTTTCACAACGCCGATGACGCGGTATTTGATATTGTCAGACTCAATGTATTTACCAACTGCTTTCACACCATCTCCGAAATAGGCGTCGCGCGCATCCTTACTGATCACCGCCACGAATTCCCCATTTAGGATTTGTTGTTGTGTGTAGGGCTTTCCCTCGATGAATTCGAATTCCATCACATTCCAAAAGGCCTCGTTGGTAAACATGATGTCCAGCTTCAACTTCTTATTGTTCACATAAGCATTTGAGCTTGCTGGGTTTGAGCAGAGGGCTACCATTTCTGGCGTCTTCAACTTCATCACATAGTTGTTGATGAAATAAAAGCTCGGTTCACTTGAATTCATCCAACCCTGTTTTGAGCTGGCTTTAAAAGAATGTACGTATAAGCTTCTTTCGCGTTTGTATTCGGGATAGCGTGCCCCGGTCATATGGTCCACAAAAGACGTGGTAACCATCAAAATCGCCAGCGTAATGCTAATACCAAAGAGGCTGATGAAGGTGAAGAATTTTCTTCTCTTCAATACCGCTATCGCGATCTTAAAATAATTTTTGATCATAAAAATGTTTTAATTCATAGTACCTGTGACCCATCAAACAATCTTACTAAGCGGTGTGTCTTGCGCGCCATGTGTTCATCATGCGTAACCATGACAATGGTGGTGCCTTCATTTTGATTCAATTGGAGCAGGATCTCCATGATTTCATTCCCCATTGCACTGTCCAGGTTTCCTGTGGGTTCATCGGCGAGAATGATTTCGGGTCTTCCTACAATCGCCCTTGCGATGGCAACGCGTTGCTTTTGACCACCCGAAAGCTGCGTTGGAAAATGTTTCATTCGATTGCTAAGTCCCACTTTCCCCAGCGCTTCCCTCGCCAGTTCAGTCCTTTCTGCTGCGCTGAGATTCCTGTATAACAAAGGGAGCTCAACGTTATCGAGTACCCGAAGATCATTGATGAGATGGTAGCTTTGGAAAATGAAACCAAGTCTATTGTTCCTGAACACGGCAAGCTGTTTGTCTGATAAACTGCCTGTAGTTTGTTCACTGATTTTTACTTCGCCTTTGCTGGGTGCATCCAGCAAACCCATGATGTTGAGCAACGTGCTCTTGCCACAGCCGGAAGGCCCCATCACGGAAAGAAATTCGCCCTTGTCAATATCAAGATTGATCCGATGCAAAGCCATCGTTTCAACCGTATCGGTCTTGTATACTTTTTCGATGTTTCTGAGTTGTATCATGATCATTTATTTGTTTGAAGTTTGATAAGCTATTTTCTGGTCATTTTCGAAATCATAAAGTGAAAGATATCGCAGCTGGTAGTATGCGCCCCACAAATCACGCAGCGCTGTAATGTAGTCGCGCTTCGCCTGGTCTTTCTCCTGGAAAGCAATGCTTAAGTCTGTAATGCTCAAGTGGCCCAAGACATAGCGCTCGCGCGCGATCTGGTATTTCTCAGATGCAATGCTATCGGCCTGCGCGGTCAGGGTCAGCTGGTTTTGCATCATAGAAAAAAGCGTCACCTGAGTATAGATTTCCTGCTTAAAAGTCTGCTGGTCCTGCTCCACAGCATACTGCACAAATTGCTCATTCGCTTCGGCGGTTTTCAACCTGGAGCGGGAGCGGCCCCAATCGAGAATGGGAATATCAAAGCTTAGCATTAAAAGCTGCTGATCCTGCGGCTGCTGGTACACCTTGGGCACCGTAGATGCGCTGTTTGAAAATCCCAACCTGGCAGTGAGGGTCGCATTCAAACTATTGTCACCTCGGGCTTTTGCCACGTCGCGCCTGGCCTCAACCAACTTTCTCACAAATGCGATGGCGTCTGACCGGTTGGCGTAGGCTTCAGTTAATACTTTATCGGCAGACACTTTCATGTCGATATTTCCACCCGGCAGTTCCAGCAAGATCCTTTCGTCTGTTTTGATTCCCGTAAATGCCCGGATGTTGAGCGTTGCGATTTCAACTTCCCGTTGGGCGGATGCTACAGACTTCTTCGACTTCAACAATTCCAGTTGCAGCTGGAGTATTTCATTCTTGCTGATTTTGCCAATATCAAATTTTTCGTTTGCGATTCTTAGGATATTCTCGGTGTTACTGAGATTGGTTGTGGCAATTTGCAGATTTACCTGCGCAAGAAGCAGGTCAAAAAAGAATGAACTTGCCTTGATGGCGATCTGCTCCATCGTTTCAATAAATTCCTGCTTGCTCTCATTGTACTTGAGCGGCTCAATCTTGTTGTCCCATTTTAAAGCATTGAACCGAAACAGGGGCTGGGCATAACCTACCGCGTAAGGCACACCGTTATACAGTGTTCTGTCGCGATCAAAATCGGTAAATCGCTGCAGGCTGGTTGTGGCGAAAATGGTTCCTCCCGTTGCAGTGATGTTTTGTTCCAGGGAAAGATTGAGTGCTGAATTGTCATTGCGTACGGGCTGAAAGATAATGGTGCCGTTGGGTTGGGTAATTTCCTGGTAGGTCTTGCTATAACCAGGCAGGTTGCCCGTGAGCAACAACTGCGGTTTGTAATTTGATTTATAAGTTCGCCACTGCCAGTATTTATTTTCTTTTAAAGTAACGGCCTGCCTGGAGGCGATGGATCTATCTTTCGCCATTTCCACCACCTGTTGCAGGTTCAGTCTGAGACTGTCTGCAACAGGTTGGGCAGAAAGCTCCGCTGATGCTAATGTCAAAATTCCAATTGCTAAAAAATATATCCGATTCATGACTCCTATTCTTTGATCGAAATGGTTTTCAGGTGTTTGAAATCACTCAGGTCTGAAGTGATTACCTGTTCACCGGCCTTAACATTGTTCTTTATTTCTACGTAGTCGAAATTGGACATGCCAATGTTGACTGATCTTCTTTCTGCGACTCCATTTTTAACCACAAAAATATCCTGCGAGTTTCCGCCCTTGAAGGCTGGGCCGTTTGCCACGCGCAGCACGTTATTATGTGCATCTGTTACGAGAAAAATGTCGGTCTTCATATTGGGCCTGTAGAGCTTGCTGCTCCGGTTGTCCATTTGGACATCGAACGTGATGATGCCATTTTGCACTGCCGGGCGAATCGCTACCACTGTGCCGCGCAGCGTGGAGTCATTGATGCGCACGATGACAGGCATCCCCGACTTCAATTCTCCCGCGTAGTTGTCGGAGATGGTACCCGTTACTTTATATGACGACAGGTCTGCGATCCTGACCAGGGTGGTTCCCTCGTTCACCGTTGCGCCGATGTTTTTATTGACCCAGGTCACCACGCCGGACCTTGAAGCCATGATATTGGCGTGTTGCAGTTTCTTCTCGAGCTCTGCATAGCTTTGACCCTCGATGGCGGCGTTGATTTCTGATTCGCGCATATCTGTGCGCATGGTTTGCTGCTTATTGCTGATCTCGTTTTCCAGTTGTCGCTTTTCAAGCGTTGCAACCTTTAGGTTCAACTCGGCCTGCTCAACTTCTTCGCGGGTACCTCCACCGGCTTTATATAATCGTTTTGCATCCTGCAGTGCGGCCTGGTAACTGTTAATGCGCAATTGTTTGATGGAATCGTTCGCTTTCAGGTCGTAATAACTTTTATCGAGTTGAAGTTTGATCTTGGTGATATTGTTCTTTTTCAACTCCAACTCATATTTCAATTTCTCCAACTCAATCTGGGAATACTCTTTATCGAGTTCCAGGATGGCCTGACCTGCGTTTACTTTAGTTCCCGCATCGATCAACACATTTTTGACAACGGCATTGATAGGGCTGGTGATTTCCTGTTCAAATTCAGGAACGATTTCGCCGCTTGCGCTGATGGTATTTTCAACATCGCCAGTTTCAACAATGGCTGTGGTGATGGCAGATTTTTCGACAGAAGTATTGAGAGAAATCCTGAGCAGCCAGATGGCGGCGAGGAAGCCGATTATGCAGACTGCACCGATGATGATCCATTTATTTCTCTTTCGTCTGATTTCCTGTGGCGTTAGTTCGCGGTCCATTCCGATTATTTGATATACGGGTTACAAGCCGGGTGCCAATAGCAAAGTGGTGATAATTAAGGAGTTGGGAGAAAATGAGAAATGAAAAATGTTCGGAATCGGACGAAGTGATTGGAAGTGGAAGGTGGTCTACTGTCCACTAAAATAAGGCGTGTCATCCTTTGACACACTATCCTTCTGCTGCCAATACGCAAGCGTCACCACCTTCCCGTCACGCGTTCTGAGTAATCTGCCGAAGATGGCATTGGTTGCATTGAACATGACATCGGTAACGCCTACTGTAAAAGTTGTCGGCCCCGCAGGAGGCGGGGGTGCCGTTGGCGGGGGTGGTGTACCTTCAGTTGGAGCCGCTGCGGGCGCCGCCGTTGGCGGGGTTCCCGCCGGGGCGGGAGCAACCTTCGGCGGCGGACTCGGCACAACCACAACTGTAAAGTTGTTGAATTCAAGTAATGATTTTAGAAAATCTACACGCTGCTGATCCGCATTTTTTTCCACGATGGCGCATTTGATGCCGTCCAGGTCTTCGAAACTATGATTTTGATTGATCGCCATCGATTAAAAATTTGAACAAACGGATTGAATGTAATCATACACATTTCCATATAGGCCCAATACCAATATACCCGCCACACAGATGAGCAACGCAATCCGGGAAAGCATCGGGATAGGTAAAGTTTCCATTTTTGAATCATCACCGTTGAGAAATATTGTCTTCACCAACACCAGATAATAATAAAGCGAAACCACCATGTTGAGCGCAGCAATGATGATCAGCGAATAATTATTTCTCGCGGCTCCTGCAATTAACAGGAAAAATTTTCCAAAGAAGCCGGCCGTCGGTGGAATGCCCGCCAGCGAAAACAGTGAAATGGCCAGTACCCAGGCCAACAGAGGGTTTGTTTTGTACAACCCTCGATAGTCATTTATATTTTCCTTGCCGGTACAGGCACTAATGACTGACACCACGCCAAATGCGCCAAGGTTGGAGAAAATGTAAACCAGGATAAAATATACCACCGAGCTTAATCCCACCACCGAATTTGCGCTGATGCCCACCAGGATAAAGCCGGCCTGGGCGATAGATGAAAAAGCAAGCAGCCGCTTAATATTCGTTTGTCGAAGGGCAAATAGATTTCCGACTACCATGGTCAATATCGCAAGCAGGCATATTACGGGGTACCAGTCATTCGACAAGGGTTTGAACAACGTATAAAGTACAGAAACGAAAACAAAGAACAATGAGCCTTTCGATATCACGCTGAGATATGAGGTCACCGGCACCGGTGCACCCTGGTATACGTCTGCGGTCCACAAATGAAACGGCACGGCAGATATTTTGAATCCGAAGCCAGAAGTCAGCAATACAAATGCAAACAGCAACAGGGTGCTGCTTTCCAGCTTCGGCGTGATCTCTGTAAAATTCAGTGAACCGGTGGCGCCATAAACAAACGATATCCCCATCAACAGGAGACCCGAAGAGAATGCTGAGTTGAGAATGAGTTTCATGGCTGATTCTGAAGACTCCCTTTTGTCAAGGTCAAAATTGCAGATGGCTGCAAGCGGAATGGTACTCAGTTCCAGTCCCAGGTAAAATTGTAAGAGATTATTGCTGGAGATCATGAAGAACATGCCTAACAACGAGGAAAGCAGAAGCATGTAGAATTCTTCCGCGTGTTTGTGGAATTTCAACCATGACCATGACTGCAGCGAAATCAGCAATACGCCTGCGCTTAGAATTGATTTTTCAATATTCGTGAGCCGGTTGGCTTTGTACATTTCATGAAAAAGATGCCCTTCGGGTTGAAATACGAGTGCGCCGAGAAAATTCAACAGGAGCAATGCGTTGATGAAATACAGAAACTGATTCCTTCCCCATCCATCGCTGCCAATTTTAATCAATAGCAACACGACGATGATCGCGATGATGAAGAGCTCCGGTTGTAGAATAACGATATAGTCTTTCCAGGTCATTTTTCTATTTGAGGGATACCAGTTTATTAAGCTGCTCCATAATTTTTTCAGTCGATGGACCGATGATCTCGTTGATTAAAAATGGCGCTACGCCAATCAACACGATCGCGGCAACAAGGAGTACCGCAGCTAACTTTTCATTCCAGCGACCATCCTGCATGTGGTGCGATTCGTGTTCGTGAACAGGACCCATTACCACTTGTCCAACTGCACGCATAATATAGACTGCTGTCACAACAATGGAAGCGCAGGCAAGCAAAGTGGCAAGTCGGTACCATTTATCAGGATTCTGCCAGGAACCCATGAAAACGCTCATTTCTGCAACAAAGCCGCTGAATCCCGGGAGTCCCAGCGAACAAAGCCCTGCTATCACAAATGTTGCTGAAATGAAAGGAATCAACTTCAATAAGCCGCCCATTTGCGCGACCATGCGTGTATGTGTGCGATCGTAAATCATTCCGATTGTTGCGAAGAAAAGGGCAGTCATCAATCCATGCGAAACCATTTGCAAGACGGCGCCTGTTATTGCAGCCGGCGTGAGCATGCCAATGCCCAGCAGAACAAAACCGCAATGGCTAACCGAAGAATAAGCGTTGATATATTTGAGGTCCTTTTGCATCATCGTCGCAAAGGCACCATAAATGATGGCAATGGTAGCCAACAGAATAATTGCCGGTGAATAGTAGCGCGCGGCTTCAGGAAGCAGAAATGTTGCCACGCGAAGACAACCATAGCCCCCAAGTTTCATCGAAATGCCTGCTAAAAACATAGATGCGGCTGTGGGCGCAGAGGAGTGTCCGTCAGGCACCCAGGTATGAAAAGGGAAGAGCGCGCCAAAAATGCCAAAGCCAATAAACAATAGCGGGAAGAAATATTTTTGAACGGCCAATGGAATCGCCATTTTGCTTACAGCAGTAAGATCAAATCCATCGACGTTGCCACCAGACGCCTGGTAATAGATGCCCATCAACCCCACAAAAACCAATGCCGACCCGGCCATAAGCATAAGCGCAAGTTTCATGGCACTGTACTCCTTGTTACCACTTCCCCAAATACAGATGAGCAGGAATTTGGGAATCACCGCCAGCTCCAGGAAAAAGAAGAGGGCGAATAAATCAAGCGACATAAAAAACCCGTAAGCACCCAGGCTCAGGAATACGAGGAGAAAGAAAAATTCCTTGGTTCGTTCAGTCATTCGCCATGAAACGAGAATGCCGGCAATAACCACCAAAGCGGTGAGCAAAATCATGCAAATGGAGGTGCCATCAATACCGAGATGGAAATTGATGTGCAATGAGCCGAACCAGCTGGTCTTTGTTTCAAATAAAAATGCCTTGTTGTTTCCGAAAGACCTATCGACAACGTATAAACGAAGAGTTTGCAATCCTGCCAGCAGCTGCAGTGCGGCGCCAGCGAGTGCCGCCCACCGGATACCATTTCTATTGTTCAAAAGCAGGATGGCAACTGAACTGAGCAATGGGATGATCAAAAGTATGTACAGGTTCATGTCTATTTCCAGAGATAGATGATCAATAATGTTAATCCGGCTACGCCTGCAAAAAAGTACATAACGTAAGCCTGCAACTGGCCTGATTGAAATCCCTTAATGAGATTGGAAAGCCTGGCCGTTAGCTTTGCAATGGCATTCATCGTTCCATCCACAATATTTCTGTCAATCCATGCTGCCGGTCGGCCAATTCCATTGAAAATAATTTTTTTGGTGACGAAGAGGTACAGCTCGTCGATGTAAAATTTCCTGTATGCCGTTCTGTAAATCGCGCCAAAGTTCCTGGCGATTATTTCCGGGCGACTGCTTTCCTTAAAATAGAGTATATAAGCTGCCAATATTCCCAGCACCGCGACTGCAATCGGCAGGAGTGATTGCATCCATTCTGCTTCTACCTGGAAAGGCACCCCATCAGAACTGATATATTTCGAAAACGGAACAAATCCACTAACGATTGAAAACAGTGCCAGACAAACCAATGCAATTTTCATCATTGGCCCCGTGTGAGCATGATGATGGTACTCCTTATTTGTTTTATTCCAGAATACCGAAAAATAAAGTCTGAACATATAGAAGGCGGTCAGTCCTGCCGTGAACACGCCAATCCCATAAACCAGTTTGTTATGCCGGTATGCCGCACTGAGAATTTCTTCCTTGCTGAAAAATCCGGAAAATGGTGGAACGCCGGCAATAGAAAGGCAGGCTACCAGGAAACAAAGGTGGGTGAGGGGCATTAGTTTTGCCAGTCGCCCCATGTCCTTCATTTCGTTGCTGTGTACAAAATGTATTACCGCACCTGCGCATAGGAATAGCAAGGACTTAAAAAATGCGTGGGTGAATAAATGAAACATGGAAGCCGTGTAACCCAGGCCATGCTCGCCGCCATAGCGGGACACACCAAGCGCCAGCATCATATAACCGATCTGCGACATGGTTGAATAGGCCAGCACACGTTTGATATCAGTTTGCGTGCACGCGATAATCGCTGCAAGCAGCGCGGAAATTGTACCGATAAACGTCACCACCTCCAACGCGGCATTGTTGAAGCTGAAGATTGGAAAGAGTCTTGCAACCAGGTAAACACCTGCCACTACCATGGTCGCGGCGTGAATCAATGCTGAGACCGGTGTAGGTCCTTCCATTGCGTCCGGCAGCCAGATATGCAGTGGAAACATCGCAGACTTTCCCCCTCCGCCCGCATACACCAGCACGAGGGCCCAGGTGAGTGCGGAGAATCCCAGGAAGCTCGCCGAAGTAATGGCAAGCGACTGTGGCGAATTGCCATTCCGCAATGTTTGCATGATGGTTTCGAAATCAAGACTGCCAGCATAAAATGCCAGCATCAGGATGCCCACCAGGAAACCGAGGTCGGCAAAACGGGTAACGATGAATGCTTTTTTTGCTGCCGCAACCGCTGAAGGTTTCTCGTAATAAAATCCAATCAACAGGTAAGACGAGATGCCGACTAACTCCCAGAAAATATAGATCTGAAAAATATTTGTAGCTACCACAAGGCCCAACATGGAAAAAGTGAAGAGGGACAGGAATGCATAATAAACGGAGAAACGCGGCTCGCCCTTCATGTAATCCAGGCTGAATAGATGCACCATGAGCGAAACCAAACTCACCACCACTAGCATCATGGCCGAAATGCCATCCAGGGTGATGCCCATGTCAATCGAAAGTCCGGGTGAAAATGACAGCCAGGTAAACTTAAAGGGCACCAGCAATTTGTAAACGCCATCCTGCTTGCCATCCAGGAAAAAATATTCATAAGCCACGCAAACTGAAAGCAGCGTCACTGCAAGCAAGACCAGCGTTCCGATGAATCCCGAAATCCTGCCTGGCAATTTTTTCCCAAAGAGTCCCAGGAGCAGGAAGCTCAGCAGTGGGAGCAGTGGAATGTAAACGATGTATTGAAATTGGTTCATTGCTAATACTTCATTTCATCGGCATCTTCAATGTCCACAGATCGGTGCGACCGGTACAGGTTAATGATAATCGCAATTGCCACAGCGGCTTCTGCTGCTGCAATGGTGATGATGAATAGCGTAAAAAACAATCCTTCCATTTTCTGCGGAAAGAGATATTTGTTGAACGCTACGAAATTGATGTTTACACTGTTCAGAATCAATTCCACCGACATCAGCATGGTAATCATGTTGCGGCGCGTGAAAAAGCCGTACATGCCGATGAAGAACAGCGCGGTACTTACAAATAATATGTGTGAAAGCGGAATTTGGCTCATACAGTCACAGAATTGCTTTCCAGTTTTTCAGTTTCTATATCCTTTTCAGTTTCAGATTGTCTGAGGACGGGCGATTTCATAGCAATCACGATGCAACCAATCATGGCTGCCAATAGCAACATGCTCACCACTTCGAATGGCAGTGCGTAACCGTCCCGGCCGGTGCCCAGCATTTGGGTACCGATTTGGTTGACAGTGACATTTAATGGTGCATTATTACTGGCAACAAAAGGGTGTTGATAAACGATGGAGTAGGTTAGTCCGAATCCAAAAATCGTTGCCAGTACGGAAAAAATGATTCGTCGTGGTCTTGGTTTAGGCAGGTCTGTCCCTGCCCTTTGCGTGAGGAAGATTGAAAAGATGATGAGTACTACTATGCCACCCGCATATACAACGATTTGTACAGCTGCCAGGAATTCCAGCTGCATCCAAAAAAACAAGGCGGCGATGCCAACCAGGCAAAAGAGTAACCAGATGGCCGACCTGAAAATTTTCTTTGACGTGACTGCAAGCAATCCCATGCCAAGAATAAAGGTTGAAATAATATAGAAAAAAATGGCCGACGCGCTCATTCTACGCCCTCCCTGATTTTAGATCCAGGTTTATTCAATCGCTTCGTTAACTCGCTACGATCGTAAACGCTGTGTTCAAAATTCTGGGCCATTTTGATAGCGTCGGTGGGACAAGCTTCGATACAGAGATTGCACATGGTGCAAAGCTCGAGGTGATAGATAAATGTATCGAGTGCTTTTTTCTTTTTGCCTTCCGGTGTGGTCTCGAATTTTGTAATGATCTTGATGGTTCCATTCGGACAGGCGAGTTCGCAGGCCGTGCATCCGGTGCAGGCGTGTTCGTTGTGTTCATCGTGCTTCATGACTACTTCTCCGCGAAACCTTTCCGGTAGATTCAATTCTTCGCGGTTATCAGGATATTGTTCGGTGATGATTTCCTTGTGGTGCGTGAAATAATATCCAGTCCGTCTCATGCCTTTGAGCAATGAGCCCGTCGCCTGAAACACGTCTGTGAAATATTTTTTGAGACCCATAGTTTTAGTATTCGTTGACCGTTGTTCGTTGACCGTTGACCGTGTTCAATCCACAATCAACAATCTAAAATCCAAAATCTATTAAAAATGCCACCCCAAAATCGCTACCGCTGTCGCCAACAACAGGTTCACCATGCTGATAGGCAATAAATATTTCCATTCAAGGTTAAGCAACTGGTCGATGCGGAGTCGCGGGAAAGTCCAACGAAACCACATGATTACGAAAATTAAAAAGAAAGTCTTGCCCATAAACCAAAGCGAAGAAGGAATATAATCCATCACATGATTAAATCCCTCCCAATGCCCAATATGGAGGGGCATCCATCCGCCAAGGAAAAGGGTGGCGCCAATTCCGCATACAATAAATATGTTTACATATTCAGCCAGGAAGAAAAGCGCGAACCGCATCCCTGAATATTCAGTATGAAATCCTGCAGTGAGTTCCGATTCTGCCTCGGCCAGGTCGAAGGGTGCGCGATTCGTTTCTGCTGTTACGGCAATGATAAAAATCACGAATGCGATGATTGCCGGGATATGCCCTTTGAAAATCCACCAGCCGTTGGCTTGTGAAGTGATGATATCAGAAACCTGCAGGCTTCCCGCAAATACAATGACGGTCAGTATGGAGAGGCCGGCCGACAATTCGTAGCTCACAATTTGTGCGCCGCTGCGCATCGCACCCAGCAACGAATACTTATTGTTGCTTGCCCAGCCTGCCATCAAAATACCTACCACAGAAAGTGATGAAATGGCAGAGATGTACAGCACACCAATATTTAAATCCCAGATCTGGAAATTTTTGGCGAATGCAACCGGCGCAAGGATCAGCATAGACACGATGATCACCATAAAGGGCGCCAGGTTGAACAATAATTTATCTGCACCATTTGGCGTGAGGCCCTCTTTTACGGCCAATTTCAATGTGTCTGCAGCTGTTTGCAAAAGTCCTGCAGGTCCCACGCGATTTGGCCCCAACCTGATTTGCATGTATGCGGAAACTTTTCTTTCCATATATACGAGGATCAAACCGAGCAATGCGAACAAAGTGATGGCAAGCAAAGCCACGATCAACATCTCGATGAGAAGCGCAGTTGTTGTCCCAAAGGTTGAGTACAACCAGTGATGAACAGAATTGGTGATGCCTTCGAGGCTGAACATGAGGATCAAAATATTTTATCTGTCAATATCCGGTATAACGAGGTCAAGTGTTCCCATGATAGCAACCAGGTCGCCGATTTTATGACCACGAGCCATATGATTCAGCGCCGAGAGATTTGAAAAGCCGGGCGAACGAAATTTGATTCTGTATGGTGTGGTAGCACCTTCACTCACAATGTAAACGCCAAATTCGCCTCTTGCGGTTTCAACCCTGGAATAAAATTCACCCTTGGGCAATTTCAACACGGCCTTGGTCTTGGCCTGGAAATCACCCTCGGGAATATTGTCAATTAACTGTTCAACGATGGATAATGATTGTCGCATTTCGGCTAGTCTTACCAGGTAGCGTGAGAAACAGTCGCCATCATACTCCAGCACCTCGTCAAATTTCAATTGCGCATACACTTCGTATGGATACAATTTTCTGATATCACAGCTCACACCGCTTCCCCTTGCCGTGGGGCCCGTGCAGCCCCAGGAGATGGCATCTTCTCTTGTTAATCTCCCAACGCCCTTCATCCGGTTTTGGAAAATAATATTGCCCGTAACAAGTTCGTCGTACTCATCAATTTTTGAACGAAAGAGTTGAATGAAGGCTTTCACTTTTGTCACGAAATTCGGATGCAGGTCGGCCATCACGCCACCAGGAACCATATAATTCATGGTTAGTCGGGCACCGCAGGTTTCTTCCATGATTTCATTGATCGCTTCTCTTTCGCGAAATGCGTGAAAGAAGGGCGTGAGTGCACCCAGGTCCATGGCCATGGCGCCCCACCAGAGCTGGTGTGAAGCAAGCCTGGTCAATTCGCCCATTAATACCCTGATGACCTGTGCGCGAGGCGGCACTTCAATCTGCATGCCTTTCTCAACACAAAGTGCGCATCCGTGGTTATTGATGTGCGAAGAGAGATAGTCCATGCGGCTGGTTACATAAATGAACTGCCGGTAGGAGAGGCTCTCACACATTTTTTCTATCGAACGATGAATATAGCCTAGGTGAGGCTCAACATTTTTGATGGTCTCTCCACTCAGGGTCACAACGAGGTGAAGCACACCATGTGTTGACGGATGCTGCGGACCAATATTTATGACAAGGTCGCCCTCTGTTGTGGTGCCTAGTTCTTCAATCAAGGCTTAAATAGTTATTTACTTTAAAATTGGATTCAGGATTCAAGACTCCTGAATCCTGAATCCCTTCATAATTTTATCATATTCACCGGATCCTCATAATCCTTCCTCAACGGCCAGCCATTCCATTCATCGGTCATGAACAATCTTCTCAAGTCAGGATGGTTATTGAATTTCACACCAAAAAGGTCATAAACTTCACGTTCGTGAAACTCAGCCGTGCGCCATATATCACACACCGTATCAATGGACGGCACATTTCGATCCAGCTTCACTTTTACAACCAGCATATGCCTGTATTTGGTAGAAGTAAAATGATAAACCATTGTTAGATGCGTCTTCCAGTCGATGCAGGTAAGGCAGAACAGGTAGTCAAAATCCAGGCTTGAAAAAGATCTCAGTCTGCCGGCCGTTTCGCGAAACTGAGCTGCCTCAACGGCCATGCAAATCCATTCGCCGCCTTCTTCAAACTGCGCCCCGGAAAAATTTTCCGTGAGAGATTGTTTTAATTCTTCATTCGTCATTTTTCAAGCTTAGACGCATCAATTTTTATCTGCTCACGTTTCCCTCCCTGCCTGATTTTTTCCTGTAACGTAATCAGTGCATGAAGCAGGGCTTCGGGCCGGGGCGGACAACCCGCGATGTAAACGTCCACCGGGATCACGTGATCCGCACCCTTCACCACGGAATAAGTATTGTAAAAAAATGGACCGCCGCTGGTTGCGCAAGCGCCCATGGCAATCACATATTTTGGATCGGCCATCTGATCATAAAGTCGTTTGAGTACCGGCGCCATCTTGTTGACGATGGTGCCTGCTATGATAATCACGTCTGCCTGGCGTGGAGTAGCACGCGCCACTTCGAAACCAAATCTTGACCAATCATATTTGGGAGCGGCTGTCGACATCATTTCAATGGCACAACAACTGGTGCCGAAAACGAGCGGCCACAAAGAATTTGACCTCGCCCAACTGATGACATCGTCAATGGAGCTGACAAGGATACCACCGCCTGGCGTGTGATGAACCTGTCCGGGGAAATTAGGGGCTTCTTTTTTTTGGTCTTCCGGCACTAATTGGGTTTTAATGGGGCTCGGATAATGGAATTTTCACTAGATCCATTTCAAAGCGCCCTTTTTATGAGCGTATAAAAATCCAATAAATAATATAAATAGAAAGATCAGGATCTCCACAAAGGCAGTCAATCCCATTTGTTTCACCACAACGGCCCATGGATAGAGGAAAACAAGCTCAACATCAAAAACGAGGAAAATCAGTGCAAACAGGTAATAGCCGACATTAAATTGATTCCATGGTGTGCCTTCGGTGGGAACGCCGCATTCATATGCCTGCCCTTTTTGAGGGTTCGGAACCCCCTTTACCAAAAGCTTTGCAATGGCAATGCCGCCGGCAGCGAATGCAAAGCCTGCAAGAATCAGGACAAGCAAAGAAGAAGCACCCATGTGTGGATTTTACGATGACTAATATACCAAGATTTGGGTAAGTTCTGCTGTAATGATTGTAAAAAAAATCCCCAAGGAGTTCGCTAATTCATAAATAGACCAACTCCCGCGGGAAAGCTTTTGTTAAAGCGACTCAGGCGGCAATACCCACATTCAGGATGGCGTCATAGCCACCTGTTGCGGCATTTGCACTGATTGTGCATAATTCCCTTTGCAGACCACTGGCAGAGTCACCCAAAATTGAATCTGAGGCATTGTTGGGTGCCGATGTATTCTGACCCCTTGCTGAAAGAGGGGAAGATTTTTATTTGTTAAAATTTTTGAAAAAACTTTCTTCGTAGCTGCTTCCAATTGGGATTTCGACGCCCTCAAGTTGAATAACTTTATTGCGAATATTTTCTACGCGATGCAGTGCAATAATATAAGAACGATGCACACGTGCAAATTCTTCGGCAGGTAATTTTTCCATCATCGCTTTCAGTGTCAACCTGGCGACAATCGGCCTTTGTTTTTGGAGATGAATTTTAAGGTAGTCATCGAGTGCCTCGATGTATAAAATTTCAGAAAGTTCAATTCTGACCAGGCTGTAGTCAGCCCTGATAAAAATGAATTTGTTTAAGCTGCTTTCGCCCTTGTTGCTGCGTTCATGAAATTCTTTGGCCCGTTTGACAGCCTGGATGAAACGCTCCAGTGTAAATGGTTTGAGCAGATAGTCAACCGCGGCAAGATTAAAACCCTCAACTGCATAGTGACTGAATGCTGTTGTGAAAATGGCCATCGTATTATTCTTCACGTGCCGGTATAAATCTATTCCCGATAAAGAAGGCATATTAATGTCGATAAACAAAAGATCAACTTCATTTTCACGAATGAATTGGAGGGCTTCGGCGGGTTTTGAGAAAGATGCCAGGAGTTGAATAAAATCTACCTGCGCACAGAAACTCTTTATGATTGCGAGTGCAGGGGGTTCATCATCTATCGCGATTGCCTTGATCATTTTAGGTTCAACAGTAAAGTAACCAAAAAATCCTCTTGACCATCGACGATCGTGAGTTCATGCTTGCCGGGATATAGAAGATTAAGTCTGTTCCTGGTGGTCTCAATGCCGAGGCCGTTTTGTGGCTCATCAAGCATCGGCCGGCTTGTTTTGCGGTTATATATTTCCAGCTTCATCGACTGAATGCTGACCAATACATTGATCCTGATCAATGATTTCTCCTCGGCGTTGACGCCATATTTGAACGCATTTTCAATGAATGGGATCAAAATCAATGGTGCAATGTGTTTGCCGTTTGTGTCTCCTTGTTCCTCATAATCGACCATTATTGTCGTATCAAATCGCAGCTTTTGGAGATCGATATAGCTTCGAACGTATTCCAACTCCTGGCTCAGGGGAACATAATCTGCGTGCGCATCTGTAATCACGTATCGCATCATGGATGATAGTTTTACAATGGCCGCGGGTGTTTTATCACTCTTTTCCAGGGCAAGGGAATAAAGACTATTCAAGGTGTTAAACAAGAAATGTGGATTAATTTGAGCCTTGAGATAAGACAATTCTGTATCGGTTTTTTCCTTTTCTGCCTGCTTCCACTGGCTCGTAATCCTGAGCAGGAGGGAGAGAAAAAACAGCACTGCCAATTTTAGGAGTGAATGTCCCGCCTCAAACAGGAACCAGGATCTTGGACCTGGTCTGGGTCCGAATGGTCGATCAGGAAAGCCCGGAGGAGGTGCGGGCCTGGGCGGTTCAGGGAAGAAATAATGAGAAACCACGATGATGACAACAAATGATGCCAGCACCGATAGGCCATAATAAATGTATTTCTTGTTGAAATAGAGTTTCGGTATCAGAAGGTAGAAATTCAGATAAAAGAAAAGAATCATCAGGAAATTGATCAGTATATCCTTTTGTGTAAAGGGATTTTGAAGGACTTCCAGTGGGGTGGACCGGTAGCCTGGTACAAATACCAGCGGCAAGGTCAGGAAGGCAAAACATGAAATAACGTGAATGAGTACCTGTATGTTCTTCTTTCCCAATGTCAACAATTAAATTACAAAAATACGCTTGACGGGCATAGCGTCGTCTAAACTGCGGTCAGCACGCCTTTTGTGCCGGGTAGTGACAAAAAAAAACTCCCACCAGCCGAAGCCGGTGGGAGTGAAATATGATGGTGAACCGTTATTTCAGGAGTTTGCCAGTGAAGACCCTTTCATTGTTCAGGATCACCGTTACCAGTCTTGCTGCCTTCGTCTTGTTCCAGTCATTATCTAATGAAAGCTGGTTAAGACCTGCATTAACAGTAATCTTTCTTGATCCAAGCAGCTCGCCCGTCACACTGTAGAACACCAGCGTACCTTGCTGTGCCGTCGTTGCGTTGATATTCAGAATCGTCCTGGTGCCCGTTAAATCAGTACTCAGGAATATCTTCTGACTATTCATGCCCTTCGCACCAATCAACATCACATTGGAGTAAGTGATCATGCCGTTTTTGCTGATCAATTTTATCCGGTAGAAGTTATTTCCAATTGCGGGGTCGCCATCTGTGTAATGATACACGCTTGATTCTGGGAAATCATCTGTTCCTATATTATTCATCACACCAATCGGCTTAAAGTCTGAACCGTTGGTTGACTTTTCGATCGTGTAAGAATCAGCCCGTAATATCCCTTTACCCTGCCATTTCAATAACACGTCATCACCTGAATAGTGCCCTTCCAAAGTCACCATGTTCTGGGCCATCAGGACAAAATCAATAAAGGAAACGGGGATTAATGCTGTGTCTTTACAACCATTTCGCTTTTCAGTAACAATCAGCTGGTAAGTTCCCCACACCGTATCATTGGTCGGATTTTGAATGGGGGCAGTAAATCCGCCAGGTCCCGACCAATTCCAAAGCAATCCCTGCGAACCGCCAAACGGTGTTGGATAGTCACTCGCTATGGTGCTGCCACCATATAATTGTATATATGAGTTATCAGGTGCCAAACCGGCGAAGGCCTGGGCTACTGGTGGGAAGGTATCTCTGTTAATAACGATGGTGTCCTTTCTTGTTGCCGGGCAACCCTGGATTGGCGCAGCGGTAACAATATATGTTCCTGTTGAACTGATATTGATTTGAGAGCTATCACTGTTCGAGCCGGAAATGGTACCATTTGGCGTCGTCCAGGAATAATAACCCATCGTTGTATTCGGCGTCAATGTAATCAAGCCTGTTGACTTAACACAATTCATTGTGTCCGGTTTCAACAGATAGTCCATTACAGGTGGCTTCAGGAACGGAAGTGGTTCTACGAAGTCCTGCATATTTGATACAAATGAATTACTTGACCTCGATTTAAAAAAGACGTTTGAAAAAAGAGGGTCACAAGGACTCAGCGTAGAATACAAGGCTGGATCTATTCCCATTCGCGTCAGGTTCAAGCCAACCTCAACAAGCTGCAGAGTTTGATAACTGGGCCCCCAAACCTTTGTGCTGATTTCCGTGCCCCAGGGCGTAGAATAGGTGGTGTCGTTTGCCGGTACAGTTGAATAGTTTGCAATACCCGAACCAAAAGCAGTGGTACCGGTTTTTGATCTTACGGATACATATCCGTAAGCAGGAGTTGCACCGTCAAGCGTACCAGAAATCGCAAAATAAGAAGGTGTAATGGTTGTGTACGTAGTACGACTCATCCAAATCCTCACGTCAACCGTCGGTGCCAAACCGGGGGTGTAATTCACTGCGACAATCATATCACCTGTCTGAACAATTTTGCCTGCTGCATCAAACACCCATTCTGTATGGCCTGCTTCGGTGCCGGCCGATGAAAAAGTACCTGTTGATTTATTGTAGCTAAAGCTTTTTTTATAGAGTTCAATGTCAAAGTATCTTGAACCTGCTGTACCGGTTGTACTTACGGCAGTGAGCAACCACAATGAGTCACGTACATTCGTGCCGTCGCGGCGCATGTGTGCGTAAACGTCAACCAGGTCATTTTTGTCAGGGAAGTTTGTGATACCACCAACCCAAACTGATGGGTTGTCTCCATTTTTAGATGCCACCGTAAATGCGTTCGAGTCCACAAGCGGACTCGTACACACATAATCTCTTCCATATGCTGCATCTAACCACAGCCTTCCATTTATCTTGGAATAAAGTGGAACTGACATTCCCTTGATAAATCCCAGGTTTTCATTCATGGAAAGCATACCTCGATAGTAGCTCGCATTGGAAGTGTCTATTACGTTTGTGGTAGTAGGACTGAAAGAAAACCAGTCATCACTGTTGGTAAAGCCTTTGATGGGCCCGTATTTAGACCACATACTTCGGGTATCACCATCAATCCCGAAAAAGGCATTGATGCCGCCATTCGTTAACTGCGCACGGTTCAGCAGCGGCGCTAATAGGAATATTGAAATGAACCATGTTGAGTAAAATTTTTTCATAGCGGTAACAGATTAGCTTTACTTAAGGATTCAGGATCAAAAAACGGGCTCTATGCCGGTATAAAATTAGAAAACGTTTAAAATTTGATCAAGGTATTTGTACGAGAAAAATTACGTCGAATATTAATGACCGTTCGTCGAAAATGTATATGGAATGTTCATAACTCGTGGAGCGTTCGCACAATAAAAAAAATCTCTCCCACAGTTGAATGGAAGAGATTTTTTTTATGTGTAGAAAGTTGATTTACTACTGATGCAATTTTACTGTATCAACAACAGTAACCTGACCAAGTGAAACTGCAGCATTTCTGTATTCCGGCTGGAAGGTGGTATCGGAAGGCAGAAAGCTTAGGCTATAGTTTCCGGCTGGTACATCTTTAATGAGCCAATAACCAAATGCAGAAGGATCCGAGAAAGAAGATGCCACTGTGTCTGTTCCCTGGATCGCCAATACCAGCGTTCTTACTGAATCTGGCAAAACGTATCCCTGAATATTGCCTCCTGAAGGAACAAGCGAAAGGATTCTGATAACCGGTTTCAGGATGAAATTTCCGCTATTCCCTGCTTTTACAATTGATTTTCCTGCGTCGAAATCCAATACCAGGCGATAGAGGATACCGCCAGTCATGTCCTGGTGAACCTGCACTTTCAGTCCCGAAGTTTGTCCGCTTGGTGTTTTCAGCTCAATCGTGTCACCGGCGTTCGTGACAAGAAAATTGTTGTCGCCAAGAATCAACCTGATCTGGCTGAGCGTGCCAGCAGGAATCATGGCGTCGGCAATAATAGTGTCTTTCCCATTGGTGAAATCAAGCAGGTTGTACAGGCCGGGGTGGGCACCGTCCAGGATTTTGGGACCCTGGCCATCAGTTATAATTTCTATGTCTTTTACATCTACCCAAACCTCTTTAGCGTCTGGGAATGGACTGTCAGTAAGGGCTACCTGTAGCCTGGCCTGGGTCATTTCCGAAGGCTTTTCATTTCTGGAACAGGAGAAAAAAATCAGAGCAACAATACCAAAAAGGAGAAATGTGAGCTTGTTCATAATACGCTTGTTTAGTTTTAAATGCGCCGACATATGTTCAAGTATTGTACCACATGCCCTTAAACAACCTTAAGATTCTCCTTTTTTCGACGAATGGACGCAAATAATCCCCCCGAAAAGTACTTATTTGGGTAGACTACAAAATAATAAGTCCTCTTGCCGTTGGCGCGAGAAGCATCTGGAGGATTATTTCTGTATACCACAAAAAAATAATCCCGCAGAAGCGGGATTATTTTAGATCCTATAAAAAACCAAACAATAAACGAAATTTATGGCTGAATTATCATTTAATTCAGTTGTTGAAAAACCGGTTTCTAGGAGTGGATTTCTGGATGAGGGAGCTGTGAGATATAGATCAAACCGCGTACCAAAACTTTTTATGGAATTGATAATTAGGGAATCGTTTTTATCCACATTATTTTAAAAATGCTTTTGCGGGCATTTATTTTTTACTTAAACCAATTGTCAGGAACTCTTCATCTTTTTTAATAGCAAATTCAGCATGAGTCAAGCTTTTGTAAAAGACAACGATGAGCAGTGGTTGCACGAAATTGCACCCAGTATCAATGCGCTCGCAGCGTATCTCACTCGTGAGAACAATGGCATCAGGGTATATGAGAAAAAGGTCCACACTGACCCCGCATCGGGAAAGGACATCCACGAAATGAGCAACGGACTTTTTTATGGCAAGGATAAAGATGGTAGGTGGGAAATAACAGGAAGCCCCCGATGAAGGGAGCTTCTTGTCATCTGTAGTTATGGACGGTTGAGAATTATTTGAACGCGATTTGCTTTTTATCTGCTTCAGCCATTTTGTGAACCACTTCCCTGAAGGCAGCGTATTCATTAACGGGGATCTGGTCCTTTAAGTATTTCACTTCTCTTGTAACTATAACCCGATCAGACTTTTGTTGGTAGGTCAAATTATAGCTCAATGCAGAGCAGGTATAACTCACATTTTTTGGCAATGAAAGCCACTGTTTGCCGGCAGGAAGCATAACTGTTATAATTTCCTTGTCGTACGGTGTGGCACTAAACTGCCAAAGATTAACCGGGTAATCTCTTTTTTCGAGTGCCACAAATTCAAGACTGTTGTAGCTGTCATACCATGGCAATGAAATCACTTTCATCCCTGCGATTTCGCCCACGTAATTGGTCATCGAGAAATTGATCTCAGAATTTAATGAATCACTCAGCTTGTCGAGCTTCGACATGGTTACTGATTTCAAACTGAGTGAATATTTAAATTCGTTGGTAAGTCCCTGCAGAATTTGTTTGTCACGGTCAGCATCGCTCAGGTTTTGATATTTTGACCTGGTACCGCTGGTTTCTGCTCCGGCAACTTTTGTCTTCCTGCTGATATCAACATCATTACCCCTGATCTTTATGCTTGTAACCCGGTTGATCGTATTTTGAATCCGGTCCCTGGTATTCAATTTCACCAGGGCCGCGTTATTTGCCGTAAGCCCGTCTTTCGGAATCAAAAGACCGGTTGCATTGATAAGATTATAAGGCATGGAACCGAATGGCAAATTCTTATCCGTAAGCTCAATGAAATAATTTTTGCCACCCGCTTTTAGTTGCGCAATACAATGGTTGAATCCAATGGCCGGCAGGTCGAGATCATATTCGCCCTGCTCGCGCGTATCTACCAAAACGAGGTTCGCATCCAGGCCAACTTCCTTGGCCATACTGGTGAATAATACTGCCAGGTCTTTGCAGTCACCCAAACGGCTGTCCAGCGTTCTGCTGGCGCGCTGAGGCGTTAGTGCGCTGTGCAGGAAGGGTACATCGCTATAAGAATAATTTTCTTCGATGTAATTGTAAATGAGTTTTGCCTTGTCAAGGTCAGATAGCTTTTCCTTTCCTTTAAACAATTCCTGCACTTTTTCCTTGATTTCGAAATCGGCTTTCACCTTTACATTGCTCAGGTCGCTATACCAGTTGGCCACGTAGTTCCAGTCAGGGATGGAGGTGATCATCAATCGTTGACTGATGTCTGCGTATGCAGGCATATAGGATTCAGCTTCGATGGCGGGTACATTGTTCACCTCCCAGATGTACAATTTGCTGTCGCCGGCTTCCGTGATTTCTGGTTTCAGCGACGTGTTATAGGCCTGGTAGTTGAACTTTCTATCGGAGGGCACCAGGATGCTATACCTTGAAATGCGTGCCGGATAATTAGTGTTGAAGGAAAACTCCGACCAGAAATGCTCAGCAAGTTTTCCCCTGTAGGTATTTTCCAATTTGTAGCTGATATGAATGGCATCACCCACTTCAAGTGATGAAAAAACCAATTGGCTTGAATTGGTTTCCGCCTGTACTTTGCTGCCATCCTTTTTCAAGATCTCAGCCTTGTCTATGATCAGGCGCTGCGTATAGGAATTGTAAGGAATGTTAACTTCTTTCCAGGCTTCAATTCCGTCCTGGTTAAAGATCTTCACAACATAGTCATCCTTCTCTTCAGACGCGCCATTCTCCGGGTAGATCACCTCCTGCATATCGCGCAACAGGAAAATACTGTTATCGTTGGGATAATCCTTTGCAGATGGAGCATTCTTGAAAATGCCGTTGATATCATTTTCGCGGAAATTCTTGAATACATCTTTCTTGCCCTCCATCTCCAGCAATTTTCGACGTGCTTCATAATTGCTGGGATTCAGCTCCATGGCTTTTTTGATGTAGGGAATGGCTTCCGCCTTTTTGCCCGCGGCATCGTAAACAAGGCCCTTTGAGTAATAGAAATTGCCTACATAAGGGGCACGATCAATTGCTTTTTGCAAATAATCGGCAGAGTTGGCATAGTCCCTGACTTCAAAATATTTGTCGGCCATATTGCTGTACCAACCCGTTGCATAGGGTTTGTTTTCAAGCATTTTCTTCAGCAGGTCAAATCCTTCCTGTTTTTTATTCTGTTTCATTTTGTCATTCGCCAACGCCATCATCAGGTCTTCACTGTAATTGGTCTTGAGAAAGTTCTCAAGCAGTTCCATCGCCTTTTTTGGATTCTTGTATACGTCTTGTTGCATTCGATAGTCAATGGCTACGAATGAAACGTTATTGGGATATTTTTTTACCGAGGTTTCGTATTGCTTCATCAGGTTCTCCACGTCCTTTTTCTTTCCCAGGAGATTGAGCATTTTCAAATCAGTGTCAGCATTACTGCCATAAAGCTCAATGCGGCGATTAAGCAGTTTTGTAGCCTCATCAAAGTCTTCTTTGTTTACAGCGTCGTTGTAGTGGTAAATGAGTCCGATAAGGCTTTCGGGGTCATTTGTCTTGATGAATTCAATTTCCCTGGTAAGATCTGTGTTGTTGTTGTCCTGGCTGTAGGCGATTACCAGCGCTTCCGAAACAATTGTGTTGTTCGGAGCTTCCTCTTTTAGCATTTTGGTGACTTTCCTGTTTTCATAACTCTTGTCGTTATGGCTATAGATTGCAGAAAGCATCAGTTTGTCCAACATTCCGGCCTTTCCGGCAGTGAGTTTGTTCTCGAAATATTGTTCGGCGAAAATGGGAAGCTTCTTGGTAGCGTAGGGGGTTGCTTTGGTATATGCGCTATACGTCGGACTCGTTTTAAAATCGGTGATCATCTTTCCCTGTGCATCGCAAAATCGAAGCATAAAATTGGAGCGGTTGATTTCGCTGCTGCCCAATTGAACAAGTATCCTGTTCACCCCTTTTTGCAATTTCACTTCATAATTATAGGTGTCGAAGTCTGTATTCCTTTCTTCGGATTCAGATACGATCTGGTAGTCATTCAGCCAAAGTTTTACAGAACCGGAAACGCCAAGGAGCATAACTACATCTCTTGCTGATGCAGATTCGAGAAAGGTTTGTGCATAAATGATGGAATTGTCAATATTATAATGAAACTCCATATCCAGCCAACGGTCATTCCTGGCATCGGGAATATTGAACCACTGCACAGGGGTACCGATATTATTTTTGAAAGCATAGCCGGCCTCAGGGTGTTCAAGCGGACCGAAATCCTTATTGAAACCGCTGGATGAAATATTTTCAAATACACCCACGGTTGACCAGTTGCGCACGTCACCGAGTTTGTTATACATTTCTTTTGATGCAGCAACTTTGTTCTCATTCATCAACCGCCCTGCAAGATTGGTATAGGCCAATCCTTTCATGGTAGGATCGGCTTTCGGATCATTGATGATAAAATTCATCAGGGCTTTGATGGTGTCTTTGGCCGGTGAAGACCCTAGATTGAAAATTCCCTTGTTCCATAACGCATAGGCGTAGGGGTAAGGGTCCGGGTGACGTCTCAGGAATTGCATGAAATACCCAAGCGCTTCTTCATTGTGTTCGTTGTCGATTTCCTGGACGGTAAGGGCAAGCAACGCATCGAGGCCGGTATTCTTATCTGAAATGAGGCTTTTGAGTGCCTTTGTGGCTTCTGTGCGCTTGTTTTGACCATAGAGGTCCATGGCTTGATTGAAATCCTGGGCAAAGCAAACGGAAATAGAAAGCAGCAAGCTGCAGGCAAGGGTAGAAATAGTTTTTATCATGGGATGGGGATATTGGGGATAAACGCTTGGGTGGAGTAAATATTTTGGATACCAGATTCCGGTATCTGCTAGAATTGCTTCATATAACTCAACTTCATAATAACATGATCCTCTGAGAGGCGCTTGGCCTGGGTTTCATCGAAGCCGAGGTGGTTGAACACCAGGTATACATAGCTCAGGGGCTGATATTCCCAGCTGAGCCTGATATTGTAGTTTTCTGAATTGTTTTCGGAATTGCGTTGGTAGAAACCGATCAGCTGCAATCTTGGGTTGAGGGCCAACCTCGCCTGCAAAATATACAGATCCACCGTTTTGGTTTCTTTATTCACGCCTACTGCATCAAAATGATTTCGATTATACTGTCCCGAAAGAGAGATGTGCGGGAGCGGAGCAAAGGTCAATTTAAAATCGGCTGTGGTTAATCGGCCGTTATAATATTCGCCCCAGCGATACCATAATGAAGCACTCAGAAATTTTGAAGGATCTGAACTTGCCAGTATTTCCTGTCTGAAATATTTATACTCTCCCGGATTGATGGTCACACCCAGCGGACTGAAAGGCTCAAACAAACGCTGGTAGGAGGGAACGACCGCATATCCAAGATAAGCGCCACTTTGGAAATTTAGCCACACGGGCCAAATCGGCAAGGTAGCTTCGATCAGTTTCCCTGTTGAAGCTTGCAAATAAAACTCCGGTAGGATACCCGGCTCAAATGCGCGAATTATTTTTTTCGCCGGCAGGTGTTTGCCGCGATAATACCAGTTGATGCCTGTAGATGTTCCAATCACATCCGTGCGTGAAATGAATCCCATTTCCGGACTGAAGTCTTTCGTCACCACGGATTGCGTCAACCAATATTTGTAATGAAGTGTCGTGTTGTAATACTGCGCCAGGCCGGCAAAACCCTGCTTGTGCGTATTGCTGGAATTTGTGTAAGTCAGAATCGTATTCAGCGATTGCGTTTCACCCAACCTGAAAAATCCATCGATCGTGCCCTCGGTGTTTGTTCCATGCGGACTATTGCGCAAGGTTAGCATGCCGCCAATTCTATTTTGTTGTCCAAAGTTTTCGGAATACCTGCCTACAAAAAAATTCGTCACGGGCATGGTGCCTCTTGAACCCTGTCGCATCGCCATCGCACCAAAATTTCGCTTCGTAGAACGATGTACATATCTCGCGCCCACCTCAATCGGGATCGGCTGCCCGTTTGAATCCAAGCCGATGGAACGGCTGAAGAATGGCTGATAGCGCATCGATCCACCGGAGCCGTCATCCTGTCCCGCAATTCCAAATCCAAACAGTGAGGCGTTTTCCAGGAAGAACTGTCTTTTCTCAGGAAAAAAAACAGAAAATCGCGTTACGTTATTTACCTGCTGGTCGGCATCCACCTGCGCGAAATCGGTATTGGCCGTCAGATCCAGGATGTTGTTGGTATTGATTGCCCATTTCACCTCACCACCCAATTTAGCATTGTATTGCTCAGGCTTAACGTTCGCATCATATCCTTTGTAATGATCATAAGAGCCGAGCACGTAAGGCAGGATCCTGATATTGGTTTTTGGCGGAGGTGGACGAAGATTGGTGATTTCGCCGGCATAGTCCATGCGAAGCACGCTGAACACGCGTGGAAAAGGAGAGAAGGCTGAAATTTCATTCGTCAGCCTTCTGTTCCTGTACATATTGAAGCCCCAGCTTTGAATGGAATCCTTCGACCTTGAATACCTCAGTGTTTGCCAGGGTATCGCAAACTCAGCATACCAACCCGAATCTGTTCGGGATGTTCTCACGCGCCAAAGGCCATCCCAATCAAGATCGTAATAGAGATCGTCGAAGGATAACAGGTCGCGTTGAACGCCATATGCATTTGCTGCCAGCATCATGGCATTTCGGCGATCATTAAATCCGTCGAAAGCCAGCGTAACCAGGTCGTGCTGACGGTAGTCAAAGTCGCGCTTGAAATCGGTCGCCCTGATTGCTTTCCTGCCCAGGCTGTCGCGCGAGAAAATGCCGATGTACAGATAGCGATTGTTGTAAAGCGCGCGAAGCTCGGTTTCGAAATTGGCCGGCTTCCCCTGGAGGGGCTCAACCTGGATGAATCGTGATTCAGGATTGGCCAGCATCCAGTCAGATTCATTCATGATGCCATCCACGCGCAGAGAATTGTGAATGGGAATGGCCCGGATAGCACGGCGGATGGTATCGGGCTTGAAGACTTCCGGCGTCTGGGCGTACATCAAAAAGGGCAGCAGTAAGGTCAGCAAGGTCACACCTTTCATCATGGCGGGAAGATACTACACGGAGGCTATCGGAAAACACTCCGTGGTTGCCTTTTTACGATTATCTTAGAACACGGATATATTAACTGATGAGAGGTTTTATATTTTTCTGCATATCGGTTCTTGGCTCTATCATTGCCTCGGCACAGAATACAGAGACGGACAGTCTGAAGCGGCTGCTGCCCACCACGCCCGAAAGTCCGGCACGCGTTCTCCTGCTTGAAAACCTCAGCTACGCCTATGTTTCAGCTTTTCCAGATACAGCCCTGATTTATGCGCTTGAGGGCCTGGAACTTGCCCAAAAAATCAAAGACAAACGCGGCGAAGCCTATTGCACAAATGCGTTGGGCAATGTGTATTTCGGTGTTGGCGACTACCCGATGGCGTTAGAGATGTATTTGAAATCGCTGCAGATGAAAGAGAATATGAAGGACCAGGAGGGAGCGATTGCAGTCACCTATTTTAACATCGTCAATGTTTATACAGAGCAGGAGGATTATGAACATGCTTTGTCTTACCTGGCAAAAACAATTGCGATTGACACGAAGCTGAAAGACAGCAGCGGGATCATGTTCGACCAGTATAGCCTGGCCAGTATTTACTTGCGGATGAACAAAGCGGATTCGGCCTCATACCATAACGAGCAAGCGTACAATTTCGCTATGAAAAGGGCAGATATGAATATGATTGGTGCGATCCTGAACAATTTTGCGGAAGTATATTCGCTGAAGAAGAATTATCCGGAAGCGGCAAGGTATTATCATCAGAGCATCGCGTATTGCATGGCGGTGAAGGATAATGACGTGTTGTCGGCAAACTATTTCGGACTGGCTAAACTATTTGATGCGCTGAACCTTTCAGATTCTTCCACATGGTACGCGCGAAAATGCCTGTTGCTTGCGCAAGATGCGCCGTTTTTCAAGCGAATTATGGAATCGGGAGAATTCCTGACGAGAAAATTTGCAGCCGCGAAAAGATTCGACAGCGCTTATCATTATCAATCCATCAGCATCGCCGCAAAAGACAGTTTGTATAACGTAGAGAAAGTGAAGAAAGTGCAGAATTTGAAAATGGTGGAGCAGCAGCGGGAGCAAGCTATTGCAGCTGATAAATTGCAACTAAGAAACCGGATCAGGTTATACAGCGTCATTGCCGCTTCGCTGGCATTCCTGGTCATTGCTTTTCTTTTGTGGCGAAATAATCGCCAACGCCAAAAAGATTATAAGTTGCTGGAAGAGCAAAAGGCCAAGACAGAAGATGCATTGACAGAATTGAAATCCACCCAGGCACAGTTGGTGTTAAAGGAAAAGATGGCTTCCATAGGCGAGCTTACTTCGGGCATCGCCCACGAAATCAAGAACCCTTTGAATTTCATCAATAATTTTTCCGAGCTGAATCGGGATCTGTTGAAAGAACTTAAGGAGGAGCGGAACAATCCCAACCGCAATCCCGCAACTGAAGAGGAGATCCATGGCATTATTGATCAGAACCTGGAAAAGATCATGATGCATGGACAACGTGCGGATTCCATTATTAAGAACATGCTCGAGCACAGCCACACTTCGCGAGGGGCGAAAGAAATGGTTGACATCAACAAATTGGCTGAGCAACGACTGCGAATAGCTTATCATTCCATGCAGGGGAAATTGCGCGCCACCGAGCCGGGCAGGGATCAACCCGATGTGCAGTTGGAAACCGATTTTGACGCGGGAATGGGAACGGTGAGCATCGTATCCGAGGATATTGGCAGGGTATTGCTGAATCTTTACAATAATGCTTTGTATTCAGTGAATGAAAAATTTCACATGATGGGAACAGAATACACGCCCATCGTGCGCGTGACCACGAAGCGGATGAACGGCAGGATTCAGATTTCGGTTTGGGATAACGGTGAGGGTATAGCCGAAAATATCAGGACCAAAATTTTCCAGCCGTTCTTCACCACAAGGCCCACCGGGAAAGGAACGGGGTTGGGCCTTTCACTGAGTTATGATATCGTTGCTAAAACTTACGGTGGCGAGATCAGGGTAAATTCAAAGGAGGGAGAGTATGCGGAGTTTGTGGTAGAACTCCCTGTTTAAGCAACCTCGCCAGGGAGCTTGCCAATTATAATTCACTCTCATAAATTATCCTGAAATGATTTGCGAAATCCTTCCACCAAACTTTCCATTCTTTCGGGTCATGCAGCAAAATATAACCTAATCCAAGTTCTCTTCTTTTCGGAAGCAATTCCCTTTTTGTTTTGGCAATGGATCTTTTGAGCTGTGCCAGGTTTAGATCAGTGCAATAGGGCGGACTTCCCGGTTGTTGTTTCCATGAGTCTTCAAGCATTCCGGCATC
>Ga0163163_10000387_pt1 | contig 41891 bp, 55 predicted proteins | sample S65metaG_FD_119766 | JGI IMG/M metagenome (GOLD analysis project Ga0163163, IMG submission 119766) | Switchgrass rhizosphere microbial communities from Kellogg Biological Station, Michigan, USA - S6-5 metaG | ecosystem: Host-associated > Plants > Roots > Rhizosphere > Soil | place: USA... | reverse complement strand
GTGGTGGGCAGTACAGGGATCGAACCTGTGACCCCCACCATGTCAACACATGGGAATAACAGCAAAGTCAGTAGCATAGGCGACAAGAAAGACGGTTCAGCTACAACTGAAAATCAATCGGTTAGCGCAATAGCGGGGTCAGTGCGGGGCCAGTCCAAGGAGCGGACATAGGATGGATCCGCTCGTACCTCACGACGTACTTCTCCGTGACTTTCCATACATGCCGCTCCATGTTGGGCGGTTGCGTGACAGTTCGCTCGCCATCAGCGCCAGCGGCGATGAATTCCGCGCTGCCGTAATCCTATGGTGCGTTGCCTGGCACCAGGCTCCGGCAGCAAGCCTTCCCGACGATGATCGAGTCCTGGCCGCATACGTCGGTTATGCGCGCGATCCAGACGGTTGGGCGAAAGTCCGAGAAGGCGCTCTGCGCGGTTTCCAGTTGTGCAGCGACGGCAGGCTATATCACTCCGTGCTCGCGGTCTGCGCGATCGAGGCGTGGGATTCGAAAATGCGCTCGCGCTATGGCCGCGAGTGTGATCGCCTTAAAAAGGCTGCTTACCGCGCGAAGGCTGATGCGGTTATTCCATCGTTTGACGAATGGAAACAATATGTTGCGTTGACTGGCTCGGATAAGTTTGTCCCAAGGATGTCTGATGGACGTCCTGAGGACATTCCTGGGACGTCCCTAGGAAATCCGCTCTTAAGAGAAGAGAAGGGAAGGGAAGGGAATAGAAGGGAAGAAGAGCTTTGTTCTTCTTCTGTACCTCATAGCAAGCATGCAAGCGTCAACATAGCAGCGCGTGCGTGCGCGCTCATGGAGGATGCGGGAGCAAAGAAGACGAATCCGAGCAGCCCAGATCTGGCGGCTGCGATTGCCGAAGGCATCAGTGCCGAGGTATTAGCCGACACAGTGCGCGAGGCGATCAAGGCGGATAAGACGAACCCGTTCGCTTGGGCTATCACGGCGGCCAGGCGTCGCCATGCCGAAGGGCCGAAGCCAATCAACGGCAAGCGCGCGTCGACCGAGGCAGCAACGCCATCAGCGCCAAAGCCGCGAGAGATTCGGCAGCCGGCAAGTCCCGAGAAGGTCGGCGCATTCCTCCAAGGGATCAAAGAGTTTTTCGGAGCGAAGTTGCCGCCAGCGGCAGAGCCGGAGGTTACACATGATCCGCTCTAGCTCGCTTTTGTCGCACCTACCTGCGGGCGCTAAAGCAGTTCCGGTACGGAACTGTAACGAAAGCCTAACAACAGGCGCACGACAAGCGCAGCGCGGCCTGCAGCTTGTTCGAGCCGCTGGCCGCCGTCGAAAAGGCTTAGTGCTGTGGATAACTGAACCCAACGCCGAAAGCTGGTGTGTGCCGAAATCGCAAGGCGTTGATGCGCTTGGCGTTCGGCTGATGGCTCGGGGCGGTGGTGTACGAGCTGGTGCCACCCCCCTATCGAACGCTAATGGTCGAAAGGCCTCAGGCCTTACCTGGTGGTCGGTCGAAAAATTGGAGGGGGTTCGGGGGAGGGGCGCGCCATGACCGCGCGCAAAACGAATCCTGCCGTGCCAGGTGTGCCGTTCGGCGATCCGCTGCATCCGTGGCGCGCGAACACTGAACACTCGCGCAAAGCCGGCCTGAAGGCCAAGGCGAGGTCGCCATGGTCGCGAGGGCCGATGGTGACGACGCGCAATGCGCTTGCCGCGCAAGCGTCGCTGAAGGCAAAGCCATGAATCAAACAACTTCCGGCAAGCATCCAGTTCGCGGCTGATTCCGCGATCAATCACGACGGAGTATACAATGTTTCAATTGGGACAAAAATGCAAAGACAAAGTTACCGGATTCGAAGGCGTTGCCATCGGCCATGTGCGCTACATCAGCGGGTGCAATCAAGTATTGCTGTCGCCGCCAGTAGGCAAGGACGGAGCGCATCGCGAGTCGCACTGGTTTGATGAACAGCGCCTGATTCAGACTTCGAAGAAAGTCATCGTTCTGGACAACACTCGATCGCCTGGCTTCGACATGCCAGCTCCGACTATCTGACGATGAACGCCGCAATTTCTACTTGCGGAAAATACCGCTATTCCCTGCACCGCGAATTTTTGACCGGCGCAGGGCTGGTGGTATTCATCATGCTCAATCCGAGCACGGCGGATGCCACGGTCGACGATCCAACGATACGCCGCTGCATTCGTTTCGCACGAGACTGGGGCTATGCGAGTCTTGAGGTTGTAAACCTCTACGCATATCGCGCCACGAATCCTTCGGTGATGTTCGCGGCTGATGATCCGATCGGGCCAGATAACGACACGCACATCATTGCGGCGGTCGCCAGATCAAACTTGATGGTTGCTGCATGGGGCGCGCGCGCCAAGCCGGAACGTGTTGCCGCCGTTCGCAAGTTGCTCTATCGCGATGTTCACTGCCTCGGGCTCACGAATGGGAAGCAACCCAAGCATCCATTGTTTGCGCGCGCGGATGCGAGCGTGGTGCTTTGGCAATGACTTTCGCTATGGCCACACTTCTATCGCTCGCCTCGATCTCTGCTGCGGCAGTGAGTTGGAACGATTCTCTGCGCGTCGATTTCACCGCCGAGAATCGCTCTGTCTATCTCGCGGATTGCTTTACCGTGCGCGATCCAGGCTATGTCGGTGCCAACTGTCTAGCCGATGCGTTCGAAACCGTGCCGATGTATGTCGCGCCGCAACCGCCCGCGCTGAATGTCGGTGTGATCGTCACGGCGTTCGACCATTCATCCGTTTGGCTATACGACGCTCCATGTGTGCTGGTGGATAAGCAGCCGTGGTATGGCGGCACATCGTATGCAGTCGAGTGCGGCGACGATATTGCAAACAATGGATTCGATTTCCGATGAGCCTAGCCATCCAGCGCGACACCATCCTCGCTACGCGCGGTCTTGGCGCGGCGATGCGCTTGAACGAAAAGCGCGCCGGGTTCGCTGGCGCGCCGGGATGGCTGGCGGAATGTTGGCAATGGGTGACGTGGCTCACGGCTGCGCGCGGGTTGGCGCGATCGACATCGCAGGCCTACGCGGCAACGCTCGGCGGGTTTTCGGATTGGGTTCAGGCGCGCGGGCTGGATTATACAAATATACAACTCTCGGAAATCGACGAGTGGATGCGCGACTTGTGGTTTCGGCGCCGGCATTCGGCTGGGCATCGTTCGCTGGCATTGTCGGCGGTGCGCAGTTTCTACGATTGGCGGTCGACGCGCGGCCTCGGGCGCAACTGCGCCGAAGGCGCGCGCCAGCCGAAGGTGCCGAAACATACGCCGCGGAAGTATACAAAGCAGCAATTGCAAAAACTGTTTGCTTCCGCTCGGCTCGGCCGCTCCTCGATAGTCGCCAAGCGCGATGAAGTGCTGTTGACGATGCTCTATACGACCGGCATGCGGCGCGAAGAGGCGGCGACGCTGCGCATGGATCAGCTCGAAATGGATGATCGCATCTGCGTGATTCGCATCGATGGCAAGGGCGCGAAGGAACGCGAGGTGGCGATCGAGGGGCCTGTAGTGAAGATGCTGCGTGATTGGCTGGAACTGCGCTCGCAGCTGCCGGATTTGCGCAGCGATACGGTGTTTTTTACCGTCACGCGCAACTGGTTCGGCCAGGCGATGCAGGCGAAGACGATCGAGCGCGTTGTCAACGTGATCGCGCGCCGAGCCGGACTCGGAGAATGGGGCGTGCATCGCTTCCGCGTGACGTTCGCCACGCAGCTCTACGACGACGGCATCGATATCGAGCGCATCCGCATCCTGCTCGGTCACGAAAAAATAGAAACGACGCGGCGCTATATCGCCGTGTCGACAAAACAGCGGCGGTATCGGCTGAAGGCGTTCCGCCAGCATGAAGTGCTTGGCACGCGTCCGGAAGGTATGCCGCGGTGGGCGCAACAGATTGGAGAGAGGGCGATATGATGGAATGTGTACAAGTACACATCCTGCGAACTGATGGATATTTCATCGGCCAGGTACGCGGCATTGGCTGCCGCAATTGGAGAACTATTACAGGCAAGTGCAGAACCGGATCTTCAGCGCTCGCTGCGGCCGTCATAAAAATGCGCGCGTCCGACAAGCGCGCGCGATCCATATTCGTTCCGACTGGCGATACAGGTTCCTATTACGGACCGTCGATCGATATGGAGGCGCGCCGCACATGACCGACTTTTCGCACCGCGGCGAACCTGTAACCGTTTTCGAGATGCGCCTTGTCTCCGAAGCGGCGATAAATCCACGCCCAGAGAAAACCTCCGAGCTGTGGATCGCAATTGCGAAGCGGATTGGTATCGATAACCTCGCGATCATTCTCGACGAGTTGGGTACGGAGAAAGTGCATGTGCCATCGCGCGAGGAATTCTTCGCGGCGCTATATCGGCCGCTGCGCAATCGGCAGATCGTCGACATGCGCCAAGCCACTGGCGCGTCGCTGCGCGAGATAGGCAAATCGTTCGGGCTCACGCACAAAGCGGTTGCGCTGGTGCTGGAAAACGCGGAGTGAGCAATGTGGATATATATACCATCGCTCTGTGCGCCGGATATGGCGGTCTCGAGATCGGACTCGCTGCCGCTTGCGAATTTGTCGGATGGCAAAGCCGAGTTGCCGCTTACGTGGAACGGGAAGCCTATGCGGCTGCGCTCATTGCGAGCCGCATGGAAGCGGGCGCCTTGGATGCGGCGCCTATCTGGTCTGATCTCGTCACCTTCGACGCTGCAGCATGGCGCGGAGCAGTGGATTGCATCACTGCGGGATTCCCATGCCAGCCGCACAGCCATGCCGGCAAGCGCAAAGGCACCGACGACGAGCGCTGGATATGGCCTGACATCCGACGCATTGTTCGCGAGTCTGGAGCATGGCTCGTGGTGCTCGAAAACGTCACAGGTCTGCTTAGTTCCGGCGGATTCGACGACGTACTCCGCGACTTGGCCGAAGACGGGTTCGATGCGGAATGGCTGGTGCTACCTGCGGCAGCCGCTGGCGCTGCTCACCGACGCGAGCGAGTGTTCATCGTGGCTTACTCCGCACGGATTCGGCGCGGGGAACGGGCCGGACGGGAACGAATTTTCGACGGCGGTTCGAGCTTGGACAACGCCGCAATCCCAAGACTCGAAGGAATCGGCGCGGTCGGAGTCGGAGTTTGCGTCGCTGACAGTGGACGCGATGCGCTGGCCGACGCCGAGCGCGAGCGTATCGAACGATGGAGAATCACTAGCGTCGTGGGAGGATCGCCGCGACCGCATGAAGGCGATGGAGATAAACGGCAACGGATTGGGAATGCCGCTGGCGATTGCGGCGCGCGCATGGCCGACGCCTTCGGCAACGGACGGCAAAGGTTCCCCAATAGGGGGGGGGCTGGATATGAGGCGCAACATGACGCGCGGAGTGAGGCTTCCGGAGCAAGTCGAGCGCTATTTGCACCAGGACCAGCCGACGAACGATGGCCAGACATCCTCGCCGCAACCCCGTGGCTCGCGCCGGCGTTTGAACCCGGCATTCGTGTGCTGGCTGATGGGTCTGCCGCCGTTGTGGACGAATATCGCGCACACCAGTTGCGATGCGGCGGCAATGGCGTTGTACCGCTCCAAGCTGCAGCGGCAATTGTCGAGCTTTTTCGGCGGATCGGAATCGCGAGTGGAAACTCCGGCGGACGCAGCGTGACAGCAGAATGTGGTAATAGCGCGCGCCATGACTGACTCGAAAAAACCCAAGCGCCCTTACACGATGAGCGATGAAGCACTCGCGCAGCGCCGGGCGAATGCGCCGGTGGCTAACGAGGCGAGCCGCGAGCTGTCGACTGGGCCGGTCACGGAGGAAGGTAAGGCGGCGGTATCGCGCAATGGCTGGAAGCACGGACGCTATAGCGCGATCAATCGTGCGCAGTTCGGGCTCGGTGCAACGAGCGTGGCCAAGCTGTTCGGCAAGCCGTGCGTGACGACGTGTCCGTTTCATCCTGACAATCCGCAGCGCACGGAGAAGCCGTGCGGGCTGGTGCTCGACGGTCTGACGCATGCCGGCGGCAGTTGCCTGGACAAAACCGTCTATGTGCATGCGCTCGAATCGCTCATGCGTGCAATGCGCGATGGCGAGATGGACGGCATGCATGGGCTGCTCGCCGCTGAGTTGTCGAGCACGCTGCAAATGCTGAATCACATCCGCGAGGAAGTTGCCACGCGCGGCGTGCTCGTGGAAATTCCAGTCGTCACGAAAGACGGCAATGTGCTGATCGATCCGCTGACGCAGAGGCCGTACGTCGCCGACATGCGCGCGAATCCGGTTCTGGCGCACTTGATCAAGCTCACGGAATCGCTCGGCATCAATTTCGCCGAGCTGCTAGCGACGCCGAAGGCGCGCCAGCGCTTGGAAGACGAAGACGATGCGGCCGATGGATTGCAGCGCGCTATCGGCGCGATCTTCGCGCGCGCTGGAAACAAGCTGAAGGGGCCGCATCGGCCCGCATTGGAGCATAGCGATGACTGACGAGATGATCGTAATCGACCAAAACACGAAGTTTCCGAACGGCATTGGCATCGAATCTGATGGCACACGATTCGGGACGAGAATCGTCGACATCGCCAGCGGGCGTGCATTGGCCAACGTCAAGCGCATTGAGTTAGACGCCATCGATGCAGATAGCGATACGCCGTTTGTTTGTGCAAAAGTATACTTTCACGGCGTGCGCGCACGGATCTCAGTAGGCGAAGTTGAACTGCACGAGGTTCCGAGCCGCCTCACGCTGGTTGAGCACGAGGACTGAGTGATGTCACTCACGCGCCGCATTGACATTGACGAAGCGATCGATGAGGCGTGCGCAACTTATCGAGACAACCCTGGTGGCGGCCAACATCGTGCAGACGCGACCACAAGCAAGGCGCGGGACAATTTCGTGCGGCGGCTCAAACGCTTTCTCACGGAATGCCCGGAAGACGTCACGATTTCGGAGTTGCGCGACGAGCTTGACTGTTAGCCGCCACAGTGAGAGCGGCACAACGAAACGAGGATACAAAAATGCATTACAGAAATGGCCGCGAGGCAAAAAACGGCGACAAGATTGTTCAGCTCGAAGGTGGCAAAGTTGTCGCCTATGGCGTGCTGCATAGCGCGCGACCCCTGGCAACGACTATTGCAACGGCAGCATCGCAGTGGTGCAGCATGCGCAGGCGACTGCTTGCATGTGCGATTGCTTGCACATTGACGACGTGGCGGAAGTGCTGGCCGAGAAAGGTCTCGACAAGCGTCCAGCCGGCAAGTAGCCATGAAAGCCGAAAACTTCTGTTTCTGGCTGCAGGGCTTTTTCGAGTTGGGCGCTGGGCAGTCGGTTGCTGGGTTGACAGCCGAACAGGTCGCGCAGGTTAAGACGCACCTCGCGCTAGTGTTCAAACACGACCCGACAATGGAGCATCCCGCGCCTCAGAAAAAGAGTTTAGCCGAGCGCGTGCGCGACCTAAACAAAGATAAACCAGCGGGCTTGCGTCGCCGCAGCTTTAGAGACGGCGTTTTGTACTGCTGATGATAAAGCGCAAGCTCCCCAACGCCTCCCACGCCGCCCTCCGCGCCATGGCGGAGCGCAACGTCTATGCGCCAGACGAGTTCGAGGCATGGCTCGATGGCCGCGGCTGGGCGTGGCAGGGGCTGGATCGCGGCGATTACGGCATCACGCTGGAGCAGGCGCTGGTGCTGTTCGTGTTCGAGGATCCGGTGCGCTGGTGCGAGACGTATCTGATCGAGCCTCGTACGGGCGAGCCGTGGAAGTTTTTCGATTACCAGCGCGAAAGCCTGCGCGCGTTCGCGCAGGATTGTGTGCACCAGGACGGCGCGGAAGTGGGCAAGACGCGCGAGATTCAATGCCTGGTGTTATGGGGCTCATGCACGGCGATGGGGTTCACCGTGCGCCGCCCGTGGATACTGTGCGGCGCGCCGCAGCAGACGCATCTCGACGAAATCATTCTTGCGGTGGAGGAGCAGGTCGGCGCGCAGGAAGATGGCGGCGCGAAAGGTTCGCTGCTGTCGCAGTTCTGGCTGAAGCCGAAGCGCACGCCGCACATGATGCAGCGCTTTCTCACTATTCCGCTCGGCGAAACCGAGCGCGCCGGCATCGCGCGCGTGTATTACCGGCCGGCCGGACACGACGGCGAAGCGTTCCGCGGTGTGCACGTCAACGGCATGCTGCTGATGGACGAAGCGGCGAAGCTGAAGCGCGCGGTGCAGTGGACGGAGTTTTGGCGCGCCGGCATGCCGGGCTGCCGCAAGCGCATCTATTCCGTGCCGGATGGTGATCGTGCCTCGGGATATTTTGGTCTGACGCAGCAAGCCGTGCCGGATTTGCCGGCGGACAAGGAAGGCTGGCGCCTGTTCCATTGGCCGAAGTCGATCATGCCGCCGCCGTTCTGGAGCGAGGAGCGCGACCGCGAGTTCGTGCGGCTATACAACGGCCGGCAATCGCCGGGTTACGTGCGCAACGTGCTCGGCGACCATGGCGATGCGGAATCGCCGGTGTGGAGTTGGGAAACGGTACTGCCGAACGTGCAAGAGGTGCCGGAGTTCCGCATCGTCAAGCTCACGGCCGACCGCCAGCGCGGCGAATTGTCCGTGATCGTCAAGCGCATCGAGCTGCAGCTCGCGCAGGGCAAGAAATTCGGCATCGAGCACTGGCTGCAGGACACGGCAATGGATCTCGCGCCGTTCATCGGCAAAGACGACGATGCGCGCCGCGAGGCGATGCGCACGCTGCTGCGCGAACACCTGCAGGGCGCGACCACCGGCGTGTTTTGGGCCGGCGCCGACTTGGGCGAAAGCAACGATCCTACTGAGTTGATCATCAGCGAGCAGATCGGGCCGAAGTGGCGCGACGCGCTGCGCGTGAACGCGCGCGGCTTGCCGTATCACACACAGCGCGAGCTGATTTTCTGTCTGCAGGAACTGTTCGGCTGGCTGCCGCACTGGGGTGTCGACCTGGGCTCTGCCGGCACGGCCGTGGTGAAGGATTTGCAGAACACGGACCGCTTCGCCGAGGCGCACTTCGACGAAGTGATGACCGGGTTCCAGTTCGCGAATGCCGTCGAGTGCATCGACGAGACCGGCGAAGCGCTGCGCGACGCGCGCGACGACGCCGGCGAGGACATTGTGCGCGCGCCCGCGAAGCATTGGGCGACGCAGATGATCTCGCAACGCCTGCAGGCGCTCGGTTACTCGATGGCCTATGACACCGAAGCGCTGAACTGGCTCACGAATCACACCGCGCGCGAAGGTGCGAAGTGGCCGATCTACGCAAAAACAAACGATCACAACATCGATGCGCGGCGCATGCAGATGCTGCGCAAACTCTACGATGACGCGAATTCCACAATTGACGTATTTTCCAGCGGTGTACGCTACCGGAGCGCAGCATGAAAACTTCCAAGGCAAAAACATCGCGCTCGCGCGCTATCAAGAACACCAGCGTCATGGCACGCGGTCTCCGCGGCCGCAAGGAACAAGCCTTCGGCGGCAGTCAGATCGTACGCGCAGGCATGACACTCGGCCCGTGGGATGCGATGCTGCACACGTTCGTGCCGCAGCTGGTGAACCCGTATTTTTACGAAGCATTGCGCCGTGCGATTCCGCTACTGGAGGGCGGCATCAACTGCATGGTGCTGCTCGACGGCCTCGTGCGCTTCGAAGGCAAGGACCAGGCGCTGTGCGACGAGCTGGACGCTGCGATGCGCGAGTTGCCGGTCGACGATGGCGAGTTCGGTCTGCAGAGCTATTACGAAATCATAGGCAACGAGATGTACGAACAGGGCTTCGGTATGGCCGAGCGCGTCATGGATGCGCGCGGCCGGCGCTTGATCGGATTGCGCACGGCCGATGCTAAGGGCCTGCTCGCGCGCCGCGACGAAAACGGCACGATCGAATGGTACTACCGGCCGCCGGCGTACGAACTCGCAACCAGGCGCAATGGCACCGACTACACGGAAGTGGTCGTGCGCAACAACATTGTGAACGTGACGCCTGGCTATCTTAATCAGCTCAATTACATGGACCTTGATCCTAGTACACTTGTATACAACGCGTTCCGGCCGGAATCAAACAACCCGTATGGCGTGAGTCTGCTGCGCTCGATCGAGTTCGTCTCGCAGAACCTGCTGCGTATCCAAAACGCGACCGGCCGCGCGTGGGATCGGTTCGGCGATCCGCCGTTCCAACTCACGTACAAAACGAAAAACCGTTCACTCAAGCAAACCGACCTGGACAAACGCACGGCCACACTCGCGAACGATCTTGCGAACGTGTTGTCGGCGAAGCGCATGGGCAACAGTGCGGACTTTGTGCAGGCGATCGGCGCTGACGACGAAATCCAGATTCAGGTGATCGGCGGCAAGGGCGAGGTGATGGATATCGAGATGCCGAGCCGGCACATGGTTGAGCAGATCCTCGCCAAGCTGCGCATTCCTGGCTGGATGGTGGGCATCACCGAAGCGCAGGCCGGCCGCATGGCCGATCAGCAGTCGGAGATGGTGCTGATGGAATCCAAGGTGCGTTTCGTGCGCCGCCTGCCAGCGCTGAATACGATCGTCTCGACGCACCTGCGCGGCGAAGGCTACACGTGGAAACCGGGCGATTGGGAAATTGTGCAAGAGCTGCCGAACCTGCGCGACGTGATGAAACAGGCGCAGGCGCGCTTCCTCAATGCACAAGCCGACATGATGACGCAGGGGCGCACCGGCGCGAACGATACGCCGACCGGCGTCGTCGACGGCATGCCGCCGGGGCTCGGCGGCGATCCGAATCAGGGCAAGGGCGCGCGCGTCAAAAGTGTTCAAACGCACTTAAAAAAAAACGGTAGCATCGTCACCGAACTGACGTTTCACGACTGCACGCAGCACAAGGCGGCCGGCGAAGACGATGGCGAACCGTGGGCGGAAAGCGATCCGCAACTGCCGCTGATCGAAGCGGCAGCGGCAAACGGGCTGATGGAACTGTGGCAACAGCTGGAAGCGGATACCGCCGACACGCTCGGACTGATGTCAGCCGATGGCTCGGCCGTATGGACATTCGACGCGAGCACGATGCTGCGCAAGCTGATGGCGGATCAAGACCGGTTCATTGCCGCGGCTGGCGCAACGGATGGCCCGCTGATCGCGCAGGCGTTCGATGCATTCGTGCGCGGTCTCGAGAATGCCGCGAGCGAGTTTGACGCGCAAGCCGCTGTCGACGCCTATCGCGAATCGATCCGCCTGGAAATTGCCACGCGCGGGCTGGAGCTGGTGCGCAACGCCGCCGTTCGTACCTATCACGATGGCATCGTGCAGCAGCTCGCCGATGGTGCATTCGACGGCATCAATCCGAACACCGTCGCCGATCGCCTGGCCGCGGCATTCGACCTCGGCGAATACGATTGGACGCGCCTTGCGCGTAGCGAGATTGCGCGCGCGCAGGGCGCTGGCAAGTTGCGTGAGTATGAAAACATGGGCGTCAAACAGGTGAACTGGGTCACCGGCGGCGGCGCGTGTCAAATCTGCAACGAACTGGCCGACAACGGCCCGTACGATATCGCCAGCGCGCCGAAGCCGATGGATGACAGCCATCCGAATTGCCGGTGCACAATCATCGCCGTTGATCCCGCAGAAGCGGGCGATACGGAAAACGTGTAACCCGTAGAGGACGACACTACACGCACGCGCGGAGTACATAGCGCCCGACGATTGTGAACGGGCGCACATAGCGCTCATTCGATCAACCGAATCGAGGGCGCCATGGATCCGAAAGACGACACGAAAACCGCCGAAGCGAAAGCCGAAGAGGCTGCACCGGCAAAACTCCCGGAATGGCTGGAAGAGGATTATTCCGGTCCGCTCACGTGTGACCAGGCCGCCGCGCGCATCGAACACCTGAAGCTGCACGGCCGCCAGAACGTCGGCGACCTGAAGGCTTACGAGACGAAGCCGGCCACCGTCGCGAACGCCAAGGGCGGCAAGTGAGTTTCAAGGCTGCCAAGTCGCTGCCGGCGCGGGGTAAGAGCGCCGGCACGCCGTCGGATGGACAGCTGGCGCAGATTCGCCAGTATTGCCTCAACGACATGGCGGCCGAGTCGCTGTACACCCGCAGCTTTGTGCTCGCTCACAACTGCATCGATCGCGATGCGGAAGCCTTCGACGAAGGTCTGCTAGCGGACTTCGCGAAGTCACTGCCGGGCAAGGGCATCTACATCAAGCATCCGAATGGCTGGGACGGCGACACCGGTCCGGCCGAGGGCAAGTGGTACGGCGCGCAGCTGCAAACGTGCTCGCTCGACGAAGCCCGCGCGATGCTCAAGGAGCCAGACCTAAATCTTCCGCCGGATCGCAGCACAGTCACGCTGCTGATGGCGGACGGCTATTTCGCCAAGACCGCCGACAACGCCACGCTGCTGACGAAGATGGATGCCGGCATTGCCGGCGATGTCTCGATCGGGTTCAAGGCAACCGCGCGCACGCCGATCAAGGATGCGCAGGGCCGCGAACTGCAGGCGTGCCGCATCGTCGGCCCCGGCGAAGCGCTCGAAGGTTCGCTCGTGTGGCTCGGCGCGCAGCCGGGCGCACGCGCCATCAAGGGCGCGAAAGCGAACAAGCGCACAACTTCCCAAGATGATGACGAGGAGTCCAACGTGGACCAGAAAGAATTCGATACGCAGATCGCCGCCGAACAGGCGAAGACGAAGGCTTTGCAGCCGCAGGCCGACAAGTTCACCGCGCTCAAGACGGCGCTCGGCAAGGATAACGAGGTGCTCGCCGACGATCCGACCGCGCTGGCCGCGCTTGCCATCGCCGGCAAGGCCGCGCGCGCTTCCATGATCGACGATCTCGTGGCTGCCGACCGCCAGAAAGGCGCCGTGGGCGACAAGCCCGAGGAAGTCGAAGCCGCCAAGGCGGCGTACGCGTCATTCCCGATCGCGCAGCTCAAAACGCTGCACGGCATCGCCAGCAAGACAACGCAGAAGCCCGCCGCGATTCGCGGCAGCGATCCGAACGCATCACCGGAAGTTGCCGGCGACAAGGCATTCGCGGACGACCATCCGCTGAAAGGCCTGCTGCAGTTCGCGCCGGCTTCCGCCGCGGCCTGATTCCGAACACACGAGGAGTTAAATCATGGGTCTGCAGAATCGTTCCCCGACCGGCCAGGAAGAAACCTGCCAGCTTGCCGCGCCGGCCAACAACACCGCGTGGACGCCGGTGTTGATCAACGCCCGCGTGTTCATCCCGGCCAACACGGTTTTGTCCGGTGCGCTGAACGCGTATTACACGTACGCGGTTCTCAGTGACGGCCCGCAGGCCGCCGTGGCGATCGCTGTGGGCGACAAGATTTACTGGGACAACGCCGCCGGCAAGTTCACCAACGTGAGCACGAGCAACACGCTCTGCGGCTACGCGCTGGAGGCTTCGGCATCCAACGGCCCGACCGGCCGCTTCCGCTTCGACACTTTCGCGGCCTGATCCGCAGACTACAGGACTGCCAAAAATGCATACCTCCATCAATTTCGAAGCGCTCAAGGGCATGCCGCTGGAGCAGGCGAAGGTCGCGCTCAAGCGATCGATCGACCTGGAGCTGAAAATGCCGGCGCTGGCCATGGAAATGTTCCAGCGCAATCCATCGCAACTCTATCGAGCGATCAAGGCGGCCCGCAGCGGCGATATGTCCTATCTGCCGAACAGCGAGCAGCGCAAGACGTTCCTCGCGACCAAGTACGCGACCGCCAGCAACAACCCAATCCTCACCGCGCTCGATGCGCAGTTCGCTGCGTTCTTCCATTCGAACATGCCGGACGTTGACACGGGCTGGATGCAGCTATTCGACCTGGTCGACCTGCGCAACTCGCCGCATGATCACTTCGACATCGACGACACGAACGCCGGTATCACCTACACGCAGATCAAGCCGGGTGCGCAGATCAACAAGCGCACGAACATCAGCGAGTCGAAACTGTCGGTCGGCTATCTGACCTTCGGTGCTGGGTTGGGTATCCAAGATGACTGGATCACCAAGCAGATGTACTGGAAGATCGACGAGGTGATCGGCGAGTTCCGCGCGAACTGGTACGACACCATGGCGCAGCAGCATTACGGGCTGTTCACCGCGATCGGCACCGGTATCAATCAGAACTTCGCGACCGACGACGCGACCACGTTCAACGCCTCCGCCGCCGTGCTGCTGCGCAACTTGCGCACGATGGGTTACGGCGTGGGCCAGAACACCGGGCTCAAGATCGTATGCGCGCCGGAAAAGGCCGGCCGCCTGCAGCGCCTGCTCGTGGCGCAGCAGAGCGCCAACCTGGTGCAGTTCGGTACGTTCAAGGAACCGATCGCCTACACCGTCGACGCTTTGATCACGTCGGTCTGGATTCCGGCGAACGACCTGGGCTACTACCTGCTCGTGCCGGGCAAGAAGATCAAGCGTGGTTTGTGGCAGGACTTGTCCGTCGAACAGCAGCGCGATGCATCCGCGCGCGCAACCGACTGGTTCGCCAGCGGCCAGTTCAACGGCGCGATCGGCGACACGAATCAGGTGGTGCGCGTCAAGTACGTGTAACTCCGCTGCAGGGCAGAGGGTAGTGGGTTTCGCCGGGTTGGCGGCAACGCCGCCCGGCGTTTTGTTTAAGGATGGACGTTTAGATGGCCGCAAAGGCGACAATCGCTGACGTAACGAACGAAGGGTTTCAAGCCGTCAATTTCGGCAGCCCTTCGACGTTCGCCACGGCCGGCGGAATCATCGATACGCTGCTTACGCGCGCGAGCAATTGGGCGTCGACGAAGGTCACCGCGGCCAATTACGCCGCAACGACAACGGGGTATGTTTTCGATTGCCTGCTACGCGCCGAAGTGGCATATGTATCGCAGGTGCTATGGCTGCGCCGCGTTGCATTTCTCGACGGCTCGGCCACGGTCGGACTCGAATCCGACAAGAAGGCCACGCTGCTGCAGAAAGCCCGCGACCTGGCTGACGATGCGCAGTGCGATCAAACGTTCTGGATCGGCGAAGCGCAGCGCGCGCTCGGACTCGATGTGCAGGCCGATATCCCTGGCACCGGCGCGAGCACTGGCATAATCGAAACCGGCATGATGCCGCAGACGATCACAGCCGCGCGCAATTACGGAGGCGCGCAGTGATCCGCATCGGCGAAAACTCCGACGAAGCCGCGGCCAGCGTGCGCGCGAAGCGCGATGCGCTTCCTGGGGCAGTGGAGCGCGGTATGCGCTCGTGGCTGCTCGCCGTGGAGGCCAAAGCCGTCAAGAACTTGTCCGGCGGCGGTGCGCCGTATTCGTATCCAGTGCCGGTGCGCAGCGGCAATCTGCGCGGCGGCCGCACCGTGCAACAGCCATCGCCAGGCATCGGCGTCATTTCGTTTACGGCGGACTACGCCATGGCCGTGCATAGCGGCATCGTCACCGAATTCGCCGGCCGCGGCAAAACGCGAAAGGTACAGCGCAAGGCGCGTCCATTTGCGCAGGATGCGGTGGATAGCACGGATGGTGCCAGCTACATCATCGGCCCAGTTTCAGAGGTGCTGGCCGCATGACGCAGCTGCGCGACTACCGCGATGCACTGGCGAGCCTGCTCACGACGGACGCGACGTTCATCGCGGCCGTGCAGACCGCGCTCGGGCAGGCCGTCACCAACTTTGTGAATTCGAACCGGCCGCTCGGCGAGATTGCGGCCGGCATATATCCGTGCTGGGTGCTGGAAATCGGCGACGGCAAGGCCGCTCCGGAAGCGAACAATTCGCGCGAGTCGCAGACCATCGGTCTGTCGTCGCAATCATTCACGCACGAAACGCATCTCGCGCTGGTGTGGATGGACAACAACCGCGATGCCGCAGCGAACGCGCGCGCGGATCTGCCGTACCTGCTCACGCAACTGCTACTGCGCAATCCGATGCCTGGCAATGCGTGCGAGTTGGCCGTGCTCACCGACTGGCAGCCGGATCGCGCGGTGAATCATCCGACGCAGATCTGGCGCGCCACGGTCGAAAGCCTGCACACGTTCCCAAGGGCCGGGTGATGGACTACGCGGCCAACAATTTGACGCGGCCAAAACGGCGGTATCGCCGTCGCAATCTTCTCCCGAATGGTCGCAAGGATGGGCTTTGCAGTCGGTGCGGTGTTCTACATGAGCGCTCAAGTCGCTATTGCTTCGCGTGTCATGCCGCCTATATGCGCGACTGGCGCAAATCACATCCGCTCAACTCGGATCAGCGTTTCAGAGATAACGCTCGCAGCCAAGCCAGTGTTGCGAAGCGCCGCGGCAAGATAGCGCAGCGTTCGTGCGAACACTGCGGGAGCGCGGATAGCGAAATGCATCACGATGATTACCGCAAGCCCTTGGCGATACGTTGGCTGTGCCGCGACTGCCATCTTGCACTACACCGCAACTGTGATTTGTTGGTGGCACGTGGAACACGCGTGGAATCGCAACTAATTCAGCAAGTTATACAACACTGAATTTTGGAGAGGTATACATCATGGCAAACGAAAAAGTTTTGGTGCGCATCAAGGCAGAAAACTGTGCCGGCGAGATGGCGTTCGGTCCGTTCCTGGTGGGCAAGGCCTACGAAGTGCCGGCCGATTACGCCGCGCTGCTCGACAAGCGTTTCGAGCGCACCACACTCGCGAAGGATGAAGTCGCGCTGCAGATCGATGCGCGCCACATGGATTGCTTCGACAGCCTGAGCGCGCTGTCCGCGACCGCGAAGAAACCCGAACCAGCGTCGGCGAAAGCCGATGCGCCAAAACCCGCTACCACGGCATAACCGGAGAATTCAGCCATGCCTATCGTCAAGGGTATTAGCACCAAAATCCAGTCGTGGTACGAAAATACCTACGCCACGCAGCCATCCGCGTCAGGATCGGCCACTGGCTCGATCACGACGACAACGTTCACGGCCGCGTCCGGCCTGACCGGATTGTTTGCGCCAGGTCAGGTGCTGACCGGCACCGGTGTGACCGCGGGAACTGTCATCGTCAATCAGCTGACAGGCCCGGTGGGCGGTTTGGGCACCTACACGATCAGCCCGCCGCAGACGGTGGCGTCGACGGTGATCAGCGGCCAGCTCGCCACGGAGAACATGTACTTTGTCAGCTTCCAGCCGAATCCCGAGCTGGAGCAGATCATCGACATGACCATGGCCGGCGGATTGCGCGGCCAGCTGCAGCCGATCCTCGGCAAGAAGGATATCGGCGGCACGATGAAGACCGTGCTCGCGCCGCAAAGCTGCGTGAAGCATCTGGCGATGCTGCTCGGCGCGCCGACGATCACGAACCTCGCCGCTGGTCGTAATCAGTTCGTTTTCGCGCCGGGCTCCGGCGCGAATGCGATTCCGGTCGGCCTGGGCATGGAAATCGACTACACGTCGGTGTTGACGGCCCCGGGCCGCTTCCTGCGCCTGGCCGGTCTGCGTCATTCGAAGGGCACGTTCACGTTCAACCCGAGCGGCTTCATCGACGCCAGTTACGACTTGATCGGCAGCAACTGGGATTGGACTCAGGCCGCTACGATCAATGCCACGCCGAGCGATTTCGGTCACACCGGATTCTCGATGTTCGTCTGCACGCTGCAGGAAGGCGGCAGTGCATATGGATCGATGCAGCAGCTGCAGCTGACGGTCGACAACGATCTGGACAACTCGCTGTACACGATCAATGCCGGCGGTGTGCGTGGCCAGTTGCCGGAAGGCATGGTGAAAATCACGGGCACGGCCACTGCGCTGTTCGATTCGATGGCGCTGCTCAACAAGGCGCTGGCGAATACCGGCAGCAGCCTGAACCTTGCATTCACGAACGGCACCGGCGATGGCTCGGCCGGCAACGACAATCTCGTGATGAACATCCCGAACCTCGTCTACAAGCTGGCGGGGCCGACGATCGACGGGCCGAAGGGGCTGATGCAGAAGCTGGCATTCACGGGCTATCGCCTGGCCGGCGCCGAGCAGGCCACCGCATTCACGCTGAAAACGCCGCGCGCAACCGCGTAAGGAGTACGCATGTTTTCGTTTGCAAACGAGGGGAAGGTCTGGTGGCGCGTCAATCTCGTGGCGCGCGATGCCAGTGGCGGCGATCCGACCGAAGCGCCGGTATCGATCCTGTATCGCATCTACACGCGCAAGGAACTCAAGGCGCGGGAGCGCAAATTGCTGGAGATGCCTTTGGCGAATCTGCGCGCGGCCAAGGATGCCGCCGCTGTTCAAGCGGCCGTGCAGGAATACGAAACGCTGGAGGCGGGAAACGATGCCGAACTGCGCGAGCGTGTTGTGGGCTGGCGCGACATCGTCACGGCGAGCGGTGATCAATTGCCGTTCACGCAAGAAGCGCTCGATGCGCTTCTGAACGATGAAGCGCAATACCCGCGCATCGCTGCCGGGCTGGTGGAAGCAAGCAAGGGTGCACGCGCAAAAAACTCGTCGCCTGGGGCCGCTGGATCGCAGGCGCCCGGGCCGAACTGAACGGGGAGCGGCTATGGGATTTATCTGCCGCGTACCCGAATTCGACCAACGAGTACTGCCGCAAAGCCTGCGGCGGCACTCGCTGCCCGCAGTGTCCTGCGCCGAAGCTATTGCCGGATGCGCAGCCAGGCGTTGCATCGTTCATGACGGTGGCCACGCAATGGCGGCAAGGGTTCGGCGGACGCACGGGGCTGGACTATGTCGCATGCATCTCGACACTGCGGCTGCATCTGCCGCGCTGGCGGCGCGAGTCGCGCGGGGCGTTCGAAGGGTTGCGCATCGCGGATCTGATGCAGGACGTGCAAACGATCGAGTCGGCCATGTTGACCGCCGATGCGGAGCGGCGTGAGCACGAAGAGGCGGAACGGGAGAGGAATCCGGTAACGTGAGCACAGTCCTGAAAATCAAGTTGACAACGGACGGCCAGGGCAACGTCACGGCCGCGCTGGATAGCGTCGAAGGCAAGATCAAAGCGGTGAAGCCGGCCGCCGAAGAAGCGAACGGCGCACTCGAGAAGATCAAGGGCACGCTCGAAACGATCAAGGGCTTCATGGAAGCCTGGGGCGTTTTCGAGATCGTGAAAAAGGCCGTCGAGGCCTTCCTCGAAGCGAATGCGGAAGCGCAGCGATTGCAGGCGACGCTGATCGGCGTCGCCGGCAGCGCGCAGGCCGCCCGTCAAGCGTATGAGGAAATCACGCAGGTTGCGGAAAACAGTCTCGCGACATCTGAGCAGTTGACCGCGAGCTGGGTGCGGTTGGCGAATGTCGGCATCGCGCCGACGCGCGACATGCTGCAATCGCTCGCGAACGTTGCCGCGGAAACGAATCAGAGCGTCGACACCGTGGCGAACGCGGTGGCATCGGCCGTGGAAGGCCATACGCGTGGCTTGCAGCAGCTCGGCATACAGGCCGAGATCGTCGGCGACAAGATGATCGTGAGCTTTCAGGGCTCGTCGCAGATCATCGAAAACAGCAAGCAGGGTCTCACGGAATACATTCAAAAGCTCGGCGAGGCACCGAGCGCTGTGGCCGCGCAAGACGCGCAAGTAAAATCGCTGGGCGGTGCGTGGGATCAGCTCAAGAAACACGTCAACGACTATTTCGAGTCAGTTGGAGACACGAGCAGGCTGAATACTGCACTTCATGTGGCTACGCTGCTTGTGGACAAGTTCAAGGAGCTGCAGCAGGCGCATCCAAATCTTGGCGGATTAGCAATAAGCAGCCCGGCAGCACTGGCCGCATCCATTGGCATGGCCGTTGCCGCGCCTGACGCTAGCAAGCTCAAGGAATCGCAACAGGCCGCCGCAGATTTTCGCGGGGAAATCGACAGGGATATCGAATCACTGACCGGCATTGCCGATACGATCCAGCGCGTCGAGTCTTTCCTCGGCGGCTTCGCAACCGGGTTCCGCCAGGCGCGAGCCGAGGTGGAACAACATGCCGAGGAAACGCTGCGCAATAACGAAGCCCTCGGCAAGATGACGGACAGTCTGCGCCAGCGCACGACAGCGCTCGGCGCTTCGAATGTCGCGCTCGCGCAAGAAGCCATTGCATCGCAGAGTGGTGCGCATGCGGATGACGAGCATGCGCGTGCGCTACTCGCTGCGGCGCGCGCACTTGATCAGCGCACGGCCGCGCTCAAGGCCGCCGCCGAATATCAGGCGCATCTTGCTGCCGACGATCGCTATATTCAGAGCCTGACGCAGCAACTGGAAATATATGGCCTGAGTTCCGATGCGGTCACGCTCTACAAGGCCGCTGTCGAAGCGGCCGACGCGGTCGACAAGCACCATGCCGATACGATACTGGCCAAGGCCGCCGCGCTCGCCGATTTGCAGCGCCGCACCGCGGACACGAAGGCGGTGCAGGATGAAGTCAAGGCCGAAGCGCAAGTGCAGTCGGCGTACGATCAAGTGCTGGCATCGGTCGACCGGGTTGCTGCCGCGAACCTGCAATACCAGAAGAGCGTCATCGCTGTGGATGCCGCAGTCAAAGCCGGCATCATCACGCAACAGCAGGCGACAGAGGTAGAAAAGAAACTCGCCGATGCGCGCGACGAGAGCATCAACAAGAACAAGGAATACGAGCAGGCACTGCATTCCCTCTTCGAAGGCATGGCCAGCGACGCCGCCGGATTCTTTGCCGACATGTTCGTGCACGGCGCGCAGGATGCCGGCAAGAAACTGATGCAGGAAGAACAGAACCTCGCCAAGCAACTCGCGGAGTTCTGGATCAAGCAGAAGATCATCATTCCCTTTGAAAAGCAGATGAAGGGCGAGGGCAGTGGCCCGGCGGGAAGTGATGTGGCAATGGGCGCTATCGGGCTTGGAGGCCAGCTTGTTGGTGGCGCTGTAGGCGGTCAGACAGGCGGAATCATCTCAGGCGCAGCGAGTGGCGCAGTAACCGGCGCTGAAATAGGCTCGATCATTCCTGTCATTGGAACCGCATGGGGCGCTGCAATTGGCGCTGTTCTTGGCGGCATCATGGGCGCGCTATCCAGCGCCAGCCAGAAAACACCGGAAGTGCATATTGGCCAGCAAAGCGTCGGCCAGGATACGAGTTTCACTGATGAGCTCGGCACCACGCGCTTTTTCAGCAAGCATTCGAACCTGGGCGCGGATCAACAGATCAAGCAACAGATCGCGTCATTCGACGACGCGCTGGCCAACCTTATCCCGGCGGACTTGATCGACGAGGTGCGCTCGCGCGTCGAGGCTATCAACAAGACCTACAAGGGCGCATCGGTGGAAGACATCGAGGCCGATCGCCTTGATGCCGTCATGTCTGTTGTCATGCCGGATCTGCAGCAGTTCGTCGACGGATTGTCCGGAGTGCAACAGCGGCTGGCCGCATTCCAAGGATTGCTGAAAATTCAAGACGAGCTGAAAAACTTCGGCTCCGTGATCGTGCAGTTGTCCGGCACGCCGGTGGAAAGAATCACCGATCAGCTAAAACAGCTCGATGATGGGATTGTTCAAGCACAGGGCAAGCTGGATACGGCGATCAAGGCGCAAGACCCGACGGCGATCATTGCTGCGGAGCAGAACCTCAAGCAGCAGATCCTCGCGCGCTACCAGACCGAAATACAGATGGTGCAGCAGCTGCAGGCCACGCTGCACGCGCTCGAACAGGCATCGTATAGCCTGAACCTGACGATCGCGCAAAAGATCGCGGCGCTGAACGGCGATCAATCCGGCGTCGTTTCCACGGCGCTGGGTGGCCTGCAGCAGACGCAGGGCGAAATCAATACGTCGGATAACGCACAGCAAACGCTCGACTTGTTGCAGCAGTTCATCGGCCAGGTCGACACGTGGCTCAGCGCGGCCATCGCTCAGGTCGATGCGGCAACGCAGGCGCAGATCGACGCGATCGAGAAGGAAAAGTCCGCAATCCAGTCGGAGATTGCGGCCGAGCAAGCGGCAGCGCAGCGCCAGATGCAGATCAGCGCGGACATCGCGCGCATCAATGACGAGGCGCACCGCAAGGCCTTGCAGCGGCAACTCGAACTGGCCAAGGCCTGGGCCGATGTACTCAGCAACGCCGAGAAGACCGTTCAAGCGCTGATGACCGGCACGGCCAATCCGCTCGGCGGCTACAGCCAGGCTGACAACCTCGAAGCCATCATTCGCGACCTCACTGCACGCGTGAACTCAGAGCATGGCAAGCAACAGGCTGCCGATGCCAATACGCTGATTGGCGACTTGCAGCAAAGGCTACAATTGATACAAAGCGGCAACCTATACGACCGCAGCAGCCCGCAGTACCTGCAGCAATACAATGCCACGCTGGCGCAACTCAACGCGATCGAGAAGCTGGCGCAGCCGGAAGCATCGCAGGTCGACATTCTGCAAAAGCAGCTCGATCACCTCGGGCATATCAGCGTCGGCGTAAGCCAGACGGTGACGATCAGCAAGTCCGAACAGGACAAGCTTGATGCGCTCAACAAGAAAGAGGAAGACCTCAAGGCGCAGGAAAAGGATCAGATCGACAAGCTCAATGCGCAGGCACTGGCGTATTACCAGTGGGCGCAGGGCGAAGCGCAGGCGGCCGAACAGAAGCGCCACGACGAACTCATGGCGCAATTGAAGGCGATCACGGGCGGGCTTGATCCGCAGAGCTTTATCGCGCAGGAAACCGCCAAGGAGGTCTCGCTGCTGGACTCGATCGAGTCGGAGCTGCAGGATTTTCTAAGCTCCATTTCCAGCAATATTGGCACCGGCACGGGCGGCGGTTCTGGCAATCACGGCGGCGGTGGTGGCGGCGGTGGCGGTGGCAATCAGCCGGCGCATCCGAAGCCAGGCGACAGCGGCACGCAGCCGATTACCGTCAACCTCACGACGACGGTGCACGGCACCGGCATGGGCTCGCATGAAATTGCAGCGGCCGTGCGCTCGGGGCTCACAGACGTACTGCCGACAGCGATTCCAGCGATCAAGCGCGCGCTGAAGGCGGCCTGACGTGGCCGGCAACATCAATAGCAGCGAATATCACGCGTTCGCATCGTTCACGTTCAGCGCGACGACGTACTACATCGGCACGCAAACCGAACTGCGCGGCGGCAATTGGTACGACGGCGTCATCGTCACAGCGCCGCAGCTCGGCATGAGCTTCGGCGACGAACTATCCATCACACAGGGGGCGAATGTCGACCTTGCGATCGGCGGCGATGCGAGCAGCGCCTATCGCGCGCTGGCGGTGAACAACATTCTCGCCGGCACGCAAATCACAATCACGCTTGTGATGCGCCAGCACTGGTCGGACAACTCGACCACGGAGCAGGTCTACACGCAAATACTGACCATTGTCGGCCATTCGATCCAATCCGGGCAGATCATCCTGCACCTGCAGGATATCGAGCAAACCCGGTTGCAGCAGACCTATCCGTTCAACACGTGGCAATCGGGCGACTGGCCGGATATTTCAAGCGACGACGCGGGCAAGCCGATATGCGAGCCAGTTGGAACGGCGCTCAAGTTTCCGTGTCCGCTGATTCGGCAGGATGTGGCGAATAGCGAATATTGGTATGGCGTATGCACCGCGACACATTCCACACTCGCGGTGACGAGCGTTACGGCGTCCACCAAAACGATTGTCTTGGTCAACGCTCCGTTGATGCCGATGACGGTAGGCCAGGTCGTCATTCTGACATCAACATCCGGCACTGATGCGGCGCGTTACACCATAGCATCTCAGGCCGGCACGACGGTTGTTGTCAACGAAACCGTCGCTGCCAACTTGGGTTCTGGCATCGCATCGCTATACGTCATGCCGGTGCCGTTGACCGTCTATCGCAATCGCCGCATCGTTGCGGCCAGCGAATACTCAGTGCAGACAGCGTTCCCCGCTGCGATCACAAACGGCGCGTTCACCAGCGGCGGCACGGGTTGGACTACGACCACCGTTGGCGCCGGCGCATCGGCGACGTTCACGACCGGCAATTGCGCGATCACCTCCGTCAACGGTTCGAACTATGCATATATCCGGCAGAACCTCACCAGCACGACTGGCGTTTTTCTAGCGCTGTCAGTGACGGTCGGTGCGGGCGCCGATGCAGTAATCAGCAATGCGGCGCCGCCAGTGATGACGTACCGCTTGCCGGCCGGCAAAACAACGACAATTTTCCTGGCCGCTGCGGGTGCCGGTGCACCGTTTACCGGGACAACACTGGGAGTGTGGAACAACACCGGTACTGCAAACATCAAGAGCGTTACGTCTTTCCCGCTTTGGCTCACGCTATTGAAGTTCGTGCAGCAACAGGTCGATTTCAACGGTACCAATTACGCGATCGAGGCGGATTGCAATGGCGTCGAGTCGCGCAATGCCAGCACAGAAATCAAGCGCCTGTTGCTAAATGCTGGCGCGACGACCGACAGTTCGTCATTCACCGCCGCGATCGGCGCCAGCTTCTCACAGCTGGTGGATTGCGACTATGGCCGCGCGGGTGCGCGCAGCATCGACGCGATTCTCAATGACTTGTTATTCATCGCCCGAGCGGGCCTCTACCGCACCAGTGCTGGCGATTACGGGATTTTTCAGGACGTAGCGACTTCTACATCGTACACCTACGATGAATCCCTCGGCGATCCGATCATTGTGCAGGACTACGAGGATCCCGCACGGCCGAACTCGGTCACGCTGAGCTATGCGCCGAGCAGCGCTGACGCAAATCAGATGCAGGTGTCGCTGTCGCGGGCTGTAACGGGCGGAATACTTGGGCCGGATCAGCCCCGCGAAATACGATATTTGCGTGATGCGACGACATCGGATCAGGCAATCTGCTATCGCGCGTTGCGGCGCTGGCGTGGTCGCCAATGCACGGCAACGGTATATCGCCAACAAGTTAACGCGGGTGATCAGATCGCACTGACCAGCCCGCGCTTTTGGCCAGGTCAAAAGCTGTTCACGGTGTGGAATATCGACCGGATCAAATCTGGCAACAAGCTCACGCTGCTCGAATACGATTCGGCGGTATACACGTATACTGCCGGCGCCCTCCCGCCGAACGCGCCGACCGGTTACCAGCCGGATTACAGCTTTACGCCGCCGAATGCGCCGACCGCGCTTGCGGTTACGGCCACGTCTGCGCGGGTGGCGAACGATGGCACCACCACCAGCTATGCAACGGTGCAGGCAACGCCGCCGGCTGTTAACTGGCAGCAGCTATGGTTCGCCGCCGTGCACAACGTGACCGGCGAGATAACGCTCGGGCTCGGTGCCAGCATCGGCGGCGGCAACTATGGCATCACGCTGGGGCCGCTGCGGCCTGGCGAGGTGTACCGGCTGCAATGTTACGCCGTGAACAGCAACAGCGTGCAGGGTGTGGTGCAGAGCACATTCAACGCAACGGCTATCGGCGGCGGTGCCAGCGTTACGACGTTCACCACGGCCGGCCAGACGGCCGTTCCGCCAACTGTCGCCAGTTGCACGGCCGCGCAAGCGATGGGCAAGAACATCCGCGTCACCTGGCCGACCGTGAGCGCTACGAACGTCGAGCAATACGTGCTGGAGCGCTCCGACAACGGCGGCGCCTACGCACAGGTGCATGCCGGGCTCAATACGACCTACATCGATAGCACCATTCTTTACACGCACACCTATGCCTATCGCGTGCGTGCGCAGGACACGTACGGCAACTTCAGCGCAGCCTACGCAACATCGAGCACGGTGAGTTCCAGCGGAAACGTGAGCGGCGGAACCGCTGGCGACATAGGGTCGACAACGGTCGATACGTCGAACCGGACGGGCGTTTCTACCGTCTCGGCCTCTTACAGCATCGCCATCAACAATATCGGCGCGAATGTCACGCAGACGCTGACCCATTCACTCGGCGTCAAACCTATCCTGGGTGCCGTCAATTCCGGCAGCATGAATTGCTGGTCGACCGTGTACCAGGTGAGCACCAGCACTATCGGCGTATCGCTGTTGCCGATGCCATCAAACGCGACCACGAGCGTAACTATCAATACCGTGCCGAACACCCATAGCCATAACCTGCAGTCGGTGGCCGTGAGTTCAACCTTCGCAGTCGATTACTGGTAACAGAAAATGCACACCCATCGCCTGATCTTTGATGCTTCTGGAACGCACTTTTGCGGCCTTCGCACGCCCGATGCTGAATTGGCGAGGCGCTGGGAAAAAGAAGCTCCGGCGAATGCCATCGCGGCTGGCCGCATGATCGAGCCGATCGTGCTGCACTTCGAGCCCGCGCACGGAGAAGATCATGGCGACGAAATCATCCGTTCCGTGCATCGTTTGCATGTGGATCACACGCGCAACTCCGACGGCAGTATAGACGTCCGAGGAATCTACCATTACCCGGACAAGGATGCCGACGACACCAGCGGACCACATCCGCTGCATCCGCTGCTTAGCAAGCGCCAAGCAGCAAAGATACCGCTGCTTATATCGAAGACACATAGGGTTATCCGTGAGGACGAGAAATGATTCTGCTCATCAACCCAATAGCGCCCGTCACTGCGGCAAGTTTTTTGACTGCAGCGGCAGGTTATCCCGCCACCAACGCGCTTAACTCACAAATCTTGAGGCCTTGGAAATCGTCGTCAAATGCCGCCAACGCGGATGCTTTAATCGTCGATCTCGGCACGCCGCTAGCAATAACAGCTGTCGCTGTTACGCAGACAAATTTCTCAAGGTTCGGCGTCTATGCTGACAACACAACATTTCCCACTACGGTTTTAGGAACACTTAATACCGCACAGGACGCGCAGGGGCGGTATAAGGGCTCATTGGTCGCCAGCGCGACGGCACGTTATATCAACTTCAAGTGTCCCAGTTCACTGGATACGCCAGTGGATGGCAATAATTGGACAATTGGCGCTGTATATGTGTATACAACTGCGCCTTACACAACGCCACGCGACCCATTGTTCGGCAGCTCTTCACTTGATCTTAGTACCCCGCAATCCCGCATCGATCTCGACAACGGCAGCGTTGTGCGCGATACGACAGGCCCATCGTTTCAAACGATCAACCTCGATTTCACGGGCGGGGCCGGCGACGATCACGAGCAGATTCAGCAGTACACGCGGGCGGGAATTTGCTGGCTCAATTTGAGCAATCCTTCCGCCCCATGGGAGCAGTGGCCGGTTCGTCACATAGACCCCAAGATCACGCGCAAACTGGCCGGTTTCAATCGCGAGCTCGTGTCCATCTCGCTAAAGGAAGAGGTGTAACCCGCGCGGGACGCGGCTACACGGGATTTTCGGATATCAAGCGCGCGATGACTTCGCGTGCATGCCATTGCCTGGGGAATCCGTGAATGCGACCGCTCTCGTTGTGGGCGCGCTGGTTGGTGCAGGCGCAAGTCCTGTCGCTGCCGATCGTAGGCATCGCCTATGCGGCAACAGACGAGCAGCAAGTGCTTTCGGCATCGGCAATCATCGGATGCCTTTCGATGGTTATCGCCGCGCTGCTCGGGTTGTGGTCGCGCAGTCAGGACAAGTCCATCGATCGAGCGCAGAAGACGGCGGACGATGCGCTGGCGGCCTTCGAACAGCTCGAACGCACGCTGCTCACGCATTACCGGCCACAACTGGAATTCGCGCGCACGATCGAAGCAATGCTCACACCACTGCGCGACGACATTGCGCGCATGCGCCAGGACGTGAAGCATGTCGAACGCATGATCTACACCGGCAGCCGGCTGGTCGACCCTAACTTACCGGAGCACATGCGATGAACCTCGTGCAGAACTGGACCAACGCGTGGAAGTGGTTTTCCATGCAATCGCTCGCGTTGATCGCGCTGATCAACGTCACGTACGCCGCGCTCTCGCCAGAAGCCGCAGCAGCGCTGCATATCACACCAGTGATGGTGCAAATCGTCACTGTCGCCATCAGCTTTATCGGCGGCCTGGGCCGGCTGATCTTGCAGCCTTCCGCCAATCCATCCACTACCGGAGACAAGTCATGAAATTCGCAATTGCACTTTTCCTCGCGCTCGCGTGCGCAGTCATCGCCGGCTGCGGTTCGGTTTTGCCGAAGCCGGATACGGCCAAGCAGGCCGGCATCGAAGCGGTCGTGGCCTACGGGCTCACATCGCATATCGCGAATCAGTACCTGAGCGCGCCGGTGTGTACGTCGCCCGTCACGGTATTGCCCTGCAAGTTCCCCGACATCGCGACGAAACTGAAGGCCTACGATAACGCTGCGTACGCTTCGGCAATGGCCGTGCACGAGGCCGTCAACAATCCCAACTTCGACAAGTCGAAACTCGATGCCTTGTCGGTGTCGGCAGGCGAGGCGTTGAAACTGTTGAATGCCTATATCGCATCGCAGGCCGTGCAATCCACCCTGAAAGGAGCATCCCCGTGAATCCCGCAACCCTGAACCTGATTTCCGTCATTCTCGGCGCGATCGTCAATTTCGTGCCGAAGGTCGAAGAGGATCAAGTCCTCATCAAGCAATGGGCGCAGTTCTGCAAGACCATCATCGACGAGAAGCGCGACCCCACGGCCGAGGAAGAAACCGCGGCACTGGCGTTCGCTCAAGGCGAGCACGCGCAAGCCCAGGCGTCGACCTGAAGCATGTGGACGTACAGCATATCGACCGGCGTGATGCAGCTGGACGATGTGCTGCTACGCGGATACTCCGGCGCGGGATTTACCCGCGCCGATGGCCGCAACAATCCCGATATGGTGGCCGAGGTTGGGCGTGGCCCGATTCCCCCAGGCCTGTACAAGATCGGTGAGCCACACAGCAGCCCGCACACCGGGCCGTACACCATGAACCTGGATCCTGAGCCCGGCACGAATACCTTCGGCCGCGATGCGTTCCGAATCCACGGCAACAATGCGGCGAACAACGCCAGCCACGGCTGCATCATTCTCCCGCCGGATGCGCGGCGCTGCATCTGGGATAGCGGTGATCGCGAACTGCAGGTGATCGCATGATGTGGTACGCGCTCTGCAAAGGCCGCGATCTGCGCGCGTGCTTCAGTTGCCGGCGCCTCGCGGAACAGCACCCTGAGGTACAGCGGCGCAATCAGACAAGCTGGCTGGAGCCTTACGTAACGAACGGGCAGTGCGTCGACTGGCTGGCGATTCCGCCGCCGGCACCGCGTACGTCCGCCACGGAGCCGCAGGCGTGATCCGGATGCTCGCCGCTGTCATTGGGCTATGCGCGCTCGTATCGCTCGCCTCGTGGGCGCGCGATGGCATCTACGAGCAAGGCCAACGCGCCGGCCGTGCCGAAGTGCGCCTGGACTTCGCGCACTGCAATCAGGCGCTGGCCAATGCAGACGAGGCCACCATAGCCGCCGAACGCAATGGCGAGCGCGCTGTGATCGAAATTGGTCAGTTCGCGCAGCAGCTCGCCGACGAGGCGAAGCGCGCAGAAGAAAGCCTGGCGCAATGCCGCGCCAACTCCCAGTTTGTCTGTCGGAACAACCCCGCAGCGGATCCCCTACCGCTGGCTGCTCGATCGCGCGGACCGCCCCAGTCCGCACTGTGAGCCGGGACCGACAGGGTAAGGCGCCGTGAGGCGCCTTACTTTTTCATAGCTATGGCGACTTCTATATCTGCCAGCTTCGCGCAGATGTATTCGAACGATGCCTGTTGCGCCAGCGTCAGTTTCAAAATTCCGTTTGCAACATCCTGCTCTTGAACACCGGGGCTGTTGGCGAACTGACTGAGAGTCTTCTCGGCCGCAGCAAATAATGCTTTTACGCTTGCTTTTGTATTCACATTCATAGCTCGGCCTCAAATTTCGCGGCTAGTTCTTTGAGCTTTGTGGTAGTAATCGCGACGCGGGCTTGACCAACTTCTGGCGGCAACAGCGGCACCTGCATCAGTTCATCGCAGGCGACGGTGAAAGCGGCGTAATAGTTCTTGGCGGCGGCAACTGCGCCACCGTTTGCCATCTTTGTTTTCACCTGGGCGAGCGCCAGCTTAATATTGTCCTGTGCGTCTTTCACGCATTGCTTGAACTGATCTATGAGAGCTGGATCATAGCCGTACGCCGAGTTCATGCCCTCCAAGGAACAAATCGCATACCAACCCTGGCCAAAGGCTGCGAATTTTTTGGGAGTCCAGTCTTTCTCAAGCGCGCCGATTGCCGCATGCGATGCGACAAAAAGCATAATTGCGCAAAGTATACGTGTTTTCATTCTCACCTCGCAGGTGGGGAATCCGGGTGATCGCACGCTGTCGCCAAACGCCCCATCACACCATCCATCCAGTGCGACAATGCCTTGAGCTTCGAATCATCGAGCCCTGCCACGCTGGCGCAGTCGCACTGCGCTAGGTAGGCGTCGACTTCCTGGCGCAGGTCGTAGTGCTTCGCTGCCAGATCAATCTGCTTCACCATCGCACGCCGTCGCACGGTGCCGCTGATACCTGTGAACCGGATCGCCGAAAGATCGTCGGCCAGGCAATTGAGAATGTCGCGGACTGCTTTTTCGAGGCGGGCTTGCGTGCGTTGTTCGTAGTTCATGGGTTCGATCGCTCCGATTCGCTCAAGGTTTCCGGTTGATCGCAAGAATGCGGCCAAGGGATGCCAATGCAGCGTCGTCGGCAGCGCCTCGCGCGAGATCGTTGAACACGATTTGCACGAGATCGGCTTTCTGAACAGAGTCGAGTTGGTCGCGCAACCCGAATTTCTTCAGCGTCTCTTCCGTGATGCGAACGGCGCTGTGTAACAGCCCCGAGTCTACCTTCGCATCGTTGCGTCGCGCGGTTTGAGATTCGCGCGGAGGTATTGCGTACGCTTCGGGTAGATACATTGGCCCTTCAGCAAAGGCGAGCCATTCCAAGCGCACCTTTGCCATCCCACACAATTGCGCGCAAAAATCGAAGGGCGGCATATTCTCACCGCCGATATACCTTTGCAGCGCGGAGACGGAAACGCCAATCCACGCGGCCACGGTTTTCCGCGCGCCGAGAACATCCGCGACCTTACCAATGCGCTCACCCAGCCCAGCTGCGATCTGCGGTCGCGCGGAATAAATAGCAGGCTTTTCCCCGACCTTTCCCATGCGCGGCGATTTTACGCGCTGCAAATAGCCGCGCGGGCGCTCATATTCAGATGTGCTTGACAAGAATTCAGAAGTGGGCATATTATTCCCACATCAAGGCTTTCTATACGGCACCAGGCCGCACAAATGGGAAATAAACGATCCGCTACTCGTAGGCCGCACCCGCTCCGCATTGCGCGCGACGAACGCGGCATGACGTTGCAGCAAGTTGCTGACGCTGTTGGTGTCACCAGGGCTGCAATTTCCAGCTGGGAGTTGCGCGCCTATCGGCCGCGTCCAGAGCAGGTATCCAAGCTCTGCGAGCTTTTCCCGTCGCTGACTTTCGAAGTCATTTATCGCGAACCGGTGCGAAAGGCTGCTTGACCCATGCGCCTGATCGCCTACATCCGCGTTTCCACCGAAGAGCAAGCCGACCGCGGCCATTCGCTCGGGCATCAACTCGAACGCCTGCGCGCGTTCTGCGCGCTCGCCGAGCACGAGCTGGTCGACGTGATCGCCGATGAAGGCGTGAGCGCATCCATCCCCCTGGCCAAGCGCAAGGGTGGGGCACAGTTGATCGCCGCGCTGCGCGCTAGCACAGCCGATGGCGTTGCGGTGATCCGCATCGATCGGCTGTTCCGCAATCTGCTCGATGGTGTTCGATTCTTCGAAGAGGAATTGGCCGATACGGGCGCCAGCGTGCATTCGCTGGCCGAGTCGATCGATGCGAGTTCGCCTTCCGGCTGGCTTGCGCTCGTGATGCAGCTCGCAACTGCTGACTATGCGCGTCGTCTCGATGCGCAACGCGCGCGCGAAACCTCGGCCGCGTTGCGGCAAAGTGGAAAGGTATACGGACAGGTGCCTTACGGCTGCATCGCCGTCGGTGGCGAGCGTTATTTCGACGATGCGCAGGACAAGCATCGCGTGCGTGGTGCGCAGTTGCTGCGCGATCCACAGACCTGGCCGCATCGCGAAACGATCGTGCGTATGCGCGTGGAAGGTTTTAGCTATGGCCAAATCGCCGAGACATTCCGGAAGCTCGGGATTCTGAATCCGAACGGTTGCCGTACATGGTCGAAGAGCACGCTCAAGAGCATCGTTGATACGCATTCCAGCCTCCTGCATCTGCCGTTAGCGCAGGTTGCCTTGCAGGTGGTCACGAATCCAGAAATCGGAGTTTCAGCGCATGGCGCCAATTGAGCAAAGGGAGAAGCTGCGCGTGGCTTCGCAAGTGCACGCCGAGGCCGTCGCCATTGTGGCATTGCGCGCGGTGTCTGGATCTATCACGGATGCAGATACGCCGGCCGCGATTCGCGAGCGCATCAAGGATCTGATTGCGGTAAAGGCATCGTGGATCACATGCGAAGACAAGGACTTTGACGCGCTACTCGGCGACACGGCCGGCGCAGTCCGCACTGCGGACAGATGGCTGCGCGCAACGCTGGCGAAGATGCGCAGCATGATCGAAGGGGAAGAGTGATGGAGATTGTTCGCGATGCCAAAACACCGCCGACAACGGGCAATAGGCCAGCCGCTGATATGGCGATAGCCGAAACGCGCCTGGCGCTGTTGCGTGTCCTTCCGGTTCTGCATGGCGTGAAGAATCTCGCTGGCATGACCTCGGAGCAATACATGCACGAGCTGAGCTGGCGCATTGGATATACCGCGTCTCGCATGGATCAGTTACAGGAACGGCTGAACATGCTGCTGCCGCAAACGGAACAAGGGAGAGCGCCTAATGCGTGAGACGCGCCCGATGGTGCTCGCGCACCACATCAATCTTGCCACGCATGCCGGCATCACGTTCCGGGTCTATGCAATGCAAGTGCGCAATGTATACAACTTGCGTACGCCGGCACCGCAGCGCGCGATCCGTTTTCACGAAACGCGCGACATATACAGCGATGAAAAGCTGAATGCGCAAATCTTGCGGCGTTTGCTTGATGACCTGGACGATCTGCCGAGCGCCATCGAGGAAGCGCTCGTGTTGGCGCTGCCGGAACCTTTTCAGGGCGAGTGCAGGCGCGAGCTGGCTCAACGGATGGGCCAGCTCGCGGCGGCTATTCCGGCCGGCGAGCATGGCGCGGCCGTGGCCGATGCGGCGGCGCTGATGCGCGAAACCGGCGAAGTGCTCACCGAGCTGGCGCAGAGTTTCGATGGTAACAGCGTGCTGCCGCACAAGCGGCCGGTGGCGCAGCGCGCGCTTGGCAACCTGGCCGATGTGGAAGCTGTTGTGGAAACGATCAAGACGCGGCTCGCAGCTGCGCTGGAAACATCCGTTGTTCAACCCCTGCAGAAGAGAGCTTGACAATGTATACACGTGTACAACGAAACTTGATTCATTCAGCGGCCATCATCGTAGCTGCGGTCGCGATGATGGCCAGCTGCAGCGATCAGCATGCGCATGCCACATCCATTTTTGGCGCGCCGCCGGCGCCGTACGTCGCACCGTATATGCCGCTCGGGGATTGCGTGGTGCCGTACCGGCTGGCGGCCGGGCAGACAAAGCAGATGCGTTGCGCGCTGGCATCGCCAGCCGGCTTGGACATGGCTCGCGTTGCCGTAATGGCGACAGTGCAGAGCGGCACGCTTGAGGTATCGAACTGGATCGTATTCGCCGGCGAGGTAGGCCCGCCATCCGAGACGATCGTCGTCGATTTTGCCGTGCACAACACCGGCGTTTCATTCGTGAGTAATGAAGCAACTGTGTTCGCGGCGGTTGCACAAACACTGACGCCCGCGGTTGCAGCCGCGGGCGTCAATTAGGCCAATCACGTTAGGAGGCGAACGACCGTGCACACAAGTATACACATACATTATCGCAGGGCAAGCCTGCGCGCGCTGCTGCGCTGGTGGCCGCAAGCCACGCTGGCGATGGTCGAACAGGTGCGCCGATTCCATTCGAGCTATCCGCTGATCATCGGCGGCGCAGCGAAGGCGGTGAGCGCATGAACGCCGTTGTGACCACGCCGCCCGATGTAATGGCGGAACTACAGGATCTGGCTGCCAAGCTCGGCGCGGCGAACGATGCGTGCGTTGCCGCTGATGTCACGGCAGACGCGGCCCTCTCTACCGCGCGATCTTCCTGGAAACAGCAAGCTGAGCTTGCGCGGCAGCTCTATGCGCAGATGCGCGCGACGGGAGTTGATCCAGCTGCGTTCACGCTGAACGGCTATGCGTTCACTCCGGACGGCGATAGCGGCTCTTATCTGCTGCGCGCGCTGCCGCCGTCGATCGCTACGGTGCTCGGGGGAACGCCATGACACGTCAACGTCAATCGCTCCGCGCGCTGCTGATCGCCAGTCTGAAGCCGTTGCCTACGGAACCAGGGATGTATTTCTGGGATCACTGGGGTTGCGTTGTTGAAGTATACAAAAAGCGTGGCGGCCGCTGCTTATATACGAAGCCGCCCGGCGGAATTGAGGTAAAAATTTCCCCGCGGATCGCTGGCCGATTCATCGCGCAAGACGCGAAGAAAGTCTCTCCAATCACGCAGCGCAAACGCGCTGCCGCGACTGGCGAACTTTTCGCGCCGGCAAAGGAGGCGTCATGCGCATAGATATCGACGGTGCTGCGCTGGCCGACGCCTTGGCCAATGGCGCCTACGAAAGCAAGTCCACGCTGCCGGTAATCGGCTGCGCGCTGATCGAAGCGATGGACGGTCAAGTGCGGTTGCTCACTACCGACACTGAAGCGTTTTGCAGCGCGACGATCAAGGCGAAAGTGACTACGCCAGGCCGCATTTGCGCAACAGCCGATCTGCTCAAGGCCGCCGCGCGCGAAGGATCGCTGAAACTGACCCTCGACGCGGCGAGAGGCGTACTGCTTGCCGTTCCGCAATCTGGATCAAAGCTGCGCATCCCAACACTGCCGGCAGAAGATTTTCCGGTACCGGATGAAAAGATAGATTGGCAACGCATCGAGGTTGCCGGGCCGGATTTCGCGCGTGCCGTGCGCGCGGTGAGTTACGCCGCCGCAACGGGTGGCAAGTTCTCGCCGAACTATTTCTCGGTTGGCGTATCCGCTGGCACTGTTGCCGCGACGAACGGGCATCGCGGTGCGATTGCGGCAGTGGACTATTCAGGTCCCGGCTTCATCATCCCCAGTTCGCAGGTTCACACGCTGCTGCCGTTATTGGCCGCCGCGAACGCCACGGTTGAACTGGGCGGCTTCGGCGGGCGCATAAACATGGTGCGGGCGGTGACGCCGGACCGCACCTGCACGGTGCGCTTGATCGAAGGCACGCCGCTGGATTGCCGTGGCGTGCTGTTGCGCGGCTTCGGCGATGACGCGTACTGCGCCACGTTCGACCGCGCCAAGCTGCTCACGGCGATCAAGCAATTTCTGCCGTTTTGCTCGCGCAAGGATGATGCCGCGATTTTGCGCGCCGCTGATGGTGCAGCGCAGATTGCCGACGCAACGGATGGCAGCGAGGAAAATTGTTCTTGGGCGTTGGGCGAACTCGTGCAGCCGCTGAATTTCCCCGTGCGTCTTGATTATCTGGCGACAGCGCTCGGCTCGATCGACGAGGAAAAGGTGCGCGCATTCGTTCTGCCGGGGCCGCCGCGCCTTGTGCTGCAGCCGGTGGTGAAGGAAGGCGAGCCGGATTTTCATGTCATCGCCGGGGTGAATCTGTGAGCGCCGTACTCGCCCCGCGCGCGGATACGCCGCAACGCTATGCCGACAAGACGACGCAGGAGCGCGCGCGCTTGATTCGCGCCGAAACGCAGCTTGCCACGCGCCTGCATCGCGCCGGCCGAGATAGCGCGTTCTGGAGCTGCCACGTATGCCACGCGGGGCGTGTGCTGGTGGAACGCATCGAGCAGGCTGGCCGTATCACCGTCGTGCGCACGCGCGGCAAGTGCACGACAGCCGGCTGCCTGGATTGGGAGGATTGAGCCATGGCCAAGTCGACGATCGATCTGCATCCGCAATGCCTGGCCGTGCTCGGCGAACTCAAGCGCGGCCGTCGCACAACGCTGCAGCTAATGAATGCGACAGGCGCTATACGCGTCGGCGCCGTGGTGCACACGTTGCGCCTGGCTGGCTTCCGGATCGGCACCGAGATTATCCGCGTTCCGACAAGGTACAAGGACAAGCCGGCATTCGTGGCGCGCTACACATTGACGCAGCGCAAGCGCCGCGCTGCCGCAAAGCGCAAAAAGAAACCGGCGTGAAGCGCATGAACGCCGACATTAAGGATCAGTGCCCGCATTGCGGCTGTCTGCGCGATGACAACTGGCTGCGATTCATCGCATGGGCCAATGCGCAGCACAACGCTCCTGGCTTCGATAAGCGTGATCTGATTCGCAGCCAGTTCCTTGTTTCGCGTGCGACAGCGTATCGATGGATCCGCGCATATAGCGCACTGCGCGCACTGCATGGCGAGGAGTTTGCGGCATGAGAAAGAAGCCGCACACCTGTCCGCGCTGCGGTTTCCAGACGACTGCCGGCAGCTGCTGCGGAATCATCTTCGGCTATCGGCCGCGCTGGCGCATGACGAAGTTACTGATTCAGCGCGTGCACGCTGTGGCGCGTGGTCAGAAAGGCTTGAGCGAAGAGAACTACCGATTGCGGCTGCAGGCGGTCGGAGCCGAGACGTGCAAGGACTTCACGCGGATGCAATACACGGTTTTCATGCGCGCATTGGCGAAGCTGCCGGACGCGCCAAAGAAGAGGAAGGTGGCGTGAACGAACAAGATCAAGAAGCATGCGTGAAGGCCGCTTTCGATGTGGTTTGCGACGCATTAAAGAAATCGCATGGCAAGTCAATGGGTGCCGTCCTATTGGTATTTCCGTTCGATTCGGAAGATGGCGAGTGCTACTACGCGGCCAACGCAGAGCGCCAAGGTACGCGGATTATCGTGCGCGATTTTCTCGCAATGCTTGATGCGGGTGGCATGCGTCATCCTTTTATGGAGGTGAAATAGTATGCGCAAAAGTATATTTATGTTCGCGTTGGCCTTCGCGGCCGGTTTGATCGTCGCGTTTGCCGTGTCCGGCGCCACGCCGCTGCCGGCGCAGCGCGCGCTGGTGCTCACGGTGCACGATGCCGGGCACCGCAACTGGCAGGCCGTTGGCCAGTACAACTCGCTGAGCTACAACGGCAGCATGGTGACGCTGGATTACAACAGCGATCAATTTCTTTGCAGCGGGTTCGAGCAATAACCCATGCGCACGGATATTCGCATCATGGATGAACTGCGCAGGGCTCCGGCAGAGGCGGAAAAGCTTGCTCGCCAGGTGCACATCAGTCGGGCGACGGTCAGTCGCGCATTGCGGCGGCTGAGCGAGGATGGCTTTGTGCGCAAGCTGTGCAAGCGCTGGGTGCCGATTGGGCGGCCGGCGGATGTGTGGGAGTTGGTGGCATGAATCTCGAGACTGCCTCCATTGCAGTGCGCGCATGCAGCGGAGTGGACCAGCTCGGAGCGTTGGCCGCTGCGTGCGCGCCCTCCAATGGAGATGACTATCGCGCGTTTCTTGAGGCTAAGGTATGCCTGTCGGTAGAGCGCGGATCGCCCTTAGACGACACCGACGTGAACCCAATCCTAAAGCCGCACCAGCGCGCCATCGTGCGCTGGATGGTGCAGGGCGAGCGCCGCGCGTGTTTCGCGGCGTTCGGCCTGGGCAAGACACTGATCGGCATCGAAGCGGTGCGCGTGGCTGCAGCGCGCGCGCAGCGCCCCGGCTGCATCGTGCATCCGCTGGGCGTCCGGCAGGAATTCATGCGCGATGCGGAAATGGTGAACGTGCCGGTGAAATTCATCCGCGAGTCGCGCCAGATAGAGCACGGCGACGTGCTTTATCTGACGAATTACGAATCGGTGCGCGAAGGCAAGATTGATCCTCAGCTGTTCGGGGCTGTCGATCTCGACGAAGCGGCGATTCTGCGCGGGTTCGGCGGAACGAAGACCTTCCGCGAGTTCATGGCGACGATGGCCGGCGACGACCGGCGCGACGTGAGCAACCGCATCCGCAGCGACGGCAGCCGCTTTCGGTTCGTGGCCACGGCCTGCCCGAGCCCGAACGAATACATCGAGCTGCTTGCGTACGCTGCGTTCCTCGACGTGATGGACGTTGGCCAGGCGAAGACGCGGTTTTTCAAGCGCAACAGCGAGAAGGCCGACAAGCTCACGTTACACCCGCACAAGGAAGCGGAGTTCTGGTTATGGGTCGCGAGCTGGGCGCTGTTCGTGCAAAAGCCATCGGATATCGATCCGAGTTTCAGCGACAAAGGCTACGATCTGCCATCGCTTGACGTGCGCTGGCACGAGGTGCCGACGAATCACGCGGCGGCCGGCGCGGAAAAAGACGGCCAGAACCGGCTGTTCCGCAGCGCGTCGATCGGCGTGCAGGACGCCGCGCGCGAGAAGCGCGACAGCCTGGACGCGCGCGTTGCCAAGATGCTGGAACTGCGCCGCGAAGATCCTGACGCGCATCGGCTGCTGTGGCACGACTTGGAAGACGAGCGGCGCGCGATCGAAGCGGCCATCCCGAGCGCGGCAACGGTGTACGGGTCGCAAGATCTGGAAGACCGCGAAGCGCGCGTGATCGAATTTTCAGATGGCAAGATTCAGGAGCTTGCGGGCAAGCCGGTGATGCTCGGCAGCGGCTGCAATTTCCAGCGTCATTGCTCGTGGGCCATCTTTCTCGGCATCGGTTTCAAGTTCGCCGATTTCATTCAGGCGATACATCGCCTCTATCGCTTCCTGCAGACGCGCCAGGTGCGTATCGACCTGATCTATACCGAGGCCGAGCGCGAGGTGCGCAAGAGCCTGGAACGCAAGTGGGAACAGCACAACATCATGGTGGGGAAAATGACGCAGATTATCCGCGAGTATGGGCTCGCGCACGCGGCCTCGGCCGCGGTGCTGGCACGCTCGATCGGCGTGCAGCGCGTGAAGGTATCCGGCAAGGCGTATAGCATCATCAACAACGATTGCGTGGAGGAATTGCGCACGCACGCTGACAACAGCGTCGACCTGATTCTCACGTCGATTCCTTTTGCGACGCAGTACGAATACTCGCCGAGCTACAATGACTTCGGGCACACCGACACGAACGCGCATTTCTGGCGGCAGATGGATTTTCTGACGCCGAACCTGCTGCGCGTGCTGCGGCCAGGTCGCGTTGCGGCCATCCACGTGAAGGATCGCATCTGCCCCGGCGGCGTATCCGGTTTCGGGTTCCAAACCGTGCAGCCGTTTTCCGACGAGTGCGTGGCGCATTTCCAGAAACACGGGTTCGCGTTCCTCGCGCGCAAAACGATCGTCACCGACGTGGTGCGCGAGAACAATCAGACCTATCGCCTGGGCTGGACCGAGCAATGCAAGGACGGTTCGCGCATGGGTGCCGGCATGCCGGAATATCTGCTCGTATTCCGCAAGCCGCCGACCGACCGCAGCAACGGCTACGCCGATGTGCCGGTGGTGAAGGCGAAAAAGGAATTGGCTGGCAACGTTTTGACCGACGCTGATGGCTTCGTCGAGAGTATTGACAATCCGCAATGGATCAATCCGGACGGCTATAGCCGTGCGCATTGGCAATTCGATGCGCACGGTTTCATGCGCAGCAGCGGCAATCGGCAGCTGACGCCAGAAGAGTTGGAAGGCTTGCCGCAGGACGCTATTTTCCAGCTGTTCAAAAAGCACAGTCTGGAAAATGTATACAACTTCAGGCATGACGTGAGAATTGCCGAATCGGTCGACGCGACCGGCTGGCTGCCGAGCACGTTCATGTTGTTGCAGCCGCAAAGCTGGCATCCAGATGTATGGACCGATATTACGCGCATGCGCACGCTGAACAGTTCGCAGGCGCAGCGCGGTGCCGAGATGCACCTGTGCCCGCTGCAGTTCGACATCGTCGACCGCTGCATCGAGCAATACACGATGAAAGGCGAAACGGTGCTTGATCCGTTCGCCGGACTCGGCACGGTGCCGTATTGCGCGGTGAAGCTGGAGCGCCGCGGCATCGGCGTGGAATTGAACGGCCGCTATTTCCTCGACGCGGCGACGTATTGCAAAGGCGCTGAAGAGGGGCAATCGATGCCGGACTTTTTTACGGCGCTGGAGCTGGAGGCCGCAGCGTGAACGACTTTCAAGCAAGCGTTGTCCCCTGGCTACTTCAATGCTTCGGCTGGCAAGTTGCAGGCGACAGGACTGAGCGCAACTTTCGTTTTTTGGAAGAGGCCCTGGAGCTAGTTCAGTCATGCGGTGCGACGGCCGCTGAAGCTCATACGCTGGTCGACTACGTTTATTCGCGGCCTGTCGGCGAACCACACCAGGAAGTTGGTGGCGTTATGATCACGCTCGCAGCGCTATGCGTTGCTAACGGTCTGAGCATGCAGCAAGCAGGCGAGGATGAGCTTGCGAGGATCTGGCTAAAGATAGATCAGATTCGCGCGAAGCAAGCAAGCAAGAATGCCGCGATTCGTTCTCCATTGCCTGGCGTGGGATTGACGAAATGAACGCAGCCGTCACGCAACTGCCGAAGCTATACTCCGAAGCCGAGGCGGCAGAGTATTTACAAAAATCCATTTTTACACTTCGACGAATGCGCAAGCTGCGGCAGATCGCATTCTGCAAGATAGGCCGCAAAGCCCGCTACAAAGAATCCCACCTACTCGAATACCTGGAATCGCAACAATGCCCCGCATCGCAATCACCGATCAGTACGCACTCGTCAAGCGGACAGGCTCGGAGAACTGGTACCTTGAATGGCGCGAGCGCGGCGAAAAGCAGCGCCGCAGTTGCGGCACTACAAGCGTTGACGCCGCCAAAGTAAGGGCGCGCGAAATCATTCTTGAGACTGCGCGCATCATCGACGCGCAGCCGGCCGCGATGCCGGTATCCGTCGTAATTGATCGCTACCTTGCCAAGCATGGCAGCAAGATCGCCAGCGCCAGTTCGGCGCGCTCGGCCGCGAAGTTGTGGAATGAATTTTTCGCGCACGATACGGTTGCAGACTTACGGCCTGACCGCTTCGATGATTTTCTCGCGTGGCTGCGCGAACGCACGTGGATCCTTGAGCGCAATCCGAGCCCGGATGTTCAGCCAACGATCAAGCGTTACAGCGCGAGCTACATCCGCCGCGTGATGATGCTCGGCAAGGCCGCATTGAACCGAGCTTGGCGCCGACAGGAAATCACCAGCGTGCCATTCGTTCCGTTGCCGCAGGGTGGCGAAGCGTACCCGCATGTGGCCAAGCGCGACGAGCTCGTGCGATTCCTTAACTGCATTCCAACGGATTCGAACGTCTGGACCTATACGATGATTCGTCTATGCACTGCATGCCGCGGTGATGCCGTTCTGGACCTGCAGCCTTTCCAAGTGGATTTTGACCTGAACCTCGTGCGCCTTAATCCGCCCGGCCGAGCGCAGACGAAGAAGTATCGCCCGGTGGTGCCGCTGACTGCGACGCTGCGCGCGGTTCTGAAAGGCGCCAAGGCCGACCCGTATTATGTCGCGTCGAAGCGCGGCGAAACGCGTCTGGGATCGATTCGCAAGGCGTGGCGTGCTGTTCGAATCGCCGCAAAGCTGCCGCCCCATTTTGTTCCGAAGATCTGCCGCCATACGGCGGCATCGGAGTTGCGCCGGCGTGGCGTTCCTGGCTGGGAAGTGTCTGGCCTGCTCGGGCACTCGAAAGGCGATGCCGCGTCGACGACGGCAGTCTATGCCAAGTACGACCCTAACTACCTGGGCGATGCGAGGAAAACGCTGGACGCATGGCTGGCCGAATTGGCGCTCGACGTGCCAAGGCTGCGGGAGCTTATCGGGGTCAGTGCGGGGTCACTCGTACCAGAATCAGCGGGGGCCGTTGGCCTTGAAAACCGCGCTGTTATTGGGTTGCGAGTGGTGGGCAGTACAGGGATCGAACCTGTGACCCCCACCATGTCAACACATGGGAATAACAGCAAAGTCAGTAGCATAGGCGACAAGAAAGACGGTTCAGCTACAACTGAAAATCAATCGGTT
>Ga0163163_10000386_pt1 | contig 41910 bp, 41 predicted proteins | sample S65metaG_FD_119766 | JGI IMG/M metagenome (GOLD analysis project Ga0163163, IMG submission 119766) | Switchgrass rhizosphere microbial communities from Kellogg Biological Station, Michigan, USA - S6-5 metaG | ecosystem: Host-associated > Plants > Roots > Rhizosphere > Soil | place: USA... | reverse complement strand
GGGGGCGAGCGGCGTCTCTTTGCATTCCTGACGAGGCAAAGTAGCTTGACCACAACAGCGTTCCCAGGCTCGCGTAGCAGGAGACGGATTTGAGCTTCAACCTGATGCGATCGACGCTTTTGCCTGCCGCCGCATGCAGTCTTGCGGCTCTCCTCGGCGTCTGCGCCCCCTCATCGGGCTCCGCGGCGCCCGCCTTAGTCATGGACGCTTCGACCGGGGTAGTCTTCTATGAGGAAGAGGCGACGCAACCCTGGTTTCCCGCTTCGCTTAGCAAATTGATGACCGTCTATGTCGCGCTGAAAGCCGTCCATGAAGGCCGGCTCACGCTCGATACGCCGCTCGTTGTGTCCCAATACGCGGCCTCGATGTCCCCGTCGAAGATGGGTTTCCGTCCCGGCACCGAGGTGACGCTCGACAACGCCCTGAAAATGTTGATGGTCAAGTCGGCGAACGATCTTGCCGTGACGATTGCTGAGGGCGTCTCAGGCTCCGTCGACGCCTTTGCCGACGAGATGAATGCCGCCGCCGCCTCGCTTGGCATGGCACAATCGCATTTCGTCAACCCGAACGGCCTACCGGATTTGCGCCAAGTGAGCTCGGCACGCGACATGGCGCTGCTCGGCCGGGCGCTTTATCTTCAATTTCCTCAACATGCCGATCTGTTCAACATTTACGCGTTCCGCCTGGGATCGCGTTTCAGCCGCAACCACAATCCGCTGCTCGCCGCCTATCCTGGCACGGAAGGCATGAAGACCGGATTCACCTGCTCGGCCGGCTTCAATATCGTTGCCGCGGCGAGGCGTGGCGACCGCCGGCTGATCACCGTCGTTTTGGGCGCGCCATCCTCCGGCGCCCGCACCGCAATGGCGACCGCTCTGTTGGACCGCGGTTTTGCCAGCAGAACACCGGTTGGCTCCGTCAGCACGCTGAACGGCTTTGCGTCGAACGAGCCGCCGGATATGCACGGTAAGGCCTGTTCCGGCCGGGCGCGCGCGACCCGCGACTACATGGCTTCAGTCGAGCGCGTTAGAGTGGTGATGCCGAACGGCTCCTGGCAAATGCAGGCCGCCGCCCCCGAACCCGGCTCGCTCGTCCAAAACGGAAAAAAGAAGAGCAAGGCGGCGGTGAATGCTGCCGCCGACGCGCTGCCAGCTGGCTTAGCCGTTGTCTCCGTTTATGTCGGCCGTGCGCCGGGCTGGGACGGTCCTGTCGCCCAGGCCCGCCCCGCCAATATGCCGGTCGGTACGCCGGCGCCGGTCTCAGCCTACGCGGAGACAAAACCGACTGTGCTCGACGGCTCCGCCGCCCCAATCGCCGCCTCGACCGTCGACGCCTTGTCCCTGCGCCGTAACGCCGAGCCCGCGGCAAAGCCGGGCCCAAAGGCGGTTGCTGCCCGGCAAAATGCCGATAATTCCGATGCTGACACCGCGCCGCAGGTGAAGCCGGCGAAGCACGCGAAAGCGGCGCATCAACGCCGCCTTGTTCAGACGGCTGACCACCGGCATGGCGGAAGGCGTAAACACCTAGCAGCGGCAAAACCGCTGGCCGAGGGCAACGCTGCAGAAAAGCCATTGGTGTCCACCCATTCGGGCCATTCCGGCCGGCGCCCCGAGGGAGAATGAGTGGCCTGACCGGCTCGGGCGCATCTCGCAAGCCACCGCCGCCGATCCCGGTCACGATGCTAACCGGCTTTCTCGGCGCCGGTAAGACGACGCTCCTCAACAAGCTCGTCGCCGCGCCGGAACTGTTCGACACGGTCGTCCTTATAAACGAATTCGGCGAGATCGGCCTCGATCATCTCTTGGTCGAGAGGGTCGAGGGCGACATGCTCTTGATGGCCTCCGGGTGCCTCTGCTGCAGCATTCGCGGCGACCTCGTAGGCACGCTCGAAGACCTGCTGAAGCGGCGCGACAATAACCGGATGACGCCCTTCCGGCGCGTTGTCATCGAGACAACGGGGCTCGCCGATCCCGCACCGGTCCTGCAGAGCGTGCTCGGGCATCCCTATCTCGCGCAGCGCTACGAGATCGATGGAGTCGTGACAGTCGTCGATGCAGTCAACGGCGGCGCCACGCTCGACGCGCATATCGAGGCAGTGAAGCAGACGGCTGTCGCCGACCGCATCGTGCTGAGCAAGACCGATCTCCTGGATCCGCAGGAGCAGGACCAGCTCACGCAGCTACGCGTCCGGCTTGCCGCACTCAATCCGACCGCCCGCATCCTCATGGCGCAAGCTGGCGACGCCGATGCCGCGGCACTGCTCGATTGCGACCCGTATGATCCCTCGGGCAAGATCGCCGATGTCGCGGTCTGGCTGAATGCCGAGGCACTGACGCACACGCATGCGCACCGCCATCACGGGGCGCACGCGCACGATCCGAACCGCCACGACGCCTCGATTCGGGCCTTCTGCCTGACCGCGGATGACCCGATCTCGCCGGCAGCTTTCGACGCGTTCCTCACCATGCTGCAACAGGCGCAGGGCCCAAAACTTCTGCGCGTGAAAGGCATCGTCGCGCTCTCAGACGATCGGGCACGGCCGATTGTCGTGCATGGCGTGCAGCATGTTTTCCATGCCCCTGTTCGCCTGGAGCACTGGCCGGACGAGGATCACCGCACGCGGCTCGTCTTCATCGTGAAGGACCTCAGCCAGGATTTTGTCGAGCGCTTTTTGCCGCCGCGTCGGGCTCAATTGCGCCCGACGAAGCCGATTTGGCGGCCCACAGAGCCAATCCGCCGGGGCTCAGCGGGAGTGGCGGGTTACTCGCTTAGAAGCGCACTATCGCCAAGCGTCTTTGCACGGCATGATGCCCTGCGGCCCTAAAGAGCCGCCGAGAGGGTCGCACATGAATCCCATCGAACGGCTGAAAAGCGAGCTCGCTTATTTCACCGGTGCCATGCGCGCCGTGAAGAAGAGCGGCGCAATAATGAAGAATCCGGATCGCACGTTCCGCGACATCGCCGAAGAGCTTGCGGCGAAACACGCGGACAAGCCGGCGCTCGTCTCCGACCGTGAAGGTTTCACCTATGCCGAGTGGAACAACCGCGCCAACCGCTATGCGCGCTGGCTGCGCGCGCAAGGGCTGCGCAAGGGCGACGTCGTCGCGCTCTTCATGCCAAATCGTCCGGAATATATCTGCATCTGGACGGGCGGCAGCAAGCTCGGTTGCATCACGGCGCTGATCAACACCAATCTGACCGGCAAGAGTCTCGCGCACTGCATCACGATCGCGGACGCGAAGGTCGCAATTGTCGATGCCGCCCTGGCGCGTGAGTTTGAAACCGCGCGGACGCTTATCGATCCCAATGTGCGGGTTTTCATCCACGGGGACGCGGCGGGCGGACCTTGCTCCGATCTGCCGCGCATCGACACGGGCATTGCGGAGTTTTCGGCCGAGAACCTGCCGGAAAGCGAGCGCGAGAAGCTGACGACCAACGATAAAGCGCTCTACATCTACACCTCGGGCACGACCGGACTGCCGAAAGCCGCCAACATCAACCAATCGCGGCTGATGCGGCAGATGCTCGGCTTTGCCGGCGCGATCGGGTCCAAACCGACCGACAAAATCTACATGGCGCTGCCGCTCTATCATGCGACCGGCGGTATTTGCGGGGTCGGGGTCACGCTGTGCGTCGGCGGTACTTGCGTCATCCGCGAGAAATTTTCCGGGCGTGAATTTTTTCCCGACATCGTGCGCCACGAATGCACGCTGTTCGTCTATGTCGGCGAACTCTGCAGGTATCTGCTTGCCACGCCGCCCAATCCGGCCGATACCGCGCATAAGCTGCGCGCCTGTTTCGGCAACGGCTTACGGCCGGATATTTTCGAGGCGTTCCGCGAGCGCTTCCGTTTGCCGAAAATCGTGGAATTCTACGGTGCGACGGAAGGCAATGTCGCTTTATTCAATTTCGACTCAATGAGCGGCGCCGTCGGCCGCATTCCGAAATGGCTTGAGCGCAAGTTTAGCGTGAAGATCGTGCGCTTCGATATCGAACGCGAGGAGCCGGTGCGGGGACCTGACGGGCTCTGCATCGAATGCGCGCCGGGGGAGGCCGGTGAAATCCTTGGCGAGATCCTGGACGATCCGAAAAAGCCGGCGAACCGGTTCGATGGCTATGCGGATAAAGCCGCCACCGACAAGAAGATTTTACGCGACGTGTTCCGCAAGGGCGATGCCTGGTTCCACTCCGGCGATCTCATGAAGAAGGATGAGCGCGGCTACTTCTACTTCGTCGATCGCATCGGTGATACGTTCCGCTGGAAAGGCGAGAACGTCTCGACCACCGAAGTCGCCGAATGCATCACCACGTTTCCCGGCGTGACGGAGGCGACCGTTTACGGCGTGCAAATCCCCGGCAGCGACGGACGCGCCGGCATGGCGGCGATAGCACCGGAGGACATCGCGCATTTCGATCTCGCGGGCTTGCGCGAGCATCTGAAAGCGAACCTGCCGGACTATGCGCGGCCGATGTTCCTGCGCCTGCAGGATCACCTCGAGATCACCGGCACGTTCAAGCCGCGCAAGCTCGACCTGGTCGCCGAGGGTTTCGATCCGACGCCCACGGGCGATCCGATCTATGTCGAGGACAGAAACGCGCAGGCTTATGTGCGCATGGACGCGGCGCGCTATAGCGCGATGGCCAAGGGGTCGCGCGCCGCCTAAGAGCGCCTACTTAGCCATTAATTGCGAGGGCTCAGTGACGCGTAGGGCGGCTCGTGCGCCGAGTTCGGTACGAATAATTTCGGCGAGCTTTTCGGCAAATGGAGGAGCGCTTGATCTGAGGACAGATCACGAGGAGATCGGCGCGGCACAATCTTGCCGATGCGTTGTATCTCGGCTTCACGCACCGCCGCGCCAATAGCATCGGCGAGCAGTTCCGCGTCGACATGCTCGATCGAAATGATTTCAGGGAAGCGGCGCGACAAATTTTTTTGTCCATATTTGTTGGTGACGGTCAAAACCCCGGCCTCGGCCATTTCCAGCGGCGGATAGGATGGATACGGCGAGATCATCAGACTGACGCCGATTGCAGCACGGTTGAGATGATCCGCGTAATCTTCGAGGCTCGCCTTGCCGCCGATCTCCATGTTCTGAACCGGCACCGTCCAGCGCGGATCAAAACTTTCGCCGAGCGATACGATACGCCAGCGGCTGGCGACAATCGCCTCTCGCTGCTGCCATTGAAACAAGGCTTCGCAGATGATTTCATAGGTGTTGCGCGAAACGGTCGGGCGTCCATAGACGAGAATCCGCCGCTCGCGCGGGAGAGGCGCCAGTACCTGATCAATCCGTGCGTTCAGCCGATAGGGAATGAACGACGCATCGCGCAACTTGTATTTCGCGACCATGGTCTCGACAATTCCTCCGAATTGATGATGGCGAGCGTGTTGGCGCCTTTGTGATAGGCGGCCTCGGCTAGCGGATGCTTGCTGCTCCAGCCGTAAAAATATGGCTCGTCGTCTTGGATGAGATAGATGAGCGGGGGCTCGCGGCCGAAGAAAATTTTCTGGTCGGCGATCAAATCGTGCGCGAGATTGGCTGTCCACCAGGCAGTGGCAAAAAACACATCACAGGCGCGGAGATCGAGCCTGCCGCCGGCGCGATCGTTAGCGTCGACGAGAACGCGTAGCGCTTCGTCGCGGCTTTGAAAGAAGGGCTGCGCTCTGTAGTCGGAGAAGCTCGCATAGCCCTCCGGCGCAATGTCGGCTTCGGTTATGACGATGCGCTGGTCGAATTCGTCGCCGAGCGCATCGGCGAGCTCGTTGAAGATTTTGAGCGCCGTCGCAACGCCGCCGAAAATCTGTCCGGGATTGACCGTCGGCGTCAGCAACGTGAGCCGCGGGCGCTGGTTGCGCGAGGGGTAAGAAAGGATCGGCAGCGTCTCAATAATCGCGAGGTCCTGCGGCCGCACGCTCCAATCCGCACGCGCAAGGCAGGGCTGGAACACACGCAGCCGATGCTCCGGGATGTCATCGGCGGAGTTCACGGCAAGGACGGTGTAGGGGATTGGATAGAGATCGCGGCGCACCGCTTTCAGCCATTCGTAGCCGCTCGCTTCCGCGACCATGAGCATGATGCGCTCGATCGCATGCGCGGGCGTGCCGTCGATCTGTCCGACTTCGTCCGGAAAATCGGAAAATTGCAGGTGGAGATCCAAAAGTTTGCGAAGCGCCGCGGAGCGGCCCCAAAACATCGAGCCGGAGGGGAATTCAAGCACTAGATTCTTGTTGAGTTCTATTCCCATCCGCGCCAGCAGAGCGCGAGCATGATTATAGTCGTAACCCCAGTTCAAAATGCCACGAAGATCAAAAAGATGCTGGGGGAAAACGATGCCGACTTTCGGGTCTTCGAGAAGGTACAGATTCGAACGGGCGATCTCCGGCGAGCCGATTAAATTTTCAGTGAGGTAATGGCGCCACGACGACAGGGGCGTGCCGCCATGTGGCGAGCGCTTGGTATGGAGATGCAGGAAAATCTCGTAAGCGTCGTAAACGTGCCTGAAGGTGATCAGCTTCGGCGCAACGTCACGCCCGCGGTTCTCGCAGACCCTGACCTCGACCGAGCCCCTGTCCGCGCCACGAATTTGACGTTCTCGCGGCCGGTTAGCTTGGCGCCGCGAGAAGCGGTCGCGTCGAGGATGATCGAAATCCCTTGCAGCGTCGCGTTGGCGGCCTGATAGGATAGCGGGATCACAGCGTCAATGAAGGCGGAGCCGAGTTGCAAGAGCGTATCTACGTCATCAGCGGAGCTTCGAGCGGCATCGGCCGCGCGCTCGCGATTAAGCTTGCCGGGTCCGACGTGGTGCTCGGATTGGTCGGCCGGGACGCGGCGCGGCTTGCCCATACGGCAGAGGCCTGCACCTCGCGCGGCGCGTCGATCCACGCGCTCGTCGCGGACGTGCGCCGCCGCGACGAGCTGCGCGCCAGCCTTTTGCAATTCGATGCCGACCATCCCGTCGATTGCGTCATTGCCAATGCCGGCGTGTCTGTCGGAACGTCGCCGACGGGGGAGATCGAGACCGAGGACGAGACCTTCGCGTTGCTTGAGACAAATCTCACCGGCGCGCTGGCGACCGCCTTGCCGCTGATCCCACGCATGCGCGCCCGCCGTCGCGGACGCGTCGTATTTATCAGTTCGATCGCCGCGTTGGCGCCGCTGCCGGATGCTGCGGCCTATAGCGCGAGCAAAGCCGCGTTGCTTGCCTATGGATTGGCCAAGCGCGAGCGCCTGCGCGCCGACGGCATCAAGGTGAATGTCGTCTGCCCCGGCTTCGTGACGACGCCGATGGCGGGGCATTACCTTGGTTGGAGGCCGCTTGAGATTTCACCGGAAGACGCGGCGCGGCGCACCGTGCGCGGGCTTCAACGCGATCGCGCGGTCATTGCCTTTCCATGGCCCCTCGTATGGGTTCGCGCTTTTAGCAGATGCTGCCAGAGCTGTTGCGTCGTCTCGGATCGAACGCATTCCGCTTCCACATTGCGCCGCGGGAATGAAGTTGCGCCTGATTCGGCGCCATCGGCGCGGGTGGAGCAAGCGCCTATGTGCTCTCGTTCGATGGCCTTTCGAGTACACCGGTCATCTTGCAGACCTTTGAATCGCGCGTTCCGCCTCTTCGATCGCCTCCAGTGTCCCGACATGCAGCCATTGTCCGTCGAGGCGCTGGCCGTAGAGCCGGCCGCGTTCGGCGGCTGAGAAAAAGAACGGCGCCAAGCGAAATACATCCTCCTGCACGTCGGCGAAAAGCTGCGGCGTAACGATGCCTACGCCGGCGTAAACGAAAGGCGCCACCTCGCCTTCGCGGCGGCGCGTGAGGCGGCCCTCGGCATCCATCAGAAAATCGCCCGGCCAATTGACGCCGATGCTGGTGGCGCTTGCCGCAACGAGCAGCAGCACGTCCATGAGCTCGGAGTCCCACCGCTCGCGCAGCCGCGCGAGATTGCTGCGCGCGCCTTCCAGCCAGATCGCGTCGGTATTGCAAATGAAGAACGGCCTATCGCCGATCAACGGCAGCACCTTCTTGATCCCGCCGCCCTGGTCGAGCAATTTCTCGCGTTCATCCGAGATCAGGATCTCTGGATGCCTGCGGCTGGCGAGATGTTGCTCCAGCTGAGCGGCGAGATAATGCACGTTGACAATCGCGCGCTTGACCCCGATCTCGGCGAAGCGATCGAGCATATGATCGATCATCGTGCGCCCGCCGATCTTCACGAGCGGCTTGGGCATCGTGTCGGTGATCGGGCGCATGCGTTTGCCGAGACCTGCGGCAAACACCATCACTGTGTCGGGCACGGACTCTCGCATCTCAGAAGCGCTCAGGCGGCCCTCGCCGGTCCGGACCAGAGATACTCGCCGTACCATCCACGCAGATTGGCGAGCGCGGGATGATTGAGGTTCTTGCGCAAGTACGCTTCCACCCGCGGCATATGCGCGTGATACCAGGGCTTATGATCGCGTTTGTCGAGCCGCGCGAAAATGCCGAGAACCTTGGTCGCGCGCTGCGCGCCGAGAATTGCGTAGGCCTTGGCAAAGCTTGTCATGTCGAAATTCGGGTCTGACTGTTTGCGCAATCGCGCATAGGCGCCGAGTAGTTTCAGTTCCAGATCGTCGGGCACGGTGACGCGCGCATCCTGAAGGAGCGAGGCCACGTCGTAGGCCGGATGGCCCATAACGCAGTCCTGAAAGTCGACGAGACCGACTCGGGCGATCCCCTCGCGCTCGGCAAGCCAGATCAAATTGGGAGAGTGGTAGTCGCGGAGTGTCCAGGTTGGACGCGCCAACGCGATATCGACGAGCAGCTGCCGCCATAGATTCACGAAAGTCGCACGTGTGCCCGAGGAAAGCGTCGCCTTCGCCACATGCGGGGCGTACCAGTCGACGAGCAGTTCGACTTCGATTAACAAAGCATCGAGGTCATAGGCCGGGATACGATAGTGACCGCTGATTGCCGGCACAACATCGGGCGTGTTGCTTCCATGCAAGCTCGCCAGCAGCGAGACCGCCTCGAGATAGCGCTCCGGCATCGGACGATTGTCGCCGGCGACGACGCGTTCGATTCCGAGGTCCTCGAGAACGGCAAGACCAGCTGCTTCGTTCTCGGCATAAATTTCGGGAGCCGAAAATCCTTTCGCCCGTAACGCTCGCGTCATGGCAAGATACGGCCTGATCGTCTCTGCCAAACGCGCAATCGCACTATACGGCTTCCCGTAACGCACCGGCGGCCCGTCGGGACGCGCCGGCGAGATCAACAGAATGGCGGTGCTTCCGTCCGGCTTCTGAAGCCGCTCGAAATTGCGTGTCGAGGCATCGCCCTGCATGAACTTGCGGGTAGCGCCGCTCCATCCGGCGCGGGAGAGCAAGTCCTGAATTGCTTTGACTTGTCCCAGACGCGCCGCAAATGTTCCGTTCCCGGAAAGCACTACTCGGCGCTGCGTGTCGCTTAACTCGGGCGCAAGTTCGATGCGGATTTCGAGCCGGTCGGACGGCAATGAGTCTCCGGCTTGTTCCGGCCACTCGACGATGACGACTGCATCTTCTGCGCTTTCTTCCCAGCCGAGCTCCGCCAGCTCCGACGGACTGTTGATGCGGAAAAGATCGGCGTGAACGATCGGGAACCCGGCGCCGTCATAGACCTGCATCAAAGTGTAGGTTGGGCTCGGCACTTCGAGCTCCGCATCGCGGCTCAGCGTGCGGATCAGAGCGCGCGCGAACGTCGTCTTGCCCGAACCGAGTTCGCCTGAAAGTGCAACGAGATCTCCGGTATGGACGTAGGAGGCAACTTGGGCAGCGAGTGCAATCGTTGCCTCCTCATCCTCAACCTCAATCTCCCAGATCGTCGGCTGCGTCTGCAACGAAACCTCGCCTTCAGGCGCGCTTGGCGAGCGGCACGCCGCTTTCCTCCGGCTCGCCGACCGGGAAGATGCAGGTCACCGTCGTCCCCTCCCCCGGCGCCGAGTCGATCAGGACCTTGCCGCCGTGAAGCTCGACGAAGGATCGCACGATCGACAGGCCGAGGCCAACGCCTCGATGCCGCGAGCCCACCGTGTGGCTCTCAAACCTGTCGAAAACCTTGTCGAGGACGTCGGGAGGGATGCCGCGGCCGCGATCGCTCACCTTGAAGACGATCTCCCTCGGCCGCCGCAGAGCCGCAAGCGTGACCGTTTGGCCGGGCTCCGAGAAGCCGATCGCGTTGGAGAGCAGATTGAACAATATCTGCCGGACGCGTTTCCCGTCGGCCCGGAACGTGCCGATATTGTCGCCGGTGACGATATTGAGATCGATCGCCGCATCGGACAGGCGGTCCTGCAGTCCTTCCGCCGCAGCTTCGATCGTTTCCCTGATGTCGACCTCGCCGACTTGCAGCTCGGTTGCGCCGGTGTCGATCGTCGCGAGATCGAGAATGTCGTTGATGATCGCAAGCAACGCCGCGGAGGATTTCAGCACATAGCCCGCATATTCGCGCTGCTTCTCGTTGAGCGGCCCGATCGAGCCGTCGCCGAGGAGCTGGATGAAGCCGATAATGTTGGTCAGCGGCGAGCGCAGCTCGTAGCTGACATGATGAACGAAATCGTTGCGCAGCTTTTCCGCAGCGAGCAGCGCCGCGTTCATATCCGTCAAGGCGCGCTCGACGTTCACGCTCGCCGTCATGTCGATAAAGGTGAGCAGCGTCGCGCCGTCGGGCAGCGGCTGCGCGGCGCAATCGAGCACAGAGCCGTCGGCACGCTCGAGCCGCCGTTCGAACCCGGTGCGGCCTTCCGTGAGGCCGGTGACGATGGCGCGCAGCGCATTCCAAGTTTCTTCCTCGGGATGCAGCGGCTTGCAGGCTTCCGCCAGCGCATCGAAATGCGGTTGCGAACGCAGGATTGCCGGATCGACCCGCCACAGCGCGGAAAACGCGGGGTTTGCGAGCTTCAGGCGACCGTCGGTGCCGAACACCGCCACACCCTCTTTCAAGGTTTCCAGCGTCTCGCCCTGCACGCGGGTCAGCGCGTTGAATTGCGATTCGAGGTGGAAGCGTTCGGACACATCGTCAAAGAGATAAGTGACGCCGCCCTGCGGATTGGGATTGGTGACGACGCGCAGCGTACGCCCGTCGGGCAGATACCAGGGCTGTTCGCTCGTCTCGAGCGACTGATAGGCGGCCATGAGGCCGTTCCTCCAGGCACGGAAATCCGCCTGTTCAGGCAACTTACGTTCGGCGCGCAAACGATCGAGGATTTCCGGATCGGCCGGGTGCTGGTCGAGAAAGCTTTGATCGAGCGACCAGAGTTCGCGATAGGCGGCATTATTAAAGACGAGGCGCTTCTTGCGGTCGAAAATCGCAACGCCGGTCGGCATCTGATCGAGCGTGCGGGCGTGCGATTCCATCTGCCGTTCGAGATCGGCGCGCGCGCTCTCGAGCTCGCTCAAATCGTTTGCGATCGCGGCGGAATAAGGCGGTGACGGCACGTCGACGACGTCGAGCGTATGGCGTTCGCCGGCGACGACCGCCTGCACCTGCGCGCGCCAGATTTCGCCTCGGTTGAGCGTGCTCGCCGCGGCTGCGCGATCGTGCTTCTCCAATAGATCGATGTGGCGGGCGATCACGTCCTCGGGCTTGCCCGCCTCGACTGCGCGCAAATAGGCGCTGTTGACCCAGGTGAGCTTGCCGGCCGCATCGCGCATCCATACCGGATCGGCGATGGCATCAAGCATCGCGCGTAGCGCATTGGCGATCGCCTTCGTCTCGGCATAGCGCTCGCGCAACCCGATCAGTTCGAGCCTATCGCCTGAAACGTCGCGAATGCGCATGACCGCGCGGCCGCCGACCGGCCGGCCTTCGGCTTCGAGGTGACGGCCCGCAAGGCTCCCCAGCGGCATGCGGAAGGCTTCGCCGCGCTGGCGCAAACGTTCGACGCAGGATTCGAGCTGCTGCGCCGCCTTTGGTGCGAGCCACGAGCCGAAGCCGAGGACCCGGCGGGCGACCGGGGCGTCTGTGACGAGGGAAAGATCGCCCTCGATATCCGGCTCGCCGCTGGGGGAAGTCCAGGCAATGGCGATCTGCGGTTCGGCGGAGAGGAAGACTTGCGCCCGGTCGAGCTGATGGCGCAGCCGCGCCAGCTCGTCGACGAGCTCCGCCTCGCGCTGCGTCCAGCGCTTGCGGCCCGCCAGGTGAAGGAGCGCGGTGATGGTGGAGAAGAAGACGAGCGCCAGGACGAGCAACAATCCCGCCAAGCCTGATGTTTCCGCCATCTTCTCGGGTGCGATCAGATCGAAAGATTGCGCGCAAGCGAGCGGGCTGAATGAAATCGAAGCGGTGGCGGCGAACGCCGGCACAAGGCAAGTAGCTCGGCAAGTCAGGTCACGCCGTGGCCGCCATGCCATTTGTATCTCCTCGACGGCAGTTCCCTGCGCGCCGGCGTACGGAGCCGCGATCGAGCCGCGTCCGCCCCGCCGCTCGAATCATCTCACTGTAGCCTTAGCCTGAGCGATTGAGAATCCGGTTAAGAAAAGACCAACAACGCTGACGTGTTCACAGCGTTGCTTCCATCATCGTACGCAGCGCCGGGCTCACTTCCGGAAGAATTCCGAACCATGCTTCGAAGGCCGGACGCGCCTGATGCAACAGCATGCCGAGCCCGTCGACCGTCGGATTGCCGCGCCGCCGCGCCGCGGCGAGGAGCGGCGTTTCCAAGGGAACATAGACGATGTCGCAGACGATTGCCGTGAAGGGCAGCGCCTGAAGCACCATATCGAGCGGCGGCTGCCCGAGCATGCCTAGGCTGGTCGTATTGACGAGCATCGCGGCGTGATCGAGCGCCTCGTGCCGTTTGCTCCATTCGCAAATGGCGACCGGTGGACCGAATTCTCCCGCGAGCGCCTCGGCCCGCGGCAAACTGCGGTTGGCAAGCCAGATTTCCTGCGCACCCGATTCGATCAACGCGATGAGCACGGCGCGCGCGCCGCCGCCGGCGCCGAGCACAACGATCGGTCCGTCACCGGCATGCCAATCGGGATGCGAGTCGCAGACGCTCGAAATAAAGCCATAGGCATCGGTATTTCGGCCTTCCAGCTGTCCGTCGGCGCCGACGACGATCGTGTTGACCGCGCCGATCCGGCGCGCCATCGGGTCGACCGAGTCGACCAGCTTCAGCGCCGCCTCCTTGTGCGGGATGGTCAGATTGCACCCCGCAAAATTCAGCGTCGGCAGCGCGCGCAACGCGTGCTCGAGCCCTTCTTGTCTGATTTCCAGCGAGACATAGGCGCCGGTGAGCCCATATTGCTGCAGCCAGAAATTATGCAGTTTCGGCGAACGCGAATGCATCACCGGCCAACCCATGACCCCGGCGAGCAGGAATTTCGACGCGTGGGGCATGCGCTTTCTCGTCGCCGATTCAGCTGTCGCGAGCGATGACGTGGAAAAAGGTTCCTGAAGCATTGCCAAGGCGGCTCCCTGCCGGCTGCCAGTCCCCGCCATAAGCATCGGTCATATCGGCGAACGGAGCGTTACAAGAATCCTCCATTCCTGTCGCATAGTGGAATTCGTGGCCGCGCAGAACGGTGCCGGCGCGCCCGAGCGGATGGTCTCCGCGCAGACGGGCGGCACGATAGCCGAGCGAAAGCTTGCGCTTGGCGAAGCTTGTCGAGACCGGCAGCAGGCCAGCCATCGTGTGGGCCTGCCCCTCCGCGTCGGTGAGGGTGTGACCGAGAACCATGTAGCCGCCGCACTCGCCATGAACGGGCCGGGTCTCGGCGAAGCGGCGGAGCCTATCGAGGAAATTGGCGGCAGCAGCCAGTTGTCCGGCATGCAGCTCGGGATAGCCGCCCGGTAGCCAGCAGAAGTCGGCAGGCTCGGGCGGCGCCTCGTCGGCAAGCGGCGAGAAGAACAGGAGCTCCGCCCCGGCGCGGCGCCAGCCGGCGGCGATATGGGGGTAAAGGAACGAGAACGCCTCGTCGCGAGCGACGGCGATGCGCTGGCCGGGGGGTGGCAGCGGCGTAGGATCGGTCGCGGCGATGTTTGCCGGTCCCCGGGCGGCGAGGCTGAAAACCTCGTCGAGATCGATCTGCGCCGAGATGCGATCGGCGAGCCGATCGAACAGCGCGTCGAGATCCCGGGTTTCGCTCGCCTGGACGAGGCCGAGATGGCGCTCCGGCAGGCCGAGCGTCGCATCGCGGCGCAGCGCGCCGACGACACGCACGCTTGCCGCTTCGACGGCGTCTTTCACCAGGCGGAGATGCCGGTCGGAGCCGACCTTATTCAGTACCACGCCAGCGATGCGGATGCGCGGATCGTAGGCAGCCGCCCCGGCGAGCATCGCCGCCGCCGATTGCGCCTGGCCGGTGACGTCATGGACGAGCAGGACCGGCCAACCGCTCGCGGCCGCAATATCGGCCGAGGCGCCGCGGCGGCCCGCCTGCGCAGGCACGCCGTCGAACAGACCCATCGAAGCTTCGGCGATGACGAGGTCGGCGCCCGCGGCGGTCTCGGCGGCAAGCGCCCCGATCTCGGACGGCGACATCGCCCAGCTGTCGAGGTTGTAGCTCGCCCGGCCCGTTGCCGCGGCGTGAAAGGCCGGATCGATGTAATCCGGGCCGCATTTGGCGCCGGCGACCGCAACTCCCCGGCGTGCAAAAGCGCGCATCAGGCCGAGCGTCAGGACCGTCTTGCCGCTGCCCGAACGCAATGCCGCGATGACGAGCCCGCGGCTCACCGCGGCGCGCCGGTTTGTTCGCGAAAACGGCGCCAGTAGTCGGGACTATAAAGCGCGCTTTTGGGGAATTTTTCCTCGCCGAGCGCCGGTCCGACGAGGATGAGCGCGGTGCGGTCCATTCCGGCGCTCACAACGAGCCCGGCAATCGAAGCCAACGTGCCGCGCAAGATGCGCTCATCCGGCCACGAGGCGCGATAAACGATCGCGACCGGACAATCCGCTCCGTAAGCCGGCATCAATTCGGAGACGACGTGCTCGATTGCGTGAATCGAGAGGTGAATCGCCATTGTGCTGCGTGCCGCGGCTAGCGTGCGCAGATTCTCGCGTTCCGGCATCGAAGACGCGCGGCCTTGCGTGCGCGTCAGGACGAGCGATTGCGCGACCTCCGGCACCGTCAGCTCTTTGCGCAGCGCCGCGCTTACGGCGGCAAAAGCGGGAACACCGGGCGTCACTGTGTACGCAATGCCGAGCTCGTCCAATCGCCGCGCCTGTTCGCCGAACGCGCTCCAGATCGACAGATCTCCGGAATGCAGTCGCGCGACGTCCTCGCTCGCTTCCGTCGCGCGGACGTACTCCGCAATGATCTCGTCGAGCGACATCGGCGCGGTGTCGATCACACGCGCACCTGCCGGACAATGTGCCAGGATTTCAATCGGCACCAACGATCCCGCATACAAACACACCGGACAGCGCGCGATGAGATCACGGCCTCGTATAGTGATAAGATCGGGCGCACCGGGGCCGGCACCGATGAAATGAATTGTCACGCGCGTCTCTCTGCGCTGCGGAATGCGTGCACTAAACCGCGACCACCTTGCCGGGATTCATGATGTTTTTCGGATCGATCGCCCGCTTGATCGTACGCATAAGTTCGAGCGCTGCCGGCGAATGCTCCTCGAGCATGTATTTCATCTTGGCCTGACCGATCCCGTGCTCGCCGGTACAGGTGCCGCCCATTTCAAGGCCGCGCCGCACGAGTCGCTCGAGAAAGTTTTTGACGCGCTCAACTTCATCGGGATCATTGACATCGACCAGCGGACCGCAATGGAAATTGCCGTCGCCGACATGGCCGACGATCGGCGCCAAGAGGCCGATCTCCTCCGCATCGCGCGCCGTTTCGGTGACGCAATCGGCAAGCCGCGAGATCGGCACGCAAACGTCCGTCGCGAGCGGCCGCACGCCGGGACGCAGCGTCTGATGCGCCCAATAAACGTCGTGGCGCGCCTGCCAAAGCCGGCTGCGATCCTCCGGTTTCGTCGCCCACTGAAATGGGCCGCCGCCATGCGCCTCTGCGATTTCGCCGAAACGCTGCGTCTGCTCGGCAACGCCGGCTTCCGTTCCGTGGAATTCGAGAAACAGCATCGGCGCTTCGACGAGCCCGAGCTTCGCGTGATTGTTGAACGCGCGCACCGTCAACGCATCGGCAAGCTCGATCCGCGCAATCGGCAGCCCGGTCTGGATCGTCTCGATGACGGTGTCGCACGCGGCCTTCACCGTCGAGAACTGGCACGTCGCGGCGGAGATCGCTTCCGGAATTCCGCAGAGCCTCAGCGTGATCTCGGTGATGATGCCCAGCGTGCCTTCCGAGCCGATGAACAATCGCGTCAGGTCATAGCCGGCGGAAGATTTTTTCGCGCGCGTCGCGGTCTTCAGGATTTCGCCGTCGGGCGTAACCACCGTGAGGCCCAGCACATTGTCTTTCATCGTGCCGTAGCGCACGGCATTGGTGCCAGAGGCGCGCGTCGCCGCCATGCCGCCGATCGATGCGTCGGCGCCGGGATCGATCGGAAAGAACAGCCCAGTATCGCGCAGATATTCGTTGACTTCCTTGCGCGTCACGCCGGCTTCAACGACGCAATCGAGATCCTCGGGATGAACAGCGAGAATGCTTTTCATCATACTGAGATCGATAGAGACGCCGCCGAGCGGCGCATTGACATGGCCTTCGAGCGAGGTGCCGGTGCCAAAAGCGATCACCGGCACGAGATGCTCGGCGCAGATTTTCACGATATCGGCGACGTCTTCCGTGCTCTGCGCATAAACGACGGCGTCCGGTGGCTCGTTCGGCGTCCAAGTGAGGGTGTGGCCGTGCTGCTCGCGCACAGCCTGCGAGGTCACGAGGCGGTTGCCGAAGCGCGCGGCGAGTGCTCCGATCGCCGCTTCGATGGCGGCAGGATTGGCATGGCTGGTAAGCCGCGCAGCGCGCGGCGGCGCGGTCATTTCGTTCATTGGGGCAATGGTCCTAAGTGTGTGTGCCGAAGACCGTGGAGGTTACAAGGCTTTCAGCTGATCGATCGCGTCCTCGGTATACTCGATTTGTCCCGTCCAGTAGTCGAGAAGAACGCGCACGTTCATGTCGATCCAGCGGCCGAGCAATTTCTCCTCGGCATTGGCCAAGCGTGGCCCTTCTTTCCATTCGAAGGGAGAAATTGAGTAGGAGCTCATCTCGTCCGGACGCACCCGCGGCTCCGGCGACACCTTCACCCGGGCAGCGCGCCGCGCCTCGTCTTTTTGCGAAATGAAGACGATGAAAGGAAGACCGGTCGTCTTTCGACGCAGGTTCGCCATGCCAAAGGTCGCCTGTCCCTGAGCTTCACCCTTGCTTGAGGGGGCGCGAAGAACCTGCATCTCTTTATCGGTAAGTCCCACGCACCAATCCTACCATGCCAGTCCCGTCTCTGGAAAACGGGATCAGCTCCCCATCTTGAACACCGCGCTCGCTTCGTTTTTCGAGGCGAGCTTTTGGCGCTTATCCTCCTCGAGGCGTTGAATTTCATTGTGAAGCTCACGCACGCGCTCATCGATCTCCGCGATTGACAGCGCGGCGAGCGGCTCGCCGACCTGGTGGCCTAATTTGCGTATTGGTTGCAGCGGTTCATCGTCCTGGCGCGCCATCAAAACTCCTCCCTCGATGGTAGCGCAAAGTAGCGATGCCGATTGCGTTCCGGCAACCCCGGGACTATATGGTGGGCATTCCCGTCATCGCCTGTCTTGAGTGTGGATTTGCCTCGGCCGGACCGCAGGCCGGCGACGCTTGCGAGTAACCTGTGCGGCGAGGACATCCAGGAGAATTTCATGAGCAACGCCCCGCTTATGCCGAAAGCGACAGCCATCTGGCTGGTCGAGAACACGTCGCTGACATTCAATCAGATCGCCGCCTTCTGCAAGCTGCATCCCCTTGAAGTCAAAGGCATTGCCGACGGCGAAGTCGGCGCAGGCATCCGCGGCCATGACCCGATCACCTCGGGCCAGCTGACGCGCGAGGAGATCGCCAAGGGCGAGGCCGATCCCGAGCACGAGCTCAAGCTCGCGATATCGAAGGTGCGGCTGCCGGAGGCGAAGCCCCGCCGCGGCGCCCGCTACACGCCGCTGTCGCGCCGCCAGGACCGGCCGAACGCGATCCTTTGGCTGCTCCGCAACCATCCGGAGCTCAAGGACGCGCAGATCATGCGGCTGGTCGGCACGACCAAGGCGACCCTCCAGGCCATCCGCGAGCGCACCCATTGGAATTCGGCGCAGCTCCAGCCGATGGACCCGGTGACGCTCGGTCTCTGCTCGCAGATCGATCTGGATTTCGAGGTTGCGCGTGCCGCCAAGGAGCGGCCGCAGCAGGTCGAGGACCGCGGGCAAACCCTGGTCCCGGCCGAGGTCACGACAAGGCGGGAACCGCCGGCCCCCGCGACGCAAGCGGAAGTTTTTGGGACCGCTGCGCCAGCGCCGGCGACGCAGCCCGAGCCCGACGTCAATCTCGATTCGGTCTTCGCCAAGCTGAAGGACCTCAAGGTCAAAGAGGACTGAGAACCGCCGGCCCGAGCGGGCCTGACGAGCTTTCGCGATGCGGCTCTACTCGGAAAACAGTTCGCCGTTCTCGGCCCCTGTGCGGGTCGCGATCTATGCAAAGGGGCTTGAAATCGAGATCGAGCCGCCGCCGGGCGGGCTGCTCTCGGCGAAATTCCACGCAATCAACCCGCTCGGCACGATCCCCTGCCTGATTCTAGAGAGCGGCGTGCCGCTGCCGGAATCGGCCGCCATCCTCGAATATCTGGAAGACAAATTCCCGCATCCGCCGCTGCGGCCCGACGGCGCGGAAGCACGGGCGCACGTGCGCCTCATGCAGAGGATCGGCGAATTGCAGATCACGACGCCGCTGGTCGAGCTCGCTCGGCTCGATGGCCATGCCACGTCAGATCCGACGTTTTCGACCTGGCTGACGCGCCTCATTCGCGGACTCTCGTCGTTGCAGATTTATCTGCGCAATGAGGGGCTCGCCGCCGGGCCGGATTTGACGCTCGCCGATTGTCAGCTCGCGCCGGCTTTGTTTCTGCTGCCGAAAGTCGCGCGGCAGATCGGCAAGCCCAATCTACTCGCCGCATATCCCCCTCTGCTGCGTTACGTGGAGGCAGTCGGCGGGCATTCGGCGGTCCGCCGCGTCCTGGACGAGATGGTCCCGGCCTGGGGCATGCAACAGGCAGCCGCGTAGCTCGTGCCTTGACGGCGACCTTACTCTCCGCGCGAAATGTTCGAGCGTCAGAGGAAGGCAGCGCATTGTTCAGCGGCTCTCAGAGCGACATCGTCCAATCCGCAGTGCCGCTCGTCCCCGATTACGTGCGGGCTTCGGGCGGTATCCACGTGCGCTTGGCTGCAAGCGCCGGGCGCACGCAAGCGATCGAACGCGGCGAGAGCGGCGGCTATCGCGTGCGCTTTCCGCGCGTGACCGGAGTTTGCGAAGCGGTGCTGATCAATACCGGCGGCGGCATGGCCGGCGGCGATCATATGACCGCCAAGATTTCATTTGATTCCGCAACCGCGGCGGTTTTCACTACGCAAGCCGCCGAAAAAATCTACCGCTCGCAAGGCGCGCTCACCGAAATCAGCATCGAGCTGAAACTTGCAGCCGACAGCCGTCTCGATTGGTTGGCGCAGGAGACGATCCTGTTTTGCGGCAGCCGCTGGCAACGCAAACTAAGCGCAGAAATTGCTGCCAATGCGAGCCTGACGATCGCCGAGACCATCGTCTTCGGCCGGGTCGCGATGAACGAGATCGTCGAGCGCGGATTTTGTCACGATTGCTGGCGCATTCGCCGCGGCGGCAGGCTCGTTTTCGCCGAGGACATGCGGCTCGACGGCAACCCCGCGTGCCTTCTCGCCGCGAAAGCCTCCGGCAATGGCGCGCGGGCGCTCGCGACCATCTTGCATGTCGCGCCGGACGCTGAGCAGCGCCTCGGCGAGGCCCGCGATTTGCTTGGGCCGGCGTCATCCGAATGCGGCGCCAGCGCATGGAACGGCGTGCTTGTCGTGCGCCTGCTCTCGCGCGACCCGCAACAATTACGCGCCGATCTCGTGCGCTTTCTCGAAGGCTTTCGGCAGGCGGCGATGCCGCGCTCGTGGGGATAGGAAGAATCGATGCTGCTCACGCCACATGAGAAAGACAAGATCCTCATTGCCATGGCGGCGACGGTGGCGCGCCGCCGCTTGGAACGCGGCGTCAAGCTGAATTACCCCGAGACGATCGCGCTCATCACCGATTTCATCGTCGAGGGCGCGCGCGACGGCCGCTCCGTCGCCGATCTGATGGAAGCCGGCGCGCATGTTCTCTCCCCCGATCAGGTCATGGACGGCGTGGCCTCAATGATCCACGACGTGCAGGTCGAGGCGACGTTTCCGGACGGCACGAAGCTGGTCACCGTGCACGAGCCGATCCGCGGCGCGCAAGCGGCGCTCGTCCCCGGCGAGGTCATGCCGCAGCCGGGCGAGCTGACGCTGAACGAAGGCCGCGCGACCGTGACGCTCGAGGTCTCGAATACCGGCGACCGGCCGATCCAGGTCGGCTCGCACTATCATTTCTTCGAGACCAATCCCGGCCTGAAATTCGATCGCGCCAAGGCCCGCGGCATGCGGCTCGATATTCCCGCCGGCACGGCGGTGCGGTTCGAGCCGGGACAGACGCGCAGCGTCAATCTCGTCGCGCTCGCGGGTGGGAGGAAGGTCTACGGTTTCCGCCAAGAGGTGATGGGACGCGTTTGAAAATCCTTACTTTTGCGCATAAGGTAAGGGAGGAGCTTCACATGCAAGCGTCGGCCACAGTCACATCAAAGGGCCAAGTGACAATCCCAGTCGAGGTCCGCAAGTCTCTCGGGTTGAAAGACGGCGACAAAATCGAGTTTTTTCAGGGCGACGATGGTCGCTGGATCGTGCAAGCGCTGAATGCCAGCATCGAGGGCGCGCTCGGCCTCCTGAAACATAAAGGGCCACCTCTCAGCGTCGAAGAAATGGACGAGGGAATCGGACAAGCGATTTGCGAGGATATGGACCGAATCGATCGACAAAGCGGCTCGCCCTCCCGGTCCAAGCGTCGGGCATGATCGGGCTCGACTCGAATGTCCTGGTGCGGCTCCTAACGAACGACGATCGAAGCCAAGCTGCGGCGGCGCTGGCGCTGATGTCGCGTGATCCTCACGAGCCTCTCGTGATTAGCGCCCTCGTTCTTGCGGAAGTCGCATGGGTCCTGCGCAGATATGCTTACGATCGAAAGGAGATCGGGTCAGCTCTCGCCTATCTGATTCGCATCGAACGGCTGTTCATTTTCGAACGCGAAGCGGTCGTTCAGGCCGTATTTCGTTTCACCGACGAGCTATCCCACGCTGATTTCGCAGATTACTTGATCCAGGCGCTCAACGCAGCGGCCGGTGCCGATACCACATTCACGTTTGATGCGGATGCCGCGCTCGAACACGGTTTTGCTCCAGTTCCGGTACTTGCATGACAACCCTCTCCCGCGCCGCCTATGCCGACATGTTCGGCCCGACCAAAGGCGACCGCCTGCGGCTCGCCGACACCGATCTCATCCTCGAAGTCGAGAAGGATTTCACCGTCTACGGCGACGAGGTGAAATTCGGCGGCGGCAAGGTGATCCGCGACGGCATGGGCCAGAGCCAGGTCACCAACAAGGAGGGCGCCGTCGATTGCGTCATCACCAACGTCGTCGTGCTCGATCATTGGGGCATCGTCAAAGCCGACGTCGCGCTAAAAGAGGGCCGCATCGCCGCGATCGGCAAGGCCGGCAATCCCGACATTCAGCCCGGTGTGACCATCATTGTCGGCCCCGGCACCGAAGTGATCGCCGGCGAAGGCAAAATCCTCACCGCGGGCGGCTTCGATTCGCACATCCACATGATCTGCCCGCAACAGATCGACGATGCGCTGATGTCCGGCGTGACAACGCTTCTCGGTGGCGGCACGGGACCGGCGACCGGCACCGCCGCGACGACGGCGACGCCGGGTCCATGGCACATCCACAAGATGATCGAGGCTGCCGACGCGTTTCCGATCAATATCGGCTTTGCGGGCAAGGGCAACGCGTCGCTGCCCGGCGGCCTCATCGAGCAGATCGAGGCCGGCGCCTGCGCGCTCAAACTGCACGAGGACTGGGGCACGACGCCGGCGGCGATCGACTGCTGCCTGTCAGTCGCCGACGACTACGACATCCAGGTCATGCTGCATTCCGACACGCTGAACGAATCAGGCTTCGTCGAAGATACGATCGCCGCCTTCAAGGGCCGCACCATTCACGCCTTCCATACAGAAGGCGCCGGCGGCGGACATGCGCCCGACATTATCAGGGTTGCAAGCCTGCCGAACGTGCTGCCGTCGTCAACCAATCCGACGCGGCCGTTCACGGTGAACACGCTCGACGAGCACTTGGACATGCTGATGGTGTGCCACCACCTCGATCCGTCGATCGCCGAGGATCTGGCGTTCGCCGAGAGCCGCATCCGCAAGGAGACGATCGCGGCCGAGGACATCCTGCACGATATCGGCGCGCTTTCGATGATGTCGTCCGACAGCCAGGCGATGGGCCGCATCGGCGAGGTGGTCATCCGCACTTGGCAGACGGCTCACAAAATGAAGGTGCAGCGCGGGGCCCTGAAAGGCGACAACAACAACGACAATAACCGCATCAAGCGCTATGTCGCCAAATACACGATCAATCCCGCGATCTCGCAGGGCGTCTCGAAGCACATCGGATCGATCGAGGTCGGCAAGATGGCCGATCTCGTTCTGTGGTCGCCGGCTTTTTTTGGTGTCAAGCCGGACATGATCATCAAGGGCGGCATGATCGTTGGCGCGGCTATGGGCGATCCAAACGCTTCGATCCCAACGCCGCAGCCGGTGCATTACCGGCCGATGTTTGGCGCGTTCGGCAAGGCACGCACCAATACGAGCGTCACGTTCGTGTCGAAGGCGGCGGCGGAGAGCGGCTTGCGCGACAAGCTCGGCGTGCAGAAAGAGCTTGTGGCGGTCGAAAACGTGCGCGGTGGGATCGGCAAAAAGTCGCTCATCCACAATGATGCGACGCCTGACATTCGCGTCGATCCCGAGACATATGCGGTCACCGCGGACGGCGAGCTGCTCGTCTGCGAACCGGCAAAAGTGCTGCCGCTGGCGCAGCGGTATTTTTTGTTTTGATGCGTTCGTTCAACAACCACCCTCACCCTGAGGAGCCATCGAAGATGGCGTCTCGAAGGGCGATAACCTGCGCCACCTGTCCGTCCTTCGAGACGCGGGCTTCGCCCGCTCCTCAGGACGAGGGGCGCGTCCAATGATCCGCGCCACATCCATCGTGCGCAAGCTCGCGGTGAAGCCCGAGCGCGTCAACGATAGTGTCACACTCGATCATGAGCACCGGCAGCGGCGCCGCATTCGGCTGACCAGCGACGGCGATCTCGAATTCCTGCTCGATCTTGATAAAGCCACCGGGCTCGATGACGGCGATGCGCTGAAGCTCGAAGATGGGCGGCTTATTGCGGTGAAAGCGGCGCCGCAAAAACTCCTGGAAATTAAGGCCGAAAATCCGCTGCGCCTCTTGCGCGTCGCCTGGCATATCGGCAATCGTCACACGCCGGCCGAGATCACTGCCGATGCGATCTATATCGAAGAAGATCACGTCCTCGCCCAAATGGTGCGTGGGCAAGGCTGCAGCGTCATAACCGTGACGCGGCCGTTCCGCCCCGAGCGCGGCGCCTACGATCATGGTCACGCGCACACGCATGCGAGCGCCACATGAGCGAACTGCAGCTGCCGCTCGCAGTGTGGTTCTCGCCGATGTTCCCGGTCGGCGCGTTTGCCTATTCGCATGGGCTCGAATGGGCGCACGAGGCGGGCGACATCGCCGATGCGGAGGACCTGCGGGATTGGCTCACAACACTCGTTGAGCGCGGTGCTCTGCACAATGATGCGATCATCCTGGCGGCGGCTTATCGCGCCGCGTTGCTTAGTGACGCGCGGGAGCTTGTCGACATCAATGAACTTGCGCTCGCACTCGCGACCAGCCGCGAGCGGCGGCTCGAGACGGCGACCCAAGGCAGCGCCTTCCTGCTTGCGATTCGGAAATCGTGGCCTTGCGCGACGCTCGAGTTCTTAAACCCTGAGGAAGAGATCGCCTATCCGATCGCCGTGGCGCTGGCCGCGGCGGGGCACAATCTGCCGCTTGACGCCACACTGCACATGTATTGTCTCGGCTTCATCTCCAATCTCGTTTCCGCAGTGATCCGATTGGGTATCATCGGGCAAACCGACGGGCAGCGCGTCATCGCCGCGCTTATGCCGGTCGTGCTTGAGACCGCACGAAGCTGCGCATCGAAAAACCTCGACGAACTCGGCGGCTCCGCCTTCCGCTCCGATCTTGCATCGCTACGCCATGAGACGCAGTATACGCGTCTGTTTCGATCGTGACGCGTCATTGCGATCCCGGATTAAATCCGGGGGAAGCAAGCACTAAGGAGAGTACATTGACTTCCCCGCATGGCCCTCTTCGTGTCGGCATCGGTGGGCCGGTTGGTTCCGGCAAGACCGCGCTCATGGAGGCGCTTTGCAAGCGCATGGCCGCGCGCTACGAGCTCTGCGCCATCACCAACGACATCTATACGAAAGAGGACGCCGAGATTCTGACCCGCGTCGGCGCCCTGCCGCCGGAGCGCATCATGGGCGTCGAGACCGGTGGCTGCCCGCATACCGCGATCCGCGAGGATTGCTCGATGAATCTCGCGGCGGTCGACACCATGGTGCGGCGTTTCCCCGGCCTCGATCTCGTGCTGGTCGAATCCGGCGGCGACAATCTCGCCGCGACCTTTTCGCCGGAGCTCGCGGACCTGACGATCTACGTCATCGACGTCTCGGGCGGCGAGAAGATTCCGCGCAAAGGCGGACCGGGGATCACGCGCTCCGACCTCTTGGTCATCAACAAGATCGATCTTGCGCCGTTTGTCGGCGCCGATCTCGGCGTGATGGAACGTGACGCCAAGCGCATGCGTGGCGAGCGGCCGTTCGTCTTCACCAACATCAAAGCCGGCGAGGGGGTGGAGGTAGTGGAGACGTTTATCGTCAGCGCCGGCGGGCTCGCGACTTAAATCTTCACGCCGCTTCTCTCGCTTTGCGGCGGCTTTCCTTCGCCTCCGGCTTCTTCAGCTCCTTGCCGAGGCGCTTGTGGAGAAGCGCCAGCAGCGCCGCCTCTTCCGGCCGCAAGTCCGATATGTCGGCTTTCAGCTCCTGCTCGACCTCTTGCTTGATATCGGCAAGCAGATTGCCGTCGAGATAGGAGTTGAACACTTCCGGATGCACATAGCACTTCCGGCAGATCGTCACGGTATTGCCGAGCCGCGACGCGACCCGCTCGATCGCCGCTTTGATGTTCCGCTTGGCGCGTGCCTGGCTGTCGACCGCCTCGAATTCCGACAAGGCCATGGCGGCGAGCACGGTGCCCGCCCAGGTGCGAAAATCCTTCGCCGTGATGTCGAGGCCGCTGATCTCGCGCAGGTAATCGTTGACGTCGGCTGACGTCACTTCCTTCCGCTCGTTGTCGTCATCGACATATTGGAAGAGGTGCTGCCCGGGCAGTTCCTGGCAGGCCTTCACGATCTTGGCGACGCGCCGGTTCTCTATCCTGAGCTTCCACAGCTTGCCGCTTTTGCCTTTGAACTCGAAACGCAGCTCCTTGCCGTTCACGTCGACATGGCGGTTGCGCAAGGTCGTAAGTCCGTAGCTTTTATTTTCCTTGACGTAATCCTCGTTGCCGACGCGGATCAGCGTCGTCTCGAGGAGATGCACGACGGTGGCCAGCACCTTTGCGCGCGGCAGGCCGGGTTTCTTCATGTCCGCGTCGATCCGCGCACGGATCTTCGGCAGCGCGTGGGCGAATTCGAGCAGGTGCGCGTATTTGGTCGAATCGCGGACCTCAACCCAGCGCGGGTGATAGCGATATTGCTTGCGGCCCTTGGCGTCGCGTCCTGTCGCCTGGATGTGGCCGCGCGGATCGGGGCAGATCCACACGTCCGTATAGGCGGGCGGAATGCCGATCGAGCGGATGCGCTTGATCACCGCGGGATCGCGGATGACCTTGCCGTCGCTGTCGCGATAGCCGAAGCCGGTACCAACTTTCTTCCGGGTGAACCCCGGCGCGGAATCGTCGACGTAACGAAGCCCCGCGGCTTTGGCGGCCTCCTCCGGCTCCAGGGGAGCGGCGGCAAGTTTCTTCGGGTCAATGTGTTCCATGGGGCGCCTGTACCCGCGGGGACTATCTTGCCGACAATAGCGTGCTCGGCAGCGCGGTTCCCTGCGTCGGCGAAGGGCTAACGGGCGAGGACGACGCAGGCGAGGACGGCAGGGACGCCGTGCGCCTCGGAACACCTGACGAAGGCCTCGTCCAGCGGGACGAGCTCAGCGCGATCTTCGATTTGGATGCGCCGCCAATCCTCGAGTGAGACCGCCATCTCCGCCGGTTCGCGTCTAAGGCCGAGGCCGAGCGCCTTGAGGTAGGCCTCCTTGGCGCACCAGAGCACCAGGAAATTTTCGGCCTGCCGTTTCGAACTCTGCTTCGACAGCCATTCGCGTTCTTTGCTGTGCAGGATGTTCCAGGCCGGTTCCGGCGGATTTGTCTCGACCACCTCGACATCGACTCCGACCGGCCGGTCGGAAATGCCGATCGCGACGAGTTCGCGGCGCGCGGCGAGCGACACAAAAATCGGCTCGCGCGCCGACGCGACACGCGGCGCGCCGTTCGCATCTCTAGTGATGAGGATGTCCGACGGATTCGCGCCGAGCCGCAGTGCGAGCGCACGGCGCAGCAGCCGCCGGCGCGCCAGAAATCCTCGCCGGAGTGGGGCCGAAACCGATTCTGCCTCGGCGTGCTCTAGCGCGGTCGGCGGCAAGCTCGTGTCGGCGCCCGCTTCGCTGAGCGGCAACAGGAACAGATGCGTGCGTTCCGCTGCGAGCGGCGCGTTTAAGCTCGTGGCGAGCGTCAACGCGGACGAGCGCTACGCCGCCTCGATCGCGTCCTCGTCGCAGACCACCTTCGCCGCTTCCGCGCTCTCGCGCGCGACGTCGATTTTCAGCGCGTGCACGTTGGCGCGGCGCGTCGCCTTGCCCTCCGTATAGTGGTCGAAGAACAGCTTCATCACGACTCGCACACCGGTCTCGGTGATGGTGCGCTGATCGTCCGTATAATATTGCGCGCCGTTGGCCGATCCCGTCACCATCTCGTAAGAGGGGAAATACGAGATATTCGGCCGCGACGACGCGACTTCGTCCGCGGCGCAGCGCAGCGTCGACTTCGTGTAGCTGTTCGAGACGAGAACGTGCCGGTTCTCGTACGTCGCGATCATCGGCACTGGCGATACGCTGACGATCACCTTCGATTTCGGGTTGACGCTGCGCAGCCGATCGAGGAAATCGATGAACTCCGCCGCAGCCTGGTTGGGACGTACATTGCGGAACGCGTACTTCTCCGTATCGAACTCGCCGCCCGACACACCAGGTGCAAGCTGCAAAGCGGCGCCGTCCTCCTTCACCAGCCAGCCCTCGGTGAGCCCGAAGGTGAAGACGAACACGTCGAGCTCCTCGAATACGCGGCGCACCGCGGCAAAATGCGGCTCGCGATCGGCGATCACCTCCTCCGGCGTGGCGAACCCCTCAGGAACGGCCTGCGGACGATAGGGATCGACGTAGCGCCCATCCGGCCGCTGCCAGTATTCGAGCTTCGGCTTGAAATGGCCGTAAGCGCGATCGAAGAGCTGCACCAATTGCAGCGTCGTGTAGAGATTGCCGTAACGGGCGGAATAGACGCCGTAGCCGTGCTCGTAGGCCGCCTCCGGCGAGAGGTGCTCCGGGCCCTTCTCCGCGACGAAATAATGGAAACCGCTCGCCTGCAGGCCCTGGGCGATGCGCTGCGCAAAACAGCTGCCGCCGGTCGCAACCTTATCGGTCGGCGCGATCTTGAACGGCACCTCCGTCATCGGGTCGAGGGCGAAGGGCGGCACGTTGGTGATCGACTTCCGCCAAAAGCGATGATCGGGAAGCGCCCGGTAGGGGTTGAGGGATTCGGCCAAGGAAATCTCCCGGATTTGCGCGCGGCAGGTATAGCGGCGATTGCCTTGCGCGTGAGGCGACGGTCGGCTAGGACCGCGCGGTATTCAGCGAGTTGATACGGCCAGTCTCCTGGCAGGCCAAGACCATCCGGCCCAAATCGGGCGATCTCGCGACAATGTCTCTCGTTTCCAGGGCCATACAGCCGCTCGCCTAAGCCCCCATGTTGCTGTCCAACCTTGACCGGCGGGTCTTAGCCACACTGAAGCAGCGCGCGCTCGGGCGGCTGAAGCCCGGTCTGCGCATCGCCGTGCTTGGAAATTGCCAGAGCCTCGATGTCGCCTACGCGATGAAACTGCTCAACATCGTGGCCACGGTCGAGCAGTATCCGATCCAGGCCAAAGCCAAGATCACCGGCAAAATGCTCTTAAGCGCGCTTCGCACTTACGATCATGTTTTCCTGCAGGATTTTGGTCCGGAATTCGTCCGCGGCGCATCGTCCGATCTCCTCTGCAGCGAAGTCGCCAACGTGACCAGGTATCCGACGCTTCTCTTCGCCGCCTATCACCCGGATTCGATTTTCATCCACGCTGGATCGAAGCGCGATGCATTTCTTTCCGGACCGATCGGCCAACATCATTCGGCGCTGGCATTGTTCGCTTACCGGGCGGGATTGTCACCCCAGGCCGCACTCCGCCTCTACGATCGCGAAGTCTTTGACGCCCTCGGCTATTTCGATGTCTGGATTCCGTCCCGCGCTCAGTTGCTGGAAACGGCAAAATCTTACGGCCTCGATCTCGAGACGGAGTTCATGCGTTGGACGCGCCGCGGCTGTTTCATGTATGCGGTCAACCATCCGAAACCGCATGTCTCCTTCGATCTCGCGCGGCGCTTGCTCAATAAAGCCGGGATACCTTCTGAGCCGGCCGATTTCGATAATTACGCAGTCGATGATCTCGTTCGGGACACGGTATTTCCCGTCTATCCCGCGATAGCGCAGCATTATGGTATCGCGGGCAGCTATGTCTTCAAAGCGCCCGAGTCCTTTCCGGGAGGAATGAACATTGGCGGCTTCTGGGATCTTGCCGGGTTCGTCCAGCAATCGTACCGCGTCTACGCGCGTCACAAAGCCGACGAGCTCGCGAATGAACGCGTGCAGGGCTGGCTGGATGACGCGCAGATTTGCGCATTCCTGAAGGAATATTCGCGCGAAAGGGGAAGTCTCGCACCTGTCCTGAAGGAGCAGCGTGCAATGGGGGGCTCCTCGTAGAACGTCCTATAGGGCGTCGACTGCTTCTTCGTCGCAGACCACCTTCGAGGCGACCGAGATTTCCCGCCGCACATCCAATTTCAGTGCCTGCGGACCCGCGCCGGTATCCGCGCCACTTGATGTGTAATGCGCGAAGAAAACGCGCATGACGCTTTGGATGCCGCTTGCCGTCACCGAGCGCTGATCCTCGGCGAAGTTGCGGTGCGCGTTCGCCATCACGATCTCATAGGAGGGAAAGTAGGCGATGTCCGGTCGCGCCGCGACGATCTCCTCCGCGGCGACGCGCAACGCTGCCTTCGAGTAGCAATTCGACACGAGGACATGGCGATCCTCATAGGTCGCAATCAGCGGAACCGGCGACACCGTGACGATGATCTTCGCTTGCGGGTTGATCCCGCGTAGCCGATCGACAAAGGTCAGGAAATCGGCGACGACGTCTGACGCACGCATATTGCAGAATTCATAATTGTCGTCGAACTCACCGCCGGCAACACCCGGAGCCAGCGGCAGCGCCGCACCGTCGGGTTTGTGCAGCCAGGTTTCGGTCAAGCCGAAAGTGAAGACAAAGATATCGAGCTCTTCGAACATGCGCCGCACCTCGGCAAGGTGGCGCGCGCGGTCTTCGCGCAGAGCTTCGGGCGTATCGAAGCCGTTCGGCTCGATTTGCGGCCGGAACGGATCGACATATCGCCCGTTCGCGGCGACCCAAACGTCGAGCTTGGGCTCAAAGCGAGCATAAGCGCGATCGAAAAGCTGCAGCAGCTGGCGCGTCGTATAGATGTTGCCGTAACGCGCGGAATAGACCCCGTAATTGCGTGCGGCGCGCTCCTCCTCCGGCAAATCGGCCGGACCGCTTTCCGGCACGAAATAGCAGAATCCGCTCGTTTGCAGCGCACGGGCAATGTTCTGCGCAAAGCAGCTGCCGGCCGTCGCGACCTTGTGCTGCGGCGCGATGCGGAACGGCGCGTCGATGAGCGGATCGATCGCAAAGGACGGCACATTGGCGATCGCCTTGCGCCAAAAGCGGTGGTCGGGTAGGGAGCGGTAGGGGTTCAACGACACTTTGGCCGGTCTCCTGCAGGCGCTAACACCATTTCGCCCAAATCGCGCGATCTGACGACATCGTGAGCCCTAACTCCAGCCCATTACGACAATGTCATTGAATTTACTCGACCGGCGCATCATAGCCAGCTTGCGGGATAAATCGTTGCGGCGACCGGGGTCCGGCCCCCGTATCGCTGTCGTCGCCAATTGCCAGAGCTTTGGCATCGCTTATGCGATGAAGCTGCTCAATGTCGATGCCACGGTTCATCGCTTTCCCGTGGTGTTCAAATCCTGGTTTGGCGTGAAAACGATGGCGCGGACGCTCAAGCTTTACGACTACGTGTTCTTCCAGCCCTTTGGGCCTGGTTACGTGCGCGGCGGGTCGGCGGAACCGATTCTTCAGCAATTGAAGGATCCCATTCTGCTGCCGACGCTCATCTTCACCGGCTTTCATCCCGACCAGATTTACGTCCATGATCAAAGGCAGGGGTATGCGACGATCAACGGTCCGATCGGTCCCTACCATTCGGCGCTCGCATTCTTCGCCTATCGTGCGGGATTGCCGGTCGAGGCGGCGCTGCGACTATTCAATCGCGAGGTCTTCGAGGCTGTCGGCTATTTCGATGTTTGGAACGGAGCGACGCAAGCACTTTTGCAAGACGGACAGAGATTCTCTCTGGATTTCCGTGAAGACCTTTTACGTTGGAGCCGCCGCGGCTGCTTCATGTATACGAGCATTCATCCAAAGCCTTTCGTATTCTTCGACTTTGCGCGCCAGCTCATGCAGAAGGCCGGCGTACCGCTGAAAGCCGTCAACTTCGACGATTATGCCGTCGACGATCTCGTGCGGGGTGCAGTTTATCCAGTCTATCCGGAAATCGCCGAATTCTATGGCATTCAGGGCAGCTATGTTTTCAAGGGGGCGCATTTCTCGTTCGGAACCGGCTTGGGCGAGTTTTGGAACCTGCGTGAGTTCGTAACCGACTGCTACCGGACCTACGCGAAATATCAGCCGGAGCAACTCGCGAATGACCGGGTGCAGGGCTGGTTGGACGATGCTGAAATCTCCGGCTTCTTGCGCGACGCGGCAGGGGCCGAGATGCGCGGGCGGAGCAATCGCGATGCGGGAGTGCGCGGCCGGATTGGCCTTGCAGCAGAAGCGGGCGTCGGTTAGGGAGCGGCGCCTCACGGAATGCTTTTATCCGCACTCGACCAGCAGGTCCTCGCAAGCCGGCGCGACTGGGCGTTGAAGCGGCAGGCATCCGGCCCGCGCATCGCCGTCGTCGGCAATTGCCAGAGTTTTGGCATCGCCTATGCGATGAAGCTGCTCGACCTAGAGGCGGAGATCGCGCGATTTTCCATCGTTTCCAAATCCTGGACGGACATACGGACGCTGGCGCGGACACTTGCGACCTACGACCACGTCTTCGCCCAGGACTTTGCGCCGGGTTATCTGCGCGGGCGGCGCCTCGGCCGTGCTGCAGAACGAGCTCGGCGACGCCGTCTGGTTCCCCTCGCTCGCCTTTAGCGCCTACCACCCCGACCTGATCCTGATTTCCGATCCGACCAGGGGCAATCAACTCGTCAATTGCGCGACCGGGTCGTACCATTCGGCTCTCGCGCTTTTTGCTTACCGCGCCGGATGGCCGGCAGAGGCGGCGCTGCGGCTGTACCGGCGGGAGGGCTTCGCCGCGCTCGGCTATTTCCAGGTTTGGCGGGGCGCGGCCGAAGCGCTGCTCGACCAGGGCCGGCAATTCGGACTCGATCTCAGCGCCGATTTCCTGCGCTGGGCCAATCGCGGCTGCTTCATGTATTCGATCAACCATCCGAAGCCGCATGTTCTCTACGATATCGCGCGGAAGCTGCTTCGCGGCGTCGGGCTGACAAGCGAGCCGATCGACTTCGACACCTATGCGGTCGACGATATCGTGCGCGGCTACGTCTTCCCGGTCTATCCCGAAATAGCTGAATTTTATGGCGTTTCGGGCAGCTACATCTTCAAGCCGAGCCAGTACAAGCTGAGCAAGAGCCTGGGAAAATTCTACGACCTGCCCGGCTATGTCGGCGACTGCTATCGCATCTACGCGGAGCACCGGCTGGGCCAGCTCGTCAACGAGCGCGTTCAGGGCTGGCTGGACGAACCCGCGACCACGCGGCTGCTGCGCGATTTCGCCGCGTCGCCCGGAAGCTCCGTGGCCGCGGCCGCCTGAGTATCGGGAACGGCCCCAAGCTCGGCCATATTTCGCCCATTTGTATCTCTAGAGCGACACCCGGCCGAAAACCGGCCGGCGGGCGTAACGTTAACAGCGCGTTAATGGTTTTTCGCCACCTTTGTTACTACCATTGCCACCGGTAGGGGCAGGAGCCGAGAGACCTCGATTTTGCAGAAAAAGCACTCTCGGTCGCGTCGTTCGTTCGCGCGTATCTCCGCCTGGGCGGGACCGCTGGCGGCCCTCTTCGCCGCCCTCTTCCCGGGCTCGACCGAGACCTGCATCGCCAACGGCGACACCCGCACGATCTACCTGTTCCACTCGCACACCAAGGAATCAATCGCCGCGACCTACCGGGTCAACGGCCAATTCGATTCCGCCGCGCTCGAGAAGCTCAACTGGTTCCTGCGCGACTGGCGCACCGACGATCCGACCAAGATGGACCCTCGGCTATTCGACGTCGTGTGGGAAACCTACAGGACGGCCGGCGGCAACTCGCCCGACGATCCTGTGGTCGTCGTCTCCGCTTATCGGTCGCCCAAGACCAACGCCATGCTGCGCCGCCGCTCGCGAGCGGTCGCGGAGCACTCCCAGCACATGCTCGGCAAGGCGATGGATACGACCATGCCGAATATGTCGATGGAGAAGGTCCGCGAGATCGGCATGAAGCTGCAGCGCGGCGGTGTCGGCTATTACGGCGCCTCGAATTTCGTCCATCTCGACGTCGGCAGCGTGCGCGCTTGGCCGCGCCTGTCCTACGACCAGCTCGCGCGCCTCTTCCCAGACGGAAAGACAGTGCATCTCGCCGCCGACGGGCGCACGCTCGCTCGCTACGATGAGGCCCGCGCCGAGATCGAGGCGACCGGCGGCATCGCTCAGGATCGCCCGAGCGGCGGTCGCGGGTTCTTTGCCTTTCTGTTCGGCGGCGGCCGCGATGAAGAGGACGACGCGGCGACCGAAGCAGCGCCGCCACGGCGCGGCTGGATGGGCAACCGCACGCAGGTCGGCGCCGCGCCCTCGCGTGGCGCGCCGGCGCAGATCGCGGCGGCGGAAAACGACGATGGCGGACGGAACTTGTTTGTCGCGCAGGCCTACCGCGAGGCGCGGCGTCCGAGCGAAGAGGCCGAGCGCAACCTGCCCCGCGGTGAGACCTACCTGTCGGCGACCCCCGCCGTCTCACAGACCAATTCAAAAGTCGCGGCGCTTGAGCCAAAGACGTTGGCAGCGATCGAGGCCAGTCCCGCCGACGCGTCGCCGCATGCGACGCTGCCGCTCCCGCCGCGTCGGCCCGAAGAGCTGACCACCGCCTCGATCCCCTGGCCGCCGCTCCGCCCCGTCCAGCTCGCCACAGTGATCTCGGCACCGGTCCCGCGGGTCGCGGCCTACGCCGCAGACATGTCGCTCGATCGCGGCGCCGCGATCCGCAGCCTCATCGAGGCAACGCAAGGTGCGCGCGAGCCGCGCGGCGCCGCGTTGCCAACCGTGATCACCAGCGGGGCATCCAAACCGGAGAAGGCGTCGAGCCAAGCCATGGCACTCGCTTATGCGCCGGCCGGCGGCGCCACGACCGGGCTCCGCGCCGTTGCGCTCGGGCGACCATACCTGTCGCAGGCAGCCGTCGGCCACGCGGATTTCGTCGCCGCTCGGCTAGACCGGTCGAACTTCCGCGCGCTCACCGGACATAAGTCCGTTGCGCGAATGACCACGCACTCGGTGCTCGGCTCTGCGGCGATGGCGCCTCGCGCCGCCTCGCGTGCCGGACTCGATCTGCTCGCCGCCGCACCAGCCGCGGGTTACGTGACAGGCTTCGGCCGCATCGCGAGCGACCTGCCGACGAATTCGTTTACGCCGCGCGCCGTAAACGTGGCGCGCGCCGGCAGTAATTAATCAGCTCAGGCCTTCTGCCTTCAGCGCTTCCTGCACCTTGGGGCGCGCGCCGACGCGCTCGAAATACGACTTCAAATTCGCGAATTTCGACATGTCGAGCTTCTGCGCCTGTGCCCAGCGCAACATGACATAGAGATAGGCGTCGGCGACGGTGAAATGATCGCCCATGAGGTACTGCGTCTTGGCGAGCTTCTGATCGACATAGGCGAACTTAGTGGCGAGGTTCTCCCTGGCGATCGGCTTGTATTCCTCCGGCGTGTTCGGGCGGAACAGCGGACTGAACATCTTGTGCAGCTCGGTCGAGATGAAGTTGAGCCACTCCATGAGCTTATAGCGCTCTTTCGTGCCGGCCTTCGGCGCAAGCTCGCTGCCCGGCGCGAGATCGGCAATGTACTGGACGATCGCCGGACCTTCGGTCAGAACATCGCCTTCATCGGTCTTCAATGCCGGGACGGCTCCCTTTGGATTGACCTCGCGATAATCGCCGCCGCTCTTCATCGTCTTCGCCTTGAGATCGACCTGCTCGTAATCCGAACTGAGCCCGGCTTCGAGCAGCGCGATATGCGGCGAGAGCGAGCAGGCGCCGGGCGCGAAATAGAGCTTCATGTTTCCTCCTGGAAAGGCGGTGATCGCCGCCGCAATAACGCAAGGCCGGCAAGATGTCAGCCCGGATGAGGCTAGGCCGTGGGACCAGGATTGTTCGGCGCGGACCCCCGGGATAGGAGGACGATGCCAGGCCGGGAGGACAAACATGAATTTCGAGACAATCCGCGTCGATGTCGAGAACGGTATCCAGACGATCACTCTCCATCGGCCGGACAAGCTCAACGCTTTCACCGGCACGATGATGAACGAACTGATCGCCGCTTTCGACGCCGCCGACAAGAACGACGACGTGCGCGCCGTCATCGTCACGGGCGCGGGCCGCGCCTTCTGCGCCGGCGCGGATCTATCAACGGGCGCCGACACGTTCGACCAGGACAAGCGTGGGGGCAGGCGTGCCCCCCGCAAGATGCCGGACGGCGGCGACGACTATGCCGACGAGGCGATCCGCGACGGGGGCGGTCGCGTCACGCTCCGCATTTTCGAGTCGTTGAAGCCGGTCATCGCCGCGATCAACGGCCCGGCGGTCGGCATCGGCGCGACCATGCTCTTGCCGATGGACATCCGCATCGCCTCGGAAGAGGCGCGTATCGGCTTCGTTTTCGCCCGTCGGGGCATTGTCATGGAGGCTTGCTCGAGCTGGTTCCTGCCGCGGCTCGTCGGCATGCAGCAGGCGGCGGACTGGGCGTATTCCGGCCGGGTGTTCCCGGCATCGGAAGCTCTCGCCGGCGGACTCGTGAAGGAGGTCGTTCCCGCCTCCGATCTGCTACCGCGAGCGCAGGCGATCGCGCGCGAAATCGCCGACAATACCGCCCCGGTCTCGATCGCGCTGATGCGGCAGATGATGTGGCACATGCTCGGCGCCGATCACCCGATGGAGGCTCACAAGATCGACAGCCGCGGGATTTTCACGCGCGGCAAGAGTGCCGACGTGCGCGAGGGCGTAAGCGCGTTTCTTGAAAAGCGGCCGGCGCGTTTCGCCGACAAAGTGTCGCGCGATATGCCGCCCTATTTTCCCTGGTGGACGGACCGGAAATACGGCTGAGGGGCTGCACGGAGGCGCCGAGCGTTAGCTTATGGTTTCAGGAATGTCACGATAGTATTCCGATAATACGCCTTTCTGCCACGCTAGGACGCCGGCAATCGCAAGGTCCTGTTTTATGCGCTCCATACCTCGTCGGCTACCATCCTCAAAAGCGCGCATAAGCGCTTGAACTCATCACATTTCGAGTTCGTCAGCATACCTGCTGCCGCGGAACGCTTCGAAGCGATTCCTGTGCACGGCGAATATAGCCGCGCGACATACATGCGGCTTATGCTTCCCCAGCTTCTGCCCGATGTGAAGCGCATAATATATCTCGACACGGATACGGTTGTGAACCGGTCAATTGCCGACCTCTTCGAGATTGATCCCACCGACAAGCCGATAGCCGCCCGCGTTGATTTCGGAATACAGCAGAACATCGAGCTTTCTCTCGCCACACTCGGTTTCACTGAAACAACGCGCGATCAGCTCGTGCGCTTGGTTTTGCCCGCTCATCAATACTTCAATGCGGGAGTGACGGTCATCAACCTGGATCATTGGCGAAGACACGACATTGCGGGACAACTTGAACGACTGCTTCTGAGACCACCACATAAGTTTCTATGGCAGGACCAGGATGTCATGAATCTGCTCTTCCGGAGCGGCTATGTCGCTCTGGACCCGCGTTGGAACTGCCTCGCGGTGATTCTCGCCGCCGTTCAGTCGGAAATCCCGCCTGCGCCGGGTCTGGCGGAGATTTATCGTCTATGGGCTGCGGATCCCTGGATCATCCATTATGCCGGACATAGTAAGCTGCCCACTTCGCAAGCGAGTAGAGCAACGGCAGTACGCGCGAGTGGATTCGTCTAACAATAATATTTTTTAGCCAATCGGATAGGTAACCATCTGTACATAAGTTTTGTAGTCAGGTCCTTCGCCGACCGAGCATCCGCGTAAGCGACGTCGACGAGATGGTCGAGCAATTGCTTCTTTTCGATATGCGGCCTGTCGTGACAAAGAGCTTTCAAAACCATGACAACTCGGCGAGAGAACTCATTGCGGATGGCGCGGCGGACCTCGCGTGCCTCCACACTATTTGGACCGAAAAAGGTATCCCCCAATTTGTGAAAGCCTTCGACCTGAAGCTGATAGCGGCGAACGAGTCCGTTATTCGAAAAGGAATCGTTCTCGCCTCGCCGGCTCAGAGCTACCCGTGCAGTGTAGCTCAACGAGAGACCGCGCTTCATCAGCTCGAAGAAGCGCGCAGCGTGCGCCCAGCAGCTTCCGATGAAATCCGCATTGAGCGATACGCGGTTCCATGTCGACCGCTTCACAACAAGTCCGCCCATGAAGCTGAAAAACGCTTCCGAATTGACGGCGCGCTTGAAATAAGCCATCCGCTGCGCCTCATCGGACAACTCGAAGACAGCGGGGACATCCGGATCGAGCACAGGATATTCCATGAGCGGGCGCATGTCCTTGAAGCATTCCATATGCTTGAGTATATAAAGGTCGTAGCCCGTTTCGATTTCGCTCAAGACCGCGCGCAAGGCGTTCGGCCCCATGATGTCGTCGCCGCTGAATAGCCAGCAATACTCCCCACGAGCGAGTTCGACAGATTTGGCCATATCCTGATCGATACCGCCTTTTGCTGGTAGGCGGTAGTATCGGACATTCGGATGCTTTGCGCAGATACGCGTCATCAGTTCGGGCGTGCTGTCGCTCGAAGCGCCGTCGACGACGAGGACTTCGACCCCGTCCGCTCCTTCCTGCGACAGTATCGAATCCAGCGTTTCCGGCAGGAACTCTGCGAAATTGTAGACTGGAATAGTGATAGACAGCTTCACGACGGCTGGCTAAACGCCTGCGCATTAACGGCCGAAATCACGGAGTCGCGTTGGGCGGACGTTTGCCGTTGATGAGGAGTTGACGGTGTCACAATCGGCTCTGAAACAAACGGGAAAAAATGCGCCACCCACCTGGATTCCGCTCCGCGGGCGACATCAGACACGCGGCTGAGACATAGATTTCGTTTGGCTCTAGTGTTCTCCACAAGCGATACTCCCGTTCTCTCATCGCTTTCTCGTATGCAGTATCTTTAAACAGATTCTCCAGTATTACTACCTTCGGCCGGAAACGCGCGATACTCAAGCCTCTGAGGACCGAGAGCTCCCAACCCTCGACGTCGACGGCAAGCATGTCGAACGTGGTGAGTTCGGGCTCGTGCATCGCTAGAATCGTGTCAAGCCTTCTCACCTGGACAGAGATCATGTTTGTGTCGGTGCTTACTGTCTTATGCAGCTCCGCGAAATCGTCGCGTATTCCGAGCGAGGAAAATGACTCGTACGATACTTTTCCCCCCATGTAATCCGCTTCTTTGGAATTCACCACATAAAAGGGGACATCATCCGCATCTACGTCGCTGCAGGCGTATTGCAGTACTTCATGGCCCTGCGCACGATGGGCGGCGCAAAACTCAGGATTCGGTTCGATGGCTATGATCTTCCATCCTTGTTTCCGGAAACTTTCGCTGATGGACAAATAATCGGGCCGCGCCGCGCCGACCTCGACGAAAACACCCGGTTTAGACTCCGCGAAGAATGCGTTTTTAACGACGATATCTATGTCGTGTTCGGCAGGCATCGGCAGGTTCCTGAATTCTAGCGACGTTGGAAGAGACGCCTAATTGTCGTCATTTTATCGCCAACCTCCCGCTGGGATGATGACTTATACGCTTCCGCAAGAAGCTCACTCCATACCGGGGTCACTGAAGCTTGCTCGGCCGTTGCAGCATCCAGCTTTCGGAAAACGAGACTGCCGAAACCATATCTTGTTCCCTCATACTCGAAATCCTCCTGGCCCTCCGACCATCTCGGCACATCAACGAGCACGCAGTTACCGACCGCGGGCATCAGCACCTCGGAAATGCGCTGCGTGGTATAAAGTCGATGGTCGACCGATGGCTTCGGAAACCCGGGCCTCCAGGACTCGGCGAAGTCTACCGTTAGAATCGCCGTTCCCCCCGGCTTCAATAGTTCGCCGATCAGGCGTAGAAACTGAATATCATTGTCCACATGCTCCAACACAGACACGCTCAAGATCAGATCGAACGAGGCAAGCTCTGAGCCGTTGGCACGATAATAATCTAGCAGCGACATTCCATTCACATTGGGATCAACCTCGGTTATGCGATAGCCTTCCTGCTTCAACGCTTCGACTGCCGTGTCCTCGAATGATCCCGCCGCAAGAATCTTCGGATTGGCAATGTTCCTCAATAATATCCGAGCTGCATCCAAAGCGAACGCTTGCTGGATATTGGCCCGTTCAATTTTTCTCGATATCATCTCCGGCGCCAGGCGACGCAAATCATTGAGCGAGACGCGATAGGCGAGACGCGAACGATCATCCAAAATCTTGTTGAAGCCGCGCCGATCGGGCACGGAGGCGCTTGCCTTGGCTGTGTCGAGCGCCAGCATAATCGCGCCGTTCCATGCGCTCGATGCCTTGGCGCCTGACCATTCATCCCGGAATATCTGCAGGTGAGAGGTTCCTCTCGAGGCAATCGCCTTTAGGCCGCTATCTTCAATAAAAACCGATGGGTTCGCGCCGAACAGGTGGCGAAACATCGGTGACCTGGTCAAAGCGAGCGGACGCCCGCAAGCCAAAGCGAAGTCCACGCAACTTGAAAGCCCTTTCGCTGCTGGCTCGTTATACAAAAAGGCATTAATTGTATTCTGTGACAAAAACGTCATCAAACCATCTTCGTCAAAGAATTCGTGGGTAATTTGCAGTTCAATGCCTGGCTTCGTGATCGCCGTCCGACACAATTGTTCGATATCGTCCATCATAGTCGGCGATGGAAAAATTTCGGGTTTGTCATGCGAAGGCATGTTGATCCGTACGATGGCCCGATCAAATTCGTCGTTCACGACTTGACAGAGACGTTCAAAACCTTTGCTCGGGGTCGCAAATCCGAAGGAGCCTACCGTGCACACCTCCGGGTCGGGAATCGGCTTGCGGAGCGGCGGTAAGAAGCGTGGAACGCGCCAGATTCGCGGGTTGCGAGGAATGATGGTCGGATCTGGGCACAGCCAGAAATCAAAGAGTTCCCCTTTCTCCAGGTCCACGAGCTGCTGGCTTGATTCGTGAAATACGCCTGCTGTTGGCACGCGCAAGGAACGCAATTCTTCGCCGCACAGCCACGGCAATGTCGAGCCCTGATAATTGAACAGAATCACATCGGGACGAATGACTTCAACGAAGTCGGTCAACTCCACAAATGTGCCGCATTCTCTATAGATCCACTCGATTTGACGCGTCGCCTTCAGGACATGGAATAGATTCCTGCCGTACTGATAGACGCCGCAACGCTCTCCGGCGTGAGAGATAAAAAGCGCGTTAGTCATGCCTATGCTCAAGGTGAAGATCCGCGATCAGGTTGTGGTGAGTGCCGGGCGCGTTTTGGATGATGATGATAATAGGCGGCGCATAGCGGTCGCGCTAGACAAAATCTAGCCGGGGCGATAGCAACGGGTCGATTTGCAGTCGGGAATGTGCGGAGGAGCGGGGTGATGCAAGCGCTAATGGAAATTCCTCAAACGGTATACGAGCGCGATTGGGCGGCGATGTCTGCGGTGGAGCAGCGCGCATTTTTTGCCGAGAATGGCTTCCTCGTCGTTCCGGAAGCTTTCTCTACGGCAGAACTCGAAACGATGTACCGCGAGATCGAAGAATATGCGTTGGAGAAGTCTCCCAAGGAGATGATGGACGCGTTCTGCACGGCCCCGTCGTTCGGCGCTATGATTGATAATCCCAAGATTATATCCGCGGTCAGAACAGTTCTTGGACCCGACGTCATCTGTTTCAAGGGTGCTTACGTCGTAAAGAAGTCGAAGAAGGCAGGAGAACCGCCACATCGCACCGCATTGCACATGGACTATGCCATTGGTGAGGGCGAGGGCGACTTTCGAAACTCCAACGCAATGTGGGTCAATGTCGCCTGTTACCTGACGGATATGAGCTTCGAGCACGCGCCGTTCGCGGTGGTGCCCGGCAGCCATCACCAATATCATCTTGTCCCCGGCACGGACCTAGAGGAGCTGAAAAGTGATGCCGTCACGGTGCTAGCAAAAGCCGGGGATGCCTTGATATTTCTGCACAATACGGTCCATGCTGGCGGCGCGAATGTGTCCGGGCTCACGCAGCACATTTTATTCTGCAGCTATCGGCCATCTTGGGCTCGCCCGATCGGCCGCGTGGTCGAATGGCCTAAGGCGTTTATTGCCAAGGCCCCACCTGAGAGACAGCGCTTGATTTCCAATCTAAACAGAGGGTTGCACCAGCCGAAGCCCGGCTCGATTTTTAGCCGCCTGCGCGAATTGCTGAACTGAGAGGGCCGAGGACGCCGGCTTGCACGGCTGAATGTCAGAGGCAACTCGTCGCAGCCGCATAGCGGAACAGATGTGTTGATCGGCTCCGGCTGCCTCGGACCCAAATTTGTCAATATTGCCGGGTCGCGATGTATGCCAGCCCGCATCAAATGATTTCGATCTCCGGGAACGGAAAGATGAACTTGCCGCCGTCCGCCAGGAATTGCTGCTCGCGCGCCAGGATGCCGTCCTTGAAATGCCAGGGGAGAACCAGGAAATAATCCGGTTGCATGGCGCGCGCCTGCGGCTCGGAGATGATCGGGATATGCGTGCCAGGCGTGAAGGCGCCGAACTTGTCCTCGTTGACCTCGGCGATCGCCTCGACGAGGTCCGGCCCGATGCCGCAAAACTGCAGGACGACATTGCCTTTGGTCGAGGCGCCATAGCCGAGAATGCGC
>Ga0163163_10000385_pt1 | contig 41966 bp, 31 predicted proteins | sample S65metaG_FD_119766 | JGI IMG/M metagenome (GOLD analysis project Ga0163163, IMG submission 119766) | Switchgrass rhizosphere microbial communities from Kellogg Biological Station, Michigan, USA - S6-5 metaG | ecosystem: Host-associated > Plants > Roots > Rhizosphere > Soil | place: USA... | reverse complement strand
TGTTGCCGGATTTATATTGATGATTTTTCTTTTTTCCTGTAATAAGAAAAGACAAGGAGATAGCTTATTTCAATTAGAAGAGAATACGGGTATCAATTTTCAAAACAATGTCGAGGATGGAAGGCTGGACAACAGTTTCCTTTTCAGAAATTTTTACAACGGCGGAGGAGTGGCCATTGCTGACATTAATAATGATGGGCTGCCGGATATATTTCTTACATCCAATGCGGGCACCAATAAGCTATATCTTAACAAAGGGAATTTTAAATTCGAGGACATCAGTGATAAAGCCGGGATAATCAAAGATGATAAATGGAACACGGGTGTTGTATTTGTCGATATAAATGGCGATGGTTGGCTTGATATTTACGTTTGTTCATCAGGACATATGAGTACGGGCAACCGGAAGAATAAACTTTACCTGAATAATCATAACCTCACCTTTACGGAAGTTGCAGCCCAGTATGGACTAGACGTTTCAGCTTATACTACGCAGGTTTCTTTTTTTGATTATGATATGGACGGCGATTTGGATTGCTTTATGATCAACAACAGCCCGATCCCGGTGAATCAACTGCAATTTTCAAACAGGCGCGACCTTCCCGAGCACGAATGGCCGGTAGCCGATTTTTTAAAGGGTGGAGGTGATCATCTATACAGAAACGACAACGGGCATTTCACTGAAGTAACAAAACAGGCGGGCATACATGGAAGTCTTATCAGTTTTGGATTGGGTGTTTCCGTTGGTGACATTAATGGTGATGGTTATCCCGATGTATTTGTTTCGAATGATTCTTACGAAAGGGATTACTTATACATCAATCAGAAAAACGGAACCTTCAAAGATGAAATGGAAGATTGGATGCAGCACACGAGTTTTTCGTCAATGGGCGCTGATATTGCTGATATAAATAATGATGGTTACCCTGACCTGTTCACGACAGACATGCTTCCTTTAAATGATTACAGGTTAAAAACAACAGGCGCATTTGATAATATTGATCTCTTCAATGCCAAACTAAAAGCCGGCTTCTATTATCAATACACGCAAAATTGTTTGCAGTTGAATGACAAGAACGGAATGTTCAAAGAGATAGCAAATTATAGCGGAGTCTGCGCAACTGACTGGAGCTGGGGTGCCTTGATGTTTGATATGGACAATGATGGATGGAACGATATCTATGTTTGCAACGGGGTCAACAGGGATGTTACCAATCTTGACTTTATGAACTTCTTCGCTGATGAGAGCTATCATAAAATGGTACTCAGTGGAAAGAAGAAGGAAATCGATGAGCTGTTAAAACAAATACCGCGAACACCACTTCCGAACAAAGTTTATCGCAACAATGGCAATTTAAAATTTACAGACATAGGCGAATCCTGGGGATTTACCCAACCAACCTTTTCCAATGGCGCGGCTTACGCGGACCTGGATAATGACGGCGACCTTGATCTGGTTATAAATAATGAAAATCAACCCGCGTTTGTTTATAAAAATAATTCCCGCGAATTAAATCATAACAACTACATCGCGATCACACTAAAAGGAAAAGGCCAAAATCAGTTTGCGATCGGTAGCCATATAAAATTATTTGCGGGGAACGAAATATTGTCCAGGGAAATGGTTCCTAGTAGAGGATTCCAATCCTCAGTTGATTACAAAATTGTTATTGGCTTAGGAAAAATTGCCAATATTGATTCTCTCATCGTCGTGTGGCCAGACCGGTCTTTCACAAAATTGGAAAAGCCTGCCATCAATCAAACCCACGTTATCCGGGAGCCGGATGCAAAAATGCTGATGGCGGATACTGTTGAAAAAGTTCAAAGTACTTTTTTCACCCGCATGGAAAGTCATTTTGATAAACATGAAGAAAACGATGTGATCGATTTCTACAGCGAACGAAATATTCCGCGAATGCTTTCAAAAGAGGGACCAAAGGCGACGGTGGGAGATGTAAACGCCGACGGGCTTGACGATATCTTCATCGGGGGAACGCCCGGTCACTCAGGTCAATTATATATTCAAACTTTGGATGGAAAATTTATAAAAAAAGAAGAGAAAGAGTTTCAACAATTTTCGGATTTTGAAGATGTAGCGGTTTTATTTTTTGACTGTGATAAGGACGGTGATTCCGACCTGCTGATTTGTCCAGGTGGAAATAACGTGGCTCCAAATAGCAGGCAATTGCAACTTCGCTTGTTTAAGAATGATGGTAAAGGAAATTTTTCATTAGATGCTTCTGCATTTCCGAATGTCGGGACAAATGTATCCGTCGCTATAGCCAACGATTTTAATGGAGATGGCTACCCCGATTTGTTTATTGGTTCAAGAAGTTATCCTGAACTGTATGGTGTAACACCTGAAAGTTTTCTTTTTATCAACGATGGCAAGGGTCATTTTACTGACGCAGCAAAAAAGAGCGATCCCGCCATCGCTGATGTTGGGATGGTATGTGGAGCTGTTTGCGCTGATGTCACCGGCGATTCAAAGAAAGAGTTGATCATTGTTGGTGAATGGATGACCCCCCGGATTTTCTCTATTAATGGAAATCATCTGGAGGAGATAAAAACCAACCTGGATAATATGTTTGGCTGGTGGCAAACCGTATCTGTTGCAGACGTCAATGGCGATGGAAAAATGGACCTGGTTTTGGGGAACATCGGCGAAAATTTTTACCTCCAGCCCAATGAAAAAAAACCGGTGAAGCTTTGGATCAATGATTACGACCAAAACAACAGCGCAGAAAAGATCATGACTTATACGGTTGATGGAAAAGACATGCCTGTATTTCTGAAAAAAGATATGGAAGACCAGCTCCCTTCTATCAAAAAAGCCAATCTGAAAAATGAAGCATATTCGCGAAAATCGATACAGGAATTATTTCCCGAAGAGCTCTTAAGCAGATCTGTAGTTAAAAAATTTAATTACTCAAGTTCGTGCATTGCCATCAACAATGGCAATGGTAATTTCACCGTTCAAAAACTTCCTGCCATGACGCAGTTGTCATGCATCAACGTGATTCATTGCATGGATATAAATCAAGATGGTCATGTAGACCTTGTGATGGGGGGCAATCAATTTGGTTTCCTGCCGCAGTTCGAAAGATTGGATGCGAGTCTCGGGGATGTGCTTATCAACAAAGGAAATGGAGAATTTTCATGGCAGGACGCAGCCAAAACCGGGTTGAAACTGAGAGGTGAAGAAAGGGATATTGCTGAAATAAAAACGAAAAATGGAAACTGTCTTCTGTTTCTCCAAAATAATGAATACCCGGTTTTGTACAAACTGAATAAAATTTCAACCAGCAATTAAATCGCCTACTCTGAAATTAACGAATGTGCGGATCAATTTTTATTTAATAAGTGTTTGCCTGGTCGTTCTGCTGGTTTCTTGCAAACAAAAAACTGCGGACAAAACATTGTTCAGTTTAATGGGTAATTCGGGTATTCAATTTACCAATACGGTTCACGATACTAAGGAATTGAATATTCTAAACTACCGTAATTTTTATAATGGCGGGGGTGTTGCCGTTGGCGACATTAACAACGACGGGCTTGCGGATATTTTTTTTACGGCTAACCAGGGCAGCAATAAATTATACCTGAATAAAGGCAATTTTCAATTTGAAGACATTTCCAGCAAGGCAGGATTTAAAGAAAAAAAGCAATGGAGTACTGGAGTGGTCATGGCTGATATCAACAACGATGGGTGGCTGGACATTTATGTATGCAACGCCGGGAGCATGGATGATCCTGCACTGCGAAAAAACCAGTTATTCATAAATAATCATGATCTCAGTTTTACTGAGTCGGCGGCAGAATATGGATTGGATGACCCAGGCTATACAACACAGGTTTCATTTTTTGATTATGACCTCGACGGAGATCTTGATTGTTTTCTCATCAATAACAGCCCTATTTCTCCTAATAGCCTGAATTATGCGAACCAGCGCGATCTTCCCGATGCTAAGTGGCCGGTAGACCCGGTATGGAAAGGAGGGGGTGACCACCTATTGAGAAATGACAATGGTCATTTCACCGATGTGACGAAACAAGCCGGTATTCACGGGAGCCTGATCAGTTTTGGATTAGGTGTTACAGTTGGCGATGTAAATGACGATGGTTATCCGGACGTGTATGTATCAAATGATTATTTTGAAAGAGATTATTTATATATCAATCAAAAGAACGGGACTTTTAAAGATGAATTAGAGCAATGCATGCAACATACGAGCCTTGCTTCAATGGGCGCCGATTTTGGCGATATCAATAACGACGGTTATGCAGATATCTTTACAACCGATATGTTGCCACGGGACGACTATAGGATGAAAACAACATTATCGTTTGAAGATATCAATGTGTATCGACTCAAACAGCAGAATGGTTTTTATCACCAGTATTTTCAAAACACTTTACAGCTAAATGATAAAAATGGAAGATTTGCTGATGTTGCCAACTACTCAGGTGTATCTGCAACGGACTGGAGCTGGGGCGGTTTAATGTTTGATGCTGATAACGACGGATTGCTGGACCTCTACGTGTGTAACGGGATATACCACGACCTGATAAACCAGGATTTCCTGGATTTTTCCGCCAATGAGATTATGAGCAAGATGATCTCTACCGGTAAGAAAGAGGATTTGCAGGTGATTATTGATAAAATGCCATCCATTCATGTATTAAATAAAGTATACCAGAACCAGGGCAATCTTTCATTCAAAGATATTGGTACCACCTGGGGATTTACCGAGCCATCATTTTCAAATGGTGCAGCCTATGGGGATCTCGATAATGATGGAGATTTGGATGTAGTCGTAAACAATGTGAACCAACCTGCATTTATTTATAAGAATAATTCAAGAGAGCAGAACCAGAATAATTTCATTGCCGTTGCACTGCAAGGGACTGATAAAAATAAATTCGCAGTCGGGAGCAAAGTAAAAATTTACGAGGGCAACCAGGTTTTAAGTCGCGAAGTGATGCCTAGCCGCGGATTTCAATCTTCAATGGATTATAAAATTGTGATCGGCCTGGGAAAGGATAAGCAGATAGATTCAATGATTGTTCAATGGCCAGACTTGTCTTATTCAAAATATATTCATCCCAATATCAATAAAGTCTACAAACTAAATGAAAATGACGAAAAAAAATTTCCTCTTCCGCCCTTGAATGGGGCGGTTGAGACCCGCCCAATGCTCTCTGAAGTAAAAGATAATCCGATAGCTATCGGATTCGAAAAACATTCAGAAGATGACTATGTGGATTTTTTCTATGAAAGAAATATTCCGCGAATGCTTTCTCGTGAAGGTCCAAAGGCAGCGGTTGGAGATGTGAATGGAGATGGGCTTGACGATGTTTTCATTGGGGGCACTTCAGGGCACCCGGGGCAACTGTATCTCCAAATGAAAGACGGGCGGTTTATAAAAAGAGATGAAAAAGTCTTTGACCAGTTTATCGATTTTGAAGATGTGGCAGTTTTATTTTTTGACTGTGATAAAGATGGTGACCTTGATCTCCTGATCTGTCCGGGTGGCAATAATGTTCCTGACAACAGCAGGCAGCTGCAGTTCCGGTTATTTAAGAATGATGGCAAAGGAAATTTTGAATTAGATCCCAATGCTTTCCCCGTGAATAATGCTAACATAAGTGTTGCCGCGGCTTACGATTTTGACGACGATGGGGACCTTGATCTTTTTATTGGTGGTCGCAGTGTGCCTCATGAATACGGGCTGAATCCGTCAACTTATTTATTCGTAAATGATGGTAACGGGCATTTCACCGATATCGCAAAAACTAAAAATCCTGATATTGCTAACATTGGAATGGTTACAGGAGCAGCCTGGGCGGATATAACTGGCAGTGCTCAAAAAGAATTGATCATAGTAGGCGAGTGGATGACGCCTCTAATTTTTTCTTTTGAAAGAGATCGATTTACTGAAATAAAGACCAATCTTGATCATCTTTATGGGTGGTGGCAGACTGTTAGTGTGGCTGATATTAACGGCGATGGCAAAGAAGATCTGCTCCTTGGCAATATTGGCGAGAATTTTTACTTAAGACCCGATTCCTCCCACCCGGTCAAATTGTGGGTGAGTGATTTTGATCAAAATGGTATTAATGATAAAATTCTTACCTACACAGTGGATGGTAAAGACAAGCCGGTATTTCTAAAACATGATTTGGAAGACGCAATGCCATTTTTGAAAAAGAATAATTTGAAGCACGCGGATTACGCAACAAAATCTGTGCAGGAGCTGGTTCCACCTGAAGCCCTCAATAAGGCAACGGTGAAACAATTTGATTATTCTCCATCCTGTGTGGCTATCAATAAAGGCAAAGGGCAATTTGTTATTGAAAAACTTCCCCCTATGACGCAACTATCATCTATCAATGCCATCTATTGTATGGATATAAACGATGACGGTAAGGTTGACGTCGTCAGTGGGGGTAATCAATTTGATTTTATTCCTCAGTTGGAGCGATTGGATGCAAGCATGGGGGACGTCTTAATAAATAATGGCAGCGGGAATTTCATGTGGATTGAGCCCGGCCGAACCGGGTTGCATCTAAGGGGCCAGTTGCGCGATATAAAAGAAATTCATGGCCATGGAAAAAATTATTTACTCTTTTTGCAAAATGATGAATTCCCTGTTTTGTACCAATTAAAAGATAAGATTAAGAACTAACCAGCTTATTGGATGATAAAAGCACGTTACATATTTTATTGCTGCGGAAATGCTATTAAGATTTTTCTTTTTGCCCTCGCAAGTTTATTACTAACTACCTGCAACAAAAAAGGGAATAAGAATACAATGTTTGAGGTGTTGGATGCTGACAAGACCGGTCTTCACTTTACCAACAGCCTGAAGTCGACACAGGAATTCAACATGTTTGATTACATGTATTTTTATAATGGTGCAGGGATCGGAGCCGGTGATTTCAACAAGGACGGGCTGATCGACCTTTTCTTCGCTTCCAACCAGGGAGAAAACAAGTTGTATCTTAACAAGGGAAAATTAAAGTTTGCCGATGTAACAAAGGAAGCTCAAATACCCGAAGACAGTGCATGGTCAACAGGAGTATCGCTGGTTGACATCAACAACGATGGTCTACTTGATATTTATGTCTGTCGAGTCGGAAACTACAAAACGCTTCACAGTAAAAATCAGCTTCTCATTTGCCAGGGAATTGACAAAAATGGAGTTCCATTTTTTAAAGATGAAGCAACACAGTATGGCTTAGATTTCTCAGGCTTCAGTACGCAGGCTATCTTCTTCGACTACGATATGGACGGCGACCTGGACATGTTTTTATTGAATCATGCAGTCCACCAAAATGGAACCTTTGCACCTCGTAGTAACTTCCTGGGCACTTACAGCATTCTCTCAGGTGATCGCATTTACCGAAATGATGGAAATATTTTTACAGAGGTAACGCGAGAAACGGGCATTAATAGCTCTGCCATCAGTTTCGGACTCGGCGTGGTGGCTGCTGATGTGAATTTAGACGGCTGGCCTGATTTGTATATTGGAAATGATTTTCACGAGAACGACTACTTATATATTAATCAGAAAAACGGAAAATTTTCGGATGAAACCCCCCAACGATTAATGCACACCAGCCAGTATTCGATGGGCGTTGATGTAGCGGATGTAAACAACGACGGTTACCCCGAGATCATTTCCATGGATATGCTGCCATCCGATCCTTACATTTTAAAACGTTCGTTGGGCGAGGATGAATATGATAATTTTTTTCACAAGATCTCCATCGGGTACAATTATCAATACACCCGAAACAATCTTCAGTATAACAGAAGAAATGGGATGTTTAGTGAAACAGGCCTGTATTCGGGTGTGTATGCAACCGATTGGAGCTGGGCTCCTCTTTGGATCGATTTCGACAATGACGGTTTGAAAGACCTTTTTATTTCAAACGGGATCCCAAAGAGGATGAATGATATGGATTACCTGAACTTCATTTCAAGCGAAGAAGTGCAACAGAAATTGCGTGAGAATAAACGGGAAGAACAAAACATGGCGCTGATAAATAAATTCCCCCAGATAAAGATCCCCAACAAATTTTATAGAAACAGGGGTGATCTTTTATTCCAGGACCTGGCTGATAGTATTGCAAACGATAAATCAACTTATTCCAACGGCGCCGTTTATGCTGATCTCGACGATGATGGAGACCTTGATGTGATCGTGAATAATATTGACGATCCCGTGCTTGTATATGAAAATAAACACAGCGATAAAGGCGACAGATCCTTTGCTGACATTACACTTAAAGGATCGGAAAAAAATATCAATGCAATTGGCGCCAAGATAATTGAATTTACAGAAGGCCAGATAAGAACGTATGAGAATTACCCCGTAAGAGGATTTCAATCGAGTATGCAAATACCGATACACATCGGGTTGGATAAAACGAAGGTCGACTCCTTGTTCTTAATATGGCCCGACAATAGTTATCAGATAGTTTCACTTAATGGCAAAAACCATCTCAGTTTTAATTATGCAAAAGGTCTTCCCTCGTTCGACTATTCAAAGATCACTTCCTTTCATTCCAATAATACACGGCCAATGGAGGATATTACTTCGTCGACAGGTCTTGACTATAAGCATGAAGAAAATTCTTTTATTGAATTCAACCGGGAACCGCTTATCCCTCACATGCTTTCCACGGAAGGACCTGCATTGGCTGTCGCAGATATAAACCATGATGGACTCGAGGATGTCTTTATCGGCTCATCAAAAACATTTCATGATGCTATATATCTGCAGCAAACAAACGGGAAATTTATGCGAACTGCGCAGCCGGCAATGAATGTCGATAGCATGTATGAGGACGTTGATGCGGTGTGGGCAGATGTAAATAACGATGGCAGCCAGGATTTGATCGTTGCCAGCGGAGGAAATGAATATTATGGCCAGGACGAACATTTATTGCCGAGAGTTTATCTGAACGACGGCAGTGCTCATTTTACAAGAAAAGCGGATGCTTTTACTAATTTATATTATACTTTTTCCTGCGTAGCGCCTTACGATTTTAATGGGGATGGTTTTATTGACCTGTTCATGGGGGGACGAGATGTGCCATGGGAATATGGACAAACTCCGCATTCTTATCTACTGCAGAATGATGGAACCGGGAAATTTACAGACGTTACTGATAAATATTCAAAAGAATTATCGCAGGTTGGAATGGTGACCAACGCTATCTGGTACGACATAGATAAAGACGGGGATAAGGACCTTCTTGTATGCTGTGAATGGGGTGGAATTAATGTGTTCATTAACAATAATGCCCGCCTGCCGGACGGGCAGGGAAAATTTACAAAACAAGCTATCACAGATAAACAAGGTTGGTGGAATTTTTTGTTACCTTTTGATGTCGATAATGATGGAGATATAGACCTGGTTGCCGGTAACCTTGGGCTTAATAGCCGCTTAAAAGCAACTGATAAAGAACCGGTGAGGTTATACTATAACGATTTTGACGATAATGGGAAAAAGGAGCAAATACTGACTTACTATATAGAAGGCAAAGAGCTTCCGTTTGCTAATAAAGATGAACTTCAAAAACAGATTCCTCTTGTTAAAAAGAATTTTCTGTATGCAGGCGATTTTGCCAAAGCTTCCATTGATGAAATTTTTAGCAGTGAGAAATTGGAGAGTTCACAAGTACTAACGGCCAATTATTTCGCCAATGCTGTGTTGATAAACGATGGCAAGATGCATTTTTCTGTCCAGGCGTTGCCCTGGGAAGCCCAGTTATCCCCTTACAGGGACGCAATAGTTATCAATGCAAATAACGATGATCTGCCCGATATTCTACTGGTAGGAAATTATTATGATAATAACATACAGATGGGCAGATACGATGCAGATTTTGGAACTATTCTCATCAATAAAGGAAAAGGAAATTTCAGTTGCGAAGGCATTAATGGAGTGCGACTGAAAGGACAAATCCGACATGTCCGAAAAGTCATGCTTGAAAAAAATAAAGAGGCCTTTATCTTGGCAAGGAACAATGACAGTGTTGTGGTGATCAGGAATAAGTTCTAATGAAACTCAGTCATAAAAATACTCCGTAGTCCAGATAGCAGGTCTTGTTGAACCAACTTCGAATGAGGTTACCAGTACTCTTGAGGGTTTACCGGCATCATTGTATTGAAAAGAAAATTCATCCTTGTCGTTAGAAGTGCTATTACCCTTGTATAAGATTTCCACAATATTATTAGTTGAACTATAATTTTCAAATGCAAGGTTTACGAAGTAAGCATAAAATGCCTCGTTTTGGTAGTAAGGATTTTTTTGTTTGTCATAGTGGTAGGTCAGCGTCACTGTATCTTTCTTTGCAGGCGCCCCATCACTGAAATCGTAGTTCACAAATGTGATTGCTGAAATGTTTTTTGCGGTATCATATTCGTAAAACATTTCGTGAGTAAGGGTGTTGGTCAGAATCGTTAAAGGAGCCGATGTATAATCCATCCTCTTGATTATGCGGTCCCCTGAGTAAATAAAAATGCAGCTGTCAACGCTGGCAATAGGGCTGTTCGCATTTCTGAAAAAGATGCTATAAAGCAAAGCGCCTGCGGGGTTGTAATGATAGTATTGCTTTTGTATGCCGGTGGGACCTGAGCCGTAAGTAAACTCGCTCGTCATGCTGTCTATTCGTATCCCTGAACTCCTGTACCATTTATTATTGACTTCCCATTTTGTTCCATCGGTGAAATCCCTCAATGAGTTCTCCTGGATCAACTGCTTGCTGTTATTGTAGGTATAGGTGGTTGTGGCTTTGCTGTCAGTGTAGATATCGACAGTTTTTAGCAACAAGTCAAAATTTATCCCCTTGATCTCAGAAGGAATATTATCCTGTTTTTTTTTACACTCAAGAAACAACACTCCTCCCAGCAGGATGATATAACTGGCATATTTCATTGACAGCTCGCTTTGTTCATTAAAATTACGATACCTTTTCAATTGTTTTTATCGGTCAAAGACCACCGCTGGTTGCTTACATGCTGGGTTGAAAAATAGTGGTTTTCCATTTTGCAGTATCAGTTTCTTTGCGTCTGTCTGTTACCAGGATCTCGAATGGGATCGCGGGAGCTGACAGGAATCTGTCATTCATGTAATTTTGAATTGCAATATGTGCGCTTTTTATTGCAGAAGGACCACCCGTTACCTCTGTTTTTAAAAACCTGTCCTTCATCGGTACCATTCGGCTACTGAAAATGTTTCCTTCATTTTCCATTAACCGGTCAATACAGATGGCGATCATGGTCTCAAAACGATTGCTGTCCGTTTGCATTACGTTCAACATGGGGAAATCCTTCTCTTCAGCACCCTCCCTTTTAATTTTTTCTTTTAGCTTGTCAATGGCTTCGTAAATCGTCTCTGTTGTAGGATGTGCATTAGTTGAAAACCTGGTGGCGGCAAGGATTGTATCTGTAAATGTTGTTCGCTCGATGTGGAAGCCATATATATTCTCAGTCTTGCTGGCAAAGTTCAAAAGATTGTTCAGGATCTTCTGAGTGTCATTTTTCAGGCGACTCGCCTTTAAATATTGAGCGACCCGTTGGAAGGGATTGAGGCCCGCCTCAAAAGATGTTTCCCATTCGACACCTGAAGAATCTTTTCCGAATGGAATGATAACAATTCTGCTTGTCATTTTTCGCTTGTCTGTATTCAATTCTATTTGTGCACCGTCAGTGAACCGGTCGGCCAACCTGTAGGTGTAATCCTTATAAAGAAAAAGATCACCGGTTTTGGTAGTTGGATCCGGCCACCATTTCCTCCATCTATCGAGATCATTCAAAGCCACGGCAACGTTTTTCGGGATGCATGAAGCTAAGGAAGAACTGGAGACATTAATTGTGCCCGGAATAAAAACATACACGGCAGCCAGGCATAGAAGGAGCAAGATAATAAGTCCGAGCAAAACTTTCTTCATACTGTACAAACTTACAAGAGGGGAAATTAGATATTTTCAGCAACACTTAATTTCTCATCATTTTAATTGTAACACTTATTTTAGGGAGTCGAATTACTGTAAATTAGCCGTTTTAAAATTGCCGCATGAAAAAGACGATCATCATCTGCCTGGTCTCATTCATTTCTTTCAAAAATGTGTTTCCTCAAACTATTGATCCCTGGAAAGTAAAAGCTGATAAGATCGATCCGTCCAATTATTATGGCGTGACTGTAGCTAATGGAATGATCGGTATCGTTTCGTCACCTGAACCCTTCAAAGTAAAGGATGTCGTTCTCGCCGGTGCCTACGATCTGTATGGAAGAGGAAGAGTAAGCAATTTCCTGCGCAGTTTTAACCTGTTGAATATGTATCTCGAGGTGGATGGGAAACGCCTCGATTCAAGATCCGTCTCCAATTTTCAGCAGGAGCTCGATATGAAACACGCCAATTTCACTTCCCGCTTTGATTATGGCGATAAAGCAAGCGTTTCATACACATATTATTCATTGAGGCATTTGCCGTTTACGGTGCTTATGGATATCAGTGTTACTGCAAAAAAAGACATTGATATTATGGGAGCAAGCGTTATGGAGGCGCCTGATGCATTAAAAGATGTACAGAATTATTATAATGAAATTGACAGACCTCATGTCGTGATAAGCTTACTTACTTCTTCAGCGAAAAGTCCTACGGGTAAATTGCTGATGTGCGCTTCCAATACTTTTTTATTTTCTGAGCCGCATGGACAGGAGCCAAGAGTAATCCATGAAATGTGGGACAACAACATGCACCTGATGAAATTCAGCAAAAAAATAAAGGCCGGCGAGACTTATCACTTTTCCATTGCCGGTTCCTCCATTACATCGGCACACCATGATGATCCGTTGAATGAAGCTGAACGTTTGACCATTTATGCCAAATTGGAAGGCAGGGATCGTCTGGTAAATTTTCATAACAAGGCATGGGACGACCTCTGGCAAAGTGATGTCGTGATCGAAGGCGACGACCAAAGCCAGCAGGACATACACAGTATGCTGTATCATCTCTATTCTTTTACGAGAGAAGGCACCGCTCTTTCTCCGTCACCGATGGGCTTAAGCGGGTTGGGTTATAATGGCCACGTGTTTTGGGATACGGAGCTTTGGATGTTTCCTTCTTTACTTGTGCTTCACCCGGAAATTGCAAAGAGCATGGTGGAATATCGATATCAACGATTGGAAGCTGCGAAACGCAATGCATTTGCCAATGGATTTAAGGGTGCTATGTTCCCATGGGAAAGTGCAGAAACAGGAGTGGAAGAAACTCCCGTGTGGGCGTTAAGTGGACCATTCGAACATCACATTACGGCGTGTGTTAGTATTGCTGCCTGGAACTATTACTGCGTCACCCAGGATAAAAACTGGCTGCGTGAAAGAGGATGGCCCATTTTATCGGCGACAGCTGATTTCTGGGCATCACGTGTTGAACGAAATGGTCCGGGTAAGTATGAGATCAAGAATGTCGTGGCTGCTGATGAATGGGCAGAGAATGTCGACAATAATGCCTTCACCAACGCGGCGGCGAAATCAAATCTTCAAAATGCTACGGAAGCCGCAAAAATTTTGGGCATTGCCCCGGATCCTGATTGGATGACCGTGGCCAATAATATTCCTATTCTGAAATTAGAAAATGGTGTTACCAGTGAACATGCAAGTTATCACGGGGAAAAAATAAAACAGGCTGATGTAAACCTGTTAGCCTATCCACTGAAACAAATTACCGATGTGAGCCAGGTCCGCAAAGACCTGGAATATTATGAAACAAGAATACCGGATGAAGGTACTCCAGCCATGACGCAGGCTATTTTTACTTTATTGTATTCAAGACTTGGTGATAAGGAAAAGGCCTGGCAATGGTTCAAAGACGCGTATGTTCCCAATTTAAATCCTCCTTTCAGGGTGTTGGCGGAGACAAAGGGTGGAACGAATCCTTATTTTTCGACGGGTGCTGGTGGTATTCTTCAATCGGTCTTGATGGGTTTTGGCGGATTGGATATAACTCCAAAGGGCATAGTCCAGGTAAAATCTGTGTTACCTCCACAGTGGAAAAGCCTTACGATTAAAGGAGTAGGCGCTGAAAAGAAGACGTATGTGATAAAGTAGCATTTGATCCATGAAAATCGGCCTCTATCTCGTTATAACGGTATAAAAACCTCGACCTTATTAGAGAAAAGATATTCTTGATAAGTGACGTTATTGAAAACTGGATAGGTAATAGGGTTGCGACCGACCTTGCTTTCTATTTTAACTACGAGACTAATTACCAATGTGCCGATCAGCGTAAAGTTCTCCAAGGAATTCTTCGTAACTTTCTAACACACTCCTGGAAACAAATTGCCTTTGCAGGCGACCGATCCGAAAATCTTCCCGAGGCACAAGATCATGTCAGTTATGAAACTGCGTATAGGCCTATTTATTCTCACCGTTTTTCTTTGGAGATCTACCAACGCACAAACAGCGCAGCCTTGTTCAAAAAATAAAAAGGGGTTTTTTTATTTTGCATTCGGTTCTCATCGTATTTTTTATACACCCAGTACCATCCACGTTATCAGAACCTCTGATTCATTTTTCGATTTTAAGCTGATAGAAGCAAAAGGGCATGATGAGGGAGGTCTAAAGTTTGATGAAGCCCCGCAGTTTTCGTACACACTTGGATATTATTTTAAAGACGGGAAATTTGGCATCGAATACCAGTACGATCATATAAAATATTTTGTCCGCCAAAACCAGGTAGTGCGTTTAAAGGGAAGAATCGCTAATGAACAATTTGACCAGGATACCGTAATAAATCCTGATTTTTTCCAGCTTGAACATTCTGATGGTGGGAATTATGCTATGATCAATCTTGTAAAATGGATGCCCCTAACGCCACCGACCCGAAAAGTGACCCTGGAACTAATCCTAAAGGCCGGAGTGGGTTTGGTGAATCCCAAAACAAATTCAACTATCCTTGGCCAGCATCGTGATGACAAATATCATATTTCGGGATATGTACTCGGAGTTGAATCGGGCTTACGAATATGCCTCGGTAAATATTTCTTTGCGACTGGAAGTCTTAAGGCTGCGTGGGCAAACTATACCCACTTTCTTATCTGGAGTGGCTATGGAAAGCAGCAATGGTGTTCGGGACAGTTTGAATACATGGTGGGCTGCCAGTTTCCTTTATGATTAGGAAATTTGAAGGAAAGTCTATTTGACGCACCAGGGCAAAGCAGCAGAATGAAGGCGAGGGATGTCATACATTCAAAACAAACTTGTTTTTTCAGGGAATTCCTTTAAATTGTGCCCCTCTATTAGTGAGAAAGATTGCTGCTATATTACTCATTTGTCTTCTCGTATTCAACTGGTACGGTTATCGGTTTGTTACCAATTATTTCCAAAAGCAAGCAGACACTCAGCTGGAAGCTAAGATCGATGTGAATGATTATGATGAATCCCAGTTACTCGAAATAAGAGTGCCACTCGATATTCCCTACCAAAATAGTGCATCCGGATTTGAAAGGCACTATGGTGAAATCGAATTTAATGGCAAAATCTATGCTTTTGTAAAACGGAAAGTTGAGAATGGCTGCCTGGTATTGAAGTGCATCCCTAACACAGTCAAAGAGAATATCAAGAATGCCGACAATATTTTATTTGCGACAAACAATGGGTTCGACCAGGAACATAATAGCAAAAGCAATTCTCCTTTGACTAATATTTTCAAAAGCATTTTTAGTGATTATGACGACTGTTCACAGAGCTATAATCTCAAAAATGTAGCGGACAATAATCAAAAACCCCCGCATACGGGAATTTCATTCTTTCACAGCGTTTGTTTACCTGTCTCGGAGCAACCTCCTGAAGTTGCATGATTCTCCTTATCAAAAAACTCACTTCTTACCATTTCTGTGTAGAAGCATTTTTCTTGTTTAAAATTATTTCGTTGTAAATGAAAAAATATTTTTGGTTAGCCGGCATCGGCTTGTTAATCATCTCTTGTAAGCAACAATCTCATGACTACGCCAAAGTCTTCAGCGATCCCATTTTATACTGCAAAACAGTAAAAAAGCTGAATGACGTCGTGCTTGAAAACAATTTTCCTCCGATGATCGCCAGTCGTAACTACGCTTACGCAAATATTGCTGCGTACGAATGTGTTGCAGCGGGTGATCATAATTACCTCAGTTTGGCCGGCCAGGTAAAACAATTGCCCGAAATGCCAAAACCTGAAGCTGGAAAGCCCATTGATTTTCATCTCGCAGCTTTGTTGTCTTTTACAAAAGTGGGCAATGCGGTTACTTTTCCGGAAGGAAGTATGATGGGTTATTACGACGAGCTAAAAAGAATGGCAGATAGCACCGGGATGCCGGAATCAGAATTAAATAATACCATTGCGTTTTCTGATACAATTGTTGCTACCATTTTAAAATGGAGTAAAAAGGATAATTATGCGCAAACAAGAAGCGCTGAGAAATATACTGTAACAAACGAAGAAGGCCGGTGGATACCTACTCCCCCGATGTACGCACAGGCAGTGGAACCCCATTGGATGGAAATAAGATGCCTCGTGATGGATTCATGTTCGCAGTTTACACCTTCACGCCCTCCAAAATTTGATATCAACGACAAGAACAGTGCTTACTACAAAGCAATGATGGAAGTAAAGAATATCGGAGACAGCTTGACAGCTGAACAAAAATCGATAGCCGATTTTTGGGACGACAATCCATTCAAATTGAATGTAAGTGGTCACGTAATGTTTGCTACCAAAAAGTTTTCACCCGCAGGTCACTGGATGAATATTGTAGGGATCGCCGCAGAAAAGGCAAAAGCCGATTTCTCTACAACAGTTGCCGCTTATGCCGAAACAAGCATTGCATTGTTTGACGGTTTTATATCCTGTTGGGATGAAAAATATCGGAGCAATGAAATAAGACCTGAAACGACGATCAACAGGTACGTTGACCAGGAATGGCGCCCATACATTCAAACTCCTCCTTTCCCTTCGTATACGAGCGGTCATGCGACGATATCGGCCGCCGCCGCAGAAGTGATGACAAATTGGTTTGGTGATCATTTAACGTTCACCGATACTTCATCGCTTGAATTTGGAATTCAAAGTCGTCCTATAGTATCGTTCCGTCAGGCAGCGAAAGAAGCGGCTTTGTCAAGACTATACGGCGGAATACATTATCGCCATGATAACGATGAAGGGAATAAATGTGGAACGATGTTGGGCGACATGATCGTGCAAAAATTGAAATTTAAAAAATCCTGAGATTCTCCAGGGAAGCAAAAACAACTGTTATGAAACGATTTACCATAATTATATCACTGCTTTTTATTGTTGGGATCTATCAAAAACTTTCTGCGCAAGGTTGCGTGGCTATTAAGGGTACAGCCGGTGTTTGCAGCCGCCCGGGCGAAGCAGCAGGCTGGGAATTGAATTTGAATAATCGCTATTTTAAATCTTACAAACATTTTGTTGGTACTATTGAGCAAAAACAAAGAGAAGAAGAGGGTACTAACGTAATCAATCACTCATACGAATTGGATGTAACTGCTACCAGGTATCTTAATTTAAGATGGTCGCTTGCAGTTACATTACCCATCATGGATTTCGCGAGATCTTCTTTGTATGAACATGACGGCGCAACGAGACATAGCACGCATTCATTTGGCATTGGTGATGCTAGATTTTCTGCGTACTGGTGGGCTTTTGACCCAAAGACTTCACACAAAGGAAATTTACAGATTGGGGCAGGAATAAAATTGCCTACTGGTAATTATAATTACCTCGACTATTTTTATAAAAAACCCGATTCAAGTGTTCTTGGTCCGGTGGATCAATCGATACAACCTGGCGATGGCGGTACAGGTGTAACATTTGAACTAAACGGCTTCTATAATTTTTCCCATAGGGTAGGATTTTATGGCAATGCGTTCTACCTGATCAATCCTCGTGAAGTGAATGGGACTTCTACAACAAGAGGTGGAAGTGCATCTGCTACAGCAAAAAAGTACAATACAGACGTAATGAGTGTGCCTGATCTTTATATGGTGCGCGGCGGTATTGCTTATATGGTTAACCGGTTCACCTTGTCAGGTGGTGTTAGAATGGAAGGACTTCCTTCAACGGACCTGATCGGTGGAAGTCGCGGTTTCAGAAGGCCCGGGTACATTATTTCTGCTGAACCCACAATTACATACGTTGCAAAAAGGATAAGTGTTAATCTTGGAGTTCCTGTTGCAATAGCCAGAAACCGCACACAAAGCGATTCCGACAAACGCAGAAGCGCTGACACCGGCACTCATGTGCAGGGTGATGCTGCTTTTGCTGATTACCTGGTCAGCGCCGGTATCACTTTCCGTCTTTAATTGAGGAATCATTTTTTAGTATCTCAGGTTGTATCTGATAAGCCTGGTAAAGGCTATATCATGTGAGAGAACAAATGCTTTTACCATAAAATTTTTTGAAATGAAAATATTCGTCAATAATGTGCTGGCTGTAGCCATCATAATAGCCGGCATTGTATCGGGTGGCCGTGCATCTGCACAAACAGATCTGGATGCCATCATGATGAACAAAAAACAGTTTTGCCAGGGAGTTACCTATGATTATTCTTCCTGGGACCATTACTGGGAAGGCACGTTTAAAAGGGATAACGAAAATCTCGGTACTGTTTCTACACAAGCGCTGATGTATATGCCCAATTACGGCATCACCAATAACCTCAACGTAATGGCTTCCGTGCCTTATGTGTGGACAAAGGCAAGCGAGGGTACATTGCATGGACTGGAAGGTTTCCAGGATGTTTCTGTATTCGTAAAATGGAGACCCCTTGTTAAATCGTTTGGGAAAAATCAATTTTCCCTTTTTGCAATTGGTGGTTTCTCGACTCCATTGTCAGATTATGTAATTGAATTTATACCCATGTCGATAGGTTTGGGCTCAACTAATGTTATCGCAAGGGGCATGATCGATTATCGCCGCGGGAATTTTACTGCTACCGGTTCTGCAGCATACATTGGGCGCAGCAACGTGAAGCTCGATAAAGACGCTTATTACGATACGGAATTACATCTGACTGATGAGGTAGACATGCCAAATCAAACATTATATCAGTTGCGTACGGGCTATCGTGGTAAATATCTAATAGCTGAGGCTCTGCTTACAAAGGTGACCACACTTGGGGGTTATGATATAACAAAGAACAATGGCCAATTATATCCCAATCTGCGCATGAATTCAACGACGGTCGGCGCCAGCGTCAAATACACGCTAAAATCTTTTACCAACATTTCGGTGACGGCGGGTGGCAATTATACGATTGCAGGGCGTAATGTCGGGCAATCTACAATGTTTAACGCGGGAGCCTTCTATGTTTTTTATGTCGGCAAAAAGGCCAAATCATAATTCTCTAAAAAAAATGTCATGAAAAAAAATATTTTCACTTACTTATTGACTTTGGTTGTAGCCTTATGGGTAATAACAGCATGCAATAAAAGTATTGAAGGGAGAACAGATAATATATCTTTTCTTTCCCCTTCCAACATTGATCTCAATGCTGGCTCGTGGAAATTGATCTTGCTTTCACGTCCCGATTCCTTCTTGGTAGCTCCGCCGGCTGCAACAAATGCGCCTGGTTACATCGGCGAGCTGAATGAAATAAAGGGACTTCAACAAAATCTGACCCCTGATCAAATCGACAACATAAAATATTGGACAGCGGGAGCTGTATTAAGATGGAACGAAACCATGAGACAGTTGGTCGCGAAGTACAATCTTGCTCCTTATCAAAATGAAGATGGGACTTACCCGTTTCCAAGTTCAGCCAATCCCTTTAACTATCCACAATTTCCATTTGCTAATCCTCCCTATGCGGCGAGGGCCTATGCATATGTTGCAGCTGCACAATACGACGCACTGGTAGCATGCTGGTACTTTAAAAAATTATACAACAGGGCGGCCCCTTACAAAACAGATTCTACGATCAATGCACACAGCGGGCACATTGCAAAAACCGACTTGCCTTCTTATCCTTCAGAGGATGCGGTCCTTGCTGGCGTAACTGCAGAATTGATGAAACTCTTTTTCCCAACTGAAATTGGTTTTGTAGAACAAAAGGCCGCCGACGAAAAAGCAAGCAGCCTTGCCTCCGGGAAAAATACAAGAAGTGATTGGACAGCAGGTGAAGCACTTGGACGTCAAATCGCAACTGTGTTTGCCGCCCGGGGAAGAACAGACAAGGCAGGAGCTGCAATAGGAACTCCGGCAATCTGGGCACAAATGGAGCAGGATTGTGTTACAAAAGGAGAGATTCCATGGATCAGCCAGGAATCACCAAAACGACCTCCGCAGCTTCCATTATTTGGAAAAGTGAAAACATTCTTGTTTGATTCAGCAACATTGGTAAATGAGGTACGGCCAGGCGCGCCACCTGCGACTTCATCACAACAATTTAAAGACGAAACGGCTGAGGTGCGATATTATACGGAACATGTGACGAGGGACAGAATGAAAATGATAGACTTCTGGGCTGATGGAGTAGCGACACCGACACCCCCAGGACATTGGAACGACATTGCTGCTGAAGACTTCCTGACACAAAATTTCAGCGAAGTACGTTGGGCGAGAAATATGGCCTTGCTGAATATGGCGATGATGGATGCTGCCATTGCTTGCTGGGATGCGAAATATGTATATTTTAATCCGCGGCCTTCACAAGTAGACCCGGACATAAAAACATTAACCGGGCTACCGAATTTCCCATCCTACATTTCAGGTCATTCTACTTTCAGCGCCGCTGCCGCAACGATCCTGGGTCACCTTCTTCCGTCAAGGGCCACTGCATACAATAGTATGGCGCAGGAGGCGGAAATGTCGCGGCTATATGGGGGGATTCATTACAGGAGCGATATTGAAGTTGGGTATACGGTTGGTCAGAAAGTTGGCGGTTATGCCGTTAAACGAGCAACAATCGATGGAGCGGAATAGACTTTTAAAATTACGTATAAGCATAGCGTGCTAAAATCAACCCCTCCGTTTTTACGGAGGGGGCATTTAGTTACCTAAAATTTTTTTTAATGATACTCATACAAGCATAGCGTACTAAAACCCTCTCCCGTTTCTACGGGAGTGGAATTTGGTTTTTGGTCAACCCTAAATCCTTACTATACGAAATGAAAACAGTTTGGATAAAAAATATTCTGATGATTCTGTCAATTGGACATACTGCAAATTGTTTCGCTCAAAATCTCACACGTGATGTTTTGAATGACACCCTTCCCATCCAAACCATGGACAGTGTTACGATCAGTGCAAAATTGAAACAGTTTAAGGCCTCTTGTTTGACTGGCGTAATTGGAACAAAAGTTAATGCAGGAAAGAGAACAAATACATTGAAGTTAGTCTCAAGTTCAAACGGTGTTATCGGCCTGATATCGGCTTACGATGTGTGGGATGGGGGTTGTAGCTGGCAATTTTCAAAGCAATTCCATGTTGGCGGAAGTAATAACCTTACAAACGGACGATATTTTAATCGAAGAATAACCATGTATCCGGGGCCGGCCATATTGCCGGCTGATGGCAAAATGTTTACCATCTCCCTGGGCCTGGGTATTTGAATAAAAATTTTTTTATCGTGATACTCATACAAGCATAGCGGGCTAAAATCCTCTCCCGTTTCAACGGGAGAGGAGCTTTTAGCTTTTATTAACAGCCATCAATTTAAAAAAATGAAAACGCTTTTTTGGTTAGGTTTACTCGGTTTGTTTCTTTTCGAAATAGCCAATGTCTATTTCATCATGCCGATGCCGGGCAGCCAGCAAATGAATAGTATTGATCTTGCTTATTTCCTCTACAGTTGGCGTTGGGCTTTCAGGGCTATATTCTTATTGATGCTGGTTGTTGGCCTGTTCAGAGCCCATTGGAAAAGGAAATGGTTATTGGCGATACCAATCATCATATTATTGGTTGTAGGGTATATGGCCAATTTTCAAATGGCCGCTGACCATATGTTTTATCAGCCAAACAAAGTTTTGATGGCAAGTGCAGCAGAAAACAAAGTGGATTCCGGAAGATTGGTGATCGGTGTAAAGATCAACAATGAAGCAAAAGCATACCCAATCCGCTTTTTAGGTTATCACCACCAGGTGCAGGATACGATCGGAGGTAAACCGGTAATGATCACCTACTGCACAGTTTGCAGAACGGGTCGGGTTTTCGAACCAATGGTGAATGGCAAGTATGAGAAATTCAGACTGGTCGGCATGGATCATTTTAATGCCATGTTTGAAGATGTAACGACAAAAAGCTGGTGGAGGCAAGTAACAGGGGAAGCGATTACCGGCAAATTAAAAGGGCAACAGCTGCCGGAAGTATTCAGTACACAGACATCTCTCGCGAAATGGTTGCAGTTAAATCCCGGCTCGCTTATTATGCAGGTTGATTCTGCATTCATTAAATCTTTTGATACTACAGGCAAATACGAGTCGGGTAAAAGCAGAAAAGCTTTAACAGGAACAGATAGTCTTTCATGGAAAGATAAATCATGGGTCGTAGGTGTTAAGACAGCCAGTGCACGTAAGGCTTACGACTGGAATAAATTAAAATCACAAAGGATCATCCAGGATAAAATTGAAAACATTCCTGTTCTCATCGTTTTAGCTACCGATAACAAAAGTTTTTTTGCATTTGAACGACCAAATGAAAGTGCAACATTTAGCTTGACCGATGACGTGCTGGGTTGCGATAATCATCATTTCAGAATTGACGGTAAAGGAATTGATACCTCGTTTTCGTTGAAACCATTGCAAGCATCACAGGAATTCTGGCACAGCTGGCGCACATTTTATCCCGACACAAAAAGAGAATAACTGATCGATATGCCGCATATAACATTGGAAGAACATCTTCCCGGAATTACAGGTTTGCTCGAATACAGAAAAGATACGGCAGCGCCGATCCGCGAGCTAACACAATTTCTCTTACGCGGCCCTTCTACTTTGACTGAAGGTGAGAGAGAATTGATTGCTACGATTGTATCTCATCGCAATGAATGCAGTTTTTGCACGGCCGCACATACCGCTGCTGCCGATATTCTACTAGAGGAGGAGGAGACATCTGCCAAAGTGAAACAAGATATAGCCACTGCCCCTGTAAGTGACAAAATGAAGGCATTACTTACCATCGCAGCCCAGGTGCAGCAAGGTGGAAAATATGTAACAGCTGAGTCGATCCAAAAAGCAAAAGATATTGGCGCAACTGATATTGAAATACACGATACCGTTTTAATTGCGGCCTTGTTTTGTTTGTACAATCGTTACGTTGACGGCCTTTCTACGGTTGCTCCGGCTGATCCGGGGTTTTATAAAGGCCTCGGTGAAAGATTAAAAAATCATGGATACAATCGCTTGCCCCAGGGCTATGATCATTTAAAAAAGAAAGCATGACAGGATCCCAGAAAATTAAACCGTATCATTGGATATTATTTGCCATTTGTTTCTTAGGAACTGCTTTCGCCGGCGTTATTTCCACCCTCATGTCTGTGTACTTGCCCGTCGCCGTCAAGGATCTGTTAGGCGATAAAGGTGCTGATGAATTGAATAACATCAGCGCGTATATCAATTCGGTTTTCATTTTCGGCGGAGCCTTTGGTGGATTTATATCCGGAATTATCAGTGACAAGGCAGGAAGAAAAACTGCAGTTATTTTTTCAATTGCATGTTACGGCCTCTTTACCATTCTTACCGGGTTTATGCCGACATGGTGGGCTGTTGTGATTTGTCGCTTTTTTAGTGGCTTTGGGTTGGGAGCTATATTGGTAACCGGCCCCACTATTATGACAGAAGAGTGGCCACAAAAAACAAGAGCTATTTTTATTGGTATTTTGTCCATCAGCATCCCTGTTGGAATTTTTTCCGCCGGTGTTATCAATTATTTTGTTTCGTCATGGAGACAGGGTTTCCTGGTTGGTGTTATACCTGTCACTCTTGCTGTCCTTGCAGTTTTTTTGTTGAAAGAATCGGAAAAATGGAAACATGAGCGCAACCAGATTGTCCAGCATAAAAAGGAACACGAAAATATTTTTGCACCAGATCAACGTAAAGACCTGGTAAAAGGCTCCATCATTTTTGGTACAATGCTTATAGGATTGTGGGCCATTTTTTCATGGATACCCACATGGATCCAAAATTTGATCGTAACAGGTGATGGTCAGAAAGAGCGCGGCCTCAGTATGATGATGTTGGGTATGGGTGGTTTGATAGGAGGTTTTTTATCGGGTTGGATAGTGAATGCCATTGGTTCGCGCCGGTCAATGCTTTTATGTTTTAGTGTATGTACTATTTTGTCGTTCATATTATTTAAGACCAATTCATCTTTTTCATCGGCGATCTATGCCGAAATTGCCATCCTGTCTTTTTTCTTTGGCATTAGCCAGGGAGTACTGTCAGTTTATATACCCAGTTTATTTCCGGTTGCGATACGAGGCACAGCAACGGGGTTTTGTTTTAATACGGGGCGCCTGTTTACGGCAACGGCTGTATTATTTGTGGGGATACTCGTTACTGCACTGGGAGGCTATGGCAACTCACTTTTTATTTTTTCATTGGTATTTGTCGTTGGCCTGGTGGCAACATTTTTCGCAAAGCACAAAGAGCAAGAGAAAAATTCACCGATAAAAGAAAAGATGCTTCAACCAACAGCGGAGTCTTAACATCAAAATTTCAAACTTCAAATTCTAAATAAATAATGGCCCACATAAACGTTGAAGAAGGAGTTCCCGGTATAAGAAGCCTCGCTTTATTCAGACCAGAAACAGGTAAATCGTTGTACGAGCTTGCCCAGGTGTTATTGAGGGGTCCCTCGCCACTTAGTGAAGCAGAGAGAGAACTAATCGCCACCTATGTGTCGTACCGGAATGATTGCATGTTTTGCTGGAGTAGTCATGCTGCGGCTTCACGCTGCTTATACGGCGATGAAAAGAATATAGTTGACGAGGTGTTGAAAGATATGCAGCAATCAAATGTCAGTGATAAAATGAAAGCATTGTTGAACATAGCTGGCAAGGTGCAGATTTTGGGTAAAGAGGTACTGGAAGAAGATATTGCGGAAGCAAGGAAGTATGGCGCTGACGATCGCACTCTTCACGACACAGTATTGATCGCTGCTACTTTCTGTATGTTCAATCGGTATGTGGATGGGCTGGCATCATTGACACCAACCGATCCTGCTGTGTATGAAGAAATGGGCAAACGAATGGCAAAGGGGTATGTGTTGCCGAAACAATCGCAGTAAGACTCATTGGCGTAACCTAATAACCATAAAAAAATTTTTTATGAAAATCAGAACTGAACCAATCGGAAGTATTCCACGACCACTTGAATTGATCGACGCTATGAAAGCACATGCCGCCGGTCAGCTCAATGGCGACGACCTTAATCAGTTATTCGAAAAAGCATTGGTTGATACTGTCAGGCGTTTTGAGGCTACAGGCTCTCCGGTGATCACGGATGGTGAGCAAACAAAGCCAAGCTTTGCTACTTATCCCATTGCGGGTATGGGCCAACTTGATCCTAATGGAGTCGTGATCCCCTTTGCCGATGGCCATACACGTCAACTACCAGTTATCACGGGCGGCCCTTTTCACTATCAAACTTACGCGTATACCTATCTCGAGAAGGCAAAGCAGTTAACGAATCTGCCAGTGAAGCAGGCAGTTATTTCTGTATCTGCTTTGAGTTTGTTGTATCCGCAAACAGGCATCAATGGATATAGTCATGAAGAATTTATTCACGATTTGTTAAATGAAGCAGAAGCTGACATCAGGAGGAGCCTTATCAAAGGTGCCTACAATGTACAAATTGACTTCACGGAAGCAAGATTATCGTTGAAATTAGATCCTTCAGGTGGGTTATTGAAATCCTTTATAGATCTCAATAATCAAGTACTGGAGCGCTTTACTGAAGAAGAACAAAAAAAGATCGGTGTGCATTCATGTCCGGGTGGCGATCATGATTCAACACACAGTGCGGATATTTCTTATGCTGATCTTTTACCATTATTGTTTCAATTAAAGGCCGGTAATTTTTACCTGGAATATGCAGGTGAAAAAGATAAGCAAACTGTATTAGCATCTATCAGAGAAAACCTGCGCCCATCTCAAACTGTTTTTTTGGGTGTTGTCGATGTACTTAACCCAAGAATCGAAACACCGGAAGAAATAAGAGATACAATCTTGGAAGCAGCAGAAATGATCCCTTCTGAACAACTCGGCACTACTGATGATTGCGGTTTCGCTCCTTTTGCCGATGATACTTCCACTGCAAGAGATATTGCATTTGAAAAAATAACTGCACGAATAAAAGGTACTCAAATGGCCGAAACAGCGATGAATAAAAAAACGATAAACCTAAGCATTTAGACCCATGCCTCATATAGACTTTAAAAACGACTTGCCGGGCATAAGAAGCGCCTTAGCTTTTAGTCCGCAAACAGCAGAACCCCTGGGAGCACTTGCCGAAATATTATTGAGAAGTGATGAAGGATTAACTCGTGCCGAAAGAGAATTAATCGCTACTTATGTTTCTTATCTCAATGATTGTTTTTATTGTCATCATTCACACGGGGAAATAGCCTGTATTTATTTGGATGGCGACAAGCAACTTGTGGATCAGGTAAAAAAAGATTTTGACAAAGCAGCGATTTCTGAAAAATTAAGGTCTTTGCTTGCTATTGCCGCCAAAGTCCAGAAGGGAGGAAAATTTGTTGCTGAAGAAGATATTGAGAAAGCAAAACAAAATGGAGCAACCGATATTGACATACACGATACGGTATTAATCGCAGCTGCATTTTGTATGTTCAACAGGTACGTAGATGGACTAAATACTACCGCACCGACAGATATGGCCTCTTATCCACTACGTGCAAGACAAATCGCGGAACATGGATATGGTAACCATATCTACACGCAAAGACAACCAGCATAACAAAGTCTGAATTAATGAGATCGTGAAAGGAATTGAACGATTATGTAAACATCAACAATAATTATAACCAAAACAGAAGTTCCATGAGAAAATCAAAGAAGCTCCTAGTGGGGTTGTTGTGTATTTTTCTTTTACCCTGCTATTTATTTGCTCAGCAAAAAGCTATCAGTGGTAGGGTAACTGATGCAAAAGGTATCCCGATGCCTGGTGCAAGCGTCGTGATCAAGCAAACAAATACAGGAACTATTACAGATGCAGAAGGGAAATTTAATTTATCTGTCCCCGCTAGTTCAACCATTATTATCACAGCCTCAGGTTTTAAATCTCAGTTTTTTCCGGCACAATCATTCCCGAATGACGCGGAAATAAAACTGCAAGAAGATTTCGCAAAGCTCGATGAAGTAGTAGTGACGGGTCTTGCCACTAACGTTAAGAGAAGAAATCTTGCCAACGCGGTGGCAACGATTTCCAATAAAGAATTAAACGGAGTAGCGCCTGCTCAAACCTTTGATGCGGCATTGAGCGGAAAAGTACCGGGTGCTTACATCAATGCAAATAGCGGCGCACCGGGTGGAGGAATATCAGTTAAGCTGCGTGGAGTGACTTCTGTTTTTGGAAATACGCAACCATTGTTTGTTGTGGATGGAGTATACATGGACAATTCAGCTGTGTCCGGAGGATTAAATGCAGTTACAGCTGCCGCAGCTGGAGGTAATGCCTCTAACCAGGACAATCCATCAAGTCGTATTGCTGATCTGAGAGCAGAGGATATTGAGAACATTGAAATTTTAAAAGGGGCATCGGCTGCTGCCATTTATGGTTCGAGAGCCGCAGCTGGTGTGGTTATTATTACTACAAAAAGAGGAAGGGCCGGAAAAACAAAGGTCAGTTTCACACAGGATCTCGGCTTCGTTAAAGTGAGGAAGCTACTGGGCGTGCGTCAATTCACTCCTGAAACAGCAGCAAGCTTGTCAAGTGATCCTACCAGGAGTGCTGCATTAAAGCAACAGTTTCTCGATGCCCAGGCTACCGGAAAACTATACGACTATGAAAAGGAGGTTTATGACAATACCGGTTTTATGCGTAATAGTGTGCTGAGTATGACAGGAGGAAATGAAAGAACGAGCTTTTATTTTTCTGCGGCACAAAAACAAGAAGATGGTATTGTACAGGGCACAGGTTATCGTAATACAAGTGTGCGATTGAATCTGGATAACCGGATCACTGATAATATTAAGATCGGTATAAGCAGCTCGTATGTAAATTCTTCTTCCGACAGGGGACTGACAGGAAACGACAACGCGGGTGTTACCTACAGTATCTCACTTTCTTCAACTCCCAATTTTGCTGAACTCCATCCAAATAATCTTGGGATCTATCCGGCCAATACTTTTTCAGCCTCGAATGTGCTGCAAACAATTGCCCTGATGACGAACAATGAGAATGTGAACCGTTTTGCCACCGGATTTAATTTAGACGTTCTTTTAACGAAAAGTGCGAGGTCTTCAACAAAGCTTGTTGGAAGGGGCGGTTTTGATTTCTATAATCTCGTGACTACAGCACTGTTCCCAAGAGAGCTGCAATCCCAAAATGTAAATAACGGTACCTCGATCCAGGGGTCTACCAAAAATTTAAATACTAATTATATCTTGTCATTAGTAAACGTGTGGGATGTTTCTGAAAAGCTTGGATTGACCACATCTGCAGGGATAACCCAGGAAACTGGAGATTTCAATAACATTCTGGATGTCGCCACTCAAATGGCCCCGGGTCAGTCAAACGTTGACCAGGGTGGCTCATTAACCGCACAACAATTCAGAAATAAATTTCAGAACCAGGGAATATTTATACAGGAAGAAGCAAGTATCAATGACGCCATTAATCTAAATGCAGGTGTCCGTTTTGACCGGTCAACCAACAATGGTGATCCGGATAAATTTTATACCTACCCGAAGGGAGGCGTATCGATTAATCTCACAAAATTGGGATTGCTTCAAAATACTTTTGATAATTTGAAATTTCGCGCAGCTTATGGTCAGTCTGCCAACTTTCCCGCATTCGGAAGTAAATTCACAACACTCGTTGCTTCAAACATAGGCGGTTTGCAAGGCTCAATAGTCAATATACAAGGCGGTGACCCCAATATAAAACCAGAGAGACAAACAGAATTTGAAACCGGTCTTGACTTTAGTATTCTCAAAAGCAGGTTGAATTTTGAAGTTACTTTCTATAACAAGAAAATTTTTGATTTTCTTTTATTGGCTACTGTCCCGCCTTCATCAGGGTTCTCAACAAAATTTATCAATGCGGGTGATTTACGTAACCAGGGAATTGAAGCAGGATTAAATGCCCAGGTAATTACTTCCAGGAACATCAAGTGGAACTCAACCCTTAATTTCTGGATGAACCGCTCGAATGTCACAAGACTTATTATTCCGCCGGTCATACTTGGATCGTTTGGAACAAGCCTCGGAACATTCTATATAGAACAAGGCAAATCAGCCACACAAATTGTAGGTACAGATGCTCCATCACATCCAAGCGGTCTTGTAGTGTTGGGCAACCAGGAACCAAAATTTCAAATGAGCAGTTTTAACGAAGTTCTATTGTTTAATAAAGTCAGCCTTCGTTTCCTGATTCATTGGAAGTATAAAGGTGATAATGTCAATCTCACTAATCTTCTCAATGATTTTGGAGGCACAAGTGCAGATTATGATGCTGATGCTGATGGGAACGGAGTACCTGACGGACCACAAAGGATCAGTCAGTTCCTGGGCGGGAGTGCAAGAGGATTTGTTCAGAATGCAGGCTACCTGCGTTTCAGGGAGATCGGAGTGTATTATACGTTCAACAAAATTCCCGGGAATGTGATAAGAGAAATCCGTGCAGGTATCTCATTTAATAACTATATCACTATCACAAAGTATAGCGGTTATGATCCGGAAGTTTCCAATTTCGGGACGGGATTTTCAACCGGTATTGATGTAGATCCATTTCCGGCATCGAAACGTGCCATGTTCAGCCTGACAATTAATTTCTAAAAAAACAAATAACGTGATTATGAAACGATCAATAAACATATATATATTGTTGCTCTCAGCGGCGGCGTCAGTACTGCCTTCCTGCAAAAAGGAATACCCCAATTTGAACGGGCCAACGGTGGAAGAATATGCAAAGAACGCTTCAAAGGACCAGTTGAACGGACTTATCGCAGGCTCACTATCAGGTATGAGAATAAATGATGGAATATATCTGGATGCGGTCGGTATTATAGGTCGGGAAATGTATCGCTTCTCCAATGCAGACCCCAGGTATGTGAGCGAGCTGCTCGGTTCGGGAAGCACTACATTGAACAACACAGGATTTTATATCACAAATCCCTGGGCATCCCGCTATCGTGTTGTAAAAAATTGCAATGGTCTTATTGAAGCTGCCACCAATTCAACATCGATCACTGACGAAGAAAGAAAAGGCTATACAGGATTTGGAAAAACATTAAAAGCGTTCGAACTTTTATTAAACCTTAATTTAACCTATACCAATGGTATCAGGGTAGATGTTGCAGACCCAAACAATCTTGGCCCGATCTTAAATTATGATGAATCGATCAATGCTATCTCCTCGTTACTGGATGAGGCAAAAACAGATCTGAGCGGGGCTACAGTCGCTTTTCCTCTTACAGATGGGTTTGCCGGTTTTGATGATGCTGCCGGACTAACAAAATTCAACCGGGCATTGGCTGCAAGAGTTGATGTTTATCGCAAACAATGGGCGACTGCATTAACCGATTTGAGTGAATCCTTCTTTGATCTGAATGGTGATTTTTATTTAGGTGTGAACGAAGTATTCAGTACGGGCAGTGGCGATCAGTTAAATCCAGCATATTTTGACCAGAATAGCAGTGGTGAAGTGCGTCTTGCACATCCTTCGTATGCTACTGATATAGCAGCGGGAGATGACAGAATTGGTAAAGCTACATTAAGAAATACGCCGGCATCCGACCCCTCAGGACTTAGCAGTAACAGAGATGTGTGGGTATACACGTCCAGCACTGCCCCAATTCCAATGGTTCGCAATGAAGAATTGATCCTTATTTATGCTGAAGCAAAAATTCAGACAAACTCATTGTCTGAAGCCGTTACTGCATTGAATGTAATCAGGGCAGGGCATAATCTTTCCCCTTACAGTGGTGCTGTAACACAGGCTGCATTGATCGATGAAATGCTCAAACAAAGGAGATTTTCTTTGTTTTATGAAGGTCATCGCTGGATAGATGTCCGCAGGTATGACAAACTGAACACACTGCCTGTTGACAGACCTGGTGATGATGTATGGTCAGCAATGCCCATACCCCAAACAGAACAATAATATATTACAAAAGTGGGTGGTAAATAAAGCCACTCACTTTTCATTTTAATTTTGAATAAGAATGGCCCACATTGATCTGAAAAATGAATTGCCCGGCATAAGGGGTCCGATGGCCTTTAGTCCACAAACTGCTAAACCATTAAATGCTTTAGCCGAGGTGTTGCTTCGTGATGATAATAATACGCTGACTCGTGGAGAGAGAGAATTGATCGGCGCATATGTTTCTTCACTGAATGATTGTTTTTTCTGTCAAAACGTGCATGGAGCCATGGCGCAATATTATATGAATTGTGATATGCAGTTCATTGATGATATAAAGCGCGATTATCAATCGGCAAACATTTCAGAAAAATTGAAATCACTATTGTCAATAGCCGCCAGTGTACAGAAAGGAGGAAAGAATGTTACTGAGGACCAGATAGACAAAGCGAAAGGCCTGGGCGCTACGGATAAAGAGATCCACGATACAGTTTTGATCGCTGCTGCTTTTTGCATGTTCAATCGTTATGTAGATGGCCTGGCAACCTGGGCGCCGCAAGACAGGCAGATTTACATCAATCGTGCGCCAATGCGTGCTGAAGAGGGATACGCGGATCTGGACTTTTATAAATAGATTGCCAGGTCAAAGGTGAAATGTCAAACGTGAGAGGCGAAGTTCGTTTATCGTCGCTCGTCTGACATTTCACCTTTCACGTTTCATGTTTTCTTTACCTTAGAAGCATGAAAAAATTTATATCGCTGCTGCTTGCTTTTGTTGCTACTCTTACTATCTCCGCACAGCAACAGGTAAAAACTCCTGCCGAGATCTACGGTGAATTGTTCACTGATGTGCAAATGCGCCACGTTTTTCCGGACAGTAAAACCTTTGCCGATTGTATTCCTAAGAGAGATCCTACGCAAATTGTAAAGGACTATCTCGCGATGAAAAGCGATCCCAATATTCGTTTCAAGTTAGACGAGTTCGTGACGGGAAATTTCGATCTCCCGAAAGCGCCACAACTTAATTATATAACAAAGGAGAAAGACGTGGTGATGCATGTCAAAAACCTTTGGAATGTTTTGAGAAGAGATGCTGATTCAGCGATAAACGGAAGTTCATTGTTGCCATTGCCCAATCCTTATATTGTCCCGGGGGGAAGATTCGGCGAGATCTATTATTGGGATTCTTACTTCACCATGCTTGGATTAAAAGAGAGTGGAAGAGCGGATATGATCGAAAACATGGTAAAGAATTTTGCCTACCTCATCAATACCTATGGACACATTCCCAATGGGAACCGGAGCTATTATATCAGCAGATCACAACCTCCATTTTTTTCTTTGATGGTCGAGTTGCTTGCGTCGATCAAAGGGGATAACGTCTGCCTAACCTATTTACCAGCTATGGAAAAAGAATACAAGTTCTGGATGGAAGGAGCGGATAAGTTAAAAATTGGTGACGCACATCGTCGCGTTGTGAAATTAAAGGATGGAACAATATTGAATCGCTATTGGGATGATGCGGCTACTCCAAGGCCAGAAGGATTTAAAGAAGACGTAGCTGTAGCAGAAAGATCAGGAAGAGACAAGGAAGAAATGTATCGTAATCTTCGTGCCGGTGCCGAAAGCGGAATTGATTTCAGTACGCGATGGTTTGATGATAAAAAAGATATTATAACAATTGAAGTGATCGATTTTGTTCCTCCTGACCTGAATGCACTGATGCTTCACCTGGAACAAATGATCGCCAAGGGAAGGAAACTAAAGAAGGATATGAACGGCGCCAACCAAATGATGAGCAAAGCTTCAAAAAGAGAGACAGCGATCAACAAGTATTGCTGGAATAAAACCTTGAATTATTACACTGATTATAATTTCAAAAAACAAAAACAAAGTGACATTGCCACGTTGGCAGGGATGTATCCATTTTGCACCATGAAAAAATCTTCTGCATTAAATGAGAAATGTGCCAGGGCGAAGTCTGCATTAAAAGAAAAATTACTTAAAGAAGGCGGTGTCGTAACCGTTGAGTACGATAACGGTCAGCAATGGGATGCCCCAAATGGGTGGGCACCATTGGAATGGATGACGATCTGGGGATTGGATCGTTGCGGACAAATAGGGCTGGCGAGAGACATTGCACAGCGATGGGTGAAATTAAACTCTGACGTTTTCAATCGCACAGGCAAGCTGATGGAAAAGTATAACGTGGTGGATACACATCTTGAAGCAGGTGGAGGTGAATATGCCGGCCAGGATGGATTTGGCTGGACTAATGGCGTATTACTTAAGCTTATCAATAAATACCAGATACATCCAAGTGATTAGCATCGTGAATCTTCAGTCGTGAATCGTGAGTACTGTTGATTTCATGGCTGTATAACTCACGTTTGACGCTCAGTCTCATGAATAAAATTTCCTGGCTCATTATTTATTCAGCTTTTTTATAAATTGGTGATCATACCATAAATCTTACTAAGAAAAACCTGCCTGGGGTATGTAAATGGTAGAGTGAATTCAAAAATTTCGACAGGTGGAATAAAAATTGTTTTGAAATAATTACTTTTAAATAAAGTAGTCATCACCATGTCCGAAGCATCCAACATTAAAACCGCCGAGATTGAGAAGATCAGTCATCTCGAGTATTTTAATATCGCGGTTTCTGTTGATTGTGTAATTTTTGGCTACGAAAACAAGGAATTGAAAGTTCTGTTGATAAAATCAGACCTGGAAGAATTCAAGGGTCTGTGGTCCCTGCTTGGTGATCTTGTTCGCCCCGATGAGAATATTGAGAGCGCCCCTTACCGTGTACTCAGACAAAGAACAGGATTAGATGATGTCTATCTTGACCAGGTGTATACCTTCGGAGATCTTGGCCGGCATCCGTCAGGGCGTGTTATTACAACGGCTTATTATTCTTTGATCAACATTAAACATCACAAACTTAAGTTAACACACAATGAGCTGCACTGGCACAAAGTAAATGACATAAAAAAACTGGCGTTTGATCATAAAAAGATATTGGATACAAGCCTCGATCGCCTGCGTGAGCAGATAATGGATCACCCCATCATCTTTAATTTATTGCCGGAGAAATTTTCCCTTAGGGAATTGCAGGATCTCTACCAGTCAATTCTCGGAATTAGTCTTGATCGTCGCAACTTCCGGAAAAAGATCGCACACAAAGATTGGTTATTGGATCTTGATGAAATGGAAAACGATGTTCCTCACAGGCCAGGAAAGCTTTACAAGGCCAAGACGGAAGTGTGGAAAAAGACATCAGGTAAAAAAGGGAGCAAATCTTCGGTCAAAAAAAGGTTGATTTAAAACTGCCACATGAATAAAATTCCCAAGTTCATTATCTTTCCGCCTATTTTCTTTTTTTCTTTCATTTCATCAGCACAGAATGTATCGGTTCGTAGGAAGGTCGATTTTGATGAGGGATGGAAATTTCACTTTGGCCATGCTGCCGATCCTGCAAAAGACTTTAATTACGGGCTCACAACCATATTTTCTAAAACGGGCAATGCACCCGGTACCGCCATTGATCCCAGGCTTAAGGATGAAAATTGGAGAAGCCTGGATCTTCCGCACGATTGGGCAGTAGAACTTCCATTTGCGAATGTGAAGAATGATGATCTGATGTCCCATGGCTATAAAGCCGTCGGAGGCTTTTTCCCTGAAACGAGTATTGGTTGGTATCGGAAACATTTTGTTATAGCGAAATCAGATTCAGGGCATCGTTTCCAGGTGCAGTTTGACGGTGTTTTCAGAAATTCGAGTTTCTGGCTCAATGGTTTTTATTTAGGAAATAATCTGAGCGGCTATATCGGAACGTCGTTCGACATTACTGATTATATCAATTACGATCATGAGAATGTTTTAGTGGTGAGAGTAGATGCTTCACAGTATGAAGGATGGTTTTATGAGGGCGCCGGTATTTATCGTCATGTCTGGTTGAATGAATACAACAACATTCACATTGCACAGCACGGTGTTTTTGTTTATACAAATGTTCAAAATAATTCGGCAGCAGTTACCGTCGAAACTTCGGTTGAAAATCAAAATTTGTCATCATCGACTATTATCGTTAGCGCGATCATTACCGATCGTGACGGAAAATTAATTGGAAAAATAACAGAGCAACCCGTTTCCCTCAATACTAATGAAACGAAAACAGTCAAACAAAGGTTTACAGTAGCCAATCCAAAACTTTGGTCTGTTGAAAACCCATACCTGTACAGGGTCACATCTTTAATAAAAGCCGATGGAAAAATAATAGACAACCAGGCGCAGAGATTTGGTATCAGGACAATCAATGTATCGGTAAAAGGATTATTTGTAAATGGTAAATATGTTAAGATCCAGGGTATGTGTTGTCACCAGGATCACGCAGGCGTCGGAAGCGCGCTACCTGATTACCTGCAGTATTATCGAATCCGCTTATTGAAAGATATGGGAGTAAATTCTTATCGTACCAGCCACAATCCACCTACTCCAGAATTGCTCGATGCGTGCGATAGTTTGGGAATGCTGGTACTTGATGAAAATCGTTTGTTGAACAGCAGCCCGGAATACATCGATCAATTTGAACGCCTGGTCAAAAGAGATAGAAGCCGCGCTTGTGTTTTTATGTGGTCGATTGCCAACGAAGAATTTGGAGTGCAAGCTACAAGTTATGGAAAAAGAATTGCGCAATCATTGATAACAAAACAAAAAGAACTTGATCCAACAAGAACGTGTACCTATGCTTCTGATCTGGCGAATGTTTTCAAGGGTGTTAATGAAGTGATCCCCGTTCGCGGATTTAATTACAGGCATTTTGCCGCTGCCGATTATCACAGGGATCATCCCAATCAACCTATAATGGGAACAGAAATGGGCAGCACTGTAACCACAAGAGGAATTTATGAAAAGGATTCAGTTCGTGCCTATGTCCCTGACCAGGATATTACTTTTCCCTGGTGGGCAAGCACTGCAGAAACATGGTGGAAACTATGTGCGCCAAATGATTGGTGGATGGGTGGATATGTTTGGACAGGGTTTGACTACCGGGGGGAGCCGACACCTTACCAATGGCCCAATATCAATTCACATTTTGGCATCATGGACATGTGTGGTTTTCCGAAAAATATTTATTATTACTACCAGTCATGGTGGACAGACAAAGATGTATTACATATTTCACCGCATTGGAACTGGAAAGGCAAGGAAGGAAAGCTGATCGATGTGTGGGTAAATACCAATGCGGATAACGTTGAGTTATTCTTGAATGGGAAAAGCTTAGGGAAAAAAGACATGCCACGTAACAGCCATTTGCAATGGGCAGTAGGCTATGAACCGGGAACATTAGAAGCAGTGGCATATAAGAAAGGAAAACGGATCACCACAAAAGTGGAAACGACGGGACAAGCATCTGAAGTAGTCGTAACTCCCTATAAAACGACCATGCTTGCAGATGGAAAAGATGCTGCTGTCATCAATATTACTGCAGTCGATAAGCAGGGACGTGAAGTGCCTGATGCAAATAACCTGGTTACATTTTCAATCAGCGGCGATGCAAAGATCATTGGCGTTGGAAATGGTGATCCAAGCAGCCATGAACCCGACAAAATTTTTGATAGCCTATGGCAACGTCACTTGTTCAATGGAAAATGCCAGGTGATCATTCTGGCCGGTAAGACGGCGGGTGCGATCAAATTTGAAGCAAAGAGCGAGGGCCTTTATACTGGCTCTACCGATATTTTTACAATCTCTCCTTCTATTTCTCAGATCACCGGGAGCAAAAATGCCTCCGCAAGCAACAAGAAGACCGGAAAAATATGGGAGCCGCTTCAATACCTGGGAGAAAATTTTTGAGAGAAAGGAAATTCGAACGATCTTATCCTGGAATATGATTCAATCAGTAAAAGTTTTTGAAGAGGCAGGAATAATGCAAGCATGACTGTACTGGACAAAATACTACACAACAGGATCGTGGCCATCATTCGGGGTGCCGATCCGGCTGACATGCTACGAATTGCTGATGCACTTCAGCTGGGTGGTGTAAATATCCTCGAGGTCACTCTTAATTCGCCAAATGCTTTGCAGGTCATCAATGCACTTGCCGGTAAAATGGAGAATATGCTCATTGGTGCAGGGACAGTTCTTAGCGCCGCTGACGCAAAAGCTTCCATTGAAGCCGGTGCGAAGTTCATTATTTCTCCCAATGTAAATGTTGAGACAATTGTGGCCACAAAAAAATTGGGTATAGTGAGTATACCGGGGGCATATACGGCTACTGAAGTTGTCACCGCACATTCAAGCGGCGGAGATATCATTAAAATTTTCCCGGCTACAAATGCAGAATACATAAAGGTGCTGCGTGGACCGCTTTCGCATATTCGGATGATGCCAACAGGAGGCATCAGTCCTGGAAATATTTCAGAGTTTAAAAAAGCAGGCGCAGTCGCTTTTGGTATTGGGACTTCGCTTGTTGACGCAAAACATGAAATAAACAGGGAGTATTTGAACCAGATAACAGAAAATGCCCGCAAATTTATGCAGGCTATTGCTGATTAGCATACAAAGCAAATAATGAAAAAATTTCTCAGTTGTGATTGGGGCACTTCATCATTCAGGCTGAGGCTTGTTGAACTATCCAGTGCTGCGATCATGGGTGAGGAGAATTCTGCCGATGGAATTGCAAAGGTTTTTGAGTTATGGAATCAAAGTGGACAGCCTAAAGAGCAACGATTTCTTTTTTATCTCAATATTATTGAACCGCATATTGATGCTCTCCAAAAAAAATTGAAGTCTTCGTTAGATGGATTTCCATTGGTTATTTCAGGAATGGCGTGTTCAACCCTGGGCATGATTGATCTTCCGTACAAAGAACTACCTTTTTTCACAGATGGTTCAGACCTTGTTGCAAAAATTGTAGAGGCTGGTAATAATTTCAAACACGATATCATTTTTATTTCAGGCGCTAAAACAGATCGTGATGCGATGCGCGGGGAGGAAACACAATTGATAGGTTGTTTTCCAGGTGCAGAAGAGATGGTATTTATTTTTCCTGGAACTCACTCGAAACATGTAGCAGTAAAAAATAACCAGGTCGTGAATATTAAAACTTATATGACCGGTGAATTTTTCAAGTTGCTGTCTGAAAAAAGTATTCTATCTGCAAGTGTCGCTAAGACGGCCGATTTAAACAGTGAAAAAAACAAGAACGCCTTTGAGGCCGGTGTAAAGGAGAGTCTCCATTCAAACCTTTTAAATAGCTCTTTTACGGTGAGAACGAATTATTTATTTCATAAGCTCACTCAGCAGGAAAATTATCATTACCTCAGTGGTTTGCTTATCGGAACTGAGATAAGGGAAATTGCCGGTAGTGACTGCGTCAAGAAACTAGTAAGTGATCCTCATTTGCATTCCAAATATCATGAGGCATTCAATCTTGTAACGAATAAAACCGGGACCTTGCAAATGCAGAATGCCGACAAGGCAATCGTTGCGGGGCAATTAGAAATTCTAAAGCGGTTACTTAGATAGAGACATTTTTCTGATGTTCGATGATATATTCAATAAGTTGTTCAATGGGAATATCAATTCTTGAAACTGCGTCATTGATATCATCACGGTTTACCTGTGCAGCAAAGGAAGGAGTTTTTAATTTTTTCATCACGGATTTTGCATCCATGCCCTCGTATTTTGTTGGACGGATAAGAGCAGCGGCATGAACAAATCCTGAGAGCTCATCAAAGGCATAGATCATTTTCTCCATAGGTGTTTCAGGTTCTACGCCAAAATATCGTGGGCCATGAGAAGCTATACAACGAATTATCTCAGGATCAATATTTCTTTTTTCCAACTCTTCAATAATGATGCGGCAATGATCCTCGGGATATTTTTCCCAATCCGCATCATGAAGTAGTCCTGCTGATTCCCATTTCAGCGCAGTTTGCTGATCTGCATTTTCTTTTTCGATGGCCCACGATCTCATTAATGAAGCTACCTGCTTCATGTGTAATCGTAACCGATCATTGGGCACCCATTCATTTAATAAGTTGTTAGCTTCTTCAATCGTTATTAAGTTGCCGGTATTTTTTAAATCGCCAAAACTTGTTCGGCCAAGAAGATGAGTTGGCATTTACTTCTATTTACTGGCAATTCGGGTGCTAATGAAAGGCGCACTTATTTAACGTTCTTGCTGATTACTTTTGCGAGGTCGAACATTGATATCTGATCTCTGCCAAACAGAGGTCTAAGTTTTCCATCTGCATTGATCATTCTCCTGTTCTTTTTATCCTGCAGATTGTTTTTCTTAATGTAATCCCAGATCTTTTTGACCATCTCGGTTCTTGCCATTGCTTTGGCCCCGATGACTTCTGCGAGTGTGCTGCTCGGATTGAGTGCCGTCATAAAAGCGGCGTTTGGTTTTCTTGCAGATTTCTTCTTAGGAGGAGCTTTTTTTGCTACTTTCTTTTTTGCAGGAGCTTTTTTTGCTGCTTTCTTTTTTGCGGCTTTTGCCATAATACTTAGATTTAAAAGGTTAGTAAAAGAGTGATATTATCTGCTAATTTAGGTGTATCGCTCAATGCACCCAAAAGAGTTTGTTCATATAGGTTAATTACTTCTGAGAGCATTTGGTTGAGAAAAAGAGAATCTCGTCTTTTAGGTTTTTCGACAAGGCGATAAAATGAGACGGTCTCAGGAAGCCCAGAGTTAATTCATCCGGCGTCCATCCGCACCTGTTTGTGATAATGGATTCGTCATTAAACATTCTGTCAAAAAGCGATACAAACGCGATCGATTTTTGGTGGAGGAAAATTTATGATCAAAAATTTTATTGAAAATCAGTTAATTATAGAGGTGTCATTAAAAATTCCTTTCCTGAATTTTGGGAATCCGATCTGGATAAACCTATCTTTGCGACCCCAATTTCATTTATGAGTTGGGTGACAGCAGGGGATGGCTTGCTGTTATTTTAATAACCAACTATTGGAAATCCCAATAGCTAAAGCTTGATTTTAATGAGCAATTTACATTTTACAACAAAACATGCCAATGCGGCTACCGTACAACATAATTGGTATGTTGTGGATGGTACCAATCAAACCGTAGGACGTATGTGTGCTAAAATTGCCGCGGTGCTTCGCGGTAAAAACAAGGCATACTACACTCCTCACGTTGATTGCGGTGATTACGTTATTGTCACCAACTGCGATAAAGTAGTTTTTACGGGAAACAAACTGGATGAGAAGATCTATGATACTTTCAGTGGTTATCCCGGCGGTCGCAAAGAAGAAACAGCGAAAAATTTAATGAAGCGTCGTCCCGAGGTAGTTATTGAAAGAGCAGTAAAGGGAATGCTTCCCAAAAATCGGCTGGGCCGCAAGATGTTCAAAAAATTATTTGTGTACACCGGTGAAGGACATCCGCATGGAGCACAGCAACCAAAAGAATTGAAATTTTAATTCCAAATTATAAATAATGGAAAAGCAAAGAAACGGAGTTGGTCGTCGTAAAGAAGCTGTGACAAGAGTATTTCTCTCCAAGGGAGAGGGTAAGATCACGGTGAACGACAAAGATTATAAACAATATTTTCCGCTAGTCTATTTACAGAACCAGGTGGAGCGTCCGCTGAAAACGATTGATGCTTTGAATAAGTTTGATGTAAAGATCAGCGCATCTGGTGGCGGTTATAAAGGACAAGCTGAAGCGGCCATGTTGGGTATTGCCCGCGTACTTGTTGAATTGAATGCTGAGTTTCGCCCGGCATTGAAGGCTGCAGGTTTATTAAAACGTGACCCGAGATCTGTTGAGCGTAAAAAATTCGGACACAAAAAAGCAAGAAAGAGCTTCCAGTTCAGTAAGCGTTAATGTAGTTTCCGGTTTGTAGTTTATGGTTTCTTTTGAAGAGAACTGCAGATCGTAAACCTCAACGAAAAACAAAAAACAATAAACGATAAATTACTTTTTATAATGGAAAATAACACTTCACTTCAACAACAACTCTTAGAAGCCGGTGTTCATTTCGGACACCTGCGCAAGAAGTGGAACCCGAAGATGTTGCCTTACATCTTTGCTGAGAAAAAGGGAATTCACATTATTGACCTGAACAAAACGGTTGAGTGCCTTCAGGAGACTGCCGCAGCTATGAAGCAAATCGCACGCAGCGGTAAAAAGATCTTGTTTGTAGGTACAAAAAAACAAGCTAAAGATATTATCAATGAATGTGCCCGCAGGGTGAACATGCCATTCGTAACAGAGCGTTGGTTGGGTGGAATGCTAACGAACTTTAACACTGTTCGCAAAAGCGTTAAGAAGATGCAGAGTATCGAGAAAATGTTAGGCGATGGAACTTTCGATAGCATCACAAAAAAAGAGCGCCTGACTCTTAGTCGTGATAAAGAAAAAATGGAAAAAGTATTAGGTGGTATTGCTCAGCTCGGTCGTGTTCCCGCTGCTTTGTTCATTGTTGACATAGGCCACGAACACATCGCTCTTGCTGAGGCAAAGCGCCTGGGCATTACAACTTTTGGCGTGGTCGACACAAATTGTGATCCTAATAGGGTTGATTTCGCTATACCGGCGAACGATGACGCTACAAAATCAATTGCCATCATTGCTAATTAC